>Ga0208248_1000543_pt1 | contig 11109 bp, 10 predicted proteins | sample CryBogmetaGMA5M_FD_184545 | JGI IMG/M metagenome (GOLD analysis project Ga0208248, IMG submission 184545) | Freshwater microbial communities from Crystal Bog, Wisconsin, USA - MA5M (SPAdes) | ecosystem: Environmental > Aquatic > Freshwater > Lake | place: Crystal Bog, Wisconsin, USA | collected...
GTGGCTATGGCGTTGGCTACTCCGAAGCCAAGGACGAAAAAGCGGCGGCGGCGTGGGCAAACACACCAGAGGGTAAACTGGCCTACCGTTTCGCCCAGTCTGGTGAACTTCAGCGGCTAGCCAAATGCCAAGGCAAGGGGTGGACAGTAGAGAAAGGCAACTGTTTTCCCTACCCCCTTCAAGACAAAGGAACTTACGGCTGGCGCTTGCCTTGACCGGCACGCCACATTTTCCGGCTAAGTGGAACAGCCGGGAAATAACAAATTAGTTAATTTATTTATTACTTTGTTTGTTTATTAGTTTATTTGTTATTTCATTTCATTTGGTGCTATAGTAGAACCATCAACTTAAAGGAGAACCCCATGCGCCCTGTCGAATTCGCCCCTGAAGCCATTATCCAAGCCGGTCAGGAACTGAGAGACGCCGGTCGCAATATCACTGGTTTTGCTTTACGTCAGAAAGTTGGTGGCGGGAACCCGAGCCGGCTTAAACAGGTTTGGGATGAGCACTTGGCCAGCCAGTCTGTCACCAAAGCGGAACCTGTGGCTGAATTGCCTGTTGAGGTGGCAGAAGAGCTGGCTATCGTTACTAGGGCGCTAACAGAGCGCCTTTCGATGCTGGCCGTTGAACTGAACGACAAGGCTGTGAAGGTGGCAGAGCGCCGGGTCGCAGAAATGGTCAGGGCGGCGGGTGATCAACGCGAACAGGCCGAGCGGGAACTGGCTGATGCCTCGCAAACGGTCGATGACTTGGAAACCAAACTGGACGGGATGAAGGCCGAAAGCGAAGTAGTGGAGAACCGGCTGGCTGAAACTCAGGCGACCAGTCAAACGCAGGCCGTAGAGTTGGCTAAATTGCGCGAACGTCTTGCCTTGATTGAGCAGACTGCAAAAACAGCTGGCGAACAATATGCCGTCGAGCTTGCACGATTGCGGGATGAACTGGCCGAACAAAAGCAAGCTTATCAACTCCTGGCCACCGAACGTGACCAGGTACGTGCTGAACTGGCGACCGTCAAAGCGCAGGCAACCGCTGCCGATCAAACCCACCAAGAACAACGCAAGCGCACAGCCGAGGAAATCCATCGTAATGCCGAACGGATGACAAAGGCCGAAGTCGCCTGCGACGATGCTCACAAACAAGCCGCTACAGCGCGCGAAGAGGCCGCTAATTTACGCGGACAGCTTGAGGCCATGCAAACCCAAGCCGTTGAACTAATACAAGCTCTCAGTAGCCATCAGTCAGCAAAAACCGCTGGGGGGAAGAAAACCAATTAGAAATATTCTTGGCTATATCGACCTGCCTTACCCGATTCTTTTCTGGCGGGCTTTACTTTCTATCTCCAAAGCGACCCTTATAGGGCTATTCTGCGCCATATTTTTTCACTGATTTTCCGCAGTTCTTCAACCCTGCTAACAATTTGTTTAAATGCACTTTAAATGAACTGGGTTTAGTATTTATTTTGGTGAAAATCGGTATTAAAAGTCTAAATTAAAATTTAAAAACCTAAGTTAGATAAGTTAAAAGATAGTTAATATATGTTACAGGAGCAAAAAAAGCTCTGTAGGCATTGGTATCCGTGGCCTGTAAAAATTAGTGGTTAGACTTTTACAAGGTTTGGTTAGACTTTTACAAGGTTTGGTTAGACTTTTACAAGGTTTGGTTAGACTTTTACAAGGTTTGGTTAGACTTTTACAACATGGAATTTTATTGTTCGTAAAAGCAGTTAAAGCAATAATTAGTTTTTGATATACCAATACTTTAAGGTACAATTTAAGTATAAACAGTTTTTGATATACCAATACCTATGAATGATTTCCTGCTACCTAATAGACACAAGCAAGATTTTTTTACTTGTGATGTTTTTGATTCGTTTAAAGACGATATTGCTTCCATGGAGCATCCGGTGTTTTCGTTATCAAAAACACCGGATCATCGGATGTTGGTGTATGAGCGCGATGGCATAACAATCAAGATAAAGCCAAGTTATACGGGCTTGGCAACTATTTTCGATAAGGACATATTGCTTTATTTAGCGGGTGCGTTAATGAGCGCAAAAAACAATAACTCAGTTATATCAAAGACAATTAGATTTACCACTTACGATTACATAGTATCCACCAATAAAGCATTAGGCGGTGTTCAATATAGACAGTTACAGGAAGGACTTGAGCGTCTAAATGGTACGTTGATTCAAACTAACATCAAAACAAACGGCAAAGAAATTACGAAAGAATTTGGATTAATAGAAAGTTGGGAAGTTATTAAAGAGGATGGCAAATTAACTTCTATTGAGGTTACCTTATCAGATTGGTTTTATAACTCCATTTTAGGTGATGCTGTTCTTACGATCGACAAAGATTATTTTCGATTAAGAAAACCTACTGAACGCAGATTGTACGAGTTAGCAAGAAAGCATTGCGGTAATCAGATGGCATGGAAAATAAAGCTTGATAATCTTAAAGAAAAATTAGGTGCAAATTCTCAAATAAAGTTGCTTCGTTTTAACATAAAAAAAATAGCCGAAACAAACCACCTACCTGAATACAATATATCCATTGACGATGACATTGTTATTTTTAGTCGTAAAGAGCCAGTTAAAGAAAGTAAAGCACCCAAACAATTACCAGTACATATTTCAAAAGAAGAGATTAAAAAAGCCGCGAGGCCAGGTGAGAGTTATGAGCAAGTAGCCGATCGTTTGAAAAAATTAAGAGCCAATCTTTAGCTAGGGGGCATGATTGATTTGTTATTGTCGCTTTACTTTATGTGTGTTATAAATATAGCTGTAATTATTATATAAATCTAGCTGCTATAATGACAATATGTATAAGCTTTATTTCTCAGAAAGGTGGGGTTGGTAAGTCAACTTTAGCAAGGGCATTGGCGCGTGAAGCTAATGAACAGAAGTTAACGGTCAAGGTAGCTGATTTAGACACTCAGCAAGGTACTATCGTAAACTGGCATCGCAGACGCTTAGATTTAAATTATAAACCCATTGGTTCAGTAGAATCGTTTAAAACAGCAGAACAAGCATTACAAAACATCAGTAGTTATGATTTGCTAATCATTGATGGCCCAGCAAGAGCCAGTAAAGCCACCCTAGATATAGCAAGACAATCTGATCTTGTAGTCCAACCAACAGGGGCAAGCATGGATGACCTGGAGCCAGCCATATTACTATTCCATGAATTATTTAAAGCAGGCATACCCAAAGCAAAGTTAAATTTCGCTTTATCCAGGATAGGCACTGATTCAGAATTTGAAGCCTGTAAGGACTATCTTGTTCAAACTGGTTATGGTGTTTTAGGTGGGTGTTTATTTGAAAAACCTGCTTATAGACAAGCCCAAAACATAGGTTTGTCAATTACAGAAACATCTTATCAATCTTTAAATAAAAAAGCTGATGAACTAATCCAATCCATCGTTGACGCAATAAAAAGTGAATAATGGCTGATCTATCGAAATTCAAGAAAAAAAACTTGGGCACCCCACCCTCATTAAGTGAGGCCGGGGACAATTTAAGTGCGCCTGAAATAGCACCAGTAGATGATGACTATGTTGATGGCAGAACTAAGCGAAAGACCGGTAGGACTGAACAGTTAGCAACTCGGGTTACAGCTGAATTCCATAAAAAAGTAAAAATGTTAGCTGCTAGAGATGAACTAAAGATCGTAGAGCTATTAGAAAAAGCTATTGATCTTTATGAAAATAAATATGGAAATATATAAAACTAGCCGCTATATAAATAGTAAATATAAAAAACTATCAGCTATAAATATAGCTGCTATATAAATAATAGCTAGATTTATATCTTATTTGACTAACTATGTTTTTGACTACTTAAGTAAGCAGTTCAATTTTAAAAATATTGTCGATAACTTGGCTACACTGGCAGTTTTTACCTGGTTAATGCGACTCTTGTGCTGAGTATCAATTGTTTTACATTCATTACCATAATAGTTTTTGAGATAAAGAAATGACTGGGGCCACAAATAAATTCTATGATCAGAAAATAACCGCAGATATTGAAAGCCTATTTAGGCTAGCCTCTTCTCTTAATGACAAAATAAATTTTTTGAAAAATAATGATGAATCGCTTTGGAATATCATTGCCAAAAAATTAAAAGTAGATTGGACTTATCATTCAAATAGTATTGAAGGAAGCACACTTACTTTAGGCGAAACATTCTTTTTTATCAGTGAAGGTTTAACCGTTGAAGGAAAGCCATTTAAAGATTTTCTTGATGCCAAAAATCATATTGAAGCCATTGATTATCTTTATGAACTTATCAGTAATAAAAGGGATATTAGTGAATATGTGGTAAAAGAAATAAATGCTTTGTTGTTATCAGGAGTTACCTACACCGTTGCACAAAATAGCCAAGGTAAAAAGGTCAAAAAGAGGTTGACACCGGGCGAGTATAAAAAACAGTCAAATCATGTTCTACAAGCTGATGGAACAATTCATTGGTATGTTGACCCACTGAATGTAAAAGATCAGATGGAAGAGCTTATTATTTGGATAAATGACAAGATAAACACGCTACATCCACTTTATGTAGCCTCTGTAGCCCATTATAATCTGGTTCGTATTCATGCTTTTGATGACGGTAATGGGAGGGGGGCTAGAATATTTATGAACCTTATTTTATTGAAAAATGGTTTTTTTCCGGCTGTAGTCAGGAATGAGAAAAAGAGAGCATATCTTGAGGCCTTATCTGAAGCTGATAAAGGTGACTTAATACCCTTTATTAGTTTTATTAGCACTGAGCTGATAGAGACTTATGAAAAGGTTATTTATGATCTCACTTCAAGGTAATTATTCAGACCCCTTGGCTAAAGGAAGCCTCGGCACAGAAAATCCCGCCCGCCGTTGACGAATTACCGCGGCCAAATAAATCCACGGCGACTGTTGACGAACACGGCAGGTTTCAATAACGCTGATCAGAATCGCCAAAATTCTCGAGCCATCTTCGGTGCGTGTGCCATGACAAATGTCTCTTAAAATTACCCAATGACGTAATGCCTGTTCAGCCTCGTTATTGGTCAGCGGTAAATGAGGATGTGTCAATACCTGAAAAATAGCCTCCCAGTCGTTGAGCATTTCTCTGGCCAATGCGCGTGCCTTGGTATGCGTCGCCGATGCACCCATTGCTTCACAGGCGCTCCGATAATCTGACAAAGCGCCTTGATAAGTGATCGATAGCGCCTGGTCAGGCGGCCTTTCCCGAGCCGCATAGACCGCATTAATCAGCGTGTTCAGCAGCAAGTCTGTCTGTTCGCCAAACAAGCGTGCAGTCATGTCCAGACTGTCTTTTAAGCCTTCGGCCTTACGTGTCAGGTGCGCCCAACAACGCAGGCGCTTGAGGTAATAACGGTAAACTTGCCAACCGTCACTCATCAACCAGCCTTGAAAACGGCTGCCTAATACATTTTTCAGTAATTCTGAGCCGCGATCGGCGATCCAGTAAACGACCACATCTTGACCGCAGAATACCCACAACCAAAGCAGCGCGTTCAGTTCTTGCCAGGAGGTTTCGTCGACATGCAACAAACCACTGTTTTGTACCGCTTCCACCAATTCGTCTTCAACGGGCAACCGCCGCTCCGCTTTCATGCAAGGTGGCGTGAATCGTGCCGACACTGATCGCCAAGCCCAACCAATCATTCAGGAATTCTTGTGTCCGCCGCCGTGACAGGCGCATCCGGTAAGCCAGACAAACAATCAGTGCCGCAAGCCCAGGGCCGACAAGACGCCATTCTGACAATAAGATGGTCGGCGTTAAGTGATGTGACACCTGTCTATGCGGGGCTTGTTGTGTGCAATGCCCACAGGTGCAAACCGTTTCGTAATAGGTGTGTTTGGTATTGGTCAAATGGATACCGGGCTTGTTCAGGTCTGCCCATTCCAAATCAACTGTTTCAAAGGCGGTATAGGCTTTCGCGGCATCTGGCTTCAATTTACGATCACAGCGTACGCAATTTTTCGGATAGTGATGTTCTTCGGCAGTTATCGCTATTTTTTGCTCCCGCCCGTAGCCGGGTGCCCCCATTTGTTTGCCAGCTTTCCGTGTGTCGTTTGTTGCAGCTTCCGGCTTCTTGGCGGGTTGTGTCTCGTCCGCCTCGGCAGGTGTTTTTTCCTCAAATTCAGTTTTCGATGCGTCTTCGACATCCAGGGCGTGATCATCATCACCATCGCCAACGCCAGCAAATTCATTCTGCCCTTGTTGTTGCTCCTCACCTTCATCGCCGGTATTCGTCTTATCCCACGGCAGGTCACTACTGGGTGGCCGTGAACTATTCCGCGATGTTTGTTTTAACCGCTCCCTCGCTTCTTTTAAGTCGTAGAGTAGTTTGACGGATAATCGACGCAGAACTTCCTCAGGCAATTCCAGCAATTCTTCTTCAGTCAGTTGCAGTAGGTCGTGGTCGCTTAATCTCATAGGGAATAATATAGCGCTTTTTTAACCAACTTTTTAGGTTTTTGATGTTGGGGTCTGAATAATTACACTTTAAGGGGCTAAATATTTGTTATAAATCTAGCTGCTATTTAACTATAAGCTATATAGTTAATTGGGCGTCTGGATATCATCGATAATCTGCACTGGATAGCGAACATCCTCAAGTCTATCTGAGACCATTCAAAGCAGCCGCTCGCAACGGGCAAAATTTTGTTTTATGGTCGTCCGGTTACGACCCTTATGTAAATATTTACATAAGGGTCGTTATGCAGAGCTCTGCATAACGGCCAGGAGCAGCCATTCGGCTATGCCATGTCGCGTTTATCGAAGGTACAATTTTTTGTATTTAGTACAAATCTTGCAAATTGTAAAGGGATTGTCATAACAAACGAGTATAAAAATGTCGTCAGTTTGATACGGCTTTGAATAGCTATCAGTTGGCGATATGCGCTGCCCTTTAGGATAGAGAAAAGGCTATAAAAGGGGGCGTCTTTTATAACAAGTGGTTGTTGAAAATTTTGAGGTAGAAAATGAACTATAAAAAATCTCGCACAAAACTCGCCGTAGCCATTGGCTTGGCAATGGTTAGCACTGCTACACTGGCAGATGGAAGTAAATTTTCCGAATTTACGCCATTAGCCGCTTCTGCAGGTCCAACTGTTGATGAAGCCGCACCGATCACTTTTGGCAACCTGGATTTTAATCAAGTGTCGATAGCTGACCGTGATGCCCAACTGGCCGAAGACGAACCAAACACGGGCAATTGGGATATGAACACCTTGAACGAGGATGGCCGAAACAAAGGCCGTTATTTGTTTACTGTGTACGAAACAGGCCAAGCCGGCGTACAACGCCACGACTTGAAGACAGGCGAGACCGAAACAATCTGGATAAGCCCTAGCACGACATCGCCAACTAACCATGTGGCATTCGATGCGTCTTATTGGACACCTTGGGGTACATTTATTACGGCTGAAGAAAGCTGGACGACTGCGGCGGCGGGCTCTAATAGCCCTTATGGCCGTTTGTATGAGTTGAAAAATCCCTTGACAGCACCTGCAATTACCACTCCAATCACTGCAACCAGCAACGATGGCGCAGACTTTGTCCACCAAAACGTGATTCCACGTACGTCGCACGAAGGCATCCAGTTCGACAAAGCGGGCAACATGTACTTTATCGACGAGTTAAATGGTGGTTGCGTCTATAAGTTTACCTCGGCGGCCAAAATGAGCAAGGTGAAGAACGGCAAGGCCGATTATTTTGCTGCTGGCACAACCTATGTGTTACGGGTGGGCGATGGCAACACTCCGAATGCCACGGGTGCTTATGAATGGGTTCCCTTCACCGATGCGAAAGGTAAGGCATTGCCAGGTGCCATTACCATTACCGACCTGAACGGCATGACATCAGTTGATGCCCGTAACACCAATAATCTGCCCGCTTTTAAAGGGACTGATTACCAACGACCTGAAGATTTGCAAATTCAGACTGTTCGTGGCAAAGAGTACATGTACATGGCGACGACAACCACTAATGAAGTCTATAGGCTTGATTTGGAAAGCAACGCGATTTCTGTCTTTGCCAACAGGGACACTATCGACTTAGCCACTGGCGCACCCGTCGGTGACGGTTTAACGAGCCCTGATAACCTGGCAGTTGACCACGACGGCAATATCTATGTGGTGGAGGACCGTAACGGTGGCGTTGATGACGACATTTGGTTTGCCAAAGACCTCAACAAAGATGGCGACTTGCTGGACGCTGGCGAAGGCTTGGGCCGTTGGGCTTCCAATGGTACGTTGGGTTCGGAGTTCACGGGTCTGTATTTCGACCCACGCAACAAACGCCGTGCCTGGGTTAACATCCAACACCCTGGCAACGCTAACGACCGGACTATCGAAATCACGACCCCTCATGACGATGACGAAGGTGACGACGAGTAAGCTTTGCTTACTTGCTGAAATTAAGCAGTAATAAACCGTTGGATTGCTTTCCACGGTTTATGTCACAACTAAGTGGACTCCAGCCGCAAGGGCTGGAGTCCCACAAGGCCTAGTTAATCCTTATCATGATTATTTTCTTCATCGTCATCATGGGCGCGGGCTAAATCAAGCGGCGCTGCCAATTTGATTTTGGAGAGCATGCAAAACCGGGGGAGGCGGCTAAGCAACCTTTTTGAGTTTTTCATCATTCGCAGCCCGAAAGCCTGGATACCAGTCTCGAAACGTTTGTTCCAATTCGCCGTTGAGTACCCGTGTCCGCATCTGCAAGAGTAAATGGGCCCCCTTTGGACTCCATTGCATTTGTTGCCGCTTGGTAAAGCGCTTGGCGACAACATAATTCACCGCAGATTCGACAAAGCCCGAGCTGATTCTGTCTCCCTGGCGATAGCGCTCGCCGTAGTTGGTGATGAATGCTTGATTGTTGGCAATGTACGTGTGAAATTCTTCAACTGTTCGTAACAGCTTGCGTGTCACTGCGTCTTTATTCTCCTCATCGGTGGCGGCATCCAGATCCATCTCCAGGGTTTCCAGGTGCTGAAGTGCCTCGTAGGTATTACCATGCCACAGATACCACTTGATGCTTTCGAGCACTTTCAATGTGGGCTCTTTCAATTCGTACTGTTGATCTTCATCGGCGAATGTCATTGGCAAGCCTTTGGCGATCTGGTTAAGCACAGTCAAACGCATCGTGACATGGAACCAATCCAGTAGGTGTTCGGCTTCCGGGTTGAGATAGAGCTGCAGGTTGCGCACGGTGTCGCCGCCATCGGAGAAAAAGGTGATTTGCTGATTCAGTTGCATGCCCTGGCCCTTGAGCACCTCGAAGAGTCGCCGTTTGGGCTTGTCGTCATAGGACTGTACGAGACCAAAGCACTTGCTGGTGCCTTCTTCAGGAATAGACTTGCCCACGATCACTTCAAAATGAGTCTTCTTGTCATCCCACTTTCTAACGTAACCGCCATCAATTCCGACGGTAATGGGCGCTGGTGGTCGCGGCAATGCGGCCCAGTCCCTCTGGCATCCGTCGATAAAGGAAAACTGTTCTTCGCCAAGCCCGGCCTCGGCTCGTTTCGCCACGCGCTGTAGATGATTGCGTACACTGGTGGCGTGAATGTGGGTTTCAATGGGCAATACGTCTTCGAATAGTTGTGCTGCAAGGTCAAAAGAGACCAATGATGCCCATTTCGTCTCCAAATACAGCCGCTCCGGTGAGCAGTGCTCCGTAAGCAATTCGGCAAGAGGACTGAACGTACGGGTCTCGTGTGGCTGGCAAGCACATTGGAACCAGCGCGGACTGGGAAATTCCAGGTTTCCAAACAGTGTACGGAATACTATGGGATGCTGGTCTTTATGCCGAAACGACTGGGCACAGTGAGGGCATTTATTCCGATGCGCCAGGTAAGCCACCACTTGCTGCTCAACGACCTGTTTCTGCAGGGCAGCCAGTAGCACCTTAGCTTCAGTCAAGCTGATACCAAGCTCTTCCAGACCTTCTGTTTCGCGTTCCAGGCAGGCCAACTCCTGAATAGCCTCACCCGCTTCACTCTGGGTGACCAATTGGATTTTAAATTTCATGATGATACTCCCCTTTCAGTATGAGAATAGCCAATCGCGGTCGCCCTTCGTGTATTGCCGTAAGCGGGCATTGACTTCACGACGGGAAAATATATCCGGATCAAACGGCTTATCCCCCTCAGACCTCTCGTACTCCGGATCGTTCTCGTCGTCGAAGTCGTCATCGATCCCGTTGTCACCAAACACAGACCGGTATTTCAGTTCTTTTCGCATCTGCATATAAGCCTGCGCACCGCCGAAGTCTTCCGGCGGCGCTGCATGTTTGCCATCAATGCAAACGGGGTAGGTTTTCTTGGGATCAAGCGGCAGCCGTTTTTCAACACGAACTTCATGCAGCCAGGCATCGTGGAAATCGTATTCATAGAGAAACCGCTCGCGTGCCCGAAAACCAAAAGCGGAAAGAAGCACCTTATCAGGGTTGTCGGCGAAACTTATCCCACCATCATGGTAAACACCAAAGTCCTGGCCATGAATGTGGAACCGATTCAGATGGACATCACTCCAGCCCATCGCGATCTGAAGGGTGTAGTGGAGATCGGCAATCGTGCTGTCGCTATGGACGAGCAAACGCCGCCACACCATGGGACTAATTCCCTGGAGCCACACCTTCAGTTGATAAATAGGGGCTGGTTTGAGTTCTGACATGATCCCTCTATTTTGGCCCCGTCCAACCCACTCGGGCAAGGCTATCAATCAATGTGCTGCGCGGAATGCCAAACGTCCGGCAAATTGCCGCCTTACTGGTGCCGCTTTCAAGAGCTGCAAGCACGGATTCCAGCTTTTCACCCTCCAGAACGCGTGGTCGACCGCTCTGCCGTCCTCGACGTTGAGCCGCGCTAATACCCGCCTTGACCCGTTCCTGGATCAAGGCCCGCTCGTATTGGGCGAGCGCCCCAAAGAGCTGGAACAGCAACTCTCCGTGCGGTGTGGTAGTATCGGGGTTTGAAGTCCAACGGTACGAAAAGTAACGCTAGCCTCTATCATGATTCAACTTTGATTATTTAAAGGCCTTAGCTTACCTTTTGAAATGAGATCTGTGAGCACAAAGGAATAGTGCCCCAACA
>Ga0208248_1000545_pt1 | contig 11091 bp, 8 predicted proteins | sample CryBogmetaGMA5M_FD_184545 | JGI IMG/M metagenome (GOLD analysis project Ga0208248, IMG submission 184545) | Freshwater microbial communities from Crystal Bog, Wisconsin, USA - MA5M (SPAdes) | ecosystem: Environmental > Aquatic > Freshwater > Lake | place: Crystal Bog, Wisconsin, USA | collected...
GTGCAGACCCCATAAAACTATCCCGGCCCAGACCCAGACGCCCTGGTTGCTGTAGGCCAGCAAGGCATCCGCGCCGATCAGCAAAAAGCAACCCCATGCCAGCAAGGTGGTGTGGCGCATCTTGTCGGCCAGTTTGCCAAACGGGTAGGCGCAGGCGGCGTAAATGACGTTCATGGCGATCAGCACCGCAGGCGTCCAGGCCAGCGGCAAGCCGCCTTGCTGGGTGCGCAGCACCAAAAATGCCTCGCTGAAACGCGCCAACGTAAACACAGCACCAATCGCCACCACCCACCAGTATTGAGCACTGAGTCGCGCGAGGTTGTCGCGGCTGATCGGGTTGGTGCGCACGGCGCTGGCCGGTCGAGATGGTTCCTGCACACCCAGAAACAACAGCGCCACACACAGAACAGCCGGGATGACGGCGACCCAGAACACCGCCTGGAAATCATTGGCCCAAAGCAGCATCAAGCCCATAGCGAGCAGCGGGCCCACAAACGCGCCTACCGTATCAAGCGACTGGCGCAAGCCAAAGGCGGCGCCGCGGAGTTCGGGGGGTGTGAGGTCGGCCACCAAGGCGTCACGCGGCGCACCCCGGATGCCTTTGCCGACCCGGTCAAACAAACGGGCGGTCAGCACCAGCCCGGTCGAGGTGGCCAAGGCAAACAGCGGTTTGGAGAAAGCGCCCAGGCTGTAGCCCAGCAAGGCGAGGGGTTTGCGCTTGCCCCAGAAGTCGCTCAACACGCCAGAAAATACTTTGACGATCAGGGCGGTGGCTTCAGCCGCGCCTTCGATCAGGCCGACCACCAGCACACTGGTGCCCAGGGTGGTGACCATGAAGACAGGCAGCAGGCTGTGAATCATCTCAGACGAAATATCCATCAGCATGCTGACAAAACCCAGCGCCCAGATAGCGGGCGGAATGTGTCGAAGCGCCTGTGTGGGCTTGGACACGGTTTTTGCTCGGGTTAGCGCACCACCACGGCGGCACCTTCGCCGCGCGCGGCAATCACGCCGATCACATGCACCTGTTCGCCAGCGGCGGCCAGGTGGGCCGCGCAGGCTGCTGCGCCGGCAGCATCGATCACCACGACCATGCCGATGCCGTTGTTGAACGTGCGGTTCATCTCGATGTCGTCAATGGCGGCCGTTGCTTGCAGCCAGGCAAACAGCTCGGTTTGGGGCCAGCTGCCTTTGGTCAGGTGGGCGGCCATGCCTTCAGGCAGCACGCGGGGAATATTTTCCAGCAAGCCGCCACCGGTGATGTGGGCCAGCGCCTTGATGCCGGTGGAGGTGGCCGCATCGTTGGGGAAGGCGGCGAGCGCAGCCAGCACGTTTTTAACGTACAGGCGGGTTGGCGCCATGATGGCTTGCTTGAAGGGTTGGCCATCAAGCGTGGCAGGCAACTGCTCACCCGCGCGCTCAATGCATTTGCGCACCAGGCTAAAACCATTGGAGTGCACGCCGCTGGAGGCCAGGCCCAGCACCACATCGCCGGGTTTGACATCGGCACCAGCCAGGATTTTTGATTTTTCGACCGCGCCCACGGCAAATCCGGCCAAATCGTATTCGCCAGCGGGGTACATGCCGGGCATTTCGGCGGTTTCGCCGCCAATCAGCGCGCAGCCAGACAACTCGCAACCGCGGGCAATGCCGCCCACCACCGCTGCGGCGGTGTCCACATCGAGTTTGCCGCAGGCAAAATAGTCGAGGAAAAACAGTGGTTCTGCGCCTTGCACAAGCACATCGTTGACGCTCATGGCGACCAGATCAATGCCGACGGTGTCATGCATTTGCCACTCAAAAGCGAGTTTGAGTTTGGTGCCCACACCATCGGTGCCGCTGACCAGCACCGGTTCTTTGTAGCGCTTGGGCACTTCAAACAGGGCGCCGAAACCGCCGATGCCCGCCAGCACCCCTTCGCGCATGGTTTTCTTGGCCAAGGGCTTGATGCGTTCAACCAGCGCGTCACCCGCGTCAATGTCGACACCGGCGTCTTTGTACGAAAGGGGAGAGGAATGCTGAGGTGTTGTCATTTAAAGTGCTTGAATAAAGGCGGCAGGGCGAAGGGCTCGGCTGAGCCCGATAGAATTTGCCTTGATTTTAAGGGTTAGTCCTCCACCATCCACATGCAATTCAATTCAACTCAAAAAAGAGCCTTGGCCTGGTGCCTGATTGCGGCCTTCACGGCTGTGGTCATTTGGTTGCTCGCGCCGGTGCTGACCCCCTTCGTGGTGGCCGCCGTACTGGCCTACGCACTGACACCGGTGGTGGACTGGCTCGACGACCTCGGGCGCGGGCGCATTCCCCGGCTCCTGGCCGTGATCGTGGTGGAGTTGCTGTTCATCCTCGTGGTGCTAAGTGTGGTCTTGCTGATTGTGCCGATTCTGGTCAAAGAGTTGCCTTTGATGAGCGAGCAGGTGCCGGTGCTGATGGAGGGACTGAATACGTCGCTGAAACCCTTTTTGGCCCAATTTGGGATCAAGTTTTCACTCGATGTGGGCAGTCTCAAGGCCTTTGCCCTGAAATACCTCAGTACCAATTTTGAAGAGGCTTTGGGCTCGGTCATGACATCGCTCAAGCTCGGGGGCAGCGTCGCTTTTGCCATCTTTGGCAATGCGGTGATGATCCCCGTGGTACTGTTTTATTTGTTGATGGACTGGCGACGTTTTGTGGCGCAGGCCCTTGAGTTTGTGCCACCCCGTGGCCGCGCCACTTATGACAGCTTCAGCAGTGAGGCTGACGCGGTGCTGGGTCAGTACCTGCGCGGCCAATTGCTGGTGATGGGCGTGCTGGCGATTTTTTACAGCGCCGGACTGGCTTTGTTCGGACTTGATCTGGCTTTGCCGATTGGCATTTTTACCGGGCTCGCCGTGTTTGTGCCTTACGTGGGGTTTGGTCTGGGTTTGATTCTTGCCACGCTGGCGGGCTTGCTGGAGTTTGCGGCCACGGGTGGGCCATCCAAGGCGCTGATGATGGTGGCCGTGGTGTATGGCTCGGGTCAGTTTTTTGAGAGTTTCTTGTTGACACCGCGTCTGGTGGGGGAGCGCATTGGCCTGCATCCGCTGGCGGTGATCTTTGCCTTGCTGGCTTTCGGACAATTACTCGGTTTTGTGGGCGTGTTGATCGCCTTGCCCGCGAGTGCTGTGCTGCTGGTCGCCATGCGTCGGGCTCGCACCCGTTATTTGTCCAGCAAACTTTACCAAGGTTAAATGAAGCGAATGAAGCAAATTGCCCTGGATATTGGTCTCGCGACCGGGCCGACCCTGGAGAGTTTTTTTGCCGGCCCCAACGAGGCTGCCCTACGGCACCTGGAACTTTGGGTCGGCAACAAGTCTTCGGCGGCGCTGCGCTCACCGGTGCCGATCTACCTGTGGGGCAACAATGGCAGTGGCAAAACCCATCTGCTCAAGGCGGTGGAAGCCGCTTTGAAAGAGCAGGGCGCTGACATCGGTTGGCTCGATGCCTCGGTGATGGACCCCCCTGAATTCGATGAGCGCTGGGCTGCCGTGTTGTTGGATGAAGTTCATCTCTACACGGCGGTGCAGCAGCATGCGGCCTTCAATTGGTTTGTCAATGCACAAACCCGGCCTATTGGGGTGCTCGCGGCGGGCGCCTTGCCACCGGCTGACCTGAAGTTGCGCGACGACCTGCGAACCCGCTTGGGCTGGGGTCATATATTTCAGCTGCAGGTGCTTAGCGAGCCCGAACGGCGCGCTGTGTTGCGTCAGGCAGCGGATGCGCGGGGGGTATTTTTGGGCGATGAGGTGATGGACTTCATGCTGACGCGCTTCAGTCGCGACCTCGGCAGCCTGATGGAACTCCTTGACCTGCTCGACGGCTATGCCTTGCAAACCAAGCGGGGCATCACCATTCCCCTGATTAAATCCATGATGGAAAACTCTTAAACGCATGAAACTGGCACTCTTTGACCTTGATCACACGCTGATCCCGATTGACTCTGACCACTCCTGGGGCGTCTATACCACCCACATCGGCTGGACTGATCCTGTAGATTTCACCCAGCGGAACGACCAGTTTTATGCCCAGTACCAGGCCGGAACGCTTGATATTCATGACTACGTGCGCTTTTCCACGGCTGCCGTGCGGCACCAAGGTGCTATAAATTCAGAAGCAGCCCACGCAGACTTCATGAGGGCTATCGTCCAACCCGCCTTAAAACCGCAGGCGCAGGCCTTGGTCGCCCAGCACCAGCAGGCTGGCGATGCAGTGATCATCGTCACGGCGACCAACGAATTCGTGACGCGTCCCATTGCCCATGCTTTTGGTGTCGCAGAATTGATTGCGGTGGAGTTGGAACGCGACACCGCACCGGGCGGCACGGGCTGGATCACCGGTGAAATCAAGGGCGTGCCGTCCTTTCGGGAAGGCAAGATCACCCGGGTCACGCAATGGCTGGCCGCGCGGCAACTCGTTTGGGCCGATGTGGAGAGCACTTTCTACACCGATTCCATCAATGATTTGAGTCTGATGGAACAAGTGACCCATCCCATCGCCACCAACCCCGACGACCGCCTGCGTGCCATTGCCGTTGAGCGTGGATGGCGCATACTCGACCTCTTTTAAACGTCTCACACAATGTGGGGTTACTGTCTCGAAAAGTGCGTATTTTTCAGATTTTTGGAATAAATGATTAAAAAATTCATCGACAAGCTGTTGGGCAAAGCCCCCTCGGCTGCAAAAAGCAAAAAGCTTCAATTTGGCAAGCGCGAAGAGGTCAGCGTTGCGGCGCATGGCATTGACGTGGCGCTGGTGGATGACCGGGCGCTCAATGTGGTGCGCACCCTCAAGCACGCCGGCTTTGAAGCCTATATCGTGGGGGGTGCCGTGCGTGACCTGATGGTTGGCCTGCGTCCGAAAGACTTTGACGTGGCCACCAACGCCACGCCCGAGCAGGTCAAAAGCCTGTTCCGGCGCGCCTTCATCATCGGGCGCCGTTTTCGCATCGTGCATGTGGTGTTTGGCCGGGGTCGTGAGAACGATGTGATCGAGGTCTCCACCTTTCGCGCCTACATGGACAACGCGGCCGCAGAGCAGGTGGCCGGTAACGAAAAAACCAGCCGCAACGAGTTGGCCAACATGAAACACGCGGTGGACTCCACCGGCCGGGTGCTGCGCGACAACGTCTGGGGCCCGCAGGAAGAAGACGCGGTGCGCCGCGACTTCACCATCAACGCCATGTACTACGACCCTGAAACGCAGATTGTGGTGGACTACCACAACGGCATCAAGGACTCTAAAAAGCGCGTCATCCGCATGATTGGCGACCCCGCGACCCGCTACCGCGAAGACCCGGTGCGCATCATCCGTGCCGTGCGTTTTGCGGCCAAACTGAGCGGATTGGGTTTCCAGTTGGAACCCAAAACAGCCGCACCTTTGATCAAGTCCCAAGAGTTGCTGGCCGATGTGCCGCAAAGCCGCTTGTTCGACGAAATGCTCAAGTTGCTTCAAACCGGCCATGCGCTGTCGTCCATTGAGCAGCTCAAGTCGCTCGGCATGGCGCGAGGTATTTATCCACTGCTGGACGTGATCGTTGAGCGAGCCGAGTCGGTTTTTGTTAAAGCTGCTTTGATCGACACCGACCGTCGGGTGGGCGAAGGCAAACCGGTGGTGGCCAGTTTCCTGCTGGCGTGCGCCTTGTGGGCAGATGTGCGTGATGGCTGGGCGCAGCGCATTAACCAGCGTCAGTCACCCCATCCTGCTTTGCAGGACGCGATTGAAGACGTCTTTAATGCCCGCATTGGGGATGTGTCGGGTCGCGGCAAGTTGGCCGGTGACATGCGTGAAATCTGGATGCTTCAGCCGCGTTTCGAGAAGCGTGTGGGCAGTGCGCCGTTTGGTCTGGTTGATCAAGCCCGGTTCCGGGCGGCGTTCGACTTCATGCGTTTGCGCGCTGATGCGGGCGAAATTGACATCGTGCTGGCCGATTGGTGGCAAGAGTTCAGCCTGGCCAGCGACGATATGCGCCAGGACATGGTTGATCAGGTGCGCGAAGAGCAGCAGCAAAAGCAACGTGCGCCACGGGTTCACAAAATGCCAGTGGCAAAAGTCGCACCTGATGCGACGCGCGATGCCGCTTCATCACATGATGCAGACAACCGCAGCGTCGGCTCTGAGTCAGACGGCACAGAAGCCTACCCGGCTGAGGGTTCGGATGCCCCTAAAAAACGCCGTCGCCGCAGGCGCACCAGCGGTCCCAAAGACGGTGGCGAGCAGGCCTCAGACCCTGGCGTTTAAGTTTGAGCTTGCATCGGCCTGGTCGCCTGCCCGTTACGGCCTACATTGCGCTCGGCGCCAATTTGGGTGACCCGCAAGCCGCGTTGCTTCAATCCATCGACGATTTGGCGCAGACGCCCGACATCACCCTGGTTTGCCGATCCAGTCTGTACCTAACCGCCCCCATTGAGTCGAGTGGCCCTGATTACGTCAATGCCGTGGTCGAAATATCCACCGTGTTGACGGCGCCTGATTTGTGGGCTGCGATGCAGCGTATTGAATCAAAAGCCGGGCGCGACAGACCTTATCCGAATGCACCCCGAACACTGGACCTGGATTTGCTGCTTTACGGGACAGCGTCGATCCAAAGTGCCGCCTTGGTAGTGCCGCATCCGCGTATGGGAGAGCGGGCCTTCGTGCTGGTTCCTCTGGCGGAGATTGCGCCTCTTTCAAGCAATGAAGCCATGTTGGCAGCAGTGTCCAACCAAGCCGTCACACGTTTGCCTATTTGAAAATCAGGGAAAACCCTAGTTCCCAAAAATGTAACGGCGTTCTGCGAGCCTCTCCATTAGCATAAACTGAAAAAGTTACCAATAGGAAATGTCATGAATCTGAAAAATCTTCGAGTTGCCACTAAATTGTGGCTCGGTGTACTCTTAATTGTTGTTTCGCTGGTTTTGATGATTGGCACTTCGGCTTTCAGGCTGTCGGCCTTGCAGTCGCAATCAGACGATAAACTGGGTGCGCTCAACCTGCGAAGCAAGGCGGTCAGTACCTGGGCTGGCTTGACCGAATCCAACTCAATTCGCACCCTGGCGTTGATCTCGGCCTATGACGCCACCATTGAAGCGACGCTCAAGACCGATATTGCCGCCACTTCGGCCAAGATTTCTACGGCGCAAAAAAACATTGAGGCCATGCCCTTGGGCGAGATCGAATTAGCCCAGATGAAAAAGATCGCCGGTGCCCGTGGCGGCATGGCTGATTTGCGCGCTAAAGCCGTCAAGCTGAAAGCGGATGGCAACAGCGAAGAAGCCATGCGGACGGTGAAGGAGGAGTATCTTCCGGTCGTGGCGGTTTATCTTGGCACACTGCGTGAGATGGTCGAGATGGAAGAAAAGATCATGGCTGCCTTTTTGCAAGACACAGCTCAATCCCGTTCAACCATCGTCACCAGTCTTGCGGTGTTTTTTGTACTGCTCTTTGTGGGTATTCTGGTCGGAGCGGTCTGGCTTATTCGTTCAATCCGGCAGCCGCTGGACCAAGCTAATGCTTTGGCTGCGCGCATCGCCAAAGGTGACTTGAGCGCCGTCATCAAGGTGGATCGGCAAGATGAATTCGGTGAACTACTGCGCTCACTCGCGGCCATGAACGAGTCACTGGGCCGCATGGTGCACCAGGTGCGCCAGAGTACCGACAGCATTGCCACCGCCAGCTCGGAAATTGCCCAGGGCAACAACGACCTGGCCCAGCGTACCGAGCTCACCTCCAGCAACTTGCAGTCCACAGCCTCCAGCATGGCGCAACTGACCACCAATGTGCAAAACAGCGCCGACAACGCACGGCAGGCCAGTTCTTTGGCGGCCGATGCCTCTACGGTGGCTGAAAAAGGCGGAGCCGTTGTCAAGCAGGTCGTCTTCACGATGGAAGAGATCAACGCCAGCAGCAAGAAAATTTCCGACATCATTGGCGTGATCGATGGCATTGCCTTTCAAACCAACATTCTGGCGCTCAATGCAGCGGTAGAAGCCGCGCGCGCTGGTGAGCAGGGCCGCGGGTTTGCCGTGGTGGCGAGCGAAGTTCGCAGTCTGGCGCAACGCAGCGCCGAGGCGGCCAAAGAAATCAAGATGCTGATTGGCACCTCGGTTGAAAAAGTAGCCTCGGGGACCAAACTGGTGTCCGATGCCGGCGTCACCATGAGCGACATCGTGTCGTCCGTGCGCAAGGTAGCCGACGTGATTGGCGAGATTACCGCCGCCTCTGCAGAGCAAAGTTCTGGCATAGCTCATGTCAACCAGGCGATTGGCACGCTCGACCAGATGACCCAGCAAAATGCTGCTCTGGTCGAAGAGAGTGCCGCCGCCGCCGAGAGTCTGCGAGACCAGGCCAATCAAATGGCGCAGGCCGTTGCCGTCTTCAAACTCAGCGATTCAGCCCAGCAGGTCTTGTCGCGACCGATGCGCGACATCACGCCCCGTGCCAGTAACTTGACTTACAGCCGACCCCAAGCCTTGGCAAAGCCCCGGGCAGTGCCCGCGTTGGGCAATACCCGGCCTGCAATCAGCCCCGCCCGCAAGCCACTGGCGTTGTCTGCCTCACGGCCACCGAGTGCCGTCAAGAAACCACTGGCCATGGCCGCGCCCCTGAAAAAACCAGCCTCAGTCAGTGCCGCCCCCGTAGTGAGCAAGGCCGCTGCGGCCGATGATTGGGAAACGTTTTAAGCCAGTTCAGCGATCAGCTCAATTTCAACGCAGGCGCCCATGGGTATCTGCGCCACGCCAAAGGCACTGCGCGCATGAGCGCCTGCGGTGCCAAAAACTTCGCCCAGCAGTTCGCTTGCACCATTCGTCACCAGATGTTGCTCGGTGAAGTCGCCGGTGGAGTTGACCAGCGACATCAGTTTGACAATGCGTTTGATGCGGTTCAGGTCTCCCACGGCGGCGTGCAAGGTGCCCATCAGGTCAATGGCAATGGCGCGGGCTGCGGCTTTGCCTTCAGCAGTTTCCATGTTTTTGCCGAGCTGCCCAACCCAGGGTTTGCCATCTTTTTTGGCGATGTGGCCACTCAGAAAAACCAGATTGCCGGTTTGCACGAAGGGCACATAAGCCGCCGCTGGAATGGCCACGGGTGGCAGGGTGATGTTGAGTTCTGTGAGTTTGGCGTAAATGCTCATGCGGATTCCTTGGTGGATGGTTTATGAATGAAATAGGCTTCTAGCCCCCGTTTCGCTTGCGTGAGTAGCTATTTAATTAATAGTGCCCAATGGCAGCAACGGGCTCAGGCTTTGAGATTGACTCTGACTCTGGCTCTGGCTTTGTGAGGAGTTTTGATGTCCCATTCTCGGGCGTCCACCGGGTGGGCCGGCGGGTCCGTCACCGGGTGCGGGCTCGACGGTGACGCCCACCGTCAGCGTGTGGCTGGCGCCGCCATGAATCACACCCCGGATCGGTGAGACGTCCGAGAAGTCGCGCCCGGTGGCCAGCGTCACATAGTCTTCGCCGGGCGAGTGCCAGCCGGCGCGGTTGTTGGTCGGGTCGAAGTCGCACCAGCGCTCGCCTGGTGGCAGGTCGGGCGCATACACCGCCACCCAGGCGTGCGAGGCGTCGCTGCCTTTGAGCTTGACGGTGCCGGGTGCCGCCTGCGTCAGCAAGTAGCCGCTGACGTAGCGGGCAGCAATGCCCAGTGTGCGCAGGCACGCAATCATGATGTGCGCGAAATCCTGGCACACGCCTTTGCGCTGAGCCAGGGCGACCAGCGCAGGCGTGTTGATTTGGGTGCTCTGGCTTTCATAGTCGAAGTCGGTATGAATGCGCTGCATCAGGTCTTGCGCCACCGCCAGCACGCTCAGGCCCGGCACAAAACTGGGCCGGGCGTAGGCGGCAAACTCGGGGGCGCGGGGGCAAAAAGGCGAGGCAAACACAAACTCGGTGGCGGCATCAAATCGGCCGCCGGACTGGTAGCGAAACTGTTCCCGGGTTTGTTCCCAGTTGAAAAGGCTCCCCGGCAAGGCGCGGGCCGTGGTGGTGACCACGCTGTTCGCCACCACCTCAAGCACCGTGTGCGGTGATTGCAGCGAGAAAAAGCAGCGGGGGTTGCCGAACACATCCAGTGTTTGCGTCATTTGCGTCGGCAATGGGCTGATATTCAGCGAGTGGCTCAGCAGCTTCTGATAGCGGTTGCTGACCGGTTGCAGGTAGGCCATGTGCTGCGCGATTTCAACCGCTGGCAGATAGTCGTAACGGGTGGCGTGGGTAATTTGAAGGTACATCAGGTGCCCAGGCTTTGCTTGGTCTTGCCCGAGTGGGTGAAATAGGTGGTGCTGATTTCTTCGGAGACGTGGTAGGCGGCCGCGGTGCACTGCATCAGCAAATCGTTCAATGCATAGTAATAACCAGCTTCTGTGCCCGCCTCGCTGCCCGGTGTGGCGGGCAAGGGTTGTGCTTCGCACAATTGCTCCAGGCTCCAGGTCTTGGGGTCGGGCACCCGCAGTGACAAGGCGCTGAGTTGATCGGGCTCGCTGCCCGCCAGTTTGGCGAGTCGTCCGCGCAAGGTGTGCGTCACCCAAGCCAGTGAGCGCGGGTTGTCGCGGTCCAGCACCAGCAGGTCGATGAGCGCGGCGAGGTCGCGGCTTTGCTGAAACTGCGCGTGAAAGGTGATGGTGCTGTCAAACAGGGAAATCATGGCTTCAAAGCCACCATCCGTGTGGATCGAGCCGGTCTCCAGACCGCGTAACAAGGCCGAGGCCAGAAAGCTCAAACGTTCAATGTGGCGGCCAATGCTGAGCAGGCGCCAGCCATCGTCGCGGGTCATTCGGTCGGTTTGGGCACCGGTGATGGCGGCCATGTGGTCACTGGTGTTTTTCAACACCCGCAACGCTTCGAGTGACGAATAGTCGCCACTACGGGTGTGTTCGGCACAACGGGCAAACAGCTCTTCTTCCGCGCGCATGATGACGCGCCAGTGTTCTTGAGACAGCCGCTCGCGCACGGTGGCGCCGGTCATCTTGAGGGCGCGCAGGTAGTAGCCGACGCTAGTCGCTCCTTCGGTACTGCCCAGGTTGGAAATGAGTGAGCGCTCAAAGACGCGCCGGGCCAGTGCCGCCGAGGGCACGCTGGGCAGTACCAGTGTGTTGGCCAC
>Ga0208248_1000548_pt1 | contig 11077 bp, 4 predicted proteins | sample CryBogmetaGMA5M_FD_184545 | JGI IMG/M metagenome (GOLD analysis project Ga0208248, IMG submission 184545) | Freshwater microbial communities from Crystal Bog, Wisconsin, USA - MA5M (SPAdes) | ecosystem: Environmental > Aquatic > Freshwater > Lake | place: Crystal Bog, Wisconsin, USA | collected...
GCGAGTTATGGCAGGAAGTGCAGTCACCGCCGGTAGCCTGCAGAATACCATCCATATGAGTTGCACCGCTACCGTTGTGCCCGTGGCACCCGGCACAGTCACTGGCAATCGTCAATGATGCATGGGCATATTTGACTGAAGACGTCGGTGGTGACTGGTGGCACTTGTTACAGTCAGTCGCATTTTTGACAGCTGCCGCATTGACAAGGTAAGCACCGTCAACCCATGAGGCAGAAAGTCCGGTACCTTGTACCAGAGAAGCAAAACCGCCGCCATGGCAATAGTTGGTTGTGCATGTCGGTGCGGAGTAGGTTGGAACAATAGCTCCCTTGTCCGCGTTGTATGGTGTTGTCCCAACATTTTTTGCCAGATTGCTCCAGGTCATGGTTGAAGAGCCGGTCATGTGGCCGGCATCACCAAGTGCTGTTACCAGGTGACAATCAGCACAGGCAACACCACCGGTTTTATACCCTCCAGTACCTTTGAGGTGTGTATCATGAGCGCCGACCTTGGCGTCGTTGGATACGCCGCCGCTGATTGTGCCTACTGTGCCGGCGGTGTTTACCCCGGTTCCGTTATAACCGGGTGCAGCGGTTTTTGGATCAGCCGTATAGGCAGCAGCCGAAGTCAGGCTCACTCCGTGGCACTTGGTACAGATGGACTGAGTTGTGGCAACTCCCCATACCGGTGTGATAGCGGAACCGTGGCAAACGGTGGTGGAACAGGAACTATAACCGTTACCCGGATTCGCCTGGTTTGTATAACTAAACCCAGACGCTACGTTGATCTGACCATCCACATGGCTGGTCGAGTTGTACGCTGAGTCTGTAGCCCCGGTGTGGCATGATCCGCAGTTAGTACTGACAGCAAGGTGCTTATCATGGGAACCGGTGGTCAACCCCGTTGTCGCATGGCAGCTGCCGCAGGCCACCGTTCCACCCCAGGTCGGCGCTGTTGCTGCATATACCGGGGTTGCGGACGTGCCGTTGGCCGACTGCCCGGAACTGTGGCAGTAGCTGGTGGCACAGCTCGCCACGGCAGAGCCTTTCGCCTTGGGTGACGTATACCCACCCACGTTCACTTCAATAGTACCGTTGAGGTGATTGGCAGCGGCTGTTGTCCCTTGCACATAACCGGTATGGCAATCGCCACACAGCGCTTTTTTATACTGGGTGCCGGTGACATGCCTGGCATGACTGCTGTCCACGGGAATCAAATTATGGCAAGCGGTACAGGCCGGTACAGTCGATGCGCCCCATGTCGGTGTCACTACCAGGGTACCTTTGCCGTTATCATGGCAGGATGCCGTGCTACAGGTGCCCGAAGTGGGGGCGCCAGACTGGGCAAACGATTTCCCCTTGGAATAGCCGACGCTGGAAACATGGATGAAACCGTTACGATGCTTCGTTGAATAGCTGGCGGCATTGACATGGCACGGAGCACAGGTGCTTACAGCTGTTGTTGCAGTTGGAATATGCTTGCCATGACTCCCCTTGAAGCCTCCGGTGGAGAGGTTTCGATACGCCGCATCAACGGGACGAATATCGGTTGAGGAACCGACCGGGGCGTGGCAGGTAAGGCAGGTGGTGGCCGCTTCCGCCATGCTGCCCCAGCAGATAACACCAGCCGCTACTGAAAGCAGAATCATAAAACGCATATTGTCTTTCATATCAAACACTCCATCTGCAGTCAGGTACTACCAGGCCGGCGTCGGCTGGAAATGGCAGCTAATGTTAGAACATGACATTGTAGTCTTGTTATACCGCTTGGCTCTGCTGTCGTCAAACCGGAACGTCATGTCTGAAGCATTATCGTTAACATTGACGTTTGCCCTGCTGACTATTCCGCCCCCCTGATTATGCGTTGTTGATGGGTGACACGGCAGACAGGGAGTAAAGCCATCACTTATCGTGACTGACGCTAGCACGTGGGAGACGTGGTAGCCACCGCCACCGGAATAGCTTTCCATTTTGGCATCCGTAAACTCACCCCCTGCCCGCGCGCTCAGCTGGGTGGATGTAAGTGGTGGATAGCCGTGGCAGTTATTACAGGAGCCGTTGCCATACTTTATACCGTCCATATGCCGCCTGCCTGCAACCCCGGTGGCATCACCGTTATGCCCGTGGCAGCCGGTGCAATTATCAGTGAGCGCAACGGTTGAATGGCTGTATACCGTTGACAGCTCACGAGAGTTATTCGGTGACAGGTGGCACTTGTCGCAATTTTGCGCCGTCTTCGCAGTTCCATCGGTAATATAAGCCGCGTCAGTCCAGACCGGAGCAGGGCCGGTACCGGTATTCCCGGCACTGAGTGTGCCACCCGGTTTAGCAGGGTTGTGGCAGTAGACTGCACAGCTGCCGGTGCCGCTGACATATTTCGCAGCGGTATAGGTCCCGAATTTAGTTGCCAGTCCCTGGAATACGGGGGCTGATGAGCCATTGGCATGGTTGCCGGATACCGGGAGCGTCCCGTGGCAATTCTGACAACGGTAGTCGATTGTGCTGTAATTGCTGAATCCGTTAAAATAGCGCAGGTGGGTCTGGTGAGCGCCAACCTTCGCACTGCTGCTCACCTGACCTGTACCCGTAAGTGTACCGCTTGAAGGAGCAAGCACATAGCGGTTATCTGGAGTAACCGTGACCGTGGCAGTACCGTGGCACTTGGTACAGGTATCGTAGGCGGTATTTACACCCCACAGCGGTGTGGCAGCGGAACTGTGGCATACGGTGGCGGAACAGGAACTATAACCGTTACCCGGAGTCACCTGATTGGAGTAACTGAAACCGGACGCTATGTTGATTTGCCCGTCCACATGGGTTGTCGAATTGTAAGTTGAGGCTGTAGCTCCGGTGTGGCAGTTACCGCAGTTAGTACTGACCGCAAGGTGTTTGGCATGGGTGCCGGTGGTCAACCCCGTCGTCGCGTGGCAGCTACCGCAGGCTACTGTTCCACCCCAAGTCGGAGCTGTTGCCGCATATACCGGGGTTGCGGACGTACCGTTGGCCGACTGCCCGGAACTGTGGCAGTAGCTGGTGGCACAGCTCGCCACCGCAGAGCCTTTCGCCTTGGGTGACGTATACCCACCCACGTTCACTTCAACAGTGCCGTTACGGTGATTGGCTGCGGCTGTTGTCCCCTGCACATAACCGGTATGGCAATCGCCACACAGCGCTTTTTTATACTGGGTGCCGGTGACATGCTTGGCATGGCTGCTGTCCCCGGGGATCAGCTCATGGCAGGCGGTACAGGCCGGAACAGCGGACGCGCCCCATGTCGGTGTCACTGCCAGTGTGCCTTTGCCGTTATCATGGCATGAGGCTGTTGAACAGGTACCGGTATAGGTACCGGCCGTGTGCTTGGTTACGTTGGCGGGATAACCGCCGGTTACATCAATATTTCCGTCAATGTGAGCAGTACCGCCGTTTGAACCGGCAACGGCACCGGTATGGCAGTCAGCACAGGCGGCTGATGCTGCCATATGTTTATTGTGGCTGCCGGTGGCAGGTGCTGTACCGGTTCCGGTGAAGGCACCACCGCCATTGTGGCAGGCTGCGCAACCGGCTGAGGTACCCCAAACCGGGGTCGTAACTAAATCGGCCCCGTAGGGATTAGCATGGCACGATGCAGTGTTACAGGTGCCAAGAGTAGGGGCACCCGACTGAGCAAACGATTTCCCCTTGGAATACCCGACACTGGAAACCTGGATAAAACCGTCACGGTGCTTCGTCGAATAGCTGGCGGCATTGACATGGCACGGAGCACAGGCGCTCACGGCTGTAGTAGCTGACGGCATATGACTGGTGTGACTCCCCTTGAGACCGCCGGTCGAAATATTACGGTAGGCTGCATCAACTGGTCGAAGGTCTGTCGAGGTGCCCACCGGGCCGTGGCAAGTATAACAAGTCGCTGCATCTGCAATACTGCACCAGCCGGCAACAGTGCAGGCAGCCAGAAGCAAATACGTTGAAAGTCGCACTGTTATCCTCCGATAATCCACCAATAACGTCATATATGTCTCCTCGTCATGCTTACCTCTAGCAATAAAGTTCATATCCATTTCGTGCGGATCCCATTTTACCAGGCCGGTGTTGGCTTAAAGTGGCAACTGATGTTTGAGCAGGTCATTGCTGCGCTGTTGTACCTTTTGCTCCTGTTATCATCAAACCGGTATGACGTAACGGTAGGTTCGTCATTGACATTCACATTCGCTTTAGCGACCACTCCCGCACCCTGATTGTGTTTTGTGGATGGGTGGCACGGCATACAGGGGGTAAAACCATTGCTTACAGTGATGGATGACAGTAGATGAGTGGTGTGATAACCACCGCCGCCGGAATAGCTTTCCATTGCAGCATCCGTAAACTCACCCACCGCCCGCGCGCTAAGCTGGGTGGCGGTAAGTGGTGGATAGCCGTGGCAGTTATTACAGGAACCGTTGCCATACTTTATGCCGTCCATGTGTCGCCTGCCTGCAACCCCGGTGGTATCACCGTTATGCCCGTGGCAGCCGGCGCAGTTTTCAGTGAGCGCAACGGCTGAATGACTGTATACCGTTGACAGCTCACGGGAGTTATTCGGTGACAGGTGGCACTTGTCGCAATTCGCTGCTGTCTTCGCAGCCCCGTCGGCAATATAGTTGGCGTCAGTCCAGATCGGCGCAGTGCCCGTGCCGACATTCCCGGCACTCAGTGTCCCGCCCGCTTTAGCAGGGTTGTGGCAGTAGACTGCACAGCTGCCGGTGCCGCTGACATATTTCGCAGCGGTATAGGTCCCGAATTTAGTTGCCAGCCCTTGGAATACGGGGGTTGATGAGCCATTGGCATGGGTGCCGGATACCGGGAGCGGCCCATGACAGTTCTGACAGCGGTAGTCGATCGTGCTGTAATTGCTGAATCCGTTAAGATAGCGCAAGTGGGTCTGGTGGGCGCCAATCTTCGGACTGCTGCTCACCTGGCCGGTACCCGTAATTGTACCGCCTGAAGGAGCGAGCACATAACGGTTATCTGCAGTAACCGTGACCGTGGCAGTCCCGTGGCACTTGGTACAGCTGTTATTGGTGGTGCTGACCCCCCACGTCGGTGTCGGTGCGCCATGGCAGGTAGATGTCGCACAACTGCTGTAACCGCTTCCGGCAGCATGCTTGGCAACGGTGGCCGGGTAGCCGTTGGTGACACTGATAGTACCGTCGATGTGGGCACTGCCGCCGCTGGTGGTCGAGGCACCACTATGGCACTGACCGCACGTTACACCAGTGAGCGCCATGTGAATATTATGTCCACCGGTGGCCGGGGCGGTGCCGGTACCGGTGAAAGCGCCGGTGCCGGTGTGGCAGGCGGCACAACCTGCCGATGCCCCCCAGATCGGCGTAGTGACCGTACCGGCGCCGTAAGGATTTGCATGGCAGGAGGCTGTTGAACAGGTACCGGTATAGGTACCGGCCGTGTGTTTGGCTACGTTGGCAGGATAGCCGCCGGTTACATCAATATTTCCGTCAATGTGCGCAGTACCGCCGCTCGAACCGGCAACTGCGCCGGCATGACACTGGCTGCATGCTGCTCCTGTGAGCGCCATATGTTTATTGTGGCTTCCGGTGGCAGGTGCTGTACCGGTACCGGTGAAGGCGCCGGGGGTACCGGTATGGCAGGAGGCACAACCGGCTGAGGTACCCCACACCGGTGTAGTGACCGTACCGGCACCGTAGGGATTGGCATGGCAGGAGGCTGCGGAACAGGTACCGGTATAGGTACCGGCGGTATGTTTAGCTACAGTAGCCGGGTAGCCACTGGTGACACTTATATTTCCGTCAATGTGAGCAGTACCGCCGCTTGAACCGGCAACAGCACCGGTATGGCAGTCAGCACAGGCGGCTGATGCTGCCATATGTTTATTGTGGCTGCCGGTGGCAGGTGCTGTACCGGTTCCGGTGAAGGCACCACCGCCATTGTGGCAGGCTGTGCAACCGGCTGAGGTATTCCCCCATACCGGAGTTGTAACCGTGCCGGAACTATACGGATCCGCATGGCAGGAAACATTGGAACAGGAACCGAAACTGGCGCTGGGTGCAATGGCACCGGTGGCTCCAGTGGCAGAACCTTTATACAATCCGCCTCCGGTCAAGCCGTTCAAATTCCAGTCCACCGAACCGTTAACGTGGTCATTGTCAGTGTATGTTCCATGGCAGGAAGCACAAAGAATGGCTAGCGCACCAGTTCCATTGCCGGCGTGGCGCACATGGCTGCCGGTAACGGGAGCGGTGGCGGCAGTCACCCCGTGGCAGGCGCCGCAGGCTTTCTGGCTGCCATCAGTGGTTGTCCATGTCGGAGTGGTGATGCTGCCGCCGGTAAGTGTTGTGCCGTGGCAATAGACACTGCAGGTGATGGCTCCATTCCCGTTTGTGAGAGCCGTACCACTGGCAGCGCTCCAGCTGTAGCCGCTGTTCAATGTGGTACCGTTAAATGTGCCTCCGCTGACGCTGCCGGCAAATCCTTTGAAGGTACTGCCATTGATGGTGAAACCGATGTCAATGGTGTTACTTGGCATCGCTTTGGGCGCAGCAAAGCCGGTATGACAGGTATTGCAGGCCATGAAGCGGCCCATGGCATGGGTTGCGTGGCCGCCGGGACTCCCCGGTGTAGCGCCGGTTTTTGTGTCTGTCGGCCGTGTGTAGCCTACCAAACCGGCGGCAGTAATCGGCGGATAGCCGTGGCAGGTAGTACACGCTCCAGAGAACGAACCGTTGGTGCTATTGTGGAAATGGCAGGTGGTGCAAACCTTTGGATCGCTGCTTGAGTGTTCCTCCGGGGCACCTGGATTACTCGGAAATGCCGGAACTGCGTGGCACCCTTGGCAGACTCCCTTGCCGCTCCCGTTCACGTACTCCGTGCGGCTGCCGGTATAGCGAAAGAAAATCTGGCTTGGCTGGCCGTTATTCGTCACATTGCGCCGAATCAGATAAATGTTCGTGCCATTGGCGCCGGTTGGGTCCTGCGGGTCATACTCCACATGAGTGCCGTGACAGTCGGCACACTGGACATCCTGTCCCTTCATGTTGTGGCTTTTCTTACCAGCATGACAGTTCGTACAAAGGTTGGCGCTGTCGTATCCCGCACCGTCATTCTTGCCGCGCCGGTCAGTTCTCAGTATGTGACCGTCACCGCTGCTGAGGTTGGCAAACTGGGCGCTGCCGTCAACGGTGCTGCTGCGTGAATCGGTAAAGTGGACACCGTGACAGGTGGAACAGGAAACGTTCCCGTTTTTCAGGTAGTTTTTCAGGTTTGCCGTGGGGTTGGCTGCGGTCAGGTTTTTAAATCCTGTTTTGGTGCCGTCATAGGCGATACCGACCGGGTGGCTCCCCTTGGTGTGGGATTGGACGTTGCGGGTGCGGTGGCAGTCCAGGCAGAGTTGATCCTGGTCATTCTGCACACGCAGGAATTTCCCGTCGAGACCCTTTTCATGCTGGTTGTGGCAACGGACACAGGCCAACTGGCCCCCGGTGCGTGCACGCAATCCCCCGGTTGTCATCTGCCCCTGAACCGGCGGCAGGGCTCCCGCTGCCGGGTTAGTGTCAGAGCCGTCCCAACGGTGCGAAGTCTGATATTGCTTGGAGACAGCGGCGGAGTGGGTCCCGAACGGATTGGCTGCATCCGCCAGGGTAATCGGTTTGCTCCCGGCAGCTGGATCTCCGGGGCGGTGGCAGTTCAGGCAGATATTGTTGTAACCGGTACTGCCCAGATCCAGATGGGACGTATGGCAGGTGGCACACGAATTACCCGCAGCGGTGTCGTAGTGCGGCGCATCAACCGCTCCGGCGCTGAAGGTGAGAACAAACGAACAGATCACCAAAGCCAGTGTCATCGCAACCGGTCTCTTCATGGGCAGCTCCTGAAAACAAGGCGCAAATAATGGGTATATTCATTCAACAACATCATATTTTCCCCTGGATAGTTCATTGCAGTGCTAATAACCGAAAGAAGCAACCATTTTGACCAGGTCGCGCATTTCATCGGTAAGCGTGACGGTATTCCCATGGTAGTTAGCAGAAAACATCTCCAGCAGTGGCAATGGTGAATTCAGGGCGGTAAAGCCAGACTGTGACAGCGTATAACCGGGTGTGACTGCACACGTAAGAGTAGCTAAACTGTTTGTGCCATTGACAGCATTGAAAAAACGGATCGGCTCCACCGACATGACTGCAAAAGATAATGTGCGGGTGCTCGCATTGTACGTTTTGTCCACCAATTGCCCCGTATCATTATGGCCTGTCAGTGACGTGAGATTCTTGAAAACAAGCCCTTCTGGAAGTTTTACCGATAGCTGCACGGTGTTTAGCGGTGCACTGTGAGCCCCGCTAATTACACCAAAAGCGATGTCTGCCGTTTTTTGCTGTCTGGATGAGTCACCACCCCCGCCGCCACAGCCAATCAAGCAGAACAAAAGAACAGATGATCCCGTCAGCATGAGTATAATTCGCTTCATGTTTTTTCCCTTTGTCGTTATCACCAGTCGATCCCGACTGATTTCTGAAGGATCAAGATTGCGTCATCGAGTCTGATTTTTCCGTCCGGAGCCGGGAGATGGTTTACCAGTGGGCCGACATCGCCCCGCAGCCGCTGTTCAAACGTTGCAGTTGGGGCGGTACCAAGGGAAATCTGGACCGCCAGCAATGCATCGGCAATGGTAACCGTGCCGTTCTGCCCTTTAATACTCCCGTCACGACTGCTGAGACCTGTCGGTGTCAAAACCTGGACATCCAGGGTCGCTGCGTCATAGGTCGCTCCGCTGAGATCAAGAACTGCCGTGCCATTTGAGCTGTTAGGGGTGGTAACTGCCCCGTTTTTATCTCTGGCAATAACAACCCCGTTGCCGGAGGTCACTTTGATCGCTCCCGGAGTTGAATTCACCACCGAAAGAGCTGGCGGCGTCGGGTCGTAGACGATGGAGCGGGTGGTGGTGGACTGTTTGCCGTTGGCGTCAGTTGCATCAATGGTAACGCTATATGTCCCGGCAGCGGTAAATGGCGGCGGCGAGACGGTAAAGCTGCCGTCGGCCGCAACAGTTACCGGTATCGCCTCGCCGGCCAGAGATGCGGTTATTGTTGTCCCCGTACTTGCGATGCCGAAGATGGTGGGAGACGCTTTTGCTGTCGCAACGTCGGTGGCGGGTGAGTTAACTGCGAGGGACGGCTGCCCCGGTGCATAGGAGACGGAACTTGAGAGGGTTGACGTGTTAGTGCCGTCAACTACTGCAGTTACGGTGATCTGGTTGATCCCCGACTGCAGCGGTATCGTCGCCGCCCACCGAGCCCCGCCCAAGGATGCCGCAACACCGTTCACCGTCACGACACTGTTTGCCGGCGCAGTGCCACTGACCGTATAGCTCGCGCTGCCACTTACGGCACCGCTTGGTGTGGCAAGAGTTACTACCGGTGCCAGCGGGTTATAGATGACTGTGCTGGAAACCGGCTGGCTGGTTAAGCCGGCGGCATCTGTTGCCGTTACTGTGACGGTGTTGGTACCGCTCCCAAGAACAAGTGCCGCAGTAAACAGCCCGTTGTTAACCGGTACAGTCTGTGATGAGTTTTTGGCGGTGACAGTAACCGTTGTGGCCGTGATGTCGGTAACGGATCCGGAAACCGTCAGGATTGGCGTGCCGGTAGTGCTGCCGGTTACCGGCAATGACGATACAGCAACCAGGGGTGCAACCGTATTCAGCGTAACATAGGCGTTGACCGTGCTAGTGCTGCCGGCTTTACTGGCAATAATTACAAGACTGTTGAGCCCCTGCTGGGGAAGTGAAGCCGTAATACTCCAGTTTCCGCCGGTTACGGCGGCTGAGACTCCGTTCACCGTTACGGTTGAACCGCTGTCAACGGTGCCTGAAATGGCTATTGTACTGTTTTTAGTGATGCCACTCAGGGGGTTCAGCGTGAGAGTAGGCGGAGTGCTCCCGGTCGGGGCGACAGGGAAGGAAGCCGCTGTCCCGCCTGACTGGGCAGCGGTTGATGCAGCAGTAACACCGAACAACACAAGCGAGCCGGCCCCGTTGGGAATGATCAGGCGGCTGAACGAATCAAGGAGGACGTCCCCCGGTGTAACCAACTGGCCGCCACGGGTGCCGTAACTGCCGACATAGCGCAGGAACGAAGATGAAGCGGCATCGATCACCTGCACATTGGCCTGGAAAGAATCCACTACGTATATTCTGTTCAGCGTTGTCCCATCGGCGGAATAATCAAAGGCAACCGCCTGGGGAGAGGTGAATTTAAGGGGGCCGGAGCCGAATGATCCGACACTGCTCTGGTAAACACCGGCGGTGGTAAAAAACTGTATCCTTCCGTTGAGCGTATCGGTAACGGCAATCTGTTTGGACACTTTTTCGTACGTTATCCCGGTCGGTTGCTTGAATTGGCCGTTGCCGGAGCCGGTCACACCAAAAGTTTTTTGGAGGCTGTAATCAACATTAAAGATCTGCACGTTGTTGTTTTTACTGTCCGTAACGTAAATCAAGCCCGCGCTGTCCACGGCAATGCCATTGGCGACACCAAAGGTACCGAACGACCTGACAGGGTTCCCGACTGCGGAGTACACCGCTACGGAGATCCCCTGGCTAACGAGGATTTCCCCCCCCTTCGCCACGGCGATGCCAAGAATGTTTTTGCTGGTGGTGACGATCTTCTGCAGCAGGTTGCCGGCGCTGTTGTACTTGAGAACTCCGCCGCCGCGCTGATCGGTTACATAGAAGTTCCCTGTCTGGTCCGCCGCAATCCTGACCGGTGTAACGGTTCCCTCTGTGATAGAGGAAAGTGTCGTGACGACCGGGGCCACAGCGCCGTAAGCCGTGGCACTCCATATCAGCACGCCGCAACACAGCGGAATCAGTACGGCAGAATGCGTGATTTTGCGGATGTTATTGATCATGGTAACGTGCCTCCAGACTTAACCATTGCTGCACAAAATAAAAAAGCCGGGCGCCAAATATCATCAGATATTTCGGCGACCCGGCTGTCTCAGTAAGACCCTGTAGGCTTTCCGTCCCATTCTCGCGAATGGTTTATTCCATTTCTAAATCAAACATGCTA
>Ga0208248_1000553_pt1 | contig 11026 bp, 4 predicted proteins | sample CryBogmetaGMA5M_FD_184545 | JGI IMG/M metagenome (GOLD analysis project Ga0208248, IMG submission 184545) | Freshwater microbial communities from Crystal Bog, Wisconsin, USA - MA5M (SPAdes) | ecosystem: Environmental > Aquatic > Freshwater > Lake | place: Crystal Bog, Wisconsin, USA | collected...
AACCACCAGTGGCTGATCGAACGCCACAACCACCGGCCTCCCGCACTGGTCCGTCAGGACCTCCTTGGCACCGGAGCCGCCGCGTGAATACACTCAACCATCTGTCCAAGAAATACCGGGCGGTTCACAGGCACGCTCGCACACGGGTGACATGCTGCGCAGGAAACCCAGCACCAGTGTGGTATTCAGCGGCACGGCACACGGGCACCAGGTCACGCCGATGCCGGTTCTCATACCTCACACGCGCACGCAGGCACGCACATCAGCACCAGCCAGTCCGGTTCCTGTCGCTTCATTTGTTTGCGCCAAGTATTCATATCATGTTGAGATTTTTGCGAAAGAACTTGTCAAGGGCTTATTGACACACAAGGCTAATATCCATTTTAGAAACAAATATCTGAAACACTAATGGTATGTTTGTAACAAATGTAAACTTATTATCATCAGAACTCCATAAAATTTCATTTATGTCATAATATTGTATTTTCTCATGATCAACTAAACTTATTTTAATTATATTTCGAATATGCAATGTCCCAAAATGGTAATCAGCTTCTCTGCTAGGAGACTTTGGATTATTTATGAATAGGGATATCTCTATTTCATTAGCTTCCTTAGCTGACTGAATGGAATCCGCATCGAACCAACAGTCATGGATTCGATCCACAATTTCTTCTAAAACATGGAATTCATTGTTTTTATTCATGGGGTTCACCATAGTTTTTCATCCAGCCATCCTAGGACTTTTTTGGCAGTATTTGCCATTCGAGAAGTAAGTGGTATTCGTGGCAACGCGCCACCGCTGCCCTTTGCACCTTGAACCCACCAATTCACTTGTATATGTGGGAGCTTTCCAAGAGAGCCAAACGGATGATGGGCGGGATGCACCATAACATTTGTGGTTCTCAATCCGACAGCTGCTTCGCCAGCAATTAATCCGCTCGCCGCGAGCGCTGCTGCACCAGCAAAAGCAAGTGATCCAGCGGTAGCCTTGTAAGCCATATCTCCTTGCTTCCCTGCTTGCCCAAGGGGACCTAAATCACCGAGCCTGACCATCGCCTCAGAATTCCAGTTCGATGGGTTAAAGGCACCAAGGAATGCACGCCCCGTTCCCTCTAAGCTCCCAACAAAACCATCGTAACTATTTTTCTCATAGATACCCGGGTCACCTTTGGGCGTCTTTGGCTTCCCCGCTTCATTTGGTATTGGCTTCGTGGTTTCTTGTCCTGTTTGCGCCCATTTATTCCAATCATTCTGCCAAAGGCGGCTGTAGTCATCCGTGCCGGACATCCCGCCTTGAGGTCCCTTGGTTTCGGTAGCGTTCTTCTTGTCTTCGTCCACCATCCCCGTCGGATCCGTGCTCATGATCGGGTTGTTCCTCACATACGAGTAAATGTTCCAACTCTGAGTCTCCTCAAAATGTTGATCCCGCGCCGGATCAGGGCTGGCGAACCTGCCGAACCAGGGCACGTAGAAGCGAGCCTGCATGTAAATCAGACCAGAGGAATCCGTCTGCTCATGGTTGGTGTACCCCTTGGCTGTCTTGAAGGTCCCAGGAGTTTGTTCCAATAGTTCGCCAAAGGGAAGATACTTCTGGATTGCTTCTTTGGCTCCACCTGGGCCCGTCACGATGCGGGGCGAACCAAGGTGATCCACCATTGTGATGTGCATGCCGACGGCGTCGATCTCCGCGGCCTCTCGAGTACCAAGGTAGACGATGTCCCGCTTCCAAGTCAGGGTTCCAGCGGTGGCCTTTTCGTACTGTGAGACCAACTGCCGGCCATCGTTGTAGAGGTTTATGCGGGTCTTCTGGAAAGCCCCAGAATTGTACTCCTGGATTACTGTTCTGAGTCCTTCTGTCGTGTATTGATATGTCTCAGTGAGGCCGGTTCTCGAATTTGAGGCACTGGTGACCCGCCCAAGGGCGTCATAAGTCATGGATATGACCGCTGGGCTGATGCTGGTCGGCCTTTCGTAGACTTGAGTGAGGTTCCCCTGGGAATCATACAGGGCACCCGTTGGCACACCAGCACTGGTGAAAGACGGGAGACGGTTCTGCAGTAGCTCCGCCGTTCCTTGGGTGAAGGATGCATTCACCACCTGGCTGCTTGGATTGTTCATAAGACCCGAAATGGTCGTATAGGCTGTAGATGCACCTTTCGCTCCACTCCAGCTTGTCACGCGCATGAGATTGCTAGAGGTCCGGTTGCCGAAGGCATCATAGTCAAATTGCTGCAACTGCTCTCCGTAGGTCGGTGATTGGACTACTGCTGCAATCAATCGGTTCAGCTCATCGAAGGTGTACTGGTCGAAGGCGCCCGTAAGTAAGTCATTCTCGCGGATCAGATTCCCCACACCATCGTAGGTGTATGCCCACTGGGCGAAAGGGCCGCCACTGGTGGGACTGTGGGTGACTTGGGCCAGTCGAGCCTGGTCGGCACAGTACTCAAATAGGCTCTTCGTGCCATTCCCATAGCCCACCTGCTTCAACATCCACCCGTTGGCGTCGTAATAACTCCAGCGCGTGTCGGCAACGGTAGCCGCGCCGTAGCTCAGGACGTTCGGTAGACCCGCTGCGGCGTGATACGTCTGAGTCCAGGTGTTGTGGCTGGTGTTACCACTAACCCGGTTCCCATAGGTGTCATAGGTGAAGGTTTGAGTGAAGGATTGAGCCGTCCCTTGAACTGGAACGGTCGTTACCAAGCTATCCAAGCGTTTGCCTTGCCCCCCGTAGCTGTAGCCGTTGGACACACTGCCATCGGTGCTGATGGCAAGGCGTCCCTTTCCGTTTAATGCCGTGTCGTAAATAAAGGACTGGGACACAGTTCCATCGGTGGAGGTAATGTTCAGGGGGCGCCCCATCCAATCTAGGGTGATCTGCACAACTCGACCGTTGTAGTTGGTAACCGTGGGCTTGCCAGCCACCGTAAAGCCGCTGTATGCAGTGATGCCACTTTCGGGCTGACCGAGGGTTTCCAGCCAGCCTAACCGGTTGTAGCCCCAAGTGCGCGTCTGCACCCGACCCACCTCGTCAAACTGCTTCACGGTCTTGATTCGGTCGCCGCCGTCGAAGCAGTACTCGGTAGTGAGGTTCTGGATCGTGGTGGCATTGGACTTTAGTGGGTCCGCATATCGGGTGACGGGCGTGGTCACGCGAACCAGACGCCCCATGGCATCGCTTTCGAACCATTTCACCTGGGCTGAGCCCACGGTAATTTTCCGGATAAAACCGGGACCGGAGTAGTCGGTAGTGGTCTGGGTGTTATTGGCGTCCTGAGTGAGGATAACTCGGCCTCTGGAATCATAGACCGAGGAGGCTCCTACATACAGGGCATTTGAGGTCGTGGTTGTGGTACTCCCCGGGATGGTTTGCCATGTGATACAAACGGCATTGCCGTCCGCATCGAAGCCCCACTTTTTGCAGATCCTGGTGGTAGGTATTGTCACCGTCGTTGTCACCGATCGGGTCAGATTGGACTTTAACCAATCGCCTTCGTGGGCAAGGCCATCCCCTGGTTGCCACACTGTCTCCCCGGTCCTGCGTCCGGCGGCATCATAGCCGTAAATGCGGTGGGACTTGGTCCCATCGGGGGCCGTCCGGCGTTCCAGCACCAGTTCCCCAAACCCGTTGTAGCGGTACTCAGAGACTTGGAGACCGTGGGTCACCGTGGCCCCGAGATGATCCGGGTGGTAGACGATGCTGGTGGCCTCATCCAGATCCGAGTAGGAAATGCTGGATAGGCGTCCCGCTAGGTCATAAGTGAAGGTCTTAATCGTGCCATTCAGATCGGTCTGGGTCATAGGGCGGCCCAGCTCATCTGAAGTCTGATTCACAGTCAGCATTGTGCCTGCGTTCGGCTTCTGGCTGATGGTGTTCATATAGCCATTGGCGTCGTAGCCATAGGCACTCACCCCCAACTGGCCGCTCAACGCCAGCCCCGGGGCGCTAAGGTAGGCGTTCAGAAGCTGAATGCCCGACAAACCAGAGGTGCCCTGGAAGCTGAAGGAAGTGGTGACCGTGGGCGCGCCGGAGTTGCTCACAGTCATTGAATCCACCCGGTTAATGGCGGTGTTGAATGCTTTGGTCACCAGCGGCTGGGCATCCGGCAGGGTGACCCCGGCTGCCAGGAACCCAGTGTTGTCATTCACGGTGGTGGTCTGCTCGGTCTTCACCCGGGCGAAAATCAGCTCCTCGGGCTTCGGATCGAAGGTCCTGTCGACACGCCGGTAGACTCCTTGGGTGGCTGCGTAGGGGGTATAGCTGAGCCCCTGCTGCGGCAAACTCAGGAGGTCGAGGGTAAGACTGGGAACTGCGGTGATGGCAGTGGTCCGGTGGACAGTCTTCCACCCGCAGGCCACAGCATCCCAGTCCGTGGTCTCCTCGACATTGAGCACTTGGCTTTCCTTGTCCCAACTCCGTACCCGGGTGGGATATGGTACAGACTGGTCCGAAGGATTGCCGGTGGGCGCCGACACAGAACGCACATCATAACGATCCTTCACCACCCACTTGTAGGCTGAACTCGCAGACGGGGCTGTCACGGCCAAATCCGCCTGCCAGTTTGCGCCAGGGGCGTAGTAGCGGATCTCGCGTTCAAGCGTCTTAAGGAAGGCCAGGTCCTGCATGCCCCCTGGGGTCATAGGGGGTTCCACAAATCGATGAACGCTGATCGTCCCGTCCGGATGCGTGATGGCATCGTAAAAAGTGGTATCCACCCATTGATCCGTGGGGGCCGTTCCAGGCAAGGGGATGTCGGTGATCCAGTTCGACACGGGCGTCACACGCGTGTGCGTGTACCCCCTTCCGTCTGAAGAACTAACCACCCCACAGGTAAAGGCGGGTCGCCCCGGCTGTGTTCCGCTGGTCGTGCCACCCCAGGATTCAACGTTGTAGTTCATTCGAAAGCGGAAGGACTGCCACCTCAGGTCCACGAACCTGGTAGGAAACGAAACTCCGGTGAGGACGGTCGGGGTGAGGGTGATGGTGGACCATGAAACAACTGGTCCAAGACCGTAATGAAGGCTGATCTCCTCATTGCTGCCTTCCTGTACGACCCGCACAGGTTGCACGGATCGGATTTCCGCATCGAAGGATGGGCTTCCTGCTGTTGCCCGGCGTCCATTAGCGCCGAGGGCCGTTGCGCTATCAGGACCGCCGCCCGACCTAAGGCCCAGGGCGCTGCCAGTCCTGGGGTTGGATACTTCCAACAGGTAGCTCGATACCGGCTGGCTGACCCCCTGATAGGTCACCTGAATGCGAGTGACGTTGGTCAGGTTGAACCGGCTGTCCATCAGACAGGGCTGGCCGGATGGAGCCGGGAAGGTGCCTACCACGGCCACGCAGATCCTGACGGCGGGATTGGTGCTCCAAGTCGCCGTGTAGCCGATACCATCCGCATCGTAGACAAAATCGATGCTTTCCCCGAACCGGTTCCGAATCTTTGTCAGCAGGTAATGCCCACTGTAGAGCTGGTTCTTTTGGGAGTTGGCCAGGTAGGGAATCACCCGGGTCATGTAGTTATGTTCGACATAGTGGAATTCGTATGCCGCCTCCTCCTGGATCACTGCTATCCGCCGGGGGAAGTGCCAACGGTAAGAGGTCGCAGGAGTACCTTGAATATCATCCTGCACTTCATCCGAACACCCCGTCACCGGGTCTACCGGCCCCGGGGACCTCAACGCCACAACCAGATGGCCCGTTGAGCCCATCTCAATGCCAAGAGCCCGACTCGCAGTTGTCTGCCCAGGGAGGAACCCAACCACCGTATCGGCGGCCGAAAAACCGTATTTCCCGAGTAGGGTTTGAACAACTGATTGAGTCAAGGCCGTCGGGACCTGACCACTTACTTGTCCCCCGCTTCCACCAGGAAGGTTGTACGAGGTCCGCCGAGCGTCGATGGTGCTGACCATCGTGCCAAGATCCAGAGATCCTGGTGAGAAGGAAGCTGATCCGTAGCCTCTCTGGTAGAGAGTGTCGATGGTTTGAGCACCCCAGGTCTGGATCCCTGCACTGGAGGTATAGAGCACATAGTTTTCGTCCGCCGAACTAATTCCAAACTGAGGTGCCAACCTCATGGACAGCACCGGACGGAACTTCAGGCCCCGTTCACCGATGCCCGGGCCAAAGGGGATGTTCATACTCGCGGCCCCCGAGGCGGCATCGACTTCCACCCCGGCATTGAAAGTCGCCGGACCCTTAGCCCGATCGAATTTTACCTCCGAGAAGGAGGTTTGGTAGCCCTGGGCCAACGCAGAAAGACTTGTCAGGCAGGCCAAGAGCAATGGACCGAAGAATCGTAGAGGCATTTAGAGACATCCTTCCCACTTCTATAGCAAGGATGGTGAGAGTCCGGGGTTAATTTCGCCAATATTTTGAATGCCAAGGCTGTGCCGTTGCCGACGATCATGAAGCTGGGAAGGTCAACAGCAACCTCACCGGAGGCCTCGATGACAGATTCGATTACAGGCTCACCTGCTGACTGATCGCCCCTCGGAGCCAGCCGGAGGAGCTACAGCGCAGCCCACTCCAGCAGGATCCGCTGGGCCTGGTGGATGGGGCCGTCCTGGAGGCCCTGCACGGGCACCCGCACGGCGCCATCGGGGCTGAGGCTGGCACCCCTCTGGCTGCCCACCCAGGCCATCATCTTCACAGGGTCCAGGGGCGTCTGGGGGCTCAGGCGCAGCTTGAGCTGACCCTTGTCCACCGCCACCTCGGACACCGCCAGGAACTGGGCCCGCAGCTTCACCTTGAGCAGCTCGAAGAAGCGCAGGGTCTCAGCGTCGTCGTCGGCGATGCGGCCGAAGCGGTCCTCCAGGTCCAGCCGGTAGAGCTCCAGGTCCCGCTCCTCGCGCAGCCGCGAGATGCGCTTGTAGGCCACCAGCCGCTCACTGGCCTGGTCGATCCACAGGCGGCTCAACTGGGCGCCAGGCGCCAAGCCGTCCAGCTTCACGTCGAAGGTGCCGCTGGGCTGGCCCTGCAGCTCCTGCAGGGTCTCCTCCAACAGCTTCACGTAGAGCTCGAAGCCGATGTCGTGGATGTGGCCAGACTGCTCTCCGCCCAGCAGGTTGCCGGCGCCTCGCAGCTCCAGGTCCATGGCCGCCACGCGGAAGCCCGAGCCCAGCTCCGAGAAGTCCTCCAGAGCCTGGAGCCGCTTGCGGGCATCCTCGCTAATCTCGTGGCGGGGCGGGGTCATGAGGTAGGCATAGGCAGGGACATCGCTGCGCCCCACCCGTCCCCGCAGCTGATAGAGCTGGCTCAGGCCGAAGGCGTCAGCGCGGTGCACGATGAGCGTGTTTGCGTTGGGTACGTCCAGGCCATTCTCCACGATGGTGGTGGCCACCAGCACATCCACCCGGCCCTCCATGAAGGCCAGCATCACCTGCTCCAGGCCGTCGTCGCTCAGCTGGCCGTGGCCCACGGCCACCCGGGCGTCCGGCACCAGCTCTCGCACCCGTGCGGCGATGGCGACGATGGACTCCACCCGGTTGTGCACGAGGTAGACTTGGCCACCCCGGCGCAGCTCGAACTGGATGGCGGTCTGCACCAGCTCATCGCTCCAGGGCGCCACCACCGTCTCGATGGCCAGGCGGTCCTTGGGGGGCGTCTCGATGAGGCTGATCTCACGCAGGCCCGTGAGGCTCATGTGCAGGGTGCGGGGGATGGGCGTGGCGCTGAGGGCCAGCTGATCCACGTTGAGGCGCAGCTTCTTCAGCTTCTCCTTGTGGCCCACCCCGAAGCGCTGCTCCTCGTCCACCACCACCAGACCGAGATCGGCGAAGGAGAGGCGGGCGCCCAGCAGCTGGTGGGTGCCGATGACGATCTCCACCAGGCCGTCAGCCACCTCCCGCAGGATGCGCTTCTGCTCGGCGGGGTCCACGAAGCGATTGAGCATCTCGATGCGGATGGGGAAGCCGGCGAAGCGCTCCTTGAAGGTCCTGAAGTGCTGGAAGCAGAGCACGGTGGTGGGGCACAGCACGGCCACCTGCCGACCCTCCAGGGCCACCTTGGCCGCGGCCCGCATGGCCACCTCGGTCTTGCCGAAGCCCACATCCCCCACCAGCAGGCGGTCCATGGGGCGGGGCGACTCCAGGTCGGCCTTCACGGCCTCGCTGGCCTCGATCTGATCCGGCGTGGGCGTGAAGGGGAAGTTGGCCTCGAAGGCCGCCATGTCCGGCCCATCCGGCGGGTAGGCGTGGCCCTTCTCGAGCTTGCGCTGGGCGTAGAGCTTGAGCAGCTCGTCGGCCATGTCACGGATGGCCTTCTTGGCCTTCCGCTTGACCTTGGCCCAGCTGGCGCCGCCCAGCTTGTCCAGGGGCGGCAGGTGGCCCTCGGCCCCGGTGTAGCGCTGGACGAGGTCGGCCCGCTCCAGGCTGACGTTCAGCTGGCCGCCGTCGGAGTAGCGCAGCTGCAGGACCTCCTGCTCTTCGCCGCCCACCGTGAGCGTGGCGAAGCCGATGAACTCGCCGATGCCGTGGTCCATGTGCACCACGCGGTCCCCGGGCTTGAGGTCGCGGAAGTCCGACAGAAAGGCCGCGCTGCGGGACTTCTTGGGGGCGGACTGGGCCACCTTGCGCCCGAAGATCTCCCGCTCGGTGAAGACGACGATGCCCGTTTCCCGGAGGTGAAGGCCCGCGCTCAGGGCCAGGTGCAGGGCGCGGCAACCGGCCTCGGTGCCGTAGGCCTGGGGCAGCTCATGCTCGCGAAGGAACTCCTGGAAGCGGTCCCGCATGCCGGAGGTCGAGCCCGCCAGGAAGACCCGGTGGCCCGTGAGGGACAGCTCCTGCAGGTGCTCGGCCAATTCGGCTAGGCGGCCCTGGAACTCTCGCGGCGGCAGGGCCACCAGGGGCACCGTGGCCTCGCTCTGCCACTCGGTGAGGTGCAGCGTGGCGCGGCTGGGCTCCGCATCCAGGAAGCGATCCTCGAAGTCGGGGCAGACCACGCCGCCCCGGCGCAGCACCGCGAGGCCCTCCTGGATGCGGGTCCGCTCGGCGTCCCGCAGGGCCTCTTCCCAGGCCGCGTCCAGCCGGATCCGCAGGCAGGGCGGCATCCAGTGGCTGAGCTGCCCCTTGGGCTGGGCGAGGAGCGGATGGAACAGCTCCTCGCCGGGGAAGTGACCGTGCGTCGCCAGGCGCGCCCGGCGGAAGGCGAGGTCGTCCTCTGGCTCCGGCGTGCGGTCCGCGCGGGCGGCCACGGCCCCCAGCAGCGCCTGACCATCCCCGCGGTCGCCCTCGAAGCGCGGGTAGAGCATCAACGCGTCCAGGGCCTCTCCGGTGCGCCGCTGGGTGTCGGGATCGAAGGGGCTCAGGCGCTCCAGTTCATCGCCGAAGGTCTCCAGGCGCAGGGGCTGGTCCAGGTGGTCCGGCCACAGGTCCACGACCATGCCCCGGGAGCTGAACTCACCGGGGGCCGAAGCCAGCTCCGCGCGGCGGTAGCCCAGGGCCACCAGGGTCTCCAGGAGCAGCTCCCGCGGCACCTCGGCGCCCTTGCGGAGCTCCAGCCGCTGCTTCTGGAACCAGGAAGGGTGCGGCAGCCGCTCGCAGGCCGTGAGGGGCCCGGTGACCAGCACCTGCACCCGGCGCTCGAGCAGGCCCACCAAGGCCGAGAGTCGCTCGCGCAGCACCATGCCCGGGGGGCTGCTCTCGCCCCCGGCATAGGCCGCGAAGCCCGGAAAGTGGGTGACCCCAACGCCCGGCAGGAGGGCTTGCAGGTCCTGGGCCAGGATCCGGGCCTCGGCCTCGGAGGGCGCATCGACCCAGAGGGACTGGACGCGCCCCTCGCGGCTGATCCACCGCGCCAGCACCAGCGCCAGGGCCGGCGGCGAAGCCCAGCGGAGGCGCGCTCCGGACGCAGTGAACCCTTCAGCAGGCGAATCCGCCAGGCGCAGCAGTTCCTTCAGGTCTTGGGGCGAAGCAGTCATGGACCTTCCAGAGTGCCTCAATCAGCGCCTGGAGACGAGCGCTCAGATCTCGCGCACGGCCCAGTCCCGGGGCATGAGCACCCGGTCCCACCAGACGCCCTTGTCGTCCCGCTTGCCCACGGCCAGGAACATGCAGACCTCGGCCCCCCGGGGCAGGTCCAGCAGGGCCTTGGCCCGCCAGGGGTCGAAGCCCTCCATGGGGCAGCTGTCGTAGCCCTCGGCTCGCAGCGCGAGCATGAAGGTGGCGGCGGCCAGGGCCGTGCTCTTGTGGGCCACGATGCGCTGGTCGGTGCGCGAGCCGAAGCTGGGCGCGGCCCGGAACAGCGAGAGGATGCGCGACAGTCCCCGCTTCAGCGGCCCCAGGAGGCCAAAGGGGCCCGTGGTGTAGATGGTGGGGATCAGCTTCCGGTAGTAGGTCACCTGGCTCGGCCGCAGGGCTCCCCGTGACTCAAAGACGCGCAGGAGCTCGTCCCGGTTCCGCCGCCAGGTCTCCCGGTGGGCGACCAGGGCGATGAGCAGCGGGGCGGTCTTGGCCGGGAGCTGGTCCAGGCAAATCGCGTTGGCAGCCTCACGGGCCTTGGGATCCCGCAGGATGACGAACTCCCAGGGCTGGAGGTTGCTGGAGCTGGGCGCCAGGCGGGCGGCGTCCAGGGCCCGATCCAGGACCTCCTGGGGCACGGGCTCCGGCAGAAAGCTCCGGACCGTGCGCCGGGCTTCCACAGTGGCGTAGAAGGTGGGCTCAGACATCAGGCGCCTCCGCCAGGGGAGGCTCGATGGCTGGCGCCTCGGCCAGCCCCAGGCGCAGGCGGGCCCAGGCCAGGCCCTTGGCCAGGGTCAGCCCCTCGACGATCTCGAAGAAAACGGGCACCACGATGAGGGTCAGCAGGGTGGAGGTGATGAGCCCGCCCACCACGGCTCGCGCCATGGGGGCGCGCATCTCCGCGCCAGCGCCCAACGCCAGGAAGAGGGGCAGCATGCCACCGATCATGGCGAAGCTGGTCATGAGGATGGGCCGCAGCCGCACGGTGCCGGCGCGGATGATGGCCTGGCGCCGGGAGATGCCCTCCTCCCGCTCCAGATGCAGGGCGTGGTCCACCAGCAGGATGGCG
>Ga0208248_1000558_pt1 | contig 10973 bp, 5 predicted proteins | sample CryBogmetaGMA5M_FD_184545 | JGI IMG/M metagenome (GOLD analysis project Ga0208248, IMG submission 184545) | Freshwater microbial communities from Crystal Bog, Wisconsin, USA - MA5M (SPAdes) | ecosystem: Environmental > Aquatic > Freshwater > Lake | place: Crystal Bog, Wisconsin, USA | collected...
TCTCACGCTGGATGCGATCTAGCTCGTCGCGGTGGAACACGGACACCCCGCTGACCAAGTCTGCGCCTTCGTATTTTTCAGGCTCGTCGGTCACCACAGCGATGCGTTGCGCGCCTTCGGCCTTCATGCTTTGTGCGATTTGCAACACGCTGTGGCCCTCAGGGCGCTCACCCACCGGTTGCCCACCGGTCATGGCCACCGCGTCGTTGTACAAAATTTTGTAGGTGATGTTCACGCCCGCCGCAATGCTTTGCCGCACGGCCAAGCTGCCGCTGTGGAAATACGTGCCATCGCCCAAGTTGGCGAAGATGTGCTTGTCGTTCACAAACGGCTGTTGCCCCACCCAAGGCACGCCTTCACCGCCCATTTGTGTGAACCCATCGGTATTGCGATCCATCCACAGCGTCATAAAGTGGCAACCAATGCCAGCCATTGCACGCGAGCCCTCGGGCACTTTGGTAGACGTGTTGTGCGGACAACCCGAGCAGAACCACGGTTGACGATCGGCCTTCAGATGCACCGCCGCCGTCGCCTGCTCTTTGCCGCTGATGATGGCCAGCTGCGCGTGGATGCGCGCGCTGATGTCGGCATCCACGCCAAGCTTGAGCACGCGCTGGGCAATGGCTTTGGCAATCAGAGAAGGGTTCAGATCGGCATTGGCGCGCAACAAGGTGTTGGCACTGGGGTTGGGCATGGACCATTCGCCGCCGCCACCGAAGGGGGTTTCATGGCCCTGGGTCTCGCCCATGTCGTTGAACTTGCCCAACACATTGGGCCGCACATCGGCGCGCCAGTTGTACAACTCTTCTTTGAGTTGGTACTCAATGACTTGGCGCTTTTCTTCGATCACCAAAATCTCTTGCAAGCCACTGGCGAATTCACGCGTGAGCTGCGCGTCCAGCGGCCACACCACCGCCACTTTGTGCAAACGGATGCCAAGACGACGACAGGTGTCGTCGTCTAAGCCGAGGTCCAACAAGGCTTGACGCGTGTCGTTATAGGCCTTGCCGCTGGCGATCAAACCGAGCCGGTCATTCGGACCTTCAATCACGTTGTGGTTCAAACGGTTGGCGCGCACATAAGCAAGCGCGGCGTACCACTTGTAGTCAAACAAGCGCGCCTCTTGACTCAGCGCGTCATCGGGCCAGCGAATGTGGACACCCCCGGGCGGCATCTCGAACTCTGGAATCACGATTTGCACCCGCTCGGGGTCAATCACCGCGGTGGCGCTGGATTCCACGATTTCTTGAATCGTTTTCATGCCCGACCACAGGCCGCTGAAGCGGCTCATGGCGATGGCGTGCAAACCCAAATCCAAAATCTCCTGCACGCTGCTCGGGAAGAAAACCGGTGTGCCGCAGGCCTTGAAGATGTGGTCGCTTTGGTGTGCGGCAGTGGAGCTTTTCGCCACATGATCATCGCCCGCCACAGCCAACACGCCGCCCCACGGGGTCGTGCCCGCCATGTTGGCGTGTTTGAACACATCCGAACAGCGGTCCACGCCCGGGCCTTTGCCGTACCAAATGCCGAATACCCCGTCAAACTTGTTGCTGCCGGGCGGGGCGAAGCCCAGTTGCTGCGTGCCCCACAAGGCGGTCGCAGCCAGCTCTTCGTTCACCCCAGGCTGAAACACAATGTTTTGCGCTTGCAGGTAGGGCTTAGCCTTCCACAGCGCTTGGTCATAGGTACCCAAAGGCGAGCCGCGATAACCACTGATAAATCCTGCGGTGTTTTTGCCTTGCAAAGCATCGCGTTGACGCTGCAACATGGGCAGCTTGACCAAAGCTTGCACACCGCTCATGAAGGCACGCCCAGTTTCGAGGCTGTATTTGTCGTCCAGCGTCACGGCAGCGAGTGCGCGGCGAATGTGCTCGGGTAAGGGGGCGTTCATGTGTGTCTCCGTTTTTTTGCTTCTAGGCAAAGTGTAGGCCGCACTTCTGGATAAAGGCTTTCTATTTATTCGTCCATTCGCATGCTTACCGCAATATTCTTTCTAAAATCTTTAAATTAGCGAAACGTTAAGGCTCTTACATGGAAACCCTCGATAACTTTGATCTTGCGATATTGCGTGAGCTTCAGACCGATGCACGCCTAACCAACGCTGATTTAGCGCAGCGCGTTGGGCTCAGCGCGGCGCCGTGTTGGCGTCGTGTTCGGGTCTTAGAGGAGGAGGGCTACATCACCGGTTACCGAGCTGAAATCAACCGCCACAAAATCGGCTTGGGCGTCCTAGCCTTTGTGCGCCTGGATGCCGAGCGTAATTCCGGCGACGTGACACGCAAACTAGAAACTGCGATTCGTAAAATTCCAGAAATCGTCACATGCCACTACATCAGCGGCACAGGCACATTTGAGCTGCAAGTGGTGTCGCAAAACTTGGAAAGCTTTAGCCAATTTGCCAGACATGTCCTGCTTAATTTGCCACATGTGAAAGACATGCACACCAGTTTTTCGCTTGGCGAAGTCAAGGCCAGCGGGGCTTTGCCACTGACGCATGTGACACCCAGCAAGAAATCAAAACACGTTTGAACATTAAAAAGCCCTCAACAAGAGGGCTTTTCTCGACAGTAATTACCTTAGTTTTGGCGCGGCCACAACACCCACAAACGCAAACCTTGCTTCATACGCCCAGCAAAATCACCTGCCTCAGGCCCTGTGCCCGCAAAATAATCCGCACGCACGGCACCCACGATGGCGCTGCCCGTGTCCTGCGCAAATACCAAGCGCTGTAGATTAGCGTTCGGTCCCGCACTCGCTAACCATACCGGCGTGCCGTAGGGGATGGCATCTTTGTCCACCGCGATGGAACGCCCTGCGGTGAGAGGCACACCTTGTGCGCCGCGCGGGCCAAGATCGGCATCGGCTGCGCTGCGCACTTCTTCGCGGAAGAACACATAGCGCGGATTGCTCCAGAACATCTCTTGCACCAAGCGCGGGTTGCTTTGTTGCGTGCTGACGATCCAGGCTTTGATGCCGGGCCATGAGGCATCGCGAATCAAGCCACGGTCTAGCAACCAGCGGCCGACACTTTGATAGGGCTGCTCGTTCGAGCCCGCAAATGCCAAACGCACGATGCGCGTCGTGCCGTCGTCGTTGGTGATGCGCACTCGGCCTGAGCCTTGGATGTGCAACACCAAGGCGTCAATCGGGTCGGCAAGCCACGCGACCTCACGGCCACGCAAGGCCTCTGCGGCTTGCGAATTCGTGTCTATTTCTTGGCGGCTGAACCACGGGCGGCCCGCGCGACGGGCCTCAACCAACCCATCGGGCGGGGCATACAACGGCACACCAAAACCTGGGCGCATTTGAGCGGAGGCATCAAACAAGGGCTCGTAGTAGCTGGTGAGCAAACCATCCGCGCTGCCGTCGAGGGATTCAACCCGATAGGGTTGCAAGTGGCTCATCATCCACAACCTTCGGTCATCGTCGCTGCCGAGCATGAGCTGACGCACGTCGCGGCACAAGGGCCCGAACAGAGGGCCGGGGCGCTCACAGTTTTGCAGCCACGCATTCCATGCGTCTTGCATTTCATCGTTTTGCCAACCGGGGATTTCATTCCAAGAAACGGCGACCCAGCGGCTTCGGTAACTTTGCTGCGGGCTAGGCGTGCCCGGCATGCCGGCCAGCGCACCGCTCGCCCGTGGCGTCTCTGCGCTAGGGCGAGCGACGGGGTAGGGACGGCCCGAGTCATGCAGCGGCGCACGGTGCGACGTGCCGCAGGCGGCCAAGCTTCCTACAATCAAGGCCCACGTCAAACGCCACAGGATTTGTCTCATGCTGTTAATTTTGCTAGAAGCGCTGGGGGCCGGTTGCATCTTGGTCTTAATTGTGTGGTGGACCATGTTCTCAGGCCGTGGTGACACAGAGGCTGCGCATGCGGCCGCGCAGCAAGAGGCTGCCGACGCGGAGAAGGGCGAGAAGTAACTCACTCGCTGCGCAACAGATTGGCCAACTCCACGGCCGACTTCACATCCATTTTGTCGAACACACGCGCACGGTGCACTTCAACGGTACGCACGCTAATGTCCAGCTGATCCGCAATCAGTTTGTTTGGCAAGCCCTCGACCACCAAGTGCATCACATCACGCTCGCGGTCTGTCAAGTCAGCCAGGTTGAGTTGCAAACTCTGCTTGGCACTTGAGGTGCGCAAGGTTTGATCAGAACGCGCCAAGGCTTGCACAATGCGGTCGACCAAAGCGTTGTCTGAAAACGGCTTCTCGCAAAAGTCAAAGGCCCCGCGTTTGACCGAGTCCACCGCGGTCGGAACATCTGCGTGGCCGGTCAAGAAAATCACGGGCAACACATCCAACAAGTTGCGCTCGATGAGTTGCTCAAACAAAGCCAACCCGCTCATGCCGGGCATCCGTACATCCAACAACAGGCAACCCGGTTGCGTGGGCTGCCAAGGCTCACGGCTTGTATTTAAAAACTCAGCAAACGTATCGGCACTTTCAAAAGATTGGCTCGGCAGTCGACGCGAGCGCAACAACCAAGCCAGCGCTTCGCGAACGCCCGCGTCGTCGTCAACAATAAATACCAGCGCATCTTCTGTGGGTTGCATGTGTGTGAGGCCTTTGATCAAGATTGTGGCAGGGTGAAGCTGAACACCGTGCCGCGGGGCGTGTTCGAGCGATGGCTGAGGAAGCCGCCGTGCTGCTCCACCACCGTGCGACACAAACTCAGGCCCAAGCCCATGCCTTCTACTTTGGTGGTGAAAAAAGGCGTAAATAACTTTTCAGCGACAGCGTCTGGAATGCCTCGACCCAAATCCGCCACGGTGAACTCCAGCCAACGGTTGGTCGCATTCGAAGCGGCTGGACGCACCGTCAAGGTCAATACTTTGTGCCCCGTGTCATCGGCCATGGCCTGCATGGCATTGCGCGACAGGTTCAGCAGCACTTGCTCAACCATCGTTCGGTCGCACAGCACCGCCGGCAAATCTGGCGGACATTGCACCACCACGCGCACGCTCAGTTTGCGCGCTTGTAACACCACGAGCGGCATCACGTCGTCGAGCAACGCGCGGGGCGTGACGGCTTCGCGCGCTTGGTCACGCCGACGCACAAAGTCGTGCACGCTCTTGATGACTTTGCCAGCGCGCTCGGCTTGCTGTCCGATGCGTTGAATCGCGCTGCTCAAGGACTCGGCCAAGTGCGGGTCTTTGAACGCAGCGTCTTGCAGCAGGTTCATGCTGCCCGTGGCGTAGCTGGAAATCGCTGCCAGCGGTTGGTTCAATTCGTGGCTCAGCAGCGACGCCATCTCGCCCACGGTGGCCAAACGGGCAGTGGCTTGCAAACGCTCTTGACTGGCGCGCGAGACTTCTTCCACGCGCCGTTGTTCACTGATGTCCAGCACCGCACCCATCCAGCCCGTTTGATCACCCAAAGCATTGATGAGCGGGGCTTCAAAAATCATGACCGGAAAGAGCTCACCATTTTTACGCATGAACACCGACTCCACCCCTTCACGCGGTGGCGCGTTGCCAGCCAAACGCAGGGCTTGGCGCTGGCCGTATTCGTCCACCATCTCCGGCGGCCAATACGGCGCTGGCATGCCAAAGCCCACCAACTCTTGGGCATCAAAGCCGACCATTTCACAAAAAGCGGGGTTCACATAGGTGATGCGGCCTTGGTTGTCCCGCGCGCGCAAGCCGGTGACGAGCGAGTCTTCCATGGCTTTGCGAAAAGCCAAGGCATCGGCCAAATCCAACTCCACGCGCTGACGGCGTCGCATGTCGCGCGCCAGCAAGATAAGCACCGTCACCAACGCCAGAGACATCGCGGTCACCAAGGCGGTCAACACATTGGGAAACAGATCGGGCGCGCCGCGCCAGCTGTCCATGCGCAACACCATGGTGTGGCCAGGCAAATCGAGCAGCTGTTTGGCGATGAACACGCGCGAGCCACGTCGCGCCGTGCCATGCATGGCCAAGCGCGTGCCATCTGACTCCGTGAACGACACCTCTTGGCTACGCGTGAGTTGTGGCCCCACGAGGTTCACCAAAATTTCGCTCAACGCATACGTCGCCACGGTATAGCCACTGAGCTGTCCGTCGGTGATGACGGGCAAGCACACATCCATGATCTCTAAGCCTAGTCCATCAGACTGGGGGACATACGTGCTCGCGCCATAGCCCGGCCCGCTTTGGCGACGCGCCACGCCACAGGCTTGCACCACCTCGGGCTGATTGGCAACTCGGCCAAAACGCTGGAACACGGGGGCACGAAAGGGGGTGTCAATGCTTTTCAAAACGCGCAAGTCGGAGTCACGCAATTCCAAACGCAACCACTCGCGGTGATCGCGCAACAAGGTGTTGGCGTCTTGCGCCCAAGGCACGGTACTGCGGTCCGCGTATTGCAGCGCTTGCAAGCTTTGCACGTTGCGGGTGAGGGCGGTGCGAATGTCAGTCACCGCATCGGCCGCGTCGCGCTCAATGCGACTTTGTACTTGGCTCACCTCATAGCGACCTGCCAGCCACACCAAAGTGCTGAGCATCGACAGCACCAGCACGACCAAGAGCCCCCACAGCACCCAGCGACGGACATGGGGAACCGAGGAAGTCAACATCAATCGAGCTTTGTGACGCGGGGGGCGGCCCATGTGCCGTCCACATGGAATTCGGTGGTGCCCGCACGCACCAGCGGCTTACTCAAAACCATCTGCGCGAGGTAGCTGGTCAACCCGATCAACGGGTTGATGGTGGCCACATAGAGCGCTGCAGTTCCGGCATTGATTTCCGGCACCACCACGACTTTGAGGTTTTGTGTTTCAAGCGCCAAGTTCGCGCTGCCCTCGATCAAGGCGCCTGCCACGACGCCCTTCATTTGCAAATTATTGGTCGAGGCAACACCTTGGTCGATGCTCACATCCCCACGAACAAAGTCAAACGCAAAACCGTCGCTGAAGAGGTCGCTGAAGTCCAAGGTCAAGCGGCGCGGCAAGGCTTGCAAGTTCAACACCCCCAACAAGCGTGCGGCGCCTGGTTCGGTTTTAAGAAACTGCCCTTTTTCAATCGACAAATTCATCTTGCCCGACATGCTGGCGTAGTCCATCGTGATGGGTGAGCCTTGCCATGAGACCTGCCCTTCGAGTCGCCCTTCTCCATAGCGAATCGCGTCAGGCGTCCCCAAGCGGCCAAGCAACTCGCCACTGTCACGAATCACCAATGCGAAGTTGAGCTGTGTGCGGCGCAGGCGTGGGCCATCCGCCATCCAGCTGCCATTCGCGGTCAAGGTGGCTTCAGGCAAGGTGACATTGAATTTGTTCAAGCGCCATTCGCGCGCGGCTTTAGCGCCGACACGGTTCACGGCATCCACCTCAAGGCGACCCATTTTTTTGCCGCGCAAGGTCAGTTCATTGATGACGATGTCCAGCGTCGGAATGCTGCTGGGCTGCTCACTCAGAAGGCGTTCCACGTCAGGTACCAGACTAGGAGGGATTTTGAGGTAAGCCAAACGCACGAACAATTGCGCAGGCACACTGCCCTTCGGAGGGCGGACCTCGGCAGAGCCGTTCATCTCGTCGGCACTGATATTCAAACGCCACAGATCACCTTGGCGCGTACCTCCGACCAGTACCTGGTGAATCACACGATCAGCGACTTTGATTTGCCCCGCTTGCAACGCGGCAAAAGTCGGCATGTAATCTTGCGCACTGTCACCCGTGGCCTCGCTTCCAATCACTGCGGTGGAAGCGGTCTTTCGCTTCAACGGTGACGTGCCTGTGAGCTGCGTGAGCGTCGTATTCCATGCATCAAGGTCCAACATGGGTAGCTGCAAATTCAGGCTCACAGCGTTGTCGCGCATGGGCACGGCGTCCGCCAACGATGGTCCGACCGCGATGCCCCCGCTCACAACACGGGTCTGCGGACCACTCAGGTCACGGACATATGTGGCCGAGACCAAGCGGTCTAAAGTGACCTTGATTTGGTCTCTCAAAACACGTGACTTGGGTTGCAGTGATTCACGTGTCAATTGCGACTCGATGCGCAGCGGCATCAGCGTCGCCGCTGTTTTGTTCAAGGGCGGGGGCAGGGTCAAGGCCATGCCTTTGAGGTCACTGCTGAGCAGCAGCTCAGGCTGCCCACGCCGCAGGCCCAGTACAGCGTTGTACGAAGTCTTGCCTGTGGCGCGTTGAGCCACGCGCGAGACGAAGCCCAACTCGCGCGCTTGCCGCAAACCCTCGGCCGTGAGGTCCCCACGGATCTTGAGTTGCGAAGGTGCCCGCCCCTCGTTGACGACAAAGGACAAGCCTCCGTCCAAGGTGGCGTCGCCGCCTAATAACTGAGCTTGCACACCTTTGAGCTGAAACCCTTGTTCGTTGAACTGCAAGGTGCCGCGCGTGCGGTTGAGCACCGGCGTACCTGGGATCACTTGCAAGGCGTTGTCGGCGAATATCACGCTGCCCTGCACTTGCGTACTCGTCAGCTTGGCGAGTGGCAAGGTCAACGCCAGCTTGTAATTGGCATCCCCGCTGGCTTCGCTTTTACTGAGCACCGTGCCGGTTAAATCATTCAGTGCCGACTTGGCCACCATGTTCAACACTTGCTGCAAGGGGCCGTGTGCTTCACCGGTCACGCTGACCACGGTTTGCGCCAAGTTCGGGATGTGTGCCTCCACTTTTTGCCATGTCACATCGGGTGCGCCAGCCAATTGTGTGCGACCTTTGAAGTGCAAAGCGGTGCGGTCAAACACCAACTCGCCATTCAATTCGGTGAGTGCTGGCCACGCAGGCGCAGCGGTTGTTTTGAGCTTGGCCAAGACGGGCGGCACATACGCATAACGGCCTTGCGCCACTTGCGCCACGATGCGGAACTCACCCAGCTTGGGGTTCTCAAACGGCATGTCAAGCAAATTGCCTCGTAAGCGCATCGTCACATGGCTGGCTTGCCCGGCTAGCACGGCATCACGCACATAGGCACGTACATCAGCCGGCAAAGTATTGGGTAAATAGCGGTGAACTTGCGTGACGTTGGCGCGCGCGAGGGTCGCCGTCAAATCCAACACACCAGGCATGCGTGCATCGCCTTCACCGGTTTTCCAATTGCCACTGAATTCGCCGGTCACATCCTCATTCACCACGTGTCCTTGTGTGAACTGCACAGCCACGTCATCGCCCTTCAGTTGCCAGGCGATTTGTGCCGAAGCCGCATCCAGCGAGATACGTGGCTGATCCAAACCGACGGGCAAGGTGAGGCTACCTTTGTTCACAGCCACGCGGGCTTTGCCGCCCATTTGGTTCAGGTCAAATTCGAGCTGTGCGGCTTGTAGGCCGGGCAGGTATCGCAACGGGCTGTCTGGCTGCTCATCGTGTTGCAGGGTGAGTTGATGTAACTGCCCGTGGGCGCTGTAGTTCAACGAGGCATCCGCGTTGCGTTGCCATGTGGCTTTGAGTTGGTTCACCTGCCCCTGCGGTTGCACACGTGCCAACATGGCGCGCAATGCCTCTGGTAGAGGCAAGCGTTGGCTGATTTGCGTCAGCGCATCCAAGTCCAATCGGTCGGCATTCAAGGTGCCGGAAGCAAGATCCTCGCCGCGCCAGCTCACACGCAACTCCCCCCCAGGCCAGTGTTCGCCCTCTTGGGTGTCAAACACCAAATCTTGGCTGCTGATCTCGACCTCTCCCTCTGGCCAGCGCGCGCCGACGCGTCCCCGCACCTGACGCAAAACCAAGGGTCGCAAATCAGCACCCAAACGCACATTGACTGCATCCAAGGACACATCGGCTGTGACGCCCACGGATTGGCCATGACTGACATCCGTCCACACACGAACCGCCCCGCGACCTTCTTGCAACGACAGCCCTTTGTCCATCGCCACCCACTGGCGCAACGAGGCGAGATCCACATGCGGCAAATCGGCAAACAACTCGCCCGACCATTGCGCGCTATCACCCGCGCGAGACCAAGGCCGTTGGTGGAATTTGCCAAGCACTTTGAAACGCTGGCCAAACCCTTCAGGCGGCGTGACCTCTGCGCTCATCTCATGACGAAGCCATGGGTTGCGTACCGACACATCCACGCCCTTGAGCGTCAACACGGGCGCCTTGGTTTGCGCGTCACCGGAACGGGTCTCGTCGCGCCAATGCACCACGCCTTGGTGGACCACGAATTCGGGTTGCGAGAAAAACCAATCTGCGCCGCTGCCGTCACCCGCAATCCCGATGTCTAGTCCCGCCACCCACACATGCCCTTGGGCGTCGCGACGAATTTCTAACTCCGGCTGCTCAATGTCGAGTTGTTCAAACTGTCCTTGCAGCACAGAGCGGGGCGATACCGCCGCCAAGACGCGCGGCAAACGCAGCGCCTCGCGGCCCTCGCGGTCAAACAGCTGCACGTCGGTCACCTCAAACCAAGGCACCCACCAACCACCTTGCGCGCTGATACCACCAATCTCTATGCGCAGCCCCATGGCACGCGAGGCTTGTTGCTGCAACACCTCGCGGTAATCGCCAATTCGCGGCACAATGAAAATGTGCAAGGCGCTCCAAGCCAACAGCACAACCACCCATGCAAACGCCACCACGCCCAACGCCCAATAGATGGCACGCCGCCAAACTGACTTGGTTTTCAAATCAGGCGCATCGCGGTCGGGGGTGGGGTTTACAGGATCAGACAAATGTTTCATGGAGCTAGCAACGTGACCGGAATTATCTCCTCCTCCATGCAGAATTTGAGTGCTTATTCGCGCCTCGTACAACGCTTGCGCCGCCGCTACCCCCAAGAGCTGAATTTGCTGCCTGCGGGTGCGCCCGTGATGGACACCCTGCAAACTTGTTTTGACGCGCTGCGCCAGACCCATCCGGTCGGCGACGCCCTGCGCATGCTGCGCCAACTGGTGATGGAGCGATTGGTCGTCATGGACTGCGAGCAACACGCCGAGCTCGCCGTGGTCACCCGCGCCGTCACCGAATTGGCCGAGTTCGCACTCGACGCCGCGTTTCACGAAGCCCAAGCTCAGCTCGATACCAGCTAC
>Ga0208248_1000569_pt1 | contig 10894 bp, 9 predicted proteins | sample CryBogmetaGMA5M_FD_184545 | JGI IMG/M metagenome (GOLD analysis project Ga0208248, IMG submission 184545) | Freshwater microbial communities from Crystal Bog, Wisconsin, USA - MA5M (SPAdes) | ecosystem: Environmental > Aquatic > Freshwater > Lake | place: Crystal Bog, Wisconsin, USA | collected...
CCTTCAAATAATCGAAAAATTCACCAAATGCAAACGAAGCCCCGTCAACCACTGTCGCCCAGAATGCCGCATTGTTTTTCTGCTGCCATTCGTCAAACTGGCCTTTGGTAAATTCGGTCTGTTTTTGAAACTTTTTCATATCATCAATCTGCCGGTTATATTTGGCAATCATCTCCCCGCAGTCCGGTTTTTTAACCCCCTCTTTTTTTTCTTCCTTTTTGGGAGGTTCCATACGTTTAATCGCTTTTTCATGCTGTTTTAAACTCTGGACAACAAACGTATGCGCTTCACGTACATCGACGATTACGGGGTCAGTATCCGGCTCCATCAACGTTGAAATTTCGGGCTTTGACAGTGCGGTCCCAAAGAAATCGGTCCCGGCAGAAAGTTCAATCTTCCTGTTAGAACCGGTCGATTGGTCAAAAAGTTCGCCCGCTTCTCTTCTCATTGTCTCTGCATCACCATCAAGAGTTTTCACATCGGCGAGCGCTCCGGCACTCACCCCTTTTAAATCCCCTAAAAGCTGACCCTTCTTTTCAGCAAAATCCTTTTGCCGCGCAAATTCCAACGCGCGTGCCTTCTGCTCTCTCTCCATCTGGAGCTGCCGATATTCATCTTGCTGCGCTTTTTGCTGCTGCTGTGACGGGGAGTTTCTTTTGGGTTTCTGCGTCAACCCTTCCAGCACACCCTGGAATAACTGCTGCTTGATGTCATTCTCCATGGAATTGCCACCGGAATTGCTGCGGGAAGGAGATTGTTTAGACGAACCTGACGGTGTGACGCACACCGGGTGACTTGTAGGAGTGGGACATGAGCATTCACCGGTGCGATAGTACCCGCTCAACACCCAGGACCTGATCGTTCCTTCACATTGGATCTCAATCCCCGCCCAGGTCTGCATGGGAACAAACAGCGAAAACAGAAGTATGAACATTAACAAGGTCAGTGGGGGTAGATGCCGAACCGTAGTTGATCGTAGCGGTAGATTTCTCATGGTTACTCCTTTGGCGTGACGGTTCTGATTGTATCATAAATACAGATTGGCATCGCTAAAGTATCTATGACTCTGAGATACTGATCTGTCTTTCCTCACACCACTGGGCACCCAACCTGCTTTTGGCCTTGCATTGAGAAGATAACCGATACGATAATGCCCGCATGACACACGACTTATATTTCTCCTATCGCCCCATTGGTATCCTGCAATCCCCCTATTCCCGCCGCATTGATGCACCTCATCAAAGCACGGTAGTGGAAGGCACGGAAACGGGGGATCCCGCACTAGCCACTTTGGTACTTCATGATTGGCTGGACGAGAAAGTCATTCATGATCTGAACGGTTTTGACAGACTTTGGCTCATCTTCGCCTTTCATCTCAGTGAAGGCTGGAAAAGTTGTGTCAAGCCGCCTCGGGGTGGCCCAAAGCGCGGAGTTCTGGCCACCAGATCCCCTCATCGCCCCAATTCAATCGGCCTATCCGCTGTAGAATTACTAAAAATCGAAGGCAGGACGCTCCACCTGAGAGGAGTCGACCTTTTGGACGGCACGCCTGTTCTGGACATAAAACCCTACGTGCCCTACGCGGATGCCTTTCCTGATTCCAAAGCCGGCTGGATCGACGAATTGGATGAAAAAGTAGGGCGGTATTTTGCACCAGGGCCACGAAAGCCCAGGTAGTGGCCATCCGGAAACTCCGGACGGACTCCAGCTATATCCATATACTGCCGACATTAAACTATTTGCTATTAACGGTATCGCGTGCTAGAAGAAATCATCTAATTAAATGAAGCGATTATTGAGACGAATCCATGCAAACCTACATCTGGCAATTAAATAGCTGGCCTGACCTGACCTGGGATGCTGACGGGCTCCTGGCACCATTAAGTGAATGCCGACTACTGCAAGGCAAACTGCTCAGCAAGGTCGGTGGTCTGGGCATGACGCTTGATCATCAGGCACAAGCCGAGATCCTGGTGGAAGAAGCAATCAAGACCTCTGCCATCGAAGGGGAGCAGTTGGACGTGCGTTCGGTGCGTTCGTCTGTTGCCCGTCGCCTGGGGCTACCGTCAGCCGGTCTGCCGGTGGACAGAAGGATTGATGATCTTGTTTCTGTGCTGCTGGACGCTACCCAGAACTTTGATCGGCCACTTACTCAGGATCGTTTATGGGGTTGGCAGGCGGCACTCTTTCCTTCCGGGTATTCCGGGATGCACAAAATCAAGGTTGGCGGTTGGCGGGACAGTGAAGAACCAATGCGGGTTGTATCAGGGCCCATTGGCAGGGAGAAGATCCATTTTGAGGCACCACCAGCTGAAAAGCTTGATGGTGAAATGAAACGTTTCTTTGTTTGGTTCGATGAGAGCCTGGGTAGTGTTGAAGGGATCATCCGAGCGGCCTTAGTACATTTGTGGTTTGTGACGGTCCATCCCTTTGACGATGGCAATGGCCGGATCGCCCGCGCCCTGACCGATATGGCCCTGGCCCAGGATGACAAGCAGCGGGTACGGTATTACAGCCTTTCCACCCAGATCATGGCCGAGCGAGAAGAATACTACGATATTCTGGAGAAGACCCAGAAGGGTTCAGGAGACGTGACCGATTGGCTGGTCTGGTTCATGGGCTGCTTTGCCAGGGCGATTGAGAAGTCGGAAGACATAATGAATGGCGTGTTCTCCAAGTCAGATTTCTGGCAGCACCATGCCCAGGATCAATTGTCCGAGCGGCAGAATAAAGTGATCAATCGGTTACTGGATGCCGGTATCGAGGGTTTTGCCGGTGGCATGACCACCCAGAAGTATGCATCAATGACGCACACCAGTAGGGCTACGGCCTTTCGCGAGTTGGACCGGTTGTTGGAATTGGGGATATTGAAGAGAGTTGGGCAAGGTCGAGCGGCAAGATATGAACTAATAACATTGCTGTCCAAGATAATCCGGAAATGAAATTTCGGCGTTGACTAAAGTGCAACCGTTTCACGGAAACAAAACAGGCACCTACAATATATAATTGTAAGTGCCTGTTTTTTATGGAGCCATTTGTCGGAATCGAACCGACGACCTCATCATTACGAGTGATGTGCTCTACCAACTGAGCTAAAATGGCGTACATGCAATCCATCTGCTTTGGGGTTGCGAAAGTACCTTAAAAGCACCCCCCGTGTCAATGCTCTAGGCGCACTGCGGGAAAATTCTGCTTTACCGTTACTCCGAATGCGGCTAGTATCGGCGCCAGTGAACTATCACATCTTCATCTTAGTTGGCACCCCATGACTTTTCGCACATTGCTGGCATTTCTACTTCTCTTCATCTGTGCCGTTACAGCCCATGCCGCAAAAACAACCGGCATCACCAGGCTCGGGTACGCGATACAGATGGGGGCTTTTGCCGAAGTCAATAACGCCGAACGCTTTACGACACGGCTCCAGGCCAAAGGGATTGACGCGTTCTATTACCGTAAGGACAACGGCGTGTATGCCGTGCGTTTTGGCGATTTCCCCAGCAGGGGCAAAGCTCTTGAAGCGGCCAAGAAACTGGTGGCTGAACGTTTGATAGACAGCTATTACATCGCCCCCCCCAACGAGGTTGTCTTCAGCAAGCCCAAAGGGCCGGGGGTGCAGAAGACACCGCCGGACGAGATCAAAAATCCCCCCGCAGCGCTCCAACCGGTTGTCCCGAAAGAAAGTGCTGAAAAACCGGCGCCAAAACCGGGCAAGGACACCAGAGATATGGGGGTCATCGCCGCCCGCACCGCAGAACGTTTCGTCGGCATCCCCTATCGCTGGGGGGGGGACACTGTGGTTGACGGTATGGATTGCAGCGGCTTCGTACGGGCGGTCTACAACCTGTGCGGCCTCAGCATTCCCCGCACCTCGCGCGACCAGTTCAAGGCCGGCGACCTGGTGGCTAAAGACGATCTGAAAGATGGCGATCTGGTGTTTTTCGGGGCGTCAATCGATACGATCAGCCACGTCGGCATCTATGTCGGTGGGGGCAAATTCGTTCACGCACCGCGCCGGGGGGAAGACATCCGGGTAACGTCAGTCAACGAAAGCTATTTTGAGAAGCGCTTTGTAGGAGCAAAACGATATTTTTAGCGTGTCGCCCCTGAACAGGGGGGACGTGATGCAAGGAGATCTATATGGCATTCATCAAACCTTTCCGGGCTCTCCGCCCCCCTAAAGAACTGGTTGAAAAGGTTTCAGCCCTCCCCTATGACGTGATGAATGTCGCCGAGGCGTGCAGTATGGCGGCCGGCAACCCGAACAGTTTTCTGCATATTTCCCGCCCTGAAATTGATCTGCCGGTGGAGCTCGACCCGCATGATGAGTCGGTCTATCTGCGCGGGAGATTGAATCTGGCGGAGTTCATCCAGCGCGGAGTGCTCAGTCAGGACTCCCGCGACTGTTTTTATGTGTATCGCCAGCGCATGGGTGCCATCAACCAGACCGGCCTGGTGGTCTGTGCCAGTGTTGATGACTACCAGTCCGGCGTTATCAAAAAACATGAGCATACACGGGCCGACAAGGAAGAGGATCGGGTCAAGCATATTGATTATCTGGATGCCAACGATGAGCCGGTTTTTTACCTGTCCCGCTCCTGCGCCGAGGTGGAGGGAATTATCGAAGGGGTTACCAACGGCCCGCCGGAGTATGATTTCGTGTCGGATGACGGCGTTGCCCACACGGCCTGGATCGTTGCCGACCAGACCCTCATCGACCGCCTTATAGTCCTGTTTGCCGCTATCCCGAAACTGTACGTGGCCGATGGTCACCACCGGAGCGCCGCCGCAGGACGGGTGCGTGAACTGCGGCGCACCGGCAACCCGGGTCATACCGGCAATGAGGAGTACAATTCATTCCTGACGGTGGTGTTCCCGGAGAACCAGCTTAACATCATGCCCTACAACCGGGCGGTCAAGGACCTGAACGGCCACAGTGCCGGAGAGTTTTTGAAGTTGGTGGCAGGCAGCTTTGCCGTCAGTTCCTCCCCTACTCCGGTCATCCCGGCAGAGCGTCACCACTTCGGTATGTATCTGGGGGGAGCGTGGTACCACCTGCACGCCGGTCCGGCTATCGTCGACGAGAAGGATACCGTCAGCAGGCTTGATGTTTCCATCCTGCAGAACTCGCTGCTGGCTCCGCTGCTCGGCATCGAGAACCCGCGCACCGACCAGAGAATCCATTTTGTCGGCGGCATTCGTGGTAATGATGAGTTGGTTAAACTGGTGGACTCGGGAGAATATGCGGTGGCGTTTGCACTCCACCCGACCTCCATCCGCGAACTGATCGAGCTGGCGGATCAGGATCAGATCATGCCGCCGAAATCGACCTGGTTTGAGCCGAAGCTGCGCAGCGGTCTGTTCGTGCACCTGCTGTCCTGACGCACACTGCGCACTGCACAAAAAAAGACCTCCGGGAGTTACAGCTCCGGGAGGTCTTTTTTTATGTCCGACACAGCATTTGCTGCCGCTATCTTTTCATCGCATCATCCATCAGCTTGTAAGCGCAGAATTCGCCGCACATCGTGCAGGCGCCATGATCTGACACCGGAGAGTTGGCCCGGTACTCGCGTGCCTTGTCCGGATCCATGGCCAGGGCAAACTGCCCTTCCCAGTCCAGCTTTTTGCGGCATTTCGCCATGGCGATATCCTTGGCCATGGCCCCTTTGACCCCCTTGGCAATATCGCCGGCGTGGGCGGCAATGCGGGTGGCGATAACGCCGTCGCGCACATCCTGCACATTCGGCAGACAGAGATGCTCCGACGGGGTAACGTAGCAGAGGAAGTCAGCACCGGCAGCCGCCGCAATGGCACCGCCAATGGCGCAGGTAATGTGGTCGTAACCCGGAGCAATGTCGGTCACCAGCGGCCCGAGCACGTAGAACGGCGCGCCGTGGCAAAGCCGTTTCTGCAGCTGGATATTGGTCTGGATCTGGTTCAGCGGCACATGACCCGGCCCTTCGATCATGACCTGCACACCGGCGGCCTGGGCTCGCTGGGTCAATTCCCCCAGCAGAATCAGTTCATGGATCTGGGCGCGGTCAGTTGCATCAGCCAGACACCCGGGACGGAAGCCATCCCCCAGCGACAGGGTCATATCATACTCTTTGGTGATCTCCAGCAGCCGGTCAAAGTGTTCAAAGAGCGGGTTTTCCTTGTTATTGTAGCTCATCCACTCAATGGTGAAGGCGCCGCCACGGGACACCACATCCATCAGGCGTCCTTCATTCTTCATCCGCTCAACGGTACCGCGCGTCACCCCGCAGTGGACGGTGATAAAATCGACTCCGTCCTCCGCGTGCTTGATAACTCCGGCAAAAATATCGTCAACCGTCATGTCCACAATAGCCTTGTTTTTGACCCGAACCGCGTCAAGCGCCGCCTGATACAGCGGCACGGTGCCGATGCAGGCGCTGGTTTCGGCAATGATCGCCTTGCGGATTTCATCAACCGGCCCGCCGGTGGAAAGGTCCATGATGGAATCGGCGCCGTATTTAACGGCAATGCGGGCTTTTTCCACCTCTTTTGCCATATCGGTATCATCGGATGACGAGCCGATGTTGGCGTTCACCTTGGTGCGGAGTCCGGCTCCCACCGCCAGGGGGGTACCGTTGGTGTGCTTGATATTGTGACAGATAACAATGGTGCCGGCGGCGATACCCTCACGGATGAATTCCGGAGTAACACCCTCCGCTGCCGCTGCAATCTGCATTTTTTCGGTTATGAGGCCCCTGCGGGCGTATTCAAGCTGAGTCATGTGTTTAATCCTTTGATTTCTTTGGCTTTGAAGTTTTCAGCAGTTCACGTGCGGCAAGAAAATGGTTGACCGGGCTATGCCCCTTCCCCAGCGACCGGGCTGAGTGAATTGCTGAACTGATAAATGTTTTTGACTTTTCAACCGCTGTCAGCAGCGGCTCCCCCTGGGCAAGCAGGGCGGCAATAGCTGAGGCGTAAGTGCAGCCGGTCCCGTGGGTGTTACTGGTGAAAAAACGTTCCGAGCTGAATTGATGGCACCGACTGCCGTCATACAGAATATCGGTGGCACGCCGTCCGGCCAGGTGCCCTCCCTTGACGAGAACGTTGGCCGCACCCAGTGCGTGAAGGTCAGCAGCGGCCCGCTCCATATCCGCCTCATTCTGTATCGTACGCCCCAGAAGACGCTCCGCCTCCGGAATATTGGGGGTCAGCAGATAGGCCAGCGGCAGCAGCTGGTCACAAAAGACCTGCACCGCTTCCCGCTCCAGCAGTGCGGCGCCCCCCTTGGCGATCATCACCGGGTCGATCACCATGGGGATCATCACCTGCCGCTCTCCGAGGCGTTCCGCCAGAGCCGCTATTATCGCCGGGGTGTGCAGCATACCGGTTTTGATGACATCGATCGGAATGTCGTTCAACACCGTATCAAGCTGTTCAAGCACAAAACTTGGCGGCAGACTGTGGATTGCTGACACGCCACGGGTATTCTGGGCGGTCAGGGCGGTCAGCACGGTGGCGGCATAACTGCCCAGCAGTGAAACCGTTTTGATATCCGCCTGAATTCCTGCACCACCACCGGAATCGCTTCCGGCGATACTCAGCACGGCGCCGCGCGGAAAGGGGCATTTGCGATTAAACAGCAGCAGCAGTTCCGCTACCGCTATGTCAGGGCGCGGGCTGGAAAGTACCGATGAAATAACGGCCAGCGCATCGGCACCGGCATCGATCACCCGGCAGGCACTGCCGGCGGTGATTCCCCCGATAGCCACGATCGGGATCTTTATGCGGCCGCGTACGGCTTCCAGCCCTTCAACTCCCGGAAGATGGGCCACAACCTTGCTCCCGGTCGGGTACATCGCGCCGAAACCGATATAATCAGCGCCTTCCTGTTCGGCCAGCAGCGCCTCTTCCAGATTATGGGTGGACTTGCCGATAATCTTGCCGGCCCCGAGCAGCGCTCTGGCGTCAGCAATACGACCATCGTCCTGTCCCAGGTGGACACCGTCGGCATCCAGTTCACGGGCAAGGGTGACATCATCGTTGATTATGAAGGTCGTACCGAAACGGGAGCAAAGGCGTTTCAACTCTCCCCCCATCGCCAGCCGCTCGTCGTATGCCAACTCTTTGGCCCGGTACTGCAGCACCGAGACCCCGCCCCGAAGCGCCTGACCGACCCTGTCAACAAGGCCGTCCACCTGGTCAGTGATCAGATAAACCCCTGAAACATCAGGTATCTGGGCAGTTTTATTTACGACAAGCCGAAATGGTCTGGGATCGCTCACCGGTGTTCCCCACATAAAAAAACCGCACTGACATTCAACATCAGGCGGCTGGATAAAGTGTACATCCTGCAAGCCGCTTTCCTACGCCGGAATTACCCGGTTCAGGTGCAAAGGGTTCCCGCGCGTGTGGAGTAAAACTCCAGCGGCACGGATCTCAGTTCGGTTGAACTCCCCCAGGGCCTAGTTGCTTGGTACACTACTGTAATGGGACGACAATGTCAATCGGTACGACGGACTCGCGGCAAATCAGAATTCGGTAAAAATCGCAATACCTCCCCCGTACTTGGGACTTCCGTCACTAAAACCCTTGAGCACATACATTTCAGAGTAGTTCCGTTCGGCGAAGCGCCATACGGTTTTCAGCCGAGTCTCAAACGGAGCGGCCATACCGTGAAACTGCGGTGTACCGGAGCGGATATATGCCGAAACCAATAGGCGGTCATTCAGACTGTAGGCGACACCGGCATCACCAATAAGGAAATTTTCGGCGCCGATGTCGTCATGAGATGCCCCCTGAAAGATATAGCGCAACTCGGTAAACGGCTGAAAGTCACCCAGCCATTTTGAGACAACTACCCCGGCTCCGATGTCGAATTTTCCGGTACCGAGTCCGTCGCCTTCATCTGCCGTCGGGAATTTAGCATACAGGGTCGGCCGCACGTACGGTGTTGTCTCCGTGTCCATCAGTACGGCATAGCCACCTGTCAGCGTTATATCTCCCAACCCGTAATCACCGCCAAGCATACCGCCCGATCCTTTACCGGATCCGCTTGTCTGCTGACCGAGTAGCGGAGCGATCAGCTCAAAGTCCATCCGCTCGCTGGGAAACCAGTCAATGATCAACGGCAGGGAGATGTAGGTGCTGGTGTACCTGGTGCCGAACGAACCGCTGGACAGATCCAGACCGAGGCCGATTGCAAATTTTGGTGGCGGTGGTGATGGTGATTCTGCAAAGGCAGAAAAAGAGCTGCATACGAAGGTTATAATGGTAATGCCGATGAAAATAAGTTTGCGCATTTAAGGTCCTTGTCTGAAAACTCATCTCCCCATTCGGCCCCCGCCTGATCTGCCGGGCGATTGCTGACGTGTCTGAGACGGGCGGCCATTCATCTGGCCTGCACCGCCACCCATACCGCCGCCGGCCCACGCCGGGCGACCAGACTCGTTACGCAGGGTTACAGCCGTTTGTTGGGAGGTATCAGTTATTTTTTGGGCAAGTATGTACACAACGCCATCAGCTCCCTGAGCTTTGGAGCCGCGTACTGTAAGAGAGTCTCCGGGCTTGAGTGCGATGCCGTGTTCGGCCCAGTAGCGCTGTGGGCCCAGGATCACAATAGTTCGGGTTCCCCCGCTTTCCAGTTCCAGCTGTGCATTGCGGCGATCGTCACCGGTGTGGACTGAGACGACACGCCCTGATTGAGTTGTAACGGTGTTGGCGTCATATCCCGTTTCCAGATCAAGTCCGCTCTGTTTGTCTCCGCCACTCCCCCAGAACGCGTGCGCAAGGTGAGGCGGGGACCCGAGAAAAAGTGCCAGCAGGCATATGATGATTATTGTCGGTTGCATGGCGATAGTCCTTGATGAAAGGGGGGACGCGTCCGCCCCCCGCAGGCTACTGAGTGATTCCGTGTTACGGTGCAACAGTTGTTGCCGGTACTGCCGGTGTCACGGTCAGGCGGCTGCCGTCCTGCAGGCCGTTGCCTTTTCCGGGGCGGGTTGTGGCACCATTGGCGGTTGTACCTGTAGTCAGGAACGTACCGTCACGACGCTGTGATCCAGCCGGACGGCTTGTTGCTCCTGCCGAAGCTGTTTGTGTACAGGTGCCGCTGCTCATTCCCTGCCCTCCTGAGCCCCCCTTGCCGCCGCGAGCCGATGCCTCACCTGCAAGAGCAAGTGCACAGAGTGCCGCCAATCCCATTACCATCATCTGATTCGTTTTCATTTTGTTTCCTCCTCGTGGGTTAGTCCATCTTGCCCATACACACTCCACGAGACGTGCCAACTGGAACATATTTGTAACAACCTGTTATTTCTACTATTATTTAGATTGTAACGGGGCAGGTGCAGGAGAGTCGGTGCAGATTCTGCACTGACGTTCTAAATCCTGCACCGCGCTTTTATTCTACATCACCAATCATCCCGTAGTGCTTTATGCGATACTGCAGCGTGCGGCGTGAAATCCCGAGCCTTTCGGCAGCCAGACGGCGATTGCCGCCGACAGCCTTGAGCGCCGTGGAAATTGCATCAAGCTCCACCTCTTTCAGCATCCCCACTTCCTGCCCCGCTGTGTTCCCCTGCCTCCCACGGATAAGCTCCGGCAGTTCTGCCGCCGTCACTTCACCCCGCGCCAGAATAACACCCCGTTCAATAACGTTCTGCAATTCCCGGATATTACCGGGCCAGCTGTAGGAGCGGAGGGCCTTCATGGCAGGAGCGGCAATGCCGGAAAGTTTTTTCCCCATGCTCCGGCTGTGCAGACGAACAAAGAACTCCGCCAGATCATCCAGAGCATCGCGTCGATCACGCAACGGCGGCAGTGTAATCGGAAAAACGTTCAGCCGGTAGTACAGGTCCTCCCGAAAGCGCCCGGCAAGTACCTCTTTGCCGAGATCACGGTTGGTTGCGGCCAGCACCCGCAC
>Ga0208248_1000571_pt1 | contig 10879 bp, 6 predicted proteins | sample CryBogmetaGMA5M_FD_184545 | JGI IMG/M metagenome (GOLD analysis project Ga0208248, IMG submission 184545) | Freshwater microbial communities from Crystal Bog, Wisconsin, USA - MA5M (SPAdes) | ecosystem: Environmental > Aquatic > Freshwater > Lake | place: Crystal Bog, Wisconsin, USA | collected...
GCTTTATATGTCTCTTCAACCGGAGTCTGGAGTTCTAACTACAATGATATTTATTCCGTCGCAGGACCTCTGGGCTACTATAATGCAGCTGACCAGTTAACAATGTCTGCATGGAAAGCTGCATCAGCTGGTGATGCTAATTCAGTAAATGTTGATCCTCAGTTTGTATCGGCTTCGGATCTGCATACTTGCCAGCCGGCTTTTAACGGCGCGGGTATTGCTGTATCGGGTGTTACTACAGATTATGCAGGCGTCACAAGGGGAAATCCCCCGGATATCGGTGCGTATGAATTTTCAATCCCTGTTCCTTCTATCACTGGTCCGACACCGGTATGTGTTAACATTGGAGGTAATACCTATACTACTGAAGCTGGCATGACTGGATATTCATGGGTGGTCATTAATGGTTCAATCACGGCTGGTGGTACTACTACCGACAATTATGTCACTGTTACATTTACTGGCTCAGGTGCTCACTCAGTCAGCGTGAACTATTTCAATGCCAACGGATGTTCTGCTTCAACTCCTACAGTAAAAAGTGTTACGGTTCATGCCGAAGCAGTCGGAGGTACTATTCTTGGATCTACGAACGTTTGCACAGGAACGAACAGCACCTTGCTTACCATTTCAGGGGCAACAGGTACCGTCATTAAATGGCAGTACTCAATCGACAACTGGGTTACTCCTATAGATATTGCTAATACTTCAAATACTTATACTGCATCGAATCTAACAACGACAACCAAATACCGTGCAGTTTTAGGTAACGGTGTTTGTCCGACAGCTACTTCATCGGATGCCACCGTAACGGTCGATCCGGTTACCGTAGGCGGTTCCATCGCTGGTTCAGCAACGGTTTGCTCTGGCACCAACAGTACTTTGCTAACTCTTTCTGGACATACCGGAGCGGTTGTTAAATGGCAGTCTTCAACTGACAACTGGGTTACACCTGTTGATATCGTTAATACTGCTGCAACATATACTGCGACCAACCTTACAACTACAACCAAATTCAGGGCTGTGGTGCAGAGTGGTGCCTGTTCATCTGCAAATTCAACAGACGCAACCGTCACTGTTGATCCGGTCTCCGTTGGTGGATTAATCGCAGGCTCGGCAACGGTTTGCTCAGGAACGAACAGCACTTTACTTTCACTCTCAGGTTATACCGGAACAATCACTAAATGGCAGAAATCAACCGACAACTGGGTTACTCCTGTTGACATTGCCAATACAACAAATACTTATACCGCAACCAACCTTGCAACCACTACTAAATACAGGGCTGTGATCACCAGCGGTGTTTGTTCGTCGGCTAATTCTGCCGAGGCAACTGTTACCGTTGATCCTGTTTCTGTTGGAGGTACCATCGCTGGTTCCACAACGGTTTGTACCGGGACCAACAGCACTCTGCTGACACTTTCCGGTTATACAGGATCCATTACAAAATGGCAGTATTCGGTTGACAACTGGGTTACCCCGATTGATATCGTCAATACAACCAATACTTATACCGCTACCAACCTGACCAATTCAACAAAGTACAGGGCTGTTATTACTAGCGGAGTTTGTTCCTCGACCAATTCGGCTGAGGCCCAGATCCTGGTTAATGTTGCCTCAGTCGGTGGATCAATCGCAGGCAGTGCAGCAGTTTGCAGCGGAACCAACAGCACTCTGCTTACTTTGTCAGGACAAACTGGAGCAATTGTAAAATGGCAGTATTCTACTGACAACTGGGTAACTCCGGTCGACATTGTAAATACTACAACAACTTACACCGCAACAAACCTTACCACAACCACTAAATACCGTGCAGTGGTACAAAGTGGTGTTTGCTCATCAGCCAACTCTTCTGTGGCAACCGTAACCGTCAATCCTCTGCCAGTTCCCACAGTCTCGGGGCCGGCAACCTGTATCAGCGGTACTTCTGGAAATGTCTACACAACCGAAGCTGCAATGACGGGTTATGCATGGACTATCTCAGCCGGGGGTACTATTGACCTCGGACAGGGTACAAACAGCATCTCAGTGACATGGTCTGGCGCAGGCGCTCAGTCGGTCAGTGTGACATATACTAACGGCAATTCATGCAGCGCAGCTGCCCCGACAGTTTATCCTGTCAGTGTTACTGCAATTCCTGGTCCGGCAGGTCCGATAACAGGAACAGCAACAGTATGCCAGGGTCAGTCTGGTGTTGCTTACTCAATCGCAGCGGTAGTCAACGCTACATCATATGTTTGGACACTTCCAACAGGGGCATCAATTGCAACCGGAAGCGGCACAAATTCCATTACCGTAAATTATTCGGGAACAGCAGTCTCCGGCAATATCAATGTTTATGGCGCAAATGGCTTAGGAAATGGAGCTGTATCCCCGAATTATGCAGTTACAGTTAAAACAATGCCAAACCCGACAATTTCCGGAACAAATACTCTTTGTGCCGGAACGACTGGTGTTGTTTATACAACTGAAGCTTCTATGACAGGATATACCTGGACTGTTTCTACCGGTGGCACGATCACTGCCGGAGCAGGAACAAACGCGATTACCGTGACCTGGAGTACGGCAGGAGCAAAAACCGTGACAGTCAACTATACCAATTCAAATGGTTGTCCGGCTCCTACACCAACCTCATATCCCGTTACTGTAAACCCAGTCCCTGTTCCCACTATTGCAGGTCCTGCTTCTGTTTGCGCAGGCGCTACAGGCTCTACTTATACCACTGAAACCGGGATGACCGGTTATACCTGGACAGTTTCTGCAGGCGGTACCATTGTTGTTGCTGCGGGCAATACAGCTGTTATTACCTGGAATACCGCCGGCGCCCAGTGGGTGAAGGTGAATTATGCCAATGGAAGCGGCTGTACTGCAGCCACGGCCACACAGTATGATGTTACGGTCAATGCACTGCCGGTTCCTGCAATCACAGGCACAGCTTCTGTTTGCGTGGGATCCACAGGCAATGTGTATACTACGGCCACCGGTATGACCAACTACCTCTGGAGCGTATCCCCCGGAGGGACAGTCACTGCAGGCGGACTTTCGACCAACAATACAGTAACCGTTACATGGACAACAGCCGGAGCCCAGTGGGTGAAGGTGAATTATACGAATGCCAGCGGATGTACTGCATCTGCTCAAACACAGTATAATGTAACAGTCAATCCTTTGCCGGTACCCACGATCACAGGTACTGCAAGCTCTTGCGTTGGTTCAACAGGCAACATCTATTCAACCGAAGCTTCGATGACCGGGTATACCTGGGTTATCTCTGCAGGCGGCACGATCACTGCAGGAGCCGGTACCAATACGGTTACGGTGACCTGGGGCACAGCAGGGGCTCAAACCCTGAGCGTGAACTATGTCAACGGCAATGGCTGCACCGCAACCTCATCCACCGTCAAGAATGTAACGGTTAGTACCCTTCCGGTACCAACCATTACAGGATCAGCATCAGTATGTGTAGGCTCAACAGGCAACGTCTACTCAACAGAAGCTGCAATGACAGGCTACTCCTGGGTTATCTCAGCCGGTGGAACAATTACCGCCGGAGCAGGTACCAGTACGGTCACAGTGACATGGAATACGGCAGGAGCACAAACCCTGAGTGTGAACTACAACAATGCAGGCGGCTGCGCTGCTTCATCAGCAACGGTGAAGAATGTCACAGTCAATACGCTACCGGTACCGACCATTACTGGTCCGGCATCAGCTTGTGTTAGCTCAACCGGGAACGTGTATACCACACAGGCTGGAATGACAGGATATACCTGGGTAATTTCTGCCGGTGGTACGATCACCGCCGGAGCAGGGACCAGCTCGGTAACTGTAACCTGGAACACTGTAGGTGCAAGAACCATCAGTGTAAACTATGCCAATGCCAACGGATGCACGGCCTCAACGGCCACCATTTATAATGTGACGGTGAATGCACTTCCTGTTCCGACCATCACCGGTCCGACGGCTATGTGCGCCAATACATCAGGTAATGTGTATACAACACAAACGGGTATGACTGGATATACCTGGGCTGTCACAGGTGGTACGATCACCGCAGGTGCAGGCACCAGCTCGATCACGGTAACCTGGACCACGGCAGGAGCTCAAACCGTAAGCGTTAACTATAACAACGCAAGCGGTTGCGCAGCTCTGGCTCCGACCATCTACAACGTAACAGTCAACCCGCTGCCAACCCCCGTCATCTCGGGCCCGGCACTGGTTTGTGTTAACTCCACAGGCAATATGTACACGACCCTCACGGGTATGACAAACTATGTTTGGACTGTTTCTGCAGGTGGAACTGTAACCGCAGGCGGTACAGCCACGAGTAACTTCGTGACTGTGACCTGGACTACCTCGGGAGCAAAGACCGTGAGCGTTAACTATGCCAACGCCTTCGGATGTGTTGCAGGTGCAGCTACAGTGTATAACGTGACAGTGAATGCTCTGCCGGTACCCACGATCACGGGACCGACCGACATTTGCGCCAACGCAGGTTATCCCATGTATTCGACCGAAGCAGGCATGAGCGGATATACCTGGAGTGTATCTCCCGGTGGACTGATCACAGCCGGACAGGGAACCAGTTATATCAATGTATTCTGGGGCACAGCCGGTACACAGTGGGTGAAGGTGACTTATACCAACACCTCCGGATGTTCCGCATCAACACCGACCCAGCTTAACGTGAACGTGAACGGTACACCTGGTGCAGCAGGAGCTATTACAGGTACAGCTGCAGTTTGCGCAGGGGCAACAGGAGTATCTTACTCCGTCGCACCGGTAACAGGAGCCCTAGCTTATTCATGGACTCTGCCAACAGGAGCAACCATTGTCTCCGGACAGTATACCAACTCCATTACGGTTGATTTCGCAGCCAATGCAACCTCAGGCCCGATCACTGTTGCAGGGAACAACCTCTGCGGTGACGGTCAGCTCTCTCCTGCATACCAGGTTACAGTGAACGGATTACCGGCAGCAGCCGGGGCCATCACAGGCACGGTCAATGTTTGCCAGGGTGAAGACGGAGTAGCCTACAGTGTTGGAGCAATTACCAATGCAACAGGATATACCTGGACTCTGCCAACGGGAGCAACCATTGCTTCGGGAGCCAATACCAACTCCATCACGGTCGACTTCAGCATTACTGCAGCTTCCGGCACTGTTAAAGTGTTTGGAACCAACAGCTGCGGAGTTGGAACTGTTTCTCCGAGTTTTGCTGTAACAGTGAACGCCATCCCATCCACGCCAACGGTAACAGCGAGCGGCAACACGCTCACAAGCAGTGCAGCCAGCGGCAACCAGTGGTATTGGAACGGATCGGCAGTTTCGGGGGCAACTTCACAGGTATACAATGTCCCTGTCGGTAACCCGGGCAACTACTGGACCATAGTTACACTGAACGGCTGTATGTCTGATTCTTCAAACCATGTGTATGTAGCAGGGGTAGGAGTGCAGGAAAACGAAAACCTGAGCTTCAACGTATATCCTGTTCCAAACAACGGGGTGTTCACGGCCGAAGTAAGTTCATCTTACGCCGAGGACTTCCGCATACAGATCTACAACACCCTTGGAGCCATGGTTTACAAGACCGATGATTTCAGGGTGAACGGAACCCATAAGGAACAGATCGATGTTCATCAGCTGCCTGCCGGCATCTATTCGGTAGTCTTTATGAATGACCAGAGAAAAGTAGTCCGCAAGGTGTTTATAAATAAGTGATACGTGACACGTGACACGTGATTCGTGAATCGTGAGCCGTGATTCGTTAACCAATCACCAATCACCATGAACCAGAAGGGCCGCCAAAAGCGGCCTTTCTGGTTTTTTACCAGGAAACAAGCAGCGAAATTATTTTATTTCGTATATTTAGTTCTACTTTGGTAAATTGAATCGTTGTAAGAAAAGTGTTAATAATTGAGGTTTCGTGGATTAATTTGTGGTAAAATTAAGAAAAGCAATCAGTGCGTGATATTTTTTAATGATCTGTAAATCAACGTTATAATGTTAATATCTTGTTTGTAAAAATGTAAAATAAATACAACTAAGACCCTGATAATCATTATCTTAGGTTAATTCTTCACTAAAAACTTAAGATCTATGAAAACCAGGGCCTCGATCAAAAGTAATGCATTTATTTCAAATTTCCAAACCCGTTTGAGTTTGAGTAAATCAGGAATAAAATGTTTTGTGTCAACCATCAGGAAGAATGTTTTTCCCGGAATAATAAAGAACCAACTTGAAGAAACAGAAAAAAGTAGTTTACCGCATAAAGACCCGATGGTACGCTACTCAAAGGGCCAGCGGAGAATAAAAAATCTGGAATTCTCTATTAAATATGGCTTCGACTCGATTGTATCTGTATATACTAATTTTTTTCGGGTCGGACAGAAAACGCAACAGGACAAGGCACAACAATATCTCGAAGGGATTTTCTGTGCTGAACGCGGGAAACGAAATATTGAGCGCATGGTTGAAGAGGTTTCGGGAAGTGAGTATGAATCTTTGCAACATTTTATTTCCAACTCTCCTTGGGATTCGGAAGGTTTGATGCTGGAACTGCCTAAAAATGTTTCAAGAAAACTTAAGCCTTATGGTAAAATTGGTTGTACGGTGGATGAAAAAGCGCATTTGAAAAAAGGGACAAAATCGGGTGGCGTAGCACGACAATATGCAGGGAACGTGGGAAAAGTTGATAATTGTCAGGTAGCTGTATATCTAAGCCTGACTGCTGGTAAATATTCCTCGTTGACAAATTTCCGGTTGTTTCTTCCACCGCAGTGGATTGATGATCCAGGGCGATGCCAAAAGGCAGGGATTCCAAAGCACAAAATGGTATTCAAGACCAAACCACAGCTTGGGTTGGAAATGATCCGTGAGCATATTGACCATGGAGTAGAATTTGATTATGTGAACGGGGATGGATTATACGGCAATGGATTTGAGTTCAGTAAGGGGTTACAATCAATGGAAGTAAAATATGTTCTTGACATTCATCGTGATCAACAGATCTACATACAGGAACCGGTGATTTATGTACCTGTGGCCGAAGAAGGAAAAGCAGGCAGAAAGCCGTCATTGCCAAAATCAGACCTACTCCCAGTTACTGTTGAACACTATGCAAACTCTCTCCCGAAAAGTCAGTTCAAAGTGGTGCGGATCCGACCAACGACCAAAGGTTGGCTGACGGCTTTGATTCATGTCGCCAAGGTTTGGGTCTGGGATAAACAATCCGGCGACGGGCACGCTATTGAACAAACCCTGGTGATCCGAAAGCCATTCGATAAAAAAGACAAGACGAAGTACTCGTTAAGCAACATCCCTGTAAATGAGCAAAGCGTTGAAGAATTTGCCTTTATGCAGGCTCAACGATTCTGGATTGAACGATGCTTCCGTGACGATAGTCATGACCTTGGCATGTCAGATTATCAGGTCAGAACATACAAAGGTTTTTTCAACCATATGACCTTAACCTGTGTTGCCTTGGAATGGGTCCTGACAGAAAGATTGGAAAATGCCGGCGACATTCCACTGTTATCAGTAAATGATATACGTATTCTGATTGCCAAAGAAATAAGATCAAGATTTGATTATGACTGCGATGAAAACCGTGGAAAACAATTGGAAAAAAGGCATCGACAAAGGCAAAACGACATCAACCGATATTATGAATTCAATTTACCAAAGTAGAATTAAAAAGGTTAGTAAAATGTGAAGAATAGTAGATATTGGAATTTGATAGATCGTTAAAGTTCTCCACAATAATTCTATTAAAAAATCTTTTTTGTGGAATTTGTAGACTATCTATCTGCTTATTAATTGAGCTTTCTGAGCCTCCTAAAGTGATATTCTCAATAACTGTAAGTTTTTCTTTTGGAATCCCATAATTACATGAAGTAAAAATTGTAATTAATATTATAAAATAGTAATGCGTCTTCATAATTGAAAATTTCTTTTTTATTGTTATATAATGGGTAAAAATCTAGAACTAATTAACGCGAATTTCTTTTGTCATTATCATACCCATTTTTCTTTTTCGGTTTCAAAGTTTCATGGCTCTTATGTGCTGCAACAAACATTTCGATATCTATGTGTTATCTTTGAGGATAAATACAAATCCAATGATTCGCTATCTCGAGGATATAATAAATTGCTGCAAAAAAAGTTCCAATAGCAATTATCAAACTAATAATATTTAACATTCTCGTATTTTGTAAAGTCTGAACTTGAAGATTCTTTAACCAAATTCTCTCCTCATTTAAAATCTCATTTCTTTTAGAATAGCCTTCAAAGATTCTACCATTGAATGTCAAATGATATGTGGGTTGAGTTTCTGGTCTTAGAGTCTCTTTTATATAACAATCATCAATAAGTCTTTGTAAAATTTCTTCAAACACCTGTCTCGTTATATTAGCTTCTTCAGTTCGGGTAATATAATTCCAGATGTTTTCCTTGCCAAAGTCTGCACTAAATTCAGCGCGTTGTTTTAGGAAAAAGAAAACAAAATCAATTTGATTAAATGGGTCCATACATATTGTTTCTAAAAATAATTGTCATATTTCATAAAGGTTATCGCTAACGTACCCGTTAGCAAATACAACCTCCGATAAATCAACATCTATTGATACGATATCAAATATAGAAAATAAACAAATGAAGTCAAGCATTCAGACGGTTTATCTTTCTGAAATAACACTAAAATTTGAAATCTTTAGAGTGTCCATGAGTTTTGGCACTGAATTCTGCAATCTCCCTTGTGCATTCAGCACATATCCCATATTTTCGAGGGATCCCACGGCACCATCAATGCCCAAGACCTGTTTGGTCAATGAAATCTTGAAATAATCTTCTTCGGCTGCTTCAAACTCCGCCCTGGTCGGATGCGGAAGCTTCTGCCAAAAGGAATAAAGGAATTCGACTTCATGAATTGCATCAATGAGAAGCTTTTCATTATCCCTTTGCTGCGAAATCTTCTGCTCATAATCAATCTCCATTCTTCTCCTGGCATACTTCTCCGTGGCCGGATCACCAATCTTTTCCTGCAATTCATCAAGATCTACCTGGAATTTCAATTGATTGTAATAGGCCTCATTGAGGGACAATATCTTATCCCTTAACGAAAGACAGACTGCGCGGAATGCACGCTGCGGCGTTTGGGCCCCGTTTACAATGAAATTGGCAATCTGAAAATCGGAATTGCCAAAAGGAATGCTTAAAAATGAATCCTGGATCTCGCTTAAAAGCGTCTTGAACTTTGTTAAATCTTGCATAAATTTTAAGTTTTAGTTGTTGTTATTTTATTCCTGTCCAATAATTTAAAGCAATGGAATAAGACATTGATTGATAAACATTTTGACCAATTCCATAAACAGTTTCATTGGAAAACGCAAATGCCGAAATGCCATTGGTATAATTGCCACCCATCCAATAGCCTTTTGTGAGTGAACTTCCGCTTCCCTGGCCATACAATCCGCCTGTTGCAGTAAGTAGTGCAACGGTTTCCGCTGAAAAGCTCAAGGCATCAATTCTGCTATTGGTCGGGCTTCCCCCGTTCCAATATCCCTTATTGGATGAAAACACGCTTCCTGCACAATACCTTGCCATTGAAAGGACTGCAGAAAGGCTGAACAAAGTATCACTGGCAAATGTTACCCCTTCAATATTGGAAGTTGCACCGCCTGTTGTATATCCGCCGGCCATATATCCCCTGGTACTGCTGTGAACCCCGTTTGAATGACTCTTGCCTACACTCAATGTTCCGGAAATATTGGCCACATATTCCCCTGCAAAGGTCATTCCGCGGACCACATTCATCCTGTTTGCTCCATCATAACCGCCCATGGCATACCCTTTATAAACAGAACTTGCACCGGCAGCGGTCCAGGTATTTGTTGGCAATGTTGCTGAGATATTCGAACAGGTTTCCGTGGAATACTGAAGACGGTCAATGGCATTGATTAGTACATTTCCGCTGATCTGACCGCCCATCAGATACCCGTAATTGCTATTATAAGCCGGTGCCATATACTGCCTTCCGGAAGACAAGGTTGCGCTAATGGTAGAAATCGTTTCGGTTGAAAACGCAAGTCTTTGAATGACATTCAGCCAGGAAGGCGAATTATAATAGCCCCCGCAATTATAGGTATTGACCGGTGACGGACCGGAGGCCGCCCAGGCATCCTTCCATACGGATGATACTTGAACCTTCAATGCATTCAATGTTTTCCATTGGCCGCCGGTATAAACCTGAATCGCTGAAACAGACCGCCAGGATCCACCGACATAAATCTGTACTGCCATGATTTATGAATATTGAATGTAAACACAACCTTCACCCGGATTGGAAGGCGGTGTTGCCGATGTTCCATAAGCTACATTTACAATTTCCCAATTGGTAGCCGTTCCGTGGGCATAAGCAACCAGAGCGCCGGACATGGATGCCCCTGCCCTATTCACCTTGGCATCCAGGGATGTTTGAAGATTCGTAACATCTGATATTGCGTGTGAATGGCTTGCGGATGCTTTTCCATCAAGAGTTGATTGCAAAGCTGTAATATCGGAAATCACATGGCCATGCCCCTTGTCAGATTTTACATCAATGGCACTTTGAAGTCCGGAAACATCCCCGATCACATGGGCATGAGAATAAGCAGCCTTGGAATCAAGTGCATTTTGAAGGCCTGAAACATCGGAAATCGCATGACCATGATAATAAGATGCCTTGGCATCAAGGGCCGATTGCAATCCGGTGATATCGGATATCGGATGGGTGTGATTGGCCAGGGCCAACTCCCCTTCCCAATCGAGGATGTCACTTAAATAATGAGTATGCCCATAAGGCGTTTTGTTATCCAGGGCATTCTGCTGGATAACAAAACGCCTT
>Ga0208248_1000574_pt1 | contig 10783 bp, 8 predicted proteins | sample CryBogmetaGMA5M_FD_184545 | JGI IMG/M metagenome (GOLD analysis project Ga0208248, IMG submission 184545) | Freshwater microbial communities from Crystal Bog, Wisconsin, USA - MA5M (SPAdes) | ecosystem: Environmental > Aquatic > Freshwater > Lake | place: Crystal Bog, Wisconsin, USA | collected...
GGCCGCGCGCGCCTTTTCCACGAACGCGAAGTAGACGGCGTTGTCGAAGAAGAGCTGCGTCACCGCATAGTCCGCGCCGTTGTCCTGTTTCAGCTTGAGGAACGCAATGTCGCGGTCGGGCGTGCGGGTTTCGCCGGGTGCGAACGCCTCGGGGTGGCCTTCGGGATATGCCGCGCAGCCGATCTTGAACTGCGGCCAGCCGTCCCGGATGAAGCCGATCAGGTCGCTGGCGTGGGCGAAGCCATAGGGGTGCGGCCGGAAGGCGGTCTCGCCCTGGGGCGGGTCGCCGCGCAGCGCCATGACGGCCGGCACCTGCTTCGCGGCCAATTTGTCGAGGATCTTGGAGATATCCACCTGCGAGTGTCCCAGGCAGGTGAGGTGCGCCATAGCGTGAAGGGCGAGGTTGTTCTGCAGCGAGGCGACCAGGTCGACCGTGTTCTCGCGCGTGCTGCCGCCAGCCCCGTAGGTGACGGAGACAAGATCCACATTCAGCCGTGCGGTCTCAGCAATGGTGGCGTAGAGTTTGGCCCAGCCCTCCGGCGTCTTGGGCGGAAAGAACTCGAAAGAGACCGTCGGCGTATGGTTTTGTAATTTTTCGTAAAAGATCATGCTTTTTCCTGTAAAAGTGCCAGTATACGCGCTCTAAGGGATATGGTAAAGTCGAACAAATCGATTCAATCGATGGAATCGAGACTCGAATCGCTCGAATTTATCGAGCAGCAAATTATGCACCATACCCCACAGCCCGGCAGTTTTCATCTGAAATGGGCAGGCGATCTGTTCGAGGTCAGCCTGCGCCTTGGCGTGCTGCGCAAAGGCCGCGCCGTGTTCCGCACCAATCTGGGCCAGGCCCCTATCCGCCGCCAGGAGATCATCGCCTGCACCGAGTCCGGCGAGCCGGCGCTGGCGCGCGACTGGCACGACGTGCCGATGCGCGAGACCGCGCCGGGCCTTTTCAGCGTGCGCATCCCGCTCACGCAGGTGGGCATCTTCGCGGGCAAGGCCTGCTTCTTCGCCCACGGCTCCGGCGTCCCCGAATGGCCGGAGGGCGATAACCTGCGCATCAAGGTCGAGCCGGCCCACACCGCGTGCGCAAACACGATGTACACCGCTTTCGTGCGCCAGTTCGGCGCGTCGCTGCATCACAACCCGCGCACGGACGCGATCCGCGACAAGGAGCGCGAGCTGGACCATCTGGGCTACACCGTGCTGCCGCCCTCCGGCTCGTTCCGCGACGTGGTCCGCAAGCTGGGCCACATCATGGGGACCTTGGGCTTCCGCATCGTTCAGCTCCTGCCGGTCCACCCTACGCCCGTCACTTTCGCGCGCATGGGTCGCTTCGGCTCGGCGTTTGCGGCGCTGGACTTTCTCTCGGTCGATCCCGCGCTGGCGGAGTTCGACTCGCGCGCCACGCCGCTGGACCAGTTCCGCGAGCTGATCGACGCAGTCCACAGCCGCGCCGGCTACCTCTTCATGGACCTGCCAGCCAACCATACCGGCTGGGCTGCCACGCTGCAGACGCACCACCCCGACTGGTACCGCCGCAAGCCGGACGGCCAGTTCGTCTCGCCCGGCGCGTGGGGCGTGACCTGGGCCGACTTGGTGGAGCTGGACTACCGCGACCCGCGCCTGCGCGCCTACATGGCCGACGTCTTCCTTTTCTGGTGCCGCCAAGGCGTGGACGGCTTCCGCTGCGACGCGGGCTACATGATCCCCGCCGAGATCTGGACGTATATTGTGGCCCGCGTGCGCGAGGAATATCCTGACACTGTCTTTCTGCTCGAAGGCCTGGGCGGCAAAGTCGAAGTGACCGAGGCGCTGCTGACCGAGGCCAACCTCGACTGGGCCTATTCCGAGCTTTTCCAGACCGAGGACCGCGGTGCGATGGAGTGGTATCTGCCGCGCGCCATCCCGCTGGCAGAGCGCTGCGGCCCGCTGGTCCACTTCGCCGAGACGCACGACAACAACCGCCTCGCCGCACGCGGCGAGACCTACGCCCGCATGCGGGTGGCGCTCTCAGCCCTGCTGTCGCACCAGGGCGGCTTCGGCATCTCCAACGGCGTGGAGTGGTTCGCCACCGAGAAGATCGAAGTGCACGGCGCGTCAGGGCTGAACTGGGACGCTGAGCGCAACCAGGTGGGCGAGATCGCGCGGCTGAATGCGCTACTGGCCAGCCACCCGGCCTTCGGGCCCGGCACGCACCTGCGCCTCGTGCAGCACGGCGAGGGCGCGGTGATCGCGGTGCGGCGCGAGGCCCCGAACGGCACAGCCCTGCTCGTGCTGGTGAATTTCGACTGCGACCACAGCCAGACGGTACACTGGAACACCGAGGCCTTCGACGCGCCTGTGGCGTGGGACCTGCTGTCCGGCGAAGCGTTCGCGCTCTCCCCCCGCGGCCAGTTGCGCCTGCGCCCCGGCCGCGTCTGCTGCCTCACGCGCGACTCGGACGACATCGAGCGCACGGATCGGACGCGCTTCGCCGCGACACCTCTTTCAGCCGAACGCGAGCCCGCCGCCATCGCTCTCCGCCGCCGCAACCTGATGTCCATGCGCGTCAGGCTTGCACTCGCATCCGGCAACCCCGATACTCGGTTGCCGTTCGAGGGCGACCCCGACACGCTGGGCGCTGCAATGGTTGCCGATCCCGACGCGTTCTGCGTACGTGAGGACGGCGGGCTTCCCGCACGCACGGTTTGGACATGGCCGACCGACACCCGCCGACAGGTGATGGTTCCCGAGGGTCACCTGCTGCTGGTGCGTGCCGAACATCCTTTCGACGCTTCGATGACGGTGGGCGAGCGGACGCTGACGACCGAAACGTCCGTGTTGTTCGACGACGGCCAGTGGGGTGCCTTCCTCGTGGTCGACCCATACGATCCGTCGTTAGGCGGTACCCGCGCCGAACACCGCTCGCTGGTCACCACGATCTACACGCCGCAGGGTATCCGGCGAGACTCCACGCCGCTTCTGGTGCTGCCTCCCGCCGGCGCCGCGCGCATCCTGACGCGCGTCAGCGGCGTGCAGGTGCGAAAGGAAGGCAGTCCGTATGCCGTGCTGTCGAACGGCGCGGGCGCCATGGCGCAGGTGCGTGCGGCCTGGGGCGAGATCCGCAGCCAGTACGACTGCCTGCTGGCCGTCAATCCCGACGCGAAGGTGCCGGTCGAAAAAATGATCTTCTGGACGCGCTGCCGCGCCTGGCTGCGTCACCGCGGCTATTCTCAGGAGATCAACGCCGCCTGCCTCGCGTCGTTCGAGGCCGATCCCGGAGGGAGCTTCGCCGAGTGGTCTTTCAAAGTGCCGTGCGGCATGGGCTGCTGGGTGCCGCTCACGTTCCGGCTCGAGATCGCAGAAGGCGTCAACCGCGTGCGTCTTGTCATCGCGCGCCATCAAAGACCGGGCGGGCTTGACCCGCATGACGCGGTGACCGTGATCGTCCGGCCCGACATCGAATGGCGCAGCTTCCATCAGAAAACCAAAGCCTTCCTCGGCCCTGAACGGGCGTGGCCCGAGGCGACGTGTGCTGCGGATGCCGGTTTCACTTTCACGCCTGCAGGCGGAGAGACCCTCAGCCTTGAGACCGACTGCGGCCGCTACCACCACGAGCCGAACTGGGCCTATATGGTCGCCCACCCCGAAGAGAAAGAGCGCGGCCTCGACAGCGCTGGCGACCTCTTCAGTCCCGGCTGGTTCGAACTGCCGCTGGAGGGCACGCAGAAAGTTGCGCTGACCGCGGCACGGAAGGACTGCTGGGCGAAGGAGGACGGACGCTCGACGCTCGACACTCGACCCTCGGGGGAGCGAAGTGCGGAGGGTTTTCTGGCCTTGCCCGAGGCGCTGTCGCAGGCCTTGTCGCTCTACGTGGTGCGGCGCGACGCGCTGCGCACCGTGATCGCGGGCTATCCATGGTTTTTGGACTGGGGACGCGACACGCTCATCGTTCTGCGCGGGCTGATCGCGGACCGGCGGTTCAGCGAGTCGCTGGCGATTCTCAATGAATTCGGGCGTTTCGAGCATCAAGGCACGCTCCCCAATATGATCCGCGGCAACGACGACGCCAACCGCGACACGTCGGACGCGCCGCTCTGGTTCTGCGTGGCGGCAGGCGACTTGATGGCGGCGGGCGACGACGATACGGTGCTCAACGCGACCTGCGGCAAGCGGACGTTACGCGAAGTGCTGGTTTCGATCGTCACGCACTACCGCGACGGCACTCCCAACGGGATCCATATGGATGTCCAGAGCGGGCTCATCTACAGCCCGCCGCACTTCACATGGATGGACACCAACTATCCAGCCGCGACACCGCGCGAAGGTTATCCTGTGGAGATTCAGGCGCTGTGGATCGCCAGCCTGCGGCTCGTGGCACGCAAAATCGACGCTTCGTGGGGCGCGCTGGCCGACCAGGCGTCAGATTCGCTGGCGCGTTACTTCATCGTCAAGGAAGGCTGGCTCGCCGACTGCCTGCGCGCGGCACCGGGCGTTCCCGCCGAGAAGGCCGAACAAGAGGACGCGCTGCGCCCGAACCAATTGCTGGCCGTCACGCTCGGCGTGCTGACCGACCGCGATCTGGAGGTGTCGATTATCCGAGCCTGCGAATGCCTGCTCGTGCCGGGCGCGATCCGCAGTCTGGCCGACCGTCCGGTGCTGGCGGACATGGGCGTGTGGCGCGACGGCGTGTTGCTGAACGACCCGCACCGGCCGTATCAGGCGCATTATCTGGGCGACGAGGATACGCGGCGCAAGCCCGCCTACCACAACGGCACAGCGTGGACGTGGCAGTTCCCTTTGTATGTTGAGGCATTGGCCAAGGTGTACGGCAAGGCCGCGCGTTCAACCGGTCTCTCGCTGCTCGGGTCGGCGGTAGAGCTCGTGAACACCGGCTGCTTAGGTCACACGCCAGAGATCTGCGACGGCGACGAGCCGCACGTATCGCGCGGCTGCGGCGCGCAGGCGTGGGGCGTATCGGAGCTGCTGCGCGTGTGGAAGAAGGTCAGTAGTCAGTAGGCACGGGTCACTGGTCAGTAGTAGGAGTCAGTGGTCATTGGTCACTGGTCAGTAGTAGGAGTCAGTGGTCATTGGTCACTGGTACACCTGATCGGAAATGGAGCATTCACGTGTGTTGACCAATGACTACTTCCCAATGACCAATGACTAGTGACCAGTGACTATTGACTCATAACCTACCATGAAAGCGCTAATTCAGAGAGTCTCCGAAGCCTCGGTCGAAGTCGACGGACAGATCATCTCGGAGATCGGCCGCGGGCTCCTGATCCTGCTCGGCATCACGCATAGCGACGGTTTGGCAGACGTTGAAAAACTGGCGCGCAAGATCCCGGCCCTGCGGATCTTCGAGGACGAGCAGGGGCTGATGAACAAGTCGGTCGCGGACATCGGCGGGTCGGTGATCGTGGTCTCGCAGTTCACGCTTTATGCCGATACCAAGAAGGGCAACCGGCCGAGCTTCATCGAGGCCTCGCGGCCCGAACACGCCGAACCGCTCTACAACGAACTGGTGCGCCAGCTCCGCCAGACGCTCGGAGAGGGCCGCGTCGGCACCGGCGTCTTCGGAGCAGAGATGAAGGTCCGCCTGCTCAACGACGGCCCGGTGACGGTCGAGTTGCGGACCGATAATTCGCCTTCCGCGCCATCGTGACAAGCGGCCGCCTTTCATGTTATAGTGTTTGCCTTTGACATGAGTAAGAGACCCTCACAATTCGATTTCTGGTTCGCCGTCAACAACACGGAGATCGTGGTGCCGCCCAAGCGCCATATCGAGACCTTCGGCAACACGATCATCAACTACCACATGGTGAGCGAGCTGATGGACTCCATCGGGAAGGTGCGCGTCCGCGAGGGCCGCATGCAGGCGCTGCGGCCGCAGATCATCACGCCCTCATCCTATTCGACGCTGATGCTGGAGGGCTTCGGCGAACAGGCCCAGCAGTACCTTGAATGGCTGAAGGAGCACGAGGACACGGTGCGCATCCTGCGCTACGGCTACACGCTCAAGCAGGAGGCGTTCAGCGAGCAGGTGCTCACCGACACCGCAGAAGCCGTGCTGGAGCGCGTCAAACTGGAAGTGACCACCAAGCAGGACCCGTTCGCCGCCGTGATCAAGGGCGTGGACGACCCGTGGGACGTCTGCCTGGTGCGGCTCTTTTGGACGGTGATCCAGAACTCGGCCCAGGCCAACATCCGCGAGCTGCACGAGCGCCGCATGTTCGAGATGCAGGATGGGATTCCCGTTGGGCTGCGCGAAGAGATCGAGAAAGGCTTCCAAGCCGCCGCGAAGGACCCGGGGTTGGTCAAGTCGCTCGGCAAGCTGCTGCAAGACAACGGGCTTTTCGAGCATTACCAAGACCGTTTTTTTAAATTGGTGCAAGGACGGGGATAACCCCTACGGCTCGCGGGGACGCTCGCCCTCCTAGGCCGGGCAAGTCCTTTGGAGAGCGTCCCCTCGAGCCGTAGAGCGACAACTGATTCTTTTGGAGAACACGAACGATGACAATCACTGAAAAAATCCTAGCCCGCGAGTCGGGCGCGAAGTTGATCTCCCCCGGAGATAACATCTGGGTCAACTGCGGCATCCTGCTGACGCACGACGTCTGCGGGCCGGGGACCATCGGCATCTTCCAGCGCGAGTTCGGCAAGGACGCCAAGGTCTTCGACCCCGAGATGATCGTCATCCTGCCGGACCACTACATCTACACCGAGGACGTGAAGGCCCACCGCAACGTCGACACGCTGCGCGCGTTTGTCAAAGAGCAGCACCTGCCCTACTTCTACGATCCGGGCACGGCGAGCTACTGCGGCGTCTGCCACGTGGCCCTGCCGGAACTCGGGCACGTGCGGCCCGGCGAGACGATCTTCGGCACGGACTCCCACACCTGCACGCACGGCGCGCTCGGCGCGTTCGCGACCGGCATCGGCAACACCGACGCGGGCTTCATCATGGGCACCGGCAAGCTGCTGATCAAGGTGCCGCAGACGATCCGCTTCGTGCTGGACGGCGAGATGCCCCCGTACCTTTCCGCCAAGGACCTGATCCTGCACATCATCGGCGACATCGGCGTGGACGGCGCGACTTACTGCGCCATGGAGTTCACCGGCTCGGCCATCGAGGCCCTGAGCATCGAGGAGCGCTGCACGATCTGCAACATGGCGGTCGAGGCCGGGGCCAAGAACGGCATCATCGCTCCTGACCTGAAGACGCTCGCCTACGTCAAAGCCCGCACGCGGAAGCCGTTCGAGCCGCTGTACAGCGACCCGGACGCCAAGGTGGCGAGCGAGTACCGCTACGACGTCTCCAAGCTCGAGCCAGTCGTGGCCAAGCCTCACCTGCCGGACAACAAGGCGCTGGCGCGCACGTGCCGCGATGTGAAGATCGACCACGTCTACATCGGCTCCTGCACCGGCGGCAAGCTGGAGGACTTCGTCATGGCGGCGAAGATCATGAAGGGCCGCAAAGTGGCCGTGCGCACGCTGCTGGTGCCTGCCACGCGGCAGGTCGAGCAGGGCCTCGTCGACACGAAGATCGACGGCCAGAGCCTGCGCGCGATCTTCGAGGCGGCGGGCGTCGAGCCCATCGCCCCGCCTTCCTGCGCGGCCTGTTTGGGCGGGCCGATCGACACTTTCGGACGCACGCACGGGAATGAAGTGGTGGTCAGCACGACCAACCGCAACTTCATCGGACGCATGGGTTCAAAGGATTCGCAGATCTACCTCGCCTCGCCCTACACGGCAGCGGCGTCAGCCCTCACCGGCCATATCACCGATCCCCGCGATGTGTGACGTTGGGGCGGGTCTCCGTGCCCGCCCTCCCTTTTTTCGGAGAACCGTTATGCCAAAAGACACCCTGATCCGCGGCCCGGTCTACGTGCTCGAAGACAACATCGACACCGACCTGCTTATCCCGGCCTGTTACCTGAACCTGGTTCCGACGATTCCGGAAGAGTACCGTAAGCTCGGCTCGTACGCGCTGGCCGGGCTTCCCGAGACCTTCCCGAAATACGCGTCGAACCCCGACGGCACCACGCCCTACCCGATCGTCATTGGCGGGCGCAACTTCGGCTGCGGCTCGTCGCGCGAACACGCGCCGATCGCCTTGGGCGCGGCCGGCGCCAAGGCAGTCGTGGCGGAGAGCTACGCGCGCATCTTCTTCCGCAATTCGGTGGCCACCGGCGAGATTTTCCCGCTCGAATCGGAAAAGCGCCTGTGCGGCGCGTTCAAGACCGGCGACCTGGCCGAAGTGAACATTGCGAAAAATACGATCACCCGCCTGTCGGACGGCGCCGTCTTCGCACTTAAACCGGTCGGCGCGGTCGCGCCGGTCATCGCCGCAGGCGGCATGTTCGCCTACGCCCGCGAAATAGGGATGATTAAGAAATGAGCACACGGAGTTCGCGCGTCATCGCCATCGCCAACCAGAAAGGCGGAGTCGGCAAAACGACCACGGTGGTCAATCTGGCTGCCGCTTTGTCGGAGCTGAAGAAGACGGTGCTGGTCATCGACCTCGACCCGCAGGCGAACGCCACCAGCGGCCTCGGCCTGCAGCGCCAGCCCGGCGTCAGCCTGTATCCCGTGCTCACCGGTGCCGCCGACGTGGCTGACATCATCCAGGCCACGCCGTACGAGGGCATCAACATCATCCCCTCAGAACTCGACCTTGCGGGCGCGGAAATCGAGATCGCCCGGACGGAGAACCACCTCGCGGTGGTGCGCAACGTGCTTGACCGCGTGCTCACCGCAGGCGTGTTCGACTACGTGCTCATGGACTGCCCGCCCTCGCTCGGCATCCTCATGACCTCCTCGCTCGCGGCGGCCGACGCCGTCGTGGTGCCCATGCAGTGCGAGTACTACGCCATGGAGGGGCTGAGCGTGATTACCTCGCTGATCAACCAGTTGCACGACAACGGCGTCAACCCCGGCTTGCAACTAGAGGGCATCCTCATGACCATGTTCGACGGGCGCACGCGCCTCGCTGCTGACGTGGTGACGGAGGTCCGCTCCCACTTCGGCGACAAGGTGTACGAAACCGTGATTCCGCGCAACGTGCGCATCAGCGAGGCACCGAGCTTCGGCAAGCCGGTCGTTTTCTACGATCCGTCCAGCAAGGGCGCGGAGGCTTACCGCGCCTTCGCCGCCGAGTTCGCGCGCCGCACGCCTGCCGCTGTGCATGTGTAACGGTGTGACCAACCATTGACAATGTAGGCAGAATTCGCCAATACTGGATGCATGAAAAGCATACGGTATACCTTGCGGGACGTGCCAGAAGCCGTCGATCATGAACTGAGGTCGCGTGCGATACGCGAGCGACAGAGTCTCAACTCCGTTGCGCTAAACATTCTGGCCGTTGGGTTGGGCATGAGCGGAGAACCGCCGTGCAGCCATGATCTCGACCCTGTTGCCGGGTCATGGATCGAAGATCCGGCGTTTGACGCCGCCCTGAAGAGCATGGACAAGGTGGACAAGGCCCTGTGGAAATGAGAATCCTCCTCAGCGAACAGACCACGCACGCCTATGCGGGGTTGTTCGCACAACTGCGGATGCAAGGGACTCCGATCCCCACAAACGATCTCTGGATCGCCGCCCTGTGCGTCCAGCATGACCTGCCACTCTGTTCACGCGACGCGCATTTCGACCACCTGCCGCAACTCGCCCGTTGCTAAGGCAGACGTTCGAGTAGCTTCTACAGTACAGTTACCTTCAGCCCCTGCTGATCCACGCCGAAGTCGAAGAACCGAGCGTGGGCGTTGGGCGGGTTCGCCTCGAACGTGCGCCGGATGCGCGCGGCCGCCGCCGCACTCTTTGCAAGCATGAAAATAAAGCCGCCGCCGCCTGCGCCGGGCAGCAGCGCCGCCTGCGTCTCCTGCGCGACCGACTTCAGCAATTTTTCGATCGGCGCATTGGTCGATCCCGGATCGATCTGCTTCTTGAGTTCCCAATACCGCGCGATGCCCCGCGCGAACCCGTCGATATCCTGCGCGTCGAGCGCCTCTTTGGTCTCGACCGCCGACACCTTCAGATCGCGCACGGTCTGCAGCACGAGCGGGTCGCGCGCCAGATAGCCGTTCACGACGTTCTGGAGGATGTTGCGCGCCATGCGCTTCTGCCCTGTGAAATAGAGCAGGCAGCGCCGCTTCAGCTCGCTCGCCTCGGACATGTCGAAAACCGTCCAGCGCAACGCCACCGTCTGGTCGGTTCCCGGCTGGGTGCGGATCAGCTTCACGCCCGGCATGATGCCGCCCACCTGATCCTGCCACCCGCCGCCCGTGCACATGCGCTGCTCCAGAATCGACGTCATGCGGATCAGCCGGTCCGTGTTGAACGGCACGCCGAACACGCGGTCGAGACAGGCGATCACCGCCGCGCCGAGAATCGAACTCGTGCCCATGCCCGAGCCTTTGGGCAGCGAAGAGAAAATGGTCAGATCAAGCCCGCCGCCCAATACTTCCAGCCACTTGCCGAGCAGCTCATCCTTGCGCGACGGACCGACGCCCGCGAGGATCAGCGCCGCCTTAGCCAGCGCCGCCCAGTCGTGCGGATCGCGGTGGTCGAGCAGCTCCGCCGTGGTGCGGATTTCTTTGCGCTCGCCCAGATCGATGCTGGAGAGGCGGATGCACCCCGACGTGTTGAGCTTGGCAATCACTTGGATGGTATAGAGCCCGTTGAGCGTCACCGCCGCGTTCAGCACCGTGCCGCCCTGTTCGGTGCAGATCGGCGGCGTGTCCGACCAGCCGCCCGCGAAGTCGATGCGCACGGGCGTGGTCACCCAGACCACCTG
>Ga0208248_1000576_pt1 | contig 10703 bp, 12 predicted proteins | sample CryBogmetaGMA5M_FD_184545 | JGI IMG/M metagenome (GOLD analysis project Ga0208248, IMG submission 184545) | Freshwater microbial communities from Crystal Bog, Wisconsin, USA - MA5M (SPAdes) | ecosystem: Environmental > Aquatic > Freshwater > Lake | place: Crystal Bog, Wisconsin, USA | collected...
AGGACTACCACCGCATTCACATGCCCTGCGATGGCCGCCTGACCCGCATGATTTATGTGCCGGGTGACCTGTTTTCGGTCAATCCGACCACCGCGCGGGGCGTGCCGGGGCTGTTTGCCCGCAACGAGCGCGTGGTGTGCGTGTTTGAGTCGGCGCGCGGCCCCTTCGTGCTGGTGCTGGTGGGCGCCACCATCGTGGGCAGCATGGCCACGGTCTGGCATGGTCTGGTGAACCCGCCGCGTCCGGGTGTGGTGCGCGACTGGCGCTACGACGACAAACCGATCCACCTCAAGCAGGGACAGGAAATGGGCCGTTTTTTGCTCGGCTCCACCGTGGTGATGCTGTTCCCCAAAGGTCCGCTGAAGTTCAATCCGGCCTGGGTTCCGGCACGCGTCATTCGGTTAGGCGAAGCGATGGCCAGCCAACGCGCCTGAAACCCGGCAATGCCACAATGTTCGTATGAACTACGAACACTTGCTGGTCACCGTCGATGGCCCGATCACCACCATCACCCTGAATCGCCCCGAAAAGCGCAACGCGCTGGCGCTCAACGTCATGCAGGAGCTGACGCAGGCGGTGCGCGCCGTGGCGCAAAGCGAGGCGCTGGGCGTGATTTTGGCGGCCAACGGCCCGGTGTTTAGCGCCGGGCACAACTTTGGCGACATGGCAGGTGCCACGCTGGAGCAGGCGCGCGAACTCTTCAATGTGTGCACCGGGATGATGAACGCCATTCAGGCGATGCCGCAGCCGGTGATCGCCAAAGTCCACGCCCTCGCCACCGCCGCCGGTTGCCAGTTGGTGGCCACCTGCGATCTGGCGATAGCGGCAGATACGGCGGGTTTTGCCATTCCGGGCGGCAAGGCGGGCTTGTTTTGCCACACGCCTCTGGTGGCCGTGGCACGCAGCGTGAGTCGCAAGCGGGCGCTGGAAATGGCGCTGACCGGCGACACCATTGATGCCGCCACCGCTGCCGACTGGGGTTTGATCAACCGGGCGGTGCCCGCTGAGCAGCTCGACGCCGCCGTGAGGGACCTGATCACCCGCGCCACTCGGGGCAGCGCACTGTCCAAGGCGCTGGGCAAACAGGGGTTTTACCAGCAGGTCGGTTTACCGCAGGATCAGGCGTACGCCGTGGCGGTGGAGTTGATGGCGACGGCCGCCATGACGCCCGATGCGCAGGAAGGTATGCAGGCTTTCCTGCAAAAGCGCCACGCGAACTTCACGCAGCGCCCACCCGTTATTTGAAGATGACGGTCTTGTGCCCGTTGATGAGCACACGGCGCTCGCTGTGCCATTTCACGGCGCGCGCCAGCACCTGACTTTCGGTGTCGCGGCCCAAGGCCGTTAAATCTTCGACGGTCTTGCTGTGGTCCACGCGGGCCACGTCCTGCTCGATGATCGGGCCTTCGTCGAGGTCGGCGGTCACGTAATGGGCGGTGGCCCCAATCAGTTTCACACCCCGGTCATGTGCCTGGTAATAGGGTTTGGCGCCTTTGAAGCTGGGCAAAAACGAGTGGTGGATGTTGATGGCGCTGCCCGATAACTTGCGGCACAGGTCGTCGCTCAGCACCTGCATGTAGCGCGCCAACACCACCAGTTCGGCCTCTTCGGTCTGGATGATGTCAAACTGCTTGGCTTCTACCTGCGCCTTGGTGGCTGCCGTGACGGGCAAATGGTGAAACGGCACGTTGTAGCTGGCCGCCAGTTGGTAAAACTCGCGGTGGTTGGAAATAATGGCGCGTATGTCCAGCGCCAGCAAGCCGCTTTTCCAGCGAAACAGCAGATCATTGAGGCAATGCCCCTCTTTGCTGACCATGATGACGGTACGCATCGGTTGTGCTTTGGCGTGCAGGTTCCACTGCATCTCAAAGGGCTGGGAAAAGACGGCCAGTTGCGTTTTCAGGTCTTCGTGCATCAGTTGTGCGCAGGCAAATTGCACGCGCATGAAAAACAGGCCGGTGTCCTGGTCGTTGTACTGGGCAGCTTCTTCGATGTTGCCGCCGCGTTCCAGCAAAAAGCCGGACACCGCGTGGACCAGCCCCAAGCGGTCCGGGCAAGACAAGGTCAATATGTAAGTTGGATTCATAGGGCGTGAATTGTCGCAGGACGATCAGGGTGCTTGGGACGGCGTCGAGGTTGCTGCAGGTGGGCTTCGGCTGGCGGCAAAATTGGCGCAGTAATCCACCTCCGGTGCGGGTTGGGCGGGCCAGGTCTGGTCGAATGAGGCTATATCTTCTGTCGCATCTAATTCCAGAGTGGCGCCGAGCAGCACTGTTTTTGCTTTGAAGCCTGGGGGTAGGTGCTGTGCCACGCCCAGGAGGCGGTCGACGTGTCCACGGCCAGCCAGTAACAGCACGGTTTTCCCGGGAATCGCCAGTTTGACCAGGGTGTCGGCCATCGACACGTCACGGGCAATCTGGATCCGCGTCATGGGTGAAATCTGGCTCTCGGGCAGCATCTCGCAGTGCCCACTGCGAATGTTTTGCTGCTGCGCCTTGAGCGCCGGGCCGCCCAAAAGCGTATCAAACCGGGTGTTGCGCATGATGTCTTTCATGCCGGTGGCGAGGATGTTGGCCCCCACCACCGGCACCCCGGCACGCACCGCCGTCATCACGATCGGGCCATACGTTGCCCACGGCCAGGAATCGTTTTTCCATTGCAGTGCCTCTCGCGCCTGGGTGTCGGTGGCTTCGGGACTGAGTTTTTCGGTGGACTGGCCCGCGCTGGCCATCTCCAGAGCCAAAGCGGCCAGGGTTTGCTGGGCGATCAATGCTTTAACCGTCAAAAGGTGCAGGCGCTGGTGATCAGGGGCATCGTGTTGCTCACCCAGCAGGAGGGCGTCAGCGGGAAGCAGTTGCTGAATCTTCGCGGAATAAAAAGAATCAGGCGGTGATGTGTGCGTCACGAACGCGGCGCAGCCCAATAAAACATTGGCGGCCAATGCGATTAAAAAGCGCTTAAAAATCATGGAAAGAGGAGTCGCCTTGCAAAGAGAAAATTTGCAAGTGCGGCATGTTGGGTCAGTGCACCACCACCGGGTTTTGCGCCAGTTCGGCATATTGCTCCAGCGTGTCCTCGACCTCTTCTTGCGTGGGTGTGTTTTGTTGCCAGGCAGAAATATGCAATTGAAACAACTCAGCCCAGGAGCCATCGAGGTACACCTCTTTGTTGGTGCGCTTGTCCACAATTTCGAACCCGTGGCGCGCCAGAGTGAGAACGGGCTTTACCAGTGCAATGGCTTTGCCATCGACGCCGGGCGCAGCATCTGGTGCCGCATTGGCCAGCATGTGCGTCACAGAGTAGGTGTCAGAGTCGTAAAGCATGTGCATGGTGAATTATCCCTTAATCGTCCTTGTTGTGCAGGTGGCTGCAGCGATAGCAATTTCAAGTCCGGGGTTCGGTTGATGACCATTTCTGGTCAATAAAGTCACCATTGGGCTCGGTGATACGGATGCGGGCCGGCAGGTAGCCTAGCGCCGGTGCCAGCCACAATTCCACTTTTTGATCAAATTCCTGACGCGGGTTGCGTACCAGTTTTACGGTGTTGAGTTCGCCACCTGGCAAGCTCAGTTGCTCTTCGTTGCCGACGGTGAATAACCAGGTGTCGGCATCCCGGGGACCAATGGTTTGAATCGTCAATGTCGTGACTGGCGGGTATTGCGCAGGGTTGCCTGCGAGCATGGCGGCGAGTTGCACCAAAATACTTAAGCGGTCCTGGGCGCCGGCCAGTAGGGGCGCATCAGGTGTGTTGGCGCTAAAGGTGACTTTGCCTTTCTCCCGGTTGAAGTGCGCCGCTACTTCTGACCTGAACTTGTCTGAAAACCGAATTGGCGCCAAGCCCGCTGGCGTGACTTGGCCCCGGCTGGTTTGAACCCGGGTTTGCCCGAAAACACTGAGTTCCAGGCGGGCTTCGTAGCCCTCTCCGTCTTGTTGCCACAATAAGTCGGCGCTGGCGCTGTAGGGGAATTTGTTGGTTTCCACCTTGTATTTGAGTCGTGCCGAACCGGGTACAGCATAGGCGCTGACGGCCAGGGTTTGATCGCGCGGGCGCAGCGAGGCGGCGGGTGGTTCTACTTCGGTGGTGGGTGTCTCCGGCGCGCTTTCAGCAGGCTTGGGACTGGATTCGATGGTTTTTTCAGTGACCACCGGTGGCGTTTCCAAAGTCGGGCTCGTCGTGCTCGGTGCTGCAGGTGTTTTTGCCGTAGGCTGCACTGGCTTCGCTTTCCGGGGTGTGACGGCGGGTGGTGTGGTCAGGGGCGGTGGTTCGATGGCGCGGGTGATGAAAGTTCGCAGGGACTGAGGCTGACTCAGGCCCAGCGCCAAAGGCTTGCCCTGCAGTAGCATGAGATGCACCAGAAGCACCAAGGCGGTCAGGGCCAGTAACCACTTGACGGGTAAATTACTTGCTGTGCTGGAGGTCATTTGTGTTGCATCGTGTCAAAGGAATGGACGTCCCTGGGCAGGTGTTTCATGGCCACTAGAATTTCTGACGTTCTGATTCGATATTTCAACCCGCTATTTTCCCGCATCTTCCATGAAACTTGCCACCTACAAAGACGGTTCGCGTGACGGCCAACTGGTCGTCGTCTCCCGCGACCTGACTCAAGCCCATTATGCGACCGGCATTGCCCATACCTTGCAGCGGGTACTGGACGACTGGAACTTCCTCTCTCCCCAGTTACAGGATTTATACGACGCGCTGAACCGCGGCGCCGATGGCTCGGTGTTTGCCAGCAAAGCGCGTCATGCCTTTCCTTTTGACCCCAAACAATGCATGGCGCCCTTGCCGCGGGCGTACCAGTGGGCCAGCGGCGCGGCCTATATCAACCACGTTGAGTTGATGCACCATGCCCGCAAAGAGAGCATCCCGGCCAGTTTTTACACCGATCCGTTGATGGTGCAGGGCGCCAGTGATGACTTCTTGGGCCCTTGCGACGATGTGGTGTGCGCCAGCGAATCCTATGGCATTGACTTCGACGCCGAGGTGGCTGTCATCACCGCTGACGTGCGCCTGGGGGCTACGCCAGCGCAGGCCCTGGATGGCATCCGGTTGGTGATGCTGGCCAACGAGTTCAGTTTGCGCCACCTGATTCCAGGAGAGTTGGCCAAGGGTTTCGGGTTTTTCCAGAGCAAGCCTGCCACCGCATTCAGCCCGGTCGCCGTCACTCTGGACGAGTTGGGCGATGCGTGGGACAAAGGCCGCGTGAACCTGGCTCTGCAGAGCACCTGGAATGGCCGCAAAGTCGGCATGTGCGAGGCCGGGCTTGACATGACGTTTCACTTTGGACAATTGATTGCCCACATGTGCAAGACACGTCATGTGCGGGCTGGGTCTGTCGTGGGCTCCGGCACCGTCAGTAACAAAGGGGTGGTGAGCAAAGGCCGCACCGACTGGCCCAAAGGCTACAACTGCATTGCCGAAAAACGCGCCATTGAAATCATTCAGGACGGCCAAGCCGTGACCGACTTCATGAAGTTCGGTGACACCATCCGCATCGAGATGAAAGGGCGCGATGGCAAGAGCCTGTTTGGCGCGATTGACCAAGAAATTGTGCCGGTTGAAGAGGCGGCAACCCCACGCTGAAACTCAAACACCGGTCAGTTGTTTGGCGAAGGTCTTGATGCCGCGCAGCAGCATTTCAATCGACACCGACACCAGCACCAGGCCCATCAGACGCTCCAGCGCCACCACAAAGCGGTCGCCTGCCACGCGCTGAATGCGCTCAGCCAGCACCAGCACCACCGCGCTCACGGTCATGGTGACGCACAGAGCAGCAATCCACTCCATGCGCCGGTCGGGCGCTTGCGACACCAGCAACAGCACCGTGGCCAGCGCCGAGGGGCCGGCAATGGCGGGAATCGCCAGCGGCACGATTAAAGGTTCTGCCTTGATTTCATCCGTCTCGGGACTTGTATGGGGCGGAAAAATCATGCGCAGCGCAATCAGAAACAAAATCACGCCACCGCCGATTTGCAGCGACAACTCGCTCAGATTCATCACCCGCAAGAAGCTTTCGCCGACAAACATGAACGTCAGCAGCAGCACAAAGGCAATCAGCACCTCGCGCAAGATCACCCATGGGCGTCGTTCCGGGGCGACGTGTTTGAGCGCGTTGGCAAAAATGGGGATGTTGCCGATCGGGTCGGTGATCAGGATCAACAAAATGGTGGCTGAGGCAAACGTGTAATTCATGCCGGCAGGATAGCAGGCCTACTCGGTTTTTGCCTGGCAGACAATGCAGCGCTGCGCTTCAGGGGCAGCGTGCAGTCGGGCCGCAGGAATCTCAATGCCGCAGTCGATGCACTGGCCATAAGTGCCCGCCGCAATTCGCTCCAGCGCCGCATCTACCTGACGCAGTTCAGCGGATTCGCGCTCGTCGAGGGCGAATTCCAGATCGCGTGCGCTGTTGACCTGCGCATCCGAATCTTCGGCCCGCGCAAAGTGCTCGGCGGAAGCTTCGGCGCGACCCACCGAGCCACCGCGCAAGGTCGATAACTGGGCTAGCAGGCTGGCACGTTGAGCCAGTAATTGTTCTTTGAAAAGAGGGTTGATTTGGGTGTTCATGAGGGACGCCTTTTAAGGAATAATTTTCATCATGCGCCGTGCGTGCGGGTGCGTCTTTGACGTCGGTCAAGTTTTGAAAGCTGCCGAAAGAGTCAAAAAAGTAGTCCTCTACAATTTGTGGATGAGGCCGCTGTCTATCAAGTAGGCCCCCAATTTTTAAAATTAAGCAGGAAATTTCATGAAGATCAAAGCAACGATCGCCATCCTCGCCCTTGTGTGCACCAGCTTGTACGCGCAAACGGTCGTTGTTAATGATGCTTGGGTTCGAACCAGTGTGCCCGGTCAAAAAGCCACCGGTGCATTCATGAAATTAACCGCCCAGGACGGTGCCCGGCTGGTCTCGGTTTCCTCCCCCGTCGCGGGCGTGGCCGAGGTGCACGAAATGAAGCTGGATGGCGACATCATGCGCATGCGCGCTGTGGCGGGTGGGCTGGAGTTGCCCGCCGGTAAAACGGTGGAACTCAAGCCCGGTGGTTACCACGTGATGCTGATGGATCTCAAGGCCGCTCTGCCTAAAGAAACTACCGTGCCCATGACCCTGGTCTTCAAGGACGCCAAGGGCGTGGAAAGCAAGGTCGAACTGAACCTGCCCGTGGCCCTGATGCCGCCTGCTGCAAAGGGCGTTGGCGTACCTGCGATGGACCATGGCGCGCACAAGCCATGATGTCACTTGTATCTCGGCTTCATATTTTGTGGGAAATTACTTGAATCAAGTTTTTTTCTGACAGATTGTTAAAAATATTGAAAGATTTGCGGCGGTTGCCTTGCATAATCGCCGCCATGCGTTCCTTGACCAACATCAAACTAATCGCCCGCTTCGTGCTGGTGTGGTTTGCTTTGTCTGTTGGCGTGGCGATTGCATCACCGCTTGTCAACCCCAAGCCCATGGAGCTGATCTGTTCCGGCGCTGGTGTGATGAAGCTGCAGGTCCAGACCGATGACGACGCCAAAAGTGTCCTGGGTCATACGCTGGACTGCCCCTTGTGCGCCACCACTTTGGCGCTTACCACCCCGTTTGTGCACTTGACGGCTGAGCCGATCCAGCCGCTGGCCTACGTGATGCAAAGCATCCCGGCGGCCCACATTGCCTCTCTCACCGCCATACCGCCGCCTGCGCGGGGCCCGCCACTTCTCTCCTGAACTATTGAATTCATAGCGTCTTGCGCCCGTTCTACGAGGGCTAGACGCCTATTTGGTTAATATTTTTGGAGATTTCCCATGCGGAAAAATCGTATTGCTTTGGGCGTGTCTTTTCGCCTGCTTCCTCTCGTTGGCGCGCTGGCGCTGATTCCTTCCTTGGCTATGGCACAGGGCATTGCTACCGAGGCTCAAGCGGTGCCGGTTGAGACGCCGCGCCAATTGGAGGCGGTGGTGGTTTCGGCCAGTCGCAGCCAGGCGCGGGTTGAGCAAATGCCGCTGCACACCACCATCGTGGCGCAAGAAGACATTCAAAAGTCTGCCGCGCAAACGCTGGACCAGTTGTTGCGTGATGTGCCGGGCCTGAACTTCACCGGCGTGCCCACCACCCAATCCGACCCCACGGGTCACTCCACCAAAATGCGCGGCATGGGCAATGCCAAGGTGCTGGTGCTGCTCGACGGCGTGCCGATCATGGACCCGTTTTACCTGACGACCCAGTGGTTCAAAGTGCCTTTGTCCAACATCGAACGGGTCGAGGTGCTGCGCGGCGGCAACTCCAGTTTGTGGGGCAATATGGCTGTGGCGGGTGTGGTGAATGTGGTATCCAAACGCGCCAAAGACAACGCGGGCGAAGCCACGGTGAGCGTGGGTTCGCGCGGCAGCAGCAATGTGACCTTGAGTAAAAGCTGGCTTTTGTCAGACGCGCTGAGCTTCAATCTGGCGGTCGATCAACTCAATTCGCAGGGTTACGACATCGCCCCGGCGGATCAGGCCTGGCGCTTTCCCGGCAAAGGGCCGGTCAATGCCAAAGACAGCAATGTGCAACTCACCACTTACTTCAAGCATTCTTCGGACCTGAGTGGTTACGTGCGTTTGGGCTACCACATCCAGGACCAGGACATCAGCTATCCGGCGGGCAACAACCTGCAGACCAGCCCCGACATCTCGGGCAGCCTGACGAAAAAGCTGGACGAAAAGACCACACTCACCGGCACCGCTTGGGCTCAGTATGTGAGCTTTGAGAAGTACAACGGAGCCGCTTGTTACTGGCAGACATCCGGCTCCAGCTGCCCTACCTCCACCAGTGTCATCCCGGCACAGGTCAACAACCAGATCACCCAGTACTACACCCAGTACGGCTCACAACGCTACCGTGAACAAGGGGCCTCGGCGATCTACGCGAAAGAAATTGGCGGTTTCTGGCGCAGCTTGCAGGTGGGGGTGGACTACCGCCATCTGGCTGCCACCGACCTTGAGTATTTCTACAGTGCACCCACGGTGTTGACTCAACTGCAAAAGTTCAACAGCAGCACCTATGGCAAGGCAGATCAAGCGTTCACGGGGCTTTTTGCACAGACCACCATGGCGCCCACCGCTGCGCTGGAGTTGACCTTGAGTGCGCGCTATGACCGCTGGAATAACTCGGACCGATTCAACACCCGGTCCACCACCAGCGTGACCACGGGCGGTGCGTTGCCCGACAGCAGCACGTCGGGCTTCAACCCGAGTCTGGCGGGGCGCTATGTGGTCAACGATGATCTGGCGCTGCGGGCTGCCACTTACAAGTCGTTCCGGGCACCGGGCTTTAACAACACCACCCGAACCTATGGCTCGCCGCCGACCATTGCCAATCCGGATATTGGTCCGGAAAACCTCACCGGCAGTGAGATCGGCGTCGATTACAGCAAGGGCGCGCTATCTTGGGGTGCGACGTACTTCCAGTACGACATCACGAACATGATTGCCACGTACAAGATCAGCAACTACGCCACTGCGCCTGCGTTGGTGCAAACCATTTGTGGTTTGGCGCTGACGAATTGCGCCGGTTCAGCCAGTTATTACACCAACGACCAGGACGGGCAATCGCACGGTCTGGAACTGACGGCGCAGTGGGAGGTAGCCAACAACCTGAAACTAAACGCTGCCTTCACCCGCACCCTGAGCACCCTGACCCGTGTGGGCTCGGGGGTGACCAGTTTGGTGGGCGTGCAACTTGCCGCAACGCCGGAGAATATGGCGAACGTGAGTTTGAGCTGGCAACCCCAGAGCAAGCTGCGCACCAACTTCCAGGCGCGTTACATCGGTCCCATGATCATTGAAACCAGCACGACAGCGGGAACCACCTACGGCGTTTCCTACGAGCAGGGCGGCATGACGATATTTGATGCCAGCGCCCAATATGCCGTCACTAAAGACACCGATCTGACCCTCGGTGTGGTGAACTTGCTGGACAAGGATTATTCTGAAAATGCCTATGCTTTCAACCAGCCTTGGAGTCGTACCCTGTCCTCGCCGCGCACCTTCAACGTGGGGGTGAAAGTCCGGTTCTAATCAAACGATGTCCAAACCCATCTCCCGCAACGTCGTCATCGTGGCCAGCGTCCTGCTGTTCCATGTGGCGGCGCTGTGGTTGCTGCAAACCGGCTTGCTCCGGCGCGCCGTCGAAGTGCTGGTGCCGGTGCAAATTCTCAGTGAGTTCATTGATCCGCCCAAGCCTAAAGAAGTGCCACCGCCAGTGGTGCAGAAGGCCGTGACTCAACCGGTCATCGCCAAAGCTACCGCGCTGCCGCCACCACCCATGCCGCTGGCGATTGCCGATCCAACGCCTGCGCCCAACGCACCGGTGGGTGTGGTGGCGCCGCCTAAAGCACTGCCGCCCATCGCCGCACCGGTCGCGACCAACCCAGCGCCGGTGGCAGCCATCAAAGTCGAGTTGCCCTCCAGCGACGCCGATTACCTGCAAAACCCCAAGCCTGCTTATCCCGCGATGAGCAAGCGCCTGGGCGAGCAGGGCAAGGTCGTGGTACGGGTCTTGATTGGCGTCGATGGCACGGCGCAAAAAGCGGAGATTCGCCAATCCAGCGGCTTCGACCGATTAGACCAAGCCGCCCTGAGCACCACCCAGCGCTGGCGCTACGTGCCGGGCAAGCGCGGCGGCGTGGCCGAGGCGATGTGGTTTAACGTCCCGATTAATTTTGTATTGGAGTAGCTGTTTATG
>Ga0208248_1000584_pt1 | contig 10599 bp, 9 predicted proteins | sample CryBogmetaGMA5M_FD_184545 | JGI IMG/M metagenome (GOLD analysis project Ga0208248, IMG submission 184545) | Freshwater microbial communities from Crystal Bog, Wisconsin, USA - MA5M (SPAdes) | ecosystem: Environmental > Aquatic > Freshwater > Lake | place: Crystal Bog, Wisconsin, USA | collected...
ACGCGCGTCCCAGAGGGTCAAGTTCGGTTGGGCCAGGGCCAGGCCAGGGCCAGACCCAATGATTTGTGCTTTTGACCCGGCCGGGATATAGCCGCGCACATGCAGGACAAGCCAGAACTCCTCCGCCACGAGCGCAGCGTGACCCTAGCTGACACAGGCACGCGCCTGGACCAGTTCTGGGCGCGCGAGCTGTTCAGTGCCGGGGTCTCCCGCGAGCGCATCAAGGACTGGATCGTGGGCGGGTTCGCGCAGATCAATGGCAAGGCCTGCCGCAAGCCCGGCCAGCGCCTGGAGGGCGACGAGAAGCTCGGCCTGCGCACCCCGGACCTGACCCCGCGGCAGATCCCGGGCTCCGAGGACTCGCCGCTCGCCGTGGTCCTGCGCGACGAGGCCCTGGTGGTCCTGGACAAGTGCTCCGGGCTGGCCACCCACCCCGCGCCCGGCAAGCCCGACGGCACGCTGGTCAACCGCCTGCTGCACCACTTTCCCGAACTCATGCCGGTCATCTCGGGCATGGAGGGCGAGCGGCCGGGCATCGTGCACCGGCTGGACAAGGACACTACGGGCCTGATCCTCATCGCCCTGACCGAGGCCGTGCGCCTGGCCCTGTCCAGGGCCTTTGCCGCGCGCTGCGTGGGCAAGACCTACCTGGCCCTGGTGCACGGCCGCCCGCACACGCCGCCGAACCACACCCTGGGGGGTGATCCGGACTCAGGCGAGATCGAGCTGCCGCTGGGCCGGCACCCGACCAACCGCACCAAGATGGCCGTGCTGGCCAAGGGCGGCCGCCACGCGCACACCAGCTGGCGCAGGCTGTGGACCGACCGCCTGGGCCGCGCGAGCCTGGTGGCCTTGCGCCTGCACACCGGCCGCACGCATCAGATCCGTGTGCACCTGGCGCACCTGGGCCACCCGCTGGTGGGTGACGCGGTCTACGGCCCGTCCCAGCACGCCCGCTGGCTGGTCCAGCCCGGACCGCTGAAAGACCTCGCGCCCCGGCAGATGCTGCACGCCTTCCGCCTGGTGCTGCGCCACCCGGTGTCCGGTGAGCTGCTGGACCTCCGGCGCGACCCGCCCGGGGACTTTCTGGCCCTGCTCGCCGAGCTTGCCGCCGACTGCCAGCGCGTGGTGCTCACCGGCCTGCCCGGCTGCGGCAAGTCCGCCCTGCTGCATGCGCTCGGGCGTCAGCCCGAGGCCGTGCCGACCTTCAGCGCCGACGCCAGCGTGGCCCGGCTCTATGCCCCGGGCCAGAACGGCGCGTCCCTCATCGCCCAGCGCTTCGGCCGCGAACTGCTGGACGCGGACGGCAGCGTTAACCGGCCGCGCCTGCTGGCCCTGCTCCTGGACAAGCCCGCCCTGCGCCGCGAGCTGGAGGAGCTCATCCACCCGCTGGTGCAGTTTGAGCTGCAAGAGTTCTGGCGCACCCACGCAAGCGAGCCGCTGGCCGTGGCCGAGATCCCGCTGTTTCTGGAGGCTGGCTGGCGGTCAGGCCTAAGCGTCCAGGCCCACAAACCGGCCAATGCCCTGGCCAATGGGCTGGCCCCAAATTCCCTGGCTGATGTCCTGGTGGGTGTGCGCTGCCCCGAGGAGCTGCGCCAGGGCGCCCTGCGCGAGAGCCGGGGCCTGGCCCCGGAGGTGCTGGCAACGCTCGATTCCTGGCAGTGGCCCGGGGAGCGCAAGCTGGCGGCCTGCGACCTCGTGGTGGACAACGACGCGGACCTGCAGGCCCTGGACGACCGCGCCAGGGAGCTTTTGGCTGGCCTTGAGGCCCTGCGCCAGGAGCGGGCCAAGCGTTTCCAGGCGCGGCTGGCCGGGCTGCTGGACACCGTGGCGAGCGAGCCCGTGGACCTGCCCTGGGAGGACGGCCTGCTGGCGCACGACGAGGACGAGGACGAGGCGTGATCCCGCTCAAGGACGACATCCCGCGCGTGCACACGCCCTACGCCGTGATCCTGGTCATCATCGCCAACGTGGCCCTGCACCTGTTCCTGGGCTCCCTGCAGCCGTACGTCCAGGAGCATGTCTACTACCTGTTCGGGGTCGTGCCCGCGCGCTACGCCTTTCCGGACTGGGCGGCCTTTGCCGGGTTCCCGGCCACGGGCGTACTGCCCTTCTTCTCCTACATGTTCCTGCACGGCGGCTGGTGGCACCTCATCATGAACATGTGGATGCTCTGGATCTTCGCCGACAACATCGAGGACGTCATGGGGCCGGGCCGGTTCCTTTGCTTCTACCTGCTCTGCGGGCTGTCCGCCGTGGCCCTGCACCTGTTCTTCAACCAGACGGCCACCGTGCCCATCATCGGCGCCTCCGGGGCCGTGGCCGGGGTCATGGGCGCGTACGTCCTGCTCTATCCGCGCGGCCGCGTGCTGACCTTCATCCCCATCTTCATCATCCCCTACCTCGTGCGCATCCCGGCCTGGCTGTTCCTGGGTATCTGGTTTTTGACCCAGATCCTATCCGGCCTGTTCGAGGAGCTGGGCGCCCCTGTCCAGGGCATCGCCTGGTGGGCCCACGTGGGCGGCTTCGCCACAGGCATGATTTTGGTGCGCCTGTTCATGCAGCCCGAGCGCTGCACCTACTGCGAGTATAAGGGCCTGGGCAAGAACTTCACCTTCCAGTAGCCCTTTCCCCCTGGTCCTGGCCGGCCCTGGCCGACCCCGGCCCGCCCCGGCCCGGACCTACGCCGGTCAGGGGCAAACTCCCTTGACTTGTTGAATCGACACGTTATTGTGGGATTCTGGAACAGCGTCGCACGTCCGGCGCGCAAGGAGCACCATCCGCATGAGCGTTGCATACAAGGACTACTACAAGATCCTCGGGGTGGCGCGCACCGCCACCCAGGACGAGATCTCCAAGGCCTTCAAGAAGCTGGCCCGCAAGTACCACCCGGACCTGAACCCGGGCAATCCCGAGGCCGAGACCAAGTTCAAGGAGATGGGCGAGGCCAACGAGGTGCTCAAAGACCCGGAGAAGCGCAAGCTCTACGACCAGCTGGGCGCCAACTGGCAGCAGGGCCAGAACTTCCAGCCCCCGCCGGGCTTTGAGAACATGCACTTCCAGTTCACCGGCGGCGGCCCCGGCGGAGGGATGGGAGGCGGCTTTGGCGGCGGCGGCTTCAGCGACTTCTTCGAGACCCTGTTCGGCGGGGCCCAGGGTGGCCCGCGCGGCGGCTTTGGCGGCGGGTTCGGCGGCGGGCAGCACATGCGCGCCCGGCGCGGCCAGGACGCCGAGGTCAGCTACGAGATCGGCCTGGAGCAGGCGTATAGCGGCGGGCCGCAGTCCCTGAGCCTGCAGGAGCAGGCCTATGGCCCGGACGGCCGGCCGATGCTTCAGACCAAGACCCTGAAGGTCAACCTCCCGCCCGGCGTCAAGGACGGCCAGAAGATCCGCCTGTCCGGCCAGGGCAGCCCGGGCCTGGGCGGCGGCGAGGCCGGGGACCTGTACCTCAAGATCAGGCTGGCCCCGCACCCGCAGTTCAAGGTCAAGGACGACAACGTCATCCTGGACCTGCACCTCACCCCCTGGGAGGCGGCGCTGGGCGCCACTGTGCGCGTGCCCACCCTCGACGGGGCCGTGGAGATGAAGATCCCGCCGGGCATCAGCTCCGGGGCGCGCCTGCGTGTGCGCGGCAAGGGCCTGGGCCCGGCCGGGCGCCGCGGCGACCAGATGGTGCGCATCATGATCCAGACGCCCAAGGAACTTACCGACGAGGAGCGCCAGCTCTGGGAAAAGATGGCCCAGACATCAAGCTTCAAGCCCAGGGACTGACCGGAACCGTCACCTGCGAACCGCCCAGTTTGAAACCGGCCATATTGAATGAACAGGGGAGTGCCATGACGCTCAAAACCAATGATCCGGGCCGCCTGCCCATCCCCTCGGAGCTCATCGCCTGGACCAGGCTGGTGGAGCTGACCTGCGTGGAGCCCGCCACCGTGGCCGAACTGCTCGACATGGGCTGGATCGACCCGGTGCACACCCGGGCCGACGAGTACCTGTTCCGCGCCCGCGACGTGTACCGCATCCAGAAGCTCCAGCGCCTGTGCCGCGACCTGGAGATCTCCTTTGCCGCGGGCTCGATCATCGTGGACCTCATTGACCGCGTGGAGCTTTTGGAACAGGAGCTGGCCGAGCTGCGCCGCCTGCTGTAACCCCAACAACGCTATTTCACACACCTATCTCAGCCCGCCAGGGTCGCCCCTGCGGACGTTCGGGAGGACACAGAGTGGACCTGAGTAAGCTGACCCAGAAATCACAGGAAGCCCTGACCGAGGCCCAGAGCCTAGCCGTGCGCCGCGGCCACCAGCAGATCGACACCCTGCACCTGCTCTATGCCCTGGTCACCCAGGATGGCGGCCTGGTGCCGCAGATCATCAAGAAGTGCGGGCTGGACGCCGGGGCCTATGCCCAGGCCGTGCTGGCCGAGCTGGACCGCCTGCCCTCGGTGTCCGGCCCCGGCGCCCAGCCCGGCCAGGTCAGCGTGACCCAGGCCGTGAACGCGGTGCTCGTGCGCGCCGAGGACGCGGCCAAACGCATGCAGGACGAGTTCGTCAGCGTGGAGCACGTCTTCCTGGCCCTCATCGACGAGGCGCCCTCCACCGGACCGGGCAAGGTCAACCGCCAGTTCGGCCTGACCCGCGACAAGGTGCTCACCGCGCTGACCGAGGTCCGCGGCAACCAGCGCGTGACCACGGACAACCCCGAGGCCACCTACGACTCGCTCAAGAAGTACGGCCGCGACCTGGTGGACGAGGCGAGGTCCGGCAGGCTCGACCCGGTCATCGGCCGCGACGCCGAGATCCGCCGCGTCATCCGCATTTTGTCGCGCCGCACCAAGAACAATCCCGTGCTCATCGGCGAGGCGGGCGTGGGCAAGACCGCCATAGCCGAGGGCCTAGCCCAGCGCATCGTCAAGCAAGACGTGCCCGAGGGCCTGAAGGACAAGACCATCTTCGCGCTGGACATGGGCGCGCTCATCGCCGGGGCCAAGTACCGCGGCGAGTTCGAGGAGCGCCTCAAGGCCGTCTTGAAGGACGTGCAGAAGTCCGAGGGCCGCATCATCCTGTTCATCGACGAGATGCACACCATCGTGGGCGCGGGCAAGGCCGAGGGCGCCATGGACGCGGGCAACATGCTCAAGCCCATGCTGGCCAGAGGCGAGCTGCACTGCATCGGCGCCACCACCACGGACGAATACCGCAAGCACATCGAGAAGGACCCGGCGCTGGAACGCCGCTTCCAGCCGGTCATGGTCGACGAGCCAACGCTTGAGGACACCATCTCCATCCTGCGCGGACTCAAGGAGCGCTTCGAGGTGCACCACGGCGTGCGCATCTCTGACTCGGCCATTGTCGAGGCCGCCACCCTCTCCAGCCGCTACATCACCGACCGGCAGCTGCCGGACAAGGCCATTGACCTCATCGACGAGGCCGCGGCCATGATCCGCACGGACATCGACAGCCTGCCCACCGACCTGGACGAGACCAACCGCCGCGTCTTGCAGCTCGAAATCGAGCGTGAGGCCCTGAAGCGCGAGACCGACACGGCCAGCCGCGACCGCCTGGAAAAGCTGGTGGAGGAGCTCACCGGACTCAAGGACAAGCAGGCCGAGCTTCTGAGCCAGTGGGAGCGCGAAAAGGGCGCCATCGAGGGTGTGCGCCACATCAAGGCCGACATCGAGCAGACCAAGCTCGAAATCGAGGAGGCCGAGCGCAAGCTGGACTACAACCGCGCGGCCGAGCTGCGCTACTCCAAGCTGCACGGCCTGGAAAAGCAGCTGGCCGAGAGGGCCCCGGCAGACGGCCTCGACAGCGACGGCAAGCCGCGCCTGCTCAAGGAAGAGGTCGGGCCGGACGACATCGCGTCCATCATCTCCCGCTGGACCGGCATCCCGGTGACGCGCCTGCTGGAAGGCGAGCGCGAGAAGCTGTTGCGCCTGCCGGAGCAGCTGCACGAGCGGGTCATCGGCCAGGAGCAGGCCGTGCAGGCCGTGTCCGATGCCGTGCTGCGCGCGCGCGCCGGACTCAAAGACCCGCGCAGGCCCATCGGCTCGTTTTTGTTCCTCGGCCCCACGGGCGTGGGCAAGACCGAGCTGTGCAAGACCCTGGCGAGCGCGCTCTTCGACACCGAGGACAACATGATCCGCCTGGACATGAGTGAGTACATGGAGAAGCACACCGTGTCGCGCTTGATCGGCGCGCCTCCGGGCTACGTGGGCTACGACGAGGGCGGCCAGCTCACCGAGGCCGTGCGCCGCAAGCCCTACTCCGTCGTGCTCTTCGACGAGGTCGAGAAGGCCCATCCGGACGTCTTCAACACGCTCTTGCAGATCCTGGATGACGGGCGCTTGACCGACGGCCACGGCCGCACCGTGGACTTCAAGAACACCATCCTGATCATGACCTCGAACATCGGCTCGCCCATCATGCTCTCCGGCATCCGGCCGGACGGGACGTTTGCCCCAGGGGTCGAGGATCAGGTCATGGAGGCCCTGCGCGGCCATTTCCGGCCGGAGTTCCTGAACCGCGTGGACGAGACCGTGCTGTTCAAGCCGCTGCTCCAGCCGCAGCTCAAGGCCATCATCGAGCTCCTGGCGGGCAGCCTGCGCGCTCGGCTGGCGCACCGCAAGATGAACCTGACCATCACGGACGCGGCCAAGACCTTCATGGCAGCGGCGGCGTACGACCCGATCTACGGCGCGCGGCCCCTGCGGCGCTATCTGCAGACGCACCTGGAGACCCCGCTGGCCAAGGAGATCATCGCCGGGTACCTGGAGGACGGGGCCGAGATCGTCGTGGACGTGCAGGACGGGCACATCGTCTTTGGCCGTAAGGACGAGGACGGGAATGTGGTCTATGACGCCGAGTTGGCCCCGGTGGCGAAGGTGGATGCGGGGCGGAAGGTTCAGTAGGATTCAATTACAAGGCTCAACCGCTGGGCGGGCATGACTTGAGAGAGTTGTGCCCGCCTGGACAAAATCTTCCCCTCTACCCCAGCCCAAACGCCCCCAGAAAGAAGTGCCCCACAAAAGCCGCCAGGAAGATCGACCAGAACAGCGCCCAGCCCCGGAACCAGCGCCGCTGGGCTGCGGTAATCTCATGGCGCGCGTACAGCGCCTCCACGCGGTCCAGATAATACTTCCGCGCCAGCCGGTAGTTCACCCACCCGCCCAGAACCGTGAACAGAGCCAGATAGACAAAGCCCAGATGGGCAATTGATGATCCCGGCATATCTCCCTACCCTGCGCTGGCGTTTCAGGCCCCCATCCGATCATGGCGGTCCGCGTATTCTGGAACGCTAGAAAGAAGCGCGCGCCACGTCAAGAGGCAGACGGAAATGCCGGGGCAGCTCTGCACGCCCGGCCTAGTCCAAGAATATTCTTGACGTCCTGCCCGTTACAGGTTCATGAAGATAAGGTAGGGTAATAATTGGTCATGGACGCAGAGAGGCAATGGCTGTTGCCTGAAGCGACTCGTTATGGATTCTCACCAAAACAGGAGGCTACCTGACATGACACGGCGCATCATTCTCATCTCGTTGGTCCTGGTTTCCCTGCTGGCCCTGTCCTTCACCACGGTTCAGGCAGCACATCGCGGCCCGGACTCGGTCATCACCGCGAACGTCGAAAAGGCCCTCGAAAAGACGTTTCAGCTGGAGCCTACCGGCCTGAACGGTTCCCGCCTTGGTGTGAAAACGTTTGACGGCGTCGTCATGCTCAGCGGCGACGTGAAGAGTGAAGCCGAGAAGGTGAAGGCTGTCGAAACAGCCAAGAAGGTCAAGGGCGTCAAGTCCATCGACGACCGCATCACTGTCGTCTCAGGCCGCTAAGCTTCACACTCCGCATGCCCTGCGCCTGGGCCATACATCGGGCGTGGGCGCAGGGCATGCTCCTCGTGCAGCGCACCCAATGCGATCTCGCCGCGCGCCTGCACAGAACACCGGGCAGGGACGCTGGAACTGATGAATAATAGCGGCAACAGAGCCCTTTTCACCCCTGACCAGCTCGCCTCCTACGCCGAGGTCCTGATCTGGGCCATGCGCACCAGCCGCGGGGTAGCCTTCAAGAACGGCGAACTGGTGCTGCTGCGCTTTGACATCGACGCCCTGCCGCTGGCCGAGGCCGTGTACGCCGCGCTCATGGACGCGCATCTGCACCCCCTGCCCCAGGCCCTGCCCACAAGCTTCATGCAGGCCGAGCACTTCGGCAACTCCAGCTTCGGCCAGCTGACCTTTGCCCAGCCCGGCCTGGACGAGCTGTACCGCGCCACTGCCGGCGTCATCACCATCCTCGCGCCCGACGACCTGACGCACCTCTCCCACATCGACCCGCTGACCATTGCCGCTGGCGAGCGGACCGAGATGCAGGCCGCTGGCGTGCTGGACCGCCGCCGCCGTGCAGGCCTGCTCGGGTCCACGGTCTGCCTGTACCCCACGGGCGCCCTGGCGGACGCCAGCGGCATGGGCCTCAACGAATACGCCGAGCGCCTGGCCCGGGCCTGCCTGCTCCTCACCCCGGACCCGGTGGTTGAGTGGAAACGCACGAAAAAGGAGCTGGACGCCATTGGCAAAGGGCTGGACGGGCTCAAGATTTCGCGCCTGCACATCGAGAGCGAGCGCTGCGACCTGACGCTTGCACCCGGCGACAAGCGCCGCTTCGTGGGCGTCACGGGCCGCAACATCCCGGGCTATGAGCTGTACCTGGCCCCGGACTGGCGCACGGTTACGGGCGTGTATTTCGCCGACCAGCCGTCCTTGCGCTGGGGGCGGTTCATAGCCGACGTGCGCCTGGAGTTCCACGGCGGGGTTGCGGTGAATACCGAGGCCGGCCGCGGCGGGCAGTTTTTGTCCGGCCGGCTGGCCAGCGACGGCGGGGCCCGGCGCGTGGGCGAGTTCTCGCTCACGGACCGGCGCTTCTCCAAGGTCGACCGCTTCATGGCCCACACGCTGCTGGACGAGAACTTCGGCGGCGAGTTTGGCAACTGCCACATCGCCCTGGGCGGATCATCTGCCGCCAGTTTCACCGGCCCGGCCAGCGAGCTCACCCAGGAACGCGAGGCCGAGCTCGGCTTCAATGCCTCGGCCATGCACTGGGATCTGGTGAACACGGAAGCAAAGCGCGTCACCGCGGTCCTGCCCAATGGCGAGCGGCGCAGCATCTACGAGGACGGCCAGTTCCAGCTCTGAGTTTGCTGGCGTATTTTCGCCCCTCGGCCTGCCAAAACAGGGCCCCGGCCTGTTGACATCCCCTGGCCCGTGCTTACTCCTTTGAACTGACGCGACGCCGGGACAGCTTGTGTTAAGCCTCCCGGCGTCCTCGCACGTTTTGCCCAACACGAGACCACGGAGACCTGATGCCGGTAATCAAGAAGAAGTATGTGGACCAGGCCGCCAACACGGCCACCCCGTGGAATCCCGGAGCGGCTTCCGCGGTGGACCCTGAGGTTGTGCCCAAAGTCGACCCCCAGGCGGCCCCCAAGGTTGACCTGAGCGAGGAGGAGCTCGCCGCCCTGTGCACGGCCCGTGTCTGCCCCAAATGTGCGGTCATGGCCGAGGCCGAGGACATCAAGCTGCGCGCCCTGGCCGACAGCGAGAACTTCAAGCGCCGCATCAGCCGCGAGGCCGAAGACATGCGCCGCTACGCCACGGAGTCCGTGCTTTCGGACCTTTTGCCCGTGCTGGACAACCTGGCCCTGGCCATCGAGCACGCCGGGGACAACCCGGCCTGCAAGAACCTGGTCATGGGCGTGGACATGACCCGCAAGATCTTTCTGGACACGCTGAAACGCCACGGCCTGGAGTGCACGGGCGCCTGCGGCGAGGCCTTTGACCCGGCCAGGCACGAGGCCCTGGGCACCGTGTGCGATCCAAGCCAGCCTGAGGGCTGCGTGGCCAAGGTGACCCAGAGCGGCTACGTGCTCAAGGGCCGCGTCATCCGCCCGGCCAAGGTGCTGGTGAACAAGCTGCCGGAAGCATAAGCCCCCGGCCTTTACAACGGAAAATGCGGACTTACTAAAGTCCTCAACCAAAGTAACTCATCCTCACACGGAGGTTCATATCATGGGCAAGATCATCGGCATCGACCTGGGGACCACCAACTCCTGCGTATACGTCATGGAGGGCAAAGACCCCAAGTGCATCACCAGCCCCGAGGGCGGCCGCACCACCCCGTCCATCGTGGCCTTCACGGACAAGGAGCGCCTGATTGGCGAGATCGCCAAGCGTCAAAGCGTGACCAACCCGGAAAAAACCATCTCGGCCATCAAGCGCCTTATGGGCCGCCAGTATGACGCGCCCGAGGTCAAGAAGTGGCGCGAGCACTGCCCGTACAAGATCGTGGCCGGCAAGAACAACGACGCCTGGGTCGAGATAGGCGGCAAGAAGTACAGCCCGCCCGAGGTCTCCGCCTTCATCCTGCAGAAGCTCAAAAAGGACGCCGAGACCTACCTGGGCGAGGCCGTCACCGAGGCCGTCATCACCGTACCCGCGTATTTCAACGATTCCCAGCGCCAGGCCACCAAGGACGCGGGCAAGATCGCCGGGCTTGAGGTCAAGCGCATCATCAACGAGCCCACCGCGGCCTCGCTGGCCTACGGAATGGAC
>Ga0208248_1000600_pt1 | contig 10405 bp, 11 predicted proteins | sample CryBogmetaGMA5M_FD_184545 | JGI IMG/M metagenome (GOLD analysis project Ga0208248, IMG submission 184545) | Freshwater microbial communities from Crystal Bog, Wisconsin, USA - MA5M (SPAdes) | ecosystem: Environmental > Aquatic > Freshwater > Lake | place: Crystal Bog, Wisconsin, USA | collected...
GTATATGTATTACTACAACCTCGGCGACGCCCACGTGGTGGGTGCTTCGCCCGAGATTTTGGTGCGCCAAGAGTCCACGCCTGAGGGTCAAAAGATCACTATTCGGCCGCTGGCGGGCACCCGCCCACGCGGCGTGACGCCTGAGGCGGACAAGGCGGCAGAGATCGAGCTGATCAACGACCCCAAAGAGCGCGCAGAGCACGTCATGTTGATTGACCTCGCCCGTAACGACATCGGCCGCATCGCCAAAACAGGCAGCGTCAAAGTGACCGAGGCGTTTGTGGTGGAGCGTTACAGCCATGTGATGCATATCGTGAGCAACGTCGAAGGCTTGTTGTTGGACGGACCAGATGGCAAGCCGCTCACCAGCATGGATGTGCTCAAAGCCACGTTCCCCGCGGGCACGCTGACCGGCGCTCCCAAGGTGCATGCGATGGAGTTGATTGACCAGCTCGAACCCACCAAGCGAGGTTTGTACGGCGGCGCATGTGGTTACCTCAGCTTTGCGGGCGACATGGATGTGGCGATTGCCATTCGCACGGGCATCATCAAAAACGACACACTCTATGTGCAAGCGGCCGCAGGGGTGGTGGCTGACTCGGTGCCTGAGTTGGAGTGGAGAGAAACCGAGCACAAGGCGCGCGCGTTGTTGCGTGCCAGCGAGCTGGTTGAGGAGGGCTTGGAATGAAGAAGCTCAAACTCCTCATGGTGGACAACTACGACAGCTTCACTTTCAACATCGTGCAGTACTTTGGCGAGTTGGGGGCTGAGGTCGAGGTGTTTCGCAACGACGAAATTACCCTCGAAGGCATCGCCGCACGCCAACCCGACCGCTTGGTGATTTCACCTGGCCCTTGCTCGCCTGCTGAGGCCGGCATTTCGGTGGCGGCCATTCAACACTTCGCAGGTAAGTTGCCTATTCTTGGTGTGTGCTTGGGCCATCAAAGCATTGGCGCAGCGTTTGGCGGCAAGATTGTTCGTGCACAAGAGTTGATGCACGGCAAAACCAGCATCATCACCACCACGCAAGAGGGGGTGTTTGGCGGATTGCCTGAGAAGTTCACAGTGAACCGTTATCACTCGTTGGCGATTGAGCGTGCGTCTTGCCCGTCGTGTCTCAAGGTCACGGCGTGGACGGATGACGGCGAGATCATGGGTGTTCGTCACACCGAGCTTGATATTCAAGGCGTGCAGTTCCATCCCGAATCCATCCTCACTGAGCATGGCCACGCCATGTTGAAAAACTTTTTGTAAAGGCCGCTCATGACCCATGCACCACACGCCATCACGCCGCAAGAAGCCCTGCAACGCGTGATCGAGCATCGCGAGATTTTCCATGACGAGATGCTGCACATCATGCGTCTCATCATGTCGGGCGAGATGTCGCCGGTTTTGATGTCCGCCTTCATCGCCGCCTTGCGCGTGAAGAAGGAGACCATTGGCGAGATCACCGCTGCAGCCCAAGTGATGCGCGAGTTCTCGACCAAGGTGGAGGTTGCAGACCGCACCCACATGGTGGACATTGTGGGCACGGGTGGGGATGGCTCGCATACCTTTAACATCTCGACATGCTCGATGTTTGTGGCGGCCGCGGCGGGTGCCAAAGTCAGCAAGCACGGCGGCCGTAGCGTGAGCAGCAAAAGCGGCAGTGCCGATGTGCTGGAGAGCATGGGGGTGAATATCAACCTTGCACCAGAAAAAATCGCACAGTGCATTGCCAAGGTGGGCATCGGCTTTATGTTCGCGCCCAACCACCACCCCGCGATGAAGAATGTTGCCCCCGTTCGTAAAGAGCTTGGCGTTCGCACCATCTTCAACATCCTTGGCCCATTGACCAACCCCGCCAGCGCGCCCAACATTTTGATGGGCGTGTTTCACCCCGATTTGGTGGGTATTCAAGTGCGCGCCTTGGAGCGCTTGGGCGCCGAGCATGCGCTGGTTGTGTACGGTCGCGATGGGTTGGATGAGGTGTCTTTGGGTGCATCCACCTTGGTGGGGGAACTCAAGGACGGTCAGATTCGCGAGTACGAAATTCACCCCGAAGATTTTGGTTTCGCCATGAGCAGCAACCGCGCTTTGCGCGTGGAGACGCCCGAACAATCGCGCGACATGCTCTTGGGCGTTCTGGATAACCAAGCGGGCCCTGCACGTGACATCGTGGTGCTGAACACGGGTGTGGCGTTGTACGCCGCCAATGTGACGCGATCGATGGAAGAGGGCATTGCTAGCGCGCGTGCCGCTTTGGCGTCAGGCGCGGCCAAGGCCAAGCTTGCGGAACTCATGGCCTTCACGGCCTGAGCTCGGTACACATGCGGCGCATCGCGCGCTGACAACTATTTTTAAACGAGTCGCCCCAAGGCGAAGAGAAAGCCAAACATGAGTGACATCCTGAACAAAATCATCGCCGTCAAGCACCAAGAGGTTGCCGCGGCGCGTCAACGTAAATCACTGGCGTCCATCCGTGCGGACGCCGAAAGCCGCGTGCTCACCCGTGACTTTGTGGGCGCCTTGCGCGCCAAGATGGCGGCAGGCTTGCCTGCCGTGATCGCGGAGATCAAGAAAGCCAGTCCGTCCAAGGGCGTGATTCGCGAAGACTTCATTCCCGCCGATATCGCCCAAGCCTATGCCGAGCACGGTGCGGCGTGTTTGTCGGTGTTGACCGACAAAGACTTTTTCCAAGGGCAGGTGGATTACCTCAAGCAAGCGCGTGCCTCATGTGATTTGCCGGTGTTGCGCAAAGACTTCATGATCGATCCGTACCAGGTGTACGAGTCGCGTGTGATGGGTGCGGATTGCATCTTGCTCATCGCGGCCTGTTTGACCGACGCGGAAATGGCCGAAATGGAAGCCGTGGCCCGCAGCTTGGACATGGCCGTCTTGGTAGAGGTGCATGACGCAGCCGAGTTACAACGCGCGCTCAAGCTTCAGACCCCGTTGGTGGGGATCAACAACCGCAATCTGCACACCTTTGAGGTGTCGCTAGACGCGACGATCAATATGCTCAAAGACGTGCCGGCTGACCGATTGCTGGTGACCGAAAGTGGCATCGCAACGGTCGAGGATGTCCAGAAGTTGCGTGATGCCAAGGTGCATGCGTTCTTGGTTGGCGAGGTTTTTATGCGTGCGCCAAATCCGGGCGTGGCGTTGACCGAGTTATTTTTCTCCTAACGCGCGGGCGCACATGACGGGTGATTTGTTTGGCGGTGACGCCGCATCTATTGCCTTTGATGCGCCACGTTTGAAGGCCTGGGCGCCAGAAGACTGGCCTGTGCACCCAGATTGGCAGCCCACGCTCGATGTGTTTTGGCGAAGCGCGGATGGCGTCGCGCTGGCTGCTTTTGTGCAGGACCGACTGGAGGCGGGTGCGGTGGTCTACCCTCGTCATCCGCTTTGGGCCTTGCAACTTACGCCGTTGTCGCAGGTCAAGGTGGTCATTCTTGGGCAGGACCCGTATCACGGGGCTTATCAAGCGCAGGGCTTGTCATTTTCCGTAGCGACGGGTGTGAAGGTGCCGCCGTCGTTGCGCAATATCTTCAAAGAGCTGCAGCGCGACATGCATTTACGTCCACCCACGAGCGGCTCACTCGAAGCGTGGGCCGAGCGAGGCGTGCTGCTGCTCAACACGAGCCTCACGGTGGAAGATGGGCAGCCCGCCAGCCATGCCAAGCGGGGATGGGAGGCCTTGACCGATGCCTTGCTGGTCGAGGTGGCGCATACGACGCCCGCCTGCGTTTATTTGCTGTGGGGCGCGCATGCCCAGGCCAAAGCCGAGATGATTGAGCGAGAAGCTGCGCGCTATCAACGCGAGGCTTTGGTGCTCAAGGCCAATCACCCATCGCCCTTGTCGGCCATGCGGCCGCCACAGCCGTTCGTGGGGTGCGGACATTTCTCACAAGCCAAGGCTTGGTTGGCTCAAAAAAATCAAACCATCACGTGGGATTTGTGAGTCATTTAGACCCAAGACTTTACGAAAGCCCCAAAAGTCTGCTATAGTTCGCGATTCGCCGGAGGGGTGCCCGAGTGGCTAAAGGGGGCAGACTGTAAATCTGTTGGCTTACGCCTACACTGGTTCGAATCCAGTCCCCTCCACCAGCGAAAACCAACAAGTAGAAGCGCCGATAGGCCTGCAACTGTGATGATCTTTTCTGATCTGATGCGGGAGTAGTTCAATGGTAGAACCCTAGCCTTCCAAGCTAATGACGCGGGTTCGATTCCCGTCTCCCGCTCCACTTATGGTTTTCGATGGATTGATTGGCGATCAATGTTTTGCCCTTGTGGCTCAGTGGTAGAGCACTCCCTTGGTAAGGGAGAGGTCGCGGGTCCGATTCCCGCCAAGGGCACCAGATTTTTTTGTAATTGACCTATTTTTTTCGGAGTCGAAAGATGGCAAAAGGAAAATTTGAACGTACCAAGCCACACGTGAACGTGGGCACTATTGGACACGTTGACCACGGCAAAACAACTTTGACTGCGGCGATCACAACGATCCTGTCAGCCAAGTTCGGCGGCGAAGCTAAGGCATACGATCAAATCGATGCGGCTCCCGAAGAAAAAGCACGTGGTATCACGATCAACACAGCGCACGTTGAGTACGAGACTGAAAACCGTCACTACGCACACGTTGACTGCCCAGGCCACGCTGACTATGTGAAAAACATGATCACGGGTGCTGCTCAGATGGACGGCGCTATTTTGGTGTGTTCCGCTGCTGACGGCCCAATGCCACAAACGCGCGAGCACATCTTGTTGGCTCGCCAGGTGGGCGTGCCTTACATCATCGTGTTCCTGAACAAATGCGACATGGTTGACGACACTGAGTTGTTGGAACTGGTCGAAATGGAAGTGCGCGAGTTGCTCGACAAGTACGATTTCCCAGGTGACGACACCCCAATCATCCATGGCTCTGCCAAATTGGCGCTGGAAGGCGACAAGGGTCCTTTGGGCGAAGAGGCGATCATTAAGTTGGCCGCAGCTCTGGACAGCTACATCCCTACGCCTGAGCGCGCAGTGGACGGTGCTTTCTTGATGCCAGTCGAAGACGTGTTCTCGATCTCTGGCCGCGGCACTGTGGTGACTGGTCGTATCGAGCGCGGCATCATCAAGGTCGGCGAAGAGATTGAAATCGTTGGTATCGTTGATACACAAAAGACAACGTGTACAGGCGTGGAGATGTTCCGCAAATTGCTGGACCAAGGCCAAGCTGGTGACAACGTGGGTATTTTGTTGCGCGGTACAAAGCGCGAAGACGTGCAGCGCGGCCAAGTGCTGTGCAAGCCATCTTCAGTCAAGCCACACACTCACTTCACGGCTGAGATCTATGTGTTGTCTAAAGACGAAGGCGGCCGCCACACACCATTCTTCAACAACTACCGTCCTCAGTTCTACTTCCGTACGACTGACGTGACAGGCGCTATCGAATTGCCAGAAGGCAAAGAGATGGTGATGCCAGGTGACAACGTGTCGATCACTGTGAAGTTGATCCACCCCATTGCGATGGAAGAAGGCTTGCGCTTCGCCATCCGCGAAGGCGGTAAGACAGTTGGCGCGGGTGTGGTTGCTAAGGTAATCGCCTGATCGCTAAATTTAGGGGCGTAGCTTAGTGGTAAAGTTGCGGTTTCCAAAACCGTCGATGGGGGTTCGATTCCCTCCGCCCCTGCCACTAAAGCATTAAAAAGCAAGTGGTTTACCAAGCCCGCCATGATGGTGGGCTTCGGTGTCTTAATCAACACATAAAAAACGGTACAGGAAAACCCTTATCCATGTCTGCAGCAAATATTGAAAACGTCTCGACTGTCGCCGACAAGGCCAAGCTTGCCTTGGTGGTTGCGATGGTCGCTGCTGCCTTGGTCGGGTTTTACACATTGACCGCGCAGGGCGTGATTGTCCAGTGGTTGGCGCTGCTCGGTTGTTTGACTGTTGCAGTGGTTGTGTTCTTGTTGTCGTTGCCGGGTCGCCAATTGGTGGCGTTTGGCAATGATGCTTGGCGTGAAGTTAATAAGGTGGTGTGGCCAACTCGTAAAGAGTCGACGCAAATGACTTTGTACGTGTTCGCCTTCGTGGTGATCATGGCGCTGTTTTTATGGTTGACTGACAAAACCCTCGAGTGGGTGTTTTACGACCTGATTCTGGGCTGGAAAAAATAATGACCGACATCATCGACAACACAGAGGCCGACTCGGCCGCAGCCCCCTCAGCGCCGGTTAATCCCGATATGCGCTGGTATGTGGTTCATGCCTACTCGGGCATGGAAAAAGCCGTCGAGCGCAATATTCGCGAAAGCATTGCGCGCGCGGGTATGGAAACCAAATTCGGTCGCATCTTGGTGCCTACCGAAGAGGTTGTAGAGATGAAAAATGGCCAGCGCCGTACGGCTGAGCGTAAGTTCTTCCCCGGCTATGTGTTCGTTGAAATGGTGATGAATGACGAGTCATGGCACTTGGTCAAGCACACCAATAAGGTGACGGGTTTTGTGGGTGGCGCGAAGAATCGCCCCGCCCCTATTTCTGAGGCGGAAGTCCAGAAAATCGTCAGTCAAATGCAAGATGGCACGGACAAGCCGCGCCATAAGGTGGAGTTCATGGTGGGTGAGTTTGTGCGCGTCAAAGACGGCCCGTTCACCGACTTCAATGGCACTGTCGAAGATGTCAACTACGAGAAGAGCAAAGTGCGCGTCTCGGTCACCATCTTCGGTCGTGCAACACCTGTGGAATTGGAATTCGGCCAGATCGAAAAGACCTAAGCCGGTTAAAAGTTTGTTGTTTGGTGCTTCCCGACTCGGCGCCAAACGTTTGAGGTGAGTCGTTAACCCCGGGGAGCTCGCAGGCCAATAGGTCTAGGGCGTTATCACCCGTAAGGAGAAAAGCATGGCGAAAAAAATCGTCGGTTTTATCAAGCTGCAAGTTCCAGCAGGTAAAGCTAATCCATCGCCACCTATTGGCCCAGCATTGGGTCAACGTGGTTTGAACATCATGGAATTCTGCAAGGCGTTCAACGCCCAGACCCAAGGCGTTGAGCCGGGCCTGCCATTGCCAGTGGTGATCACTGCGTTTGCGGACAAATCCTTCACCTTCATTATCAAGACGCCTCCAGCGACTACCTTGATCAAGAAGGCCATCAAGCTCGACAAGGGCTCTGCACGTCCTCACGTCGACAAGGTCGGCAAGATCACACGTGCTCAGCTCGAAGAGATTGCTAAAGCCAAAATGGAAGACTTGAATGCTGCCGATTTGGACGCAGCTGTTCGCATCATCGCCGGCTCCGCCCGTTCGATGGGCGTGACTGTGGAGGGCGTGTAAATGTCCAAGTTGACTAAAAAACAAAAAGCCTTCGAAGGCAAAGTTGACAGCACCAAGCTGTACCCCTTGTCTGATGCTTTGGGCATCATCAAAGAGTGCGCAACGGCTAAGTTCGACGAGTCCATCGACGTTGCTGTGCAACTCGGTATCGACGCTAAGAAATCTGACCAAGTGGTGCGTGGCGCCGTGGTCTTGCCTAACGGCACTGGTAAAACTGCTCGCGTTGCGGTGTTCGCCCAAGGCGCTAAAGCTGAAGAAGCTAAAGCCGCTGGTGCTGACATCGTGGGTATGGACGACTTGGCCGCTATGGTTAAGGCGGGTGACATGCCTTTCGACGTGGTGATTGCTGCCCCTGACGCGATGCGCGTTGTGGGTACTTTGGGTCAAATCTTGGGCCCACGTGGTCTGATGCCTAACCCTAAGGTCGGTACTGTGACGCCTGACGTCGCAACTGCTGTGCGCAATGCCAAAGCTGGTCAAGTCCAGTTCCGCGTTGACAAAGCCGGTATCGTCCACTCCACCATCGGTCGTCGCTCGTTCGACACTGATAAGTTGCAGGGCAACTTGGTGGCATTGGTCGAAGCTTTGAACAAGGCTAAGCCAGCAACCAGCAAAGGTGTTTACCTGCGCAAAGTCGCCGTGTCATCCACCATGGGTGTGGGCGTTCGCGTAGACGTGCAAACATTGGTCGCTTAATAAGCGATCTCAAATCCGGGTGACGTGCAAACGTTGCCCCGAGTGGTGGGCTGAGGCGATTCTTCGGAGTCGCACAGGCCATCCAAGACCGTTGGTGTGGGGCTTGACTTCACTTAATCGAATGACCAACGCAGATGGCGATCCCGCTCGACGGAATTTTTCCTGACAGTTAGGTCGCTGCAAAAGTGGCGTGTTAACGGGTCAATGCAAAGTGCAGAGGCCTGAAGACACATTTAAAGGAGTAGACCTTGAGTCTTAATCGCAGTGAGAAAGAAGCGGTCATTTCAGAAGTGACCACGCTCGCCGCCCAAGCTCAAACGATGGTGATTGCGGAATACCGCGGCATCACGGTCGCTGACATGACAAAACTGCGCAGCAAAGCTCGCAGCACTGGTGTGACCCTGAGCGTGTTGAAAAACACACTCGCACGCCGTGCTGTAGTTGGCAGCCAGTTTGAAGTTGTTGCCGACCAGATGACCGGTCCGCTGATCTATGGTTTCTCTGCTGACGCTGTGGCAGCCGCTAAGGTGGTTGCTGAATTCGCGAAGACCAACGACAAGTTGGTGATCCGCGCAGGCGTGTACGGCGGTAAAGCTTTGGACGCGAACGGCGTTAAGCAATTGGCAAGCATCCCTTCGAAAGAAGTGTTGTTGGCTCAGTTGTGTGGCTTGTTGATGTCGCCTATGTCTCGCACCGCAGTGGTGTTGAGCGCTTTGGCGGCCAAAAAAGGCGAAGGCGAAGCTGTTGCCGCTTAAGGCCAGCATTCGTGTTTTAACTAATTGTTAGGAAATAAAAATGGCATTTGATAAAGACGCATTTTTGACCGCGCTTGACGGCATGACGGTCATGGAACTCAACGACTTGGTGAAAGCCATCGAAGAGAAATTTGGTGTGAGTGCTGCCTCTATGGCTGCCCCTGCTGCTGGTGGCGGTGCTGCTGCTGCTGCTGAAGAGCAAACAGAATTCAACGTGATCTTGTTGGACTGCGGTGCAAACAAGGTGTCCGTGATTAAAGCTGTGCGCGAAATCACTGGCCTCGGTTTGAAAGAAGCTAAAGATATGGTTGATGGCGCTCCTAAGGCTGTCAAAGAAGCCGTGTCTAAGGCTGACGCTGACGCTGCCAAGAAGAAGCTCGAAGAAGCTGGTGCTAAGGTTGAATTGAAGTAATTCGGTTCTCCTTCAAGGCTGGAGTGTCCCGGAAGGGCCTCCAGCCTTCTGTGCTTACAGAGCGCACCCATAAACAGGTTGAATCCAACCCGTTTTTGAGTGTCTTCTGACCCCAACTGCAGAAGATGCCTTGGTTCGGGTTGCGTGCAATGCGCAACCGTCCGCCAACGCTGGTAGAGGCCAGCCGCCAAGCCTGATGTATGGGACGTGATGTCTCATGCAGAAAACAGTTCTGAAAGATCAAGCCCGGAGATCTCATGGCCTATTCATACACCGAACGCAAGCGTATCCGCAAGAGTTTCGGCAGCCGCGACAGCGTGCTGGAAATTCCATATTTGTTGCAAATGCAAAAAGATGCGTACACCGCATTTTTGCAAGCAGATGTCATTCCTAAAAAGCGTACCCAAGAAGGTTTGCAAGCTGCATTTGAAGCTGCATTCCCGATCGTGTCGCACAACGGTTTTGTCGAGATGAAATATCTCGAATACAACTTGGCCAAGCCCGCGTTTGACGTGCGCGAATGTCAAACCCGTGGGTTGACATTCTCTTCAGCCGTGCGCGCACGCGTGCAGCTCATCATTTATGACCGTGAGTCTTCGACGCCACAGTCTAAAGTGGTCAAGGAAGTCAAAGAGCAAGAGGTCTACATGGGCGAAGTGCCTTTGATGACTGACAAAGGCTCTTTCATCATCAACGGTACAGAGCGCGTGATCGTGTCTCAGTTGCACCGTTCGCCTGGCGTGTTCTTTGAACACGACAAGGGTAAGACGCACAGCTCTGGCAAATTGTTGTTCAGCGCGCGCATCATCCCTTACCGCGGTTCATGGCTCGACTTCGAATTCGATCCAAAAGATCTGCTGTACTTCCGTGTTGACCGCCGTCGCAAGATGCCCGTCTCCATTTTGTTGAAGGCCATTGGCCTGACACCAGAAACCATCCTCGCGAACTTCTTCGTGAACGACAACTTCCGTTTGATGGACAGCGGTGCACAAATGGAATTTGTGGCTGAACGTCTGCGCGGCGAAGTGGCTCGCTTTGACATCACCGACAAGTCGGGCAAAGTGATTGTTGCCAAAGACAAGCGCGTGACTGTGCGTCACACACGTGAGTTGGAAGAAGGCAAAACCACGCACATCAGCGTGCCAGAAGACTTCATGATTGGCCGCGTGTTGGCCAAGAACATCATCGACAGCGACACAGGTGAGTTGATCGCCCGTGCCAACGACGAATTGACAGAAGCTTTGCTT
>Ga0208248_1000603_pt1 | contig 10378 bp, 9 predicted proteins | sample CryBogmetaGMA5M_FD_184545 | JGI IMG/M metagenome (GOLD analysis project Ga0208248, IMG submission 184545) | Freshwater microbial communities from Crystal Bog, Wisconsin, USA - MA5M (SPAdes) | ecosystem: Environmental > Aquatic > Freshwater > Lake | place: Crystal Bog, Wisconsin, USA | collected...
TGGCAACTTGTCGTTTTTCGCCAGGTCTTCCAGCATGCCCAGCACGCGCTTGGTGCAACCTTCGCGGATCGCTTTGACGTCGCGGCTTTCCTGCAGCAACTCACGCGACACGTTCAGCGGCAGGTCGGCCGAGTCGACCACGCCCTTGACAAAGCGCAGGTAGGTGGGCAACAGCGCTTCGGCGTCGTCCATGATGAACACGCGTTTGACGTAGAGCTTGACGCCAGCTGATTTTTCGCGGTTGTACAGGTCCATCGGCGCTTTGCCGGGGAGGTACAAAAGCTGCGTGTACTCGGTGCTGCCTTCGACCCGGTTGTGGGTGTGGGCAAGCGGCGCCTCAAAATCGTGGCTGATCTGTTTGTAAAACTCGTTGTACTGCTCGGGCGTGATGTCCTTTTTGGCGCGCGCCCAGATGGCGTTGCCCTTGTTGGCGGCTTCCCACTCGCCGGTCTTGACCATGCCACCGGGTTGGCGGCCGCCTTTTTCGTCGCTTGGGTTGATCAGTTCGCCGTCTTTCCATTCTTCCTTTTCCATCAAAATGGGCAGGCTGATGTGGTCAGAGTACTTGGCGATGATGCCCTTGACTTTCCAGGCGCTGGCGTAGTCCAGCGAGTCGTCGCGCAGGTGCAGGATGACGCTGGTGCCACGCTCGGCACGGTCGATGGTTTCGACCTCAAAGTCGCCCGCGCCGCCGCTGACCCAGCGCACGCCTTCGGTCGTTTGCATGCCAGCCCGGCGGGATTCGACGGTGATCTTGTCGGCCACGATAAAGCCGGAGTAAAAACCGACGCCAAACTGGCCAATCAGCTGCGAGTCGGCCTTTTGGTCGCCCGAGAGCTTGCTCACGAAGTCTTTGGTGCCGCTCTTGGCGATGGTGCCGAGGTGGTCGATGGCCTCTTGCGCGCTCATGCCGATGCCGTTGTCGGTGATGGTCAGCGTCTTGGCGTCTTTGTCGAAGGTGACCTTGACTTTGAGCTCCGAGTCGCTTTCGTACAGGCCACCGTCGTTGATGGCTTCAAAACGCAGCTTGTCGCAGGCGTCAGAGGCATTGGAGATCAATTCGCGCAGAAAAATCTCTTTGTTGGAGTACAGCGAGTGGGTGACGAGGTGCAACAGTTGCGCCACTTCAGCCTGGAAGGAAAGGGTTTGTTTGGTCATGGAATGAGTAGGTGAATAAAAAACTGGATTCCGCGAACTTGGGTGACATCGCGGACAGCCTGCAATTATGGGCGATGGGCCGGGGTTTCAAGGGCTGGCCGATTCAAGTCACGGAACCATAGAGAAAGTCATCCAGTTCAGACTTGAGTGATCTCAATGGAGCCAGGCTACGGCAAGCGCTCCGCACACATGTTGGCTGAGGGTCCGGAGGCAAAAAAGCGGACAAAAGGACCCTCGTGTCAGGATAATTGCGACATGACAAAAATCACGATTTATCACAACCCCGCCTGCGGCACCTCGCGCAACACACTGGCCCTTATCCGTCACAGTGGGGTTGAGCCTGAGGTCATTGAGTACCTGAAAACGCCGCTCAACAAAGAACAGTTGCAGCAGCTGTTGTCAGACCTGGGCATCAGTGCCCGCGAACTGCTTCGTCAAAAAGGCACGCTGTTCGATGAATTGAACTTGAGCGACCCCCAATGGACGGACGCTGAACTGGTTGACTTCATGGTGCAGCATCCCATTCTCATGAACCGGCCTGTTGTGGTGACGCCCTTGGGTAGCAAACTGTGTCGTCCCAGCGAGGCGGTGCTGGACATCTTGCCCAGCCCCCCTCAAGGCGCTTTCAGCAAGGAAGACGGAGAAGTCGTCATCAACGCACAAGGCCAGCGCGTCTGATTGTTTAAAGCCGATTTGGCGGCGCGCTGACTAGCGGGTCAGCCAAGTTACCATTTGTTTTGTCACGGCCGGGCTGTTGAGCAAGGCCATGTGGCTGGTGCGGTAGGCGATGAATTGGGACGTTTTGGGAAATGCCAGTGTGCGCTTGGCATCGTCATGCTCGCCCAGCGCGCTGGGCAGCGGCACCAGACCATCGCCCACCAGCCGGTCAGCCAACGCACTGCGTTGTGCGGCGGTGGTCGCGGCCACCGCAAAGCAGGCCACACCCTCGGGCAGTGGCACAACTTGGCGACTGTCGGGTTTGCGGCGAAAACGGTCATGGCCTTGCCAGTCCACGTCCAGCACATGGCCGTAACGCAGGTCGGTGACGCCGGCGCTGCGCAACTGGCCCAGCTTGGCAAAGGGTGCGCTGAAAGGCGTGCTACCCAGCAGCACATCCACCCAGTTACCAGCCCGCTCCAGTGGCGCGCCATGGTGCGGGGTGCCGAGAAAAATGATATTTTTCAAAAGGGCTGGCCAGTGCAGTCCCTCTTGCTGGGCATAGTAAAAAGCGCTGCGAATCAGCAGGCCGCCCATGCTGTGCGCCACCACCGTGAGCTCTTTAATCGGCGTCGGCCAGTGGGTGCAGAGTTGCTCCAGCAAGGCTGCGAGCTGGTGCCCGTTTTGCGAGGTGTGCAGGCCGGAGTTGTACCGCAGATAAACCGGGGTGTAGCCCAGCGCAGCCGCCAGCGTGGCACCCTGATCAAGCCCCGGTCCTTGAGGGGCGGATTGCCATTGCAGGTCGTTCATGCACAAGCCATGAATTAGCAGCAGCACTTTGCCCGAGGCTTGCGGCAAGGTGGACAGAACCTGTTGATAGTTCAGGATGGCGCCCTGATAGCGCATGGTCATGGGGGTGGCGAGCGGGTTGTGGCTGGCCTGCAGGCGGTCACCCATCACACCGTTGAGGGCCGCCAATACCGCTTCGCGCTCAGGGCTGTCGGGCTGAGACGCGTCGGCCGAAGCCAGCAGGGGCTCCAGCTTGGCCAGCACTTTGTCGAGGCCCTTGCCGACCAGTTGCGTAACGCCTTGCACGCTCTGGTAAATCAAACCGGTGAGGCCACGGGTCTGGTCGGGTGTTTTGCCGCTGGGTGCACCCAAAGTGCGCCAAACCGATTGATGCACCCCTTCGGCGATGCGGGTCACGCCCGCTGTGGCTTGGGTCGCCAGTTGGGCAATCGCGCGAAGATCGGAGGCGCGAAGGTGCTTGAAGGGGTTTTTGGAGGTCGGTTTCGTCATGAATATATTGTGAAGGCGCTTCCACGCCCTGCGGTAGGGGCGGACGCCTAGGCCTTCGGCAAAGTTTGAGCATGTGCTGGTCGAGAGTAATATGCCCGGCTATGCGTTTATCCCCTCAACAGATCGAGATTATTCTCGCCACAAGTCACGAAGTGATGGGGGCGGATGCCAGCGTCTGGCTTTACGGCTCCCGGTTGGATGATCAGCGTCAGGGGGGAGATATTGATTTGCTGGTCGAGGTGGCCCCTGCGCACGGGCTGCTGTGTCGGGCTCGCTTGAAGACTCGGCTGGAGCAGCGCTTGCAACTCCCTGTGGATGTTCTGCTGGCCCGGCGCGGCATGGCTGGCGGCGCGTTTGTAGCTATTGCCCGGGCACAGGCCCAGCCGCTTTGGGCGGCATCAGCCCCTTCATGAGGTTTTATGAATACAGAAACATTGTTATTCCAGCAGAAGCAGCACTTGGCCAACCTGCTGGAGGCGATTCAACGCTGCGTGTATTTTCTGGATGCGTCGGACAGCGGTTTGGGCTGGCCGCTGACAGGATGCTTTTTGACACAGCACAAAAAAGACAATGACCTGTTCGAGGCTCTGGCCGCTATCAACGAGCGTTTTGCCAAGTTGCAAGATACGCTGGGGTCGGCGATGCGCCATAGCTTGCTGTTGTCAGGGGAGCAAGCCGAGAGTTTTATCAAAGTGTTGGCGCTGTTTGAGAAGTTTGGCGTGATCGGAAATATCGAAGAATGGCAGGTGGCCCGCGCTGCCCGCAATCTGGCAGCACATGACTACGAAACCGATTACGACGCCGTTGCCGAACATTTCAATGTATTGCATGAGTTGAAGGCAAGCCTGCTGCGAACGGCCCGGCAGTTCATGAGCTACTGCGAGTCGCAACTTCATGTGGCGCCCAGTAGCCCCGATTTCGCGGCAGAGTTCGCCCGAATCACCGGCTGATTCGGGCTGGCGTCGCCCGGCTTAAAAGCGCTCGTGCGGCGCCAGGTAGCGCCACTGGCCCACCGGCAGGTTGCCCAGCATGACGTTGCCAACGCGTACGCGTTTCAGTCCCACCACTTTCAGGCCGACCAACTCGCACATGCGGCGAATCTGGCGTTTCTTGCCTTCGGTCAGCACAAACCGCAACTGCTCGGGGTTTTGCCATTCGACCTTGGCCGGCTTCAACGCCTGACCATCCAGGCTCAGGCCGTGGCGTAGTCGGGCGAGTTGCTCACGCGGGAACACCGATTGCACATCGGTGCTGACCGGGTCGTCATCGTCAATGCGGCTGAGTTGCGTGACCTGGCCGGGTTGTGTAGCTTGGGCTGCGCTCGCACGAGGCACCGGCCGGGCGGCGTGGGTGGCCGCCGCAGAATTGGCCGCCAGCGCATTGATCACGCCGGTGTACATCACGCGCACCAGGTATTCTTTTTCCATGTGGGCGTCTTCGCCAATCAGTTGGCGCGCCACGCGGCCGTCTTGCGTCAGCACCAGCAGGCCGGTGGAGTCGATGTCGAGCCGCCCGGCGGGCACCAGGCTTTTGAGCTGGCTGGGGTGAAAAAAGAAGCGCGCGTTGTCCTCAGTCCAGCGGTTTTGCGGCTGCACCAGCGTGATGGCAGGCTCGTGGCCGTCTTCGGCCTGACCACTGACCAGGCCAATCGGCTTGTTGATCAGCACCGTGACCTGATTCGCCTGCTGGCCTTGCGCGACCTTGTCGATCTCGATGCGCACATCAGGCGTCACTTGCATGCCCATCTCGGCCACCTTGCCATTGACCTTGACCCATCCCTTTCCAATCCATTCATCAGCCTCGCGGCGTGAAGCCAGGCCCAGTTCGGCCATGCGTTTGTTCAGGCGCAAGGTGCCGTTGGGGCCGATGGCCGCCGTGTTGCGTTGGCCGGTAGGCAGGGGCGCGCGGCTCGGAGGCGGCGCGGCGCGGCGAAAGGTGCTTGTGGGGGGTGATTTTGAGTCGGTCATATTGCTATAAATTTAGTAGCTGCTTGCGCTTATTTTACTTGGGCTAGCGGCGTATTTGTTATTTAAATATTTGAGAGCGCAAAGCGGTCAGGTCCAGCACCCGCAGGCCACCGTATTCCACCCGGATGCAGCCTTGTTCGGCCAGCGCCGTCAGGGCCTCGTTCACGCGCTGTCGCGACAGGCCCACCAGGTAGGCCAGCTCTTGCTGGGTGATTCGCAGCACTGCGCCCACGCCGGGGTACAGCACCGGATTGAAAAGTGAGGCCAGACTACGCGCCACGCGCAAATCAGGGTTGTTCATGCGGTCGATTTCGCGGGCCGCAATGAACTGCCCCAGGCGCTCGTTGAGCTGGTTCATGACAAAGCGGTTAAAGCCGATGGAGTGGTCCAGCAGCCAGTGAAAGGTGTCGGTATGCAAACCGGCCACCGTGCTTTTGCGCAATGCCTGAATGTTGTAGCGGTAGGTCTCGCGCTTCAGGGCCGTGCCTTCGCCGAACCAGCCACCGGGCGGTACGCCGGTGAAGGTCATGGTCTGGCCCTCGGCGTTGTCGGCGCTCATTTTGAGCAAACCATCCACCACGCCAAACCAGTAAGTGACGGGACGGCCGGTGCGGCACAGGTATTCACCGGGGCTGGCGTCTGTGATTTTCAAGTCGCCAACGGCGCGCTCCCGCTCGGCTGGCGCCAGCAAGGGCAGCCAGGGAATGGTGTCGAGTTCGGCCTCGGTCAAGGGGCGGCGACGCAGGAACAGAGAGCTGTCAGTGTGCATGAAGAAAGTTCGCCGTAAGAAGCTGATAAGTGCAGGGAAAACACCTACCGAGAAAGGCAGTAATTGTCGTCCAAACGACAACCCGACGTCAAATCAGTGACTATCATTCACTTCATTCGAGCAGCCATGTGGGAGGGTCCCGCTGGCTACTACTCAGTTGAGGACGGCGCTGAAGATCTGTCCCACAAGTCTCAATCAGTTGGGGACAGAGCTAAAGAACTGTCCCCCAAGTCTCAATCAGTTGGGGACAGAGCTAAAGATCTGTCCCACAAGTTATTTAAAAGGTACGGGATGCAGACCACTTTTCCTCGACTGCTTTTAGACCATGCGGCCCAGCGGCCGCTGGAGCCTGCCATGCGCGAAAAAGAGTACGGCATCTGGCAGGCACTTTCCTGGTCGGATCTGGCGGGGCTCGTCGAGCATCTGGCCTGTGGCTTGCACCAGGCCGGATTGCGCCCGGGTCAGCACATGATTGTGGTCGGTGCCAATCGCCCACGTCTCTATGCCACCATGCTGGCCGTGCAGTCGCTTGGCGCCATTCCTATCCCGCTGTACCAGGATGCGGCCGGTCAGGAATGCGTGTTTCCTATCAACGACGCCGAGGTCTCTTTTGCCTTTGCCGAAGACCAGGAGCAAGTCGACAAGTTGCTGGAGATTCGCGATAAATGCCCGCAACTCACCCGTATCTATTTTGACGATCCACGCGGACTGCGCAACTACGACGAGCCGGGCCTGTCCTCTGTCGATGAACTGGTTGCCGCTGGCAAGGCCTTTGCAGCTCTGCAAACAGAATTTTTTAAAGCTGAAGTGGCCAAGGTCAAGCCTGACGATGTGGGCGCTATGTTCTTTACGTCCGGCACCACCGGCAATCCCAAGGGCGTAGTGCACACCCACAACTCGCTGTTGAACCGCGCCAAGGCCGGGGCCGATTTCGACAAGCTGACCCCGCATGAAGAAGTGCTGGCCTACTTGCCACCGGCCTGGATTGGTCAGAATATTTTCAGCTACTCGCAGTGGTTGGCCTGCGGCTATGTGGTGAACTGCCCCGAGTCGGCTGCGACCGTCACGATCGACCTGAAGGAAATTGGTCCTACCTATTATTTTGCGCCTCCCCGAGTGTTTGAAGGGCTGCTCACCAGCGTGATGATTCGCATGGAAGATGCCGGCGCCCTCATGCGTGGCATGTTCCATTACTTCATGGGTGTGGCGAAGCGGGTCGGTCCGAGCAAGATGGATGGACAACCGCTCTCTATGGTGGACAGTCTGCTTTACGCCATGGGCAATGCACTGGTTTATGGCCCGTTGCGCAACAGCCTGGGCATGAGCCGGGTCCGTGTGGCCTACACCGCAGGTGAGGCAATTGGACCTGACCTGTTCACGTTTTACCGCTCCATCGGCATCAATCTCAAGCAACTGTATGGTTCTACCGAAACCGCCGTGTTTGTCTGCTTGCAGCCCGACAACGAGGCGCGCGCCGACACCGTTGGGGTGCCTTGCGCCGGGGTCGAAATCAAGTTGGCTAGCAACGGCGAAATTCTGGTCAAGTCCCCCGGTTTGTTCAAGGAATACTACAAAAACCCGGCCGCTACGGCAGAGGTTTTGACGGCCGAGGGCTGGTACCACACCAGCGATGCAGGTTTTCTGGATGCGAACGGCCACCTCAAGATCATCGACCGCGTCAAAGACGTGGGTCGCATCAAGGGCGGTGCCAATGACGGTGCCATGTTTGCGCCCAAGTACGTCGAGAACAAGCTCAAGTTTTTCTCTCACATTAAAGAGGTTGTGGCTTACGGTGACGGGCGCGAAAAAGTCTGCGTCATGGTCAACATCGACTTTGACGCGGTCGGCAACTGGGCCGAGCGGCGCAACCTGCCGTATGCCGGGTACACCGATCTGGCGCAAAAGCCCGAGGTCTACCAACTCATCAAAGAATGCGTCGAGAGCGTCAATGCCGATCTGAGTGTGGATACGCTGCTGGCGGGCTCGCAGGTCAGCCGTTTTCTGGTGTTGCACAAAGAGCTGGACGCCGATGACGGCGAACTGACCCGCACCAACAAGGTTCGTCGCGGCTTCATTGCCGAGAAATACAGCGCGTTGATTGACGCCTTGTACGGCGGAAAAACCACGCAGTTCATTGAAACCGTGGTCAAGTTTGAAGACGGCCGCACCGGCAGCGTCAGTGCCACTTTAAGAATTGACGACGCAAAAACCTTTGCGCCAGTAAAGGCAGCAGCATGAGCAAAAAAATTGGCGACGTCATTCTTGATGTCAATAACATCTCTTTGAGTTTCGGGGGTGTCAAGGCGCTGACCGACATTTCCTTCAATGTGCGTGAGCATGAAGTGCGCGCCATCATCGGCCCCAACGGCGCCGGTAAAAGCTCCATGCTGAACTGCATCAACGGGGTTTACAAACCGCAGCAGGGCGCCATTACTTTTCGGGGTCAAACCTTTGGCCACATGGACAGTCACCAGGTGGCGGTGATGGGCATTGGCCGCACGTTCCAGAACCTGGCTTTGTTCAAGGGCATGAGCGTGATCGACAACATCATGACCGGCCGCAATCTCAAGATCAAAAGCAACTTGCTGTGGCAGGCGCTGCGGGTCGGCCCGGCTCAGCGCGAAGAAGAAATGCACCGCGAGAAGGTCGAACACATCATCGACTTCCTGGAAATTCAGGCATTCCGCAAAACCCCGGTCGGCCAGTTGCCTTATGGCCTGCAAAAGCGGGTGGACTTGGGCCGCGCCCTGGCGATGGAGCCGCAAGTGCTGTTGCTGGATGAACCCATGGCGGGTATGAACGTGGAAGAGAAGCAGGACATGTGCCGCTTTATTCTGGACGTCAACCAGGAGTTTGGCACCACCGTGGTCCTGATTGAGCACGACATGGGTGTGGTGATGGATATTTCAGACCGCGTGGTGGTGCTTGATTACGGCAAAAAGATTGGCGACGGCACCCCCGACGAAGTTCGCAATAACGAAGAAGTGATCAGCGCCTATCTGGGCACGAGTCACTAATAGTGAGAATTTGTGGGAAAGACCGCAGCTACGCGAAGCGAGCTAGCTCTGTCCCCAACTGTTTAAGGAGTTGGAATGGCATTTTTTCTTGAAACCTTGTTTGGCGGCCTGATGGCCGGCATGCTGTATTCGCTGGTAGCGCTGGGCTTCGTGCTCATCTACAAAGCCTCGGGCGTGTTCAACTTTGCACAGGGTGCCATGGTGCTGTTCGCAGCGCTGGCGATGGCGCGTTTTTCGGAGTGGGTGCCTATCTACCTGGGTATCAGCAACCCTGTTCTCTCCAATCTGATCGCCTTTGTCGGGGCGGGTGTGGTGATGTTTGTGGTGGCCTGGGTGATTGAACATCTGGTGTTGCGTCACCTGGTCAACCAGGAAGGCACCACCTTGTTGATGGCCACGCTGGGCATTGCCTACTTTCTTGAAGGCTTGGGTCAGAGCATCTTTGGCAGCAATATTTACAAGATTGACATTGGCATGCCCAAAGACCCGGTGATGATTTTGGAGAGCGCCTTTGAAGGCGGCATCCTGATCAACAAGGAAGACTTTTACGCCGCCATCATCGCCGCGGGTCTGGTGCTGCTGCTCAGCATCTTCTTCCAGAAAACCGCCACCGGCCGCGCCTTGCGGGCCGTAGCTGATGACCATCAGGCGGCGCAAAGTATTGGCATCCCGCTGAACCGGATCTGGATCATTGTTTGGTGCGTTGCAGGCGTCGTGGCGTTGGTCGCCGGCATGATTTGGGGTAGCAAGCTGGGCGTTCAATTCTCCCTGACCACGATTGCCCTGCGCGCTTTGCCAGTGGTGATTCTGGGTGGCCTGACCTCGGTGCCTGGCGCCATTGTGGGCGGCTTGGTGATCGGGGTTGGCGAGAAGTTGTCTGAGGTGTTTATCGGCCCATTTGTCGGTGGCGGTATCGAAATCTGGTTTGCCTATGTGCTGGCGCTGGGCTTCCTGCTGATTCGTCCGCAAGGTTTGTTTGGCGAGAAAATTATTGATCGTGTGTAAGCGCACAAGCTCTGTCCCCCACTAATTGAGAAATAAAAATGTTCTACAGAGAAAACGGTCAATTCAAAACGTCCTACCGGGCCGATCAGCAAATCTTGCCGATCGCGCAAGATCGCGTGGCGCTTTACCTGCTGCTGGCCTTTGCTTTTTGCGCCGTGCCCTTGATGGCCAGCGACTACACCTTTCGCGCCATCCTGATTCCCTTCCTGATCTTCTCGCTGGCCGCTATCGGGGTGAATATTCTGGTCGGTTATTGCGGTCAGATTTCGCTCGGCTCAGGCGCTTTCATGGCGGTAGGCGCCTATGCGGCCTACAACTTCTTTGTGCGCATTGACGGCCTGCCTTTAATCGTGGCGCTGATTTTGGGCGGCGTCTGCGCCATGTTGTTTGGCATTCTGTTTGGCCTGCCTAGTTTGCGTGTCAAAGGTCTTTATCTGGCGGTGGCAACGTTGGCGGCCCAGTTCTTCTCGGACTGGATGTTCTTGCGGATTCAGTGGTTTACCAAC
>Ga0208248_1000604_pt1 | contig 10343 bp, 12 predicted proteins | sample CryBogmetaGMA5M_FD_184545 | JGI IMG/M metagenome (GOLD analysis project Ga0208248, IMG submission 184545) | Freshwater microbial communities from Crystal Bog, Wisconsin, USA - MA5M (SPAdes) | ecosystem: Environmental > Aquatic > Freshwater > Lake | place: Crystal Bog, Wisconsin, USA | collected...
CAATTTAAGCGGCGCAAACTCCCCCTCCCCGCCCCTGTGAACCCTGACCACCTGGCGAATGGTGAAAAAAATGATTGAGCACCCTGATGATGTTGGCATTGAAAGCCTTGGTTTGGGTAGCGTCGACTTCCTCTCCACCACAACCACCGACCACCGCGAAACCACCCACCTCCAAAAACGGATCAGCCGTGAATCAGCCTCCCTCGATTGAAAAAATAAATTATTTGATGGATCTGGAAACCGCCGGTTTGCCTGTTCCAGATGATTTAAATCAATATAAACTGGAGGCGTATGACCGCTGGAAAAATGGCTTGTCTTTGGGTGATGCTTTTAGAATTACAGACAACTCGACCGAACGAAAAATCAGGCGCAACGTGCCGTTAAAACAATATGCAAGTTTAATACATGGAAGTAAAAATCATAAATGCATAACTATAGCCGAGGAGGTAAAAAAAATCAGACAACAAAGCCGTGATGTTAGCGAGGTTTTAAAAGCGATTGATAAGATTAACCGGCTTCCTGGTTCAAAAAGACAAATTCACCGGATTTTGTTTGACATTTAGCCTGTTGAAATGTCAAACAAAGTAAATTTAAAATTTGTTTAACGATTATCAATCAACGAATGGATATTTATCATGACAACACAATATTTAGGATCAAGCGACCAAGGGCCACAATTTTTAAGCGTCGAAGATGGAAAAAAAACCATCATGCACAGCATTGCAGCGTGGTTAATCGAGGACGGCAAAGCAAGCGCTGTATTGTTTCCAGAGCCGCGAAACGATGCAGTCATCTTTTATCAAAACGCGGGTAGCCAAGTGGTCACAGAGATGAATACCGGCAAAACGTTTCAAACGATAGGAAAAGCTCTCGAGGCATTACAATGAACATTCAACATGGCTCACACGACAGCCGCGATCGGCTTGGACGGTCAGTTTCAATGCGCCCAACACCGACGGATTTATTATCCACGATTTCCGATGCTGAAGGTAAAAAACTTTTACAAAATTTTTTAGCAATACGATCAGGCATTAATGTCACAGGATCGAAGGTTGCCGATCTTGCCAAAAATAGTGATCTTAACTTTGGCTCAATTTACGATTTTTTTGCAAAACGGCACGCTATTTCAGTATCCGACCTGCCTGAAATTGTCGACGGGGTTATAAAAAGATTACCCGTTGTCCAGCAAACCGCAACCCACAGAAAAATTGTGCGTTTTGAAAAAGCGAAGGATTTTTTACCCCATAGTGTATTACTGAGCATCGATGATCTGCATGTTTCGATAGTCCATGAAAATGGCGAGGTTCCGATGACCGCTTTAAACGGCTTATTGGTCAAAGGCGTCATTCAGACACGGCGTGTACGCGTGATGCTTTCTCGGCAAGCCTTGCTTTCTGGACAAGTGACCTTGGCCGATTTGCCAATGCTTTTATTAAACGCATCGATGCGTGATGAAGCTGCAAACACCTATGCCGTGCTGGAAGCAAACGCAAATTTACCGGACGAACTGCCCTTGTTTGGAGCCGATAACACCGCAACTGGAGCCAATTTGTATGACATCGGCGCGGCCCTAACAAAATTTCGGGATCAAAAGGCGGCCATAAATTCCGATGAATACGCTTACCTTGAGCCGAAATATTTTATCTGCCCAACAGCGCATGAAATCAGCGCGCACAAAGAGCTGTTTGCCGCCGGTTTAACTAACATTATTGAGATTATTGCCAGTCCAGGTGTATCTTCAAGTTATTTGCTGGGAGATCCAAAACAGGCGCCGGTACTAGTGCGCTTGGCATTGTCCGAAGATCCCATTATTGAAACGCGACCGGGTAAATTCAACGACGATGCAGCCATTGCGGTTGATTTACTCCATGATTACACAATACTCGTTTGTAACCGTGTAGGTGCGGTTAAATTGACGGTGGCAACATGATAACCACATACGCTGAAAGCCGGTCAAACAATGAACGGATAAATAGTGATGAATTAATGACCATTATGCACGTTTTGGAAACGCAAGCCCTGGCGTTTAAAAAACAAGGCGGTGATCGTTGTTTATTGCGGCGCGTTTGTGAACGCCTTGAAGCTCTATCGTTTCAGCTGGTAAAAAATAACTGAACTCAACAGTGCGGCATGTTCCTCGTGCCCATACTGCTTGGCCACGTTTTTTCCCAATTTTCGTGGGAGTGAAATAAATTGGGATTTAAATTTATGGTTTTGACGGTAAATCCTCGTCAAAATGGAGTTTTTCCGATTTTCTCCAGGTTACAATAAATCGGTTTTATGAGCGGGGTTTTAAAAAAACCGTACTTACTACGGAATTTTTGCCACCCGCTGGGATGACAAAAATTCCTGCGTGCGGATCAAGAGCAAGGACAGTTAGCCCATTGGGTATCTACCAAGTCAAAAAATTGATCGCGTGTCAAACTTCCACTTTTAAGTTTAAAAATTGCATCGTAAATGACAGGATCATCGGCAATGATTAATTCGCTTAACTTAACGATATTTAATTGTTTATTGGGTGGCAATTTAATCAAAATGTTGATGAAGTCTTGTATTTCTTCTGGTGTCGGTTGCGTATTGTCCATTTTTAATCCTCCTGGTTAATTTTAGCGTTCGGTTTTCTTTCATTTCTTTCGGATAGTTTAGTTTCAGCAATCACTAATTTTTTTTCGGTGCTGGATAGTTCAGATCTGAGTGTTTTCAATTCCGCCTTTAATTCTTTAACATGGCTCTTAACTTCTACCATAGCCGCGTTAGTTAATTCGCATTTGTGTTCCGCCGTTTGCCTGGCCGATTTTTCATTTTCAAGGTTTGCATTGGTTTGAGTTGCCTCCTCTGTCTGCTTGATTGATGTGTCTTGCTGTTGCTGAATGGTTGTTTGTGCCTGTTCAATCTCCATCGTTAGTTGATCCGCGAGATCAATAGCCTCGGTTTGTGTTTCTTCAAGTTCCTTCCTTACTAACTCCAACGCTTCACGTTCAGATTGCAACCTGGCATTTGCCATTTCCAGTGCAATCGCCCAAATTTCCGAACCGAACAGAGCGAGACGATCATTTATTGATGCCGGTGCCGCTTCGCGTAGTGGCGCAGCTGTTGTCTGCGCCTGATGTTGCGCCTTCCATTCTTTCATTGCCTCGCTAATGGTTGTAAAAGAGCCGCCGCCTAATGCTTTTCTGATTGCAGCCAATGTCGGGCTACCGCCCTCGCTTGTGATGCTGTTAGCCACTGTATGAATGTCGTTTTTTGTAATAGCCATTGTAATTCCCCTGTAGTATTTGTAGTATGTTGTAATATGTATTATACAACAAATTGTAATATGTATCATACAATATATTATAAATACATAAAATACAAATTTTTTGATGTATAAAATTAATCCTTTAAATACCGATGCGGTCATGTAATAGGTTATTATTGCCCTGACATAATACAAATGTGTCTCTATTCAACAGCGAGACATAACAGGACATAACATGTTGACACTGACACAAGCAGCCGCAGAAGTAGACCGGACACGCTCAACACTGTTCAAGGCTATCAAGGCCGGCAGGCTATCGGCAACCAAAGACGCGCAAGGACACTTCCTGATTGACCCCGTAGAGTTGCACCGTGTCTATGTCGTGGCGAACGTGTCGCAGGGAAACAAAAGTGAACAGCGCGACACAGGAAACGACACAAACGAAATAGCAGTTTTAAGGCGCGAAAATGAATTATTAAAGCAACAGGCCGTAAGGGATAGAGAGCAGATCGCAAGGGAACGGCAACAAGCCGATAACTGGCGACAGCAAGCCGTTATGTTGTTGGAACATCATGCACCGGTACAAGATTTTAACCAGACTGGCGGCAAAGAAGGTTCGTTGCTCTGGCGTAAACTGTTTGGAAGCAAAACCAATGGTTAAAATAATCACTCGGCTATTATTGGCCTGAAATACTCTTTTGGTGGAAATAATGACTAGATATTTAATTTGCTGTTTTTGTGGGAAAGACCTTCCATTATTGGATACGGATAAAGCCGCCGACCACATTACAAACTGCCCAGAGAATCCTTATACTTTGCAGATTACAGAGCTTCGTAAGGCGGTCATTATTCAACTTTCGTACATTGATGCTATACCCGACTACATGGCCGATCAATTACCGAAAATAGACCTTGTCTGGATTGATGAGGTGCTACAAAAAACAGCAGAGGATTCAAAGCGAGTGTTAAACAATGTAAAAATGGAATTTTGAGTTATGGCGCAAGCTGTAAAGTATGTTGAGTGCAAAGCGCGAATAAGTGCTAGCACTGCACATATCCTGCCCCGACTTTGAATTGTTTTTTATCTAACTGGTATTGTTTAAAAGCTGTTTAAATGCTGTTTGATGGCTGGTTAAAAGCTGGTTAAAAGCTGGTTAATAACTAGGTTACGGATGGTTTAGGGTGGTTACGGGTAGTTAAATGCACGACAAATGCCTAACAAATGGGTGACATTTGCACGACGAATGGATGACATTTGTTAAGCATTTTTGACCGGCTAAAATACGTTATTCCCTCGTTTCAAAATGATTGATTAACATGGGGAGCAAATAAAAAACGGAAAAAAAGTTGTTTCGACAAACCGCCTATTTTTTAGTTGACATCATGGCCCTAATTTCCGCCTCGGTTTTTCCGCGCGTTTTGCTTTGATTTTCTGGCAGATTTGCCCATTGTGCAACGGTTAGCTGTTTTGGTTTCTCAATAGCAGGGGCGGCTTTTATTACATAGTTAAAAATAAAATGGGTGATAACTTTCCCTTCCTTTTCTTGACCAAGTTCAACGGTTACATTACTAAATTCGTTAATATCCTCCAAAGCTGGCATGACGACATATTTTTTGAAGTCCTTTATTGCTGGATATTTGTTACCAATAGCGAGCATATCCCTCAAATCTGAAACAGCTATTCTACGTGTCTGGTTGTTTTTAAACTGAATTAAAAACTCATAAAAACGCACGCTATACGCATTGTTGAATTTCGCTACTTCCTTCAGATCATAAGACGTATAGCGGCCTTTGAGTTCTGTCAGGTACGGCATAATCTGTGCTGAAAATGCGATATTGACCGAGCCTTTTGATGTGAAATAGGCTTTTTTTGAAATCCAGCGCACCATTGAGCCAAGATCATTAACATCAATCAGTATTTCCCGCTTCCATAATCTATCCACAGCTTCTCTAAGATCGCGGTAAGCGTTTGCAATATCGAGCCCTAATTCTCCGTGAAAATCCCTTGCTGTAATGGTAAATTCATAATCCAAGGGCAAAGGCTCCTTCGAGTTTATTTTTGCCAAACAGAGCAGTATTACACGAGTTTCTGATACGGATAATGAATAACTGGCCTGAACCAGATCGTTGCGTTTAACTATCGTGGGTAGTTTTGCCATGTTTTTTAGTGGATTAATGAGGTAAAAATCATTTTAACCTATATAAAAGGAAATCATATTTTTATATTTCCCTTTAATTGTCATTTACTCCCTTTAAAATTGTCATTTACTCCCTCTTAAATTGTCATTTACTCCCGTTGAATTGTCATTTACTCCCTATATGTACCCTGTAACCCTTATTATCCGTGGCCTGTAAAAGTCTAAAAGTATTAAAAGGTTTTAAAAGAAAGAAAAGAAAAACCTGTCGCTATCGCTAAAAATCAAGGGCAAAAACCGACCTAGGTGCTCATTGTTGGTCGTAGATTAGTAAAAGCGATTAATAGGGTGTGATGTGATTTATCCCGTCTAGGCGCACATTGTTGAGCTTGAATAAACAAAAGTCGGTTAACCGCTGAAAAATAGATTTGTGACATGTAAAAAATCGACACCGAAAGCAGGGCAAGATAGGTGAAGTAGGCCCACATGCAAGCATGGCGTTCCTTCTTCACTTGACCTTATTCGCCCTGCTCAATGGGGTAATCATGCTCAAAAAATATTTTTGATTTTGCCAAATTTTGCCTATTTTTTGGCAAAAAAAAATGATTTGATAGCCGTTCTTACTTTTTTAACCAAAAGAGAACGCTATGAGTTCAGATAATATTTTTCCGCACACTGGATTTCTGCGGATAAAACAAATTTTAGGAGACAAAAAAAAACAAATACCGGCAATTATCCCCGTGAGCCGTAAAACATGGCTAGAAGGCGTCGAAACTGGGTTGTACCCAAAACCCGTGAAAATAAGTTTACGTATAAATGGCTGGCGGGTGGCCGATATCGAAAAACTTATTTTTGATATGAATAATCAATCATAAAAATCGGCCTGTTTGAATGAACAATTCAAAAAAAATTGATTTTGATGCTATCAAACACGCGGCGTTAGGCTGTTTTGAATCACTGCTGGCTCAATGGCTACCAGGCGGATTAAAAAACGGCTGGGAGTATGTTGCGCTCAATCCTACACGAACCGATAACGGCAAAAAATCATTTTCGATAAATATTAAATCCGGCGTTTGGGAAGATTTTGCGACGGGTGACAAGGGCGGTGATCCTGTTTCCCTGTACGCCTATCTTTTTAATTTAAAAAATGGCGAGGCTGCAAAAGCATTGGCTCAAATTTTGGGCGTTAGCCTCGTTAATCCATTACCCAAGCCACAACAGCCAATAAAAGAAAAAACCCCGTGGGTGGCAATAATACCGCCTAAAAATGCACCTGAACCACCAAAGGCGCACCGCTGGCGAGGCTTGCCTGAAAAAATCTGGTGTTATCGGGACATTGAAAATAATCCTATCGGCTATCTTTATCGTTTCAAAACTTCGGACGGCGGCAAAGAGTTGATACCGTTGACCTGGTGTCGCAATTCAAAAAACAATAAAGAAGAATGGCGCTGGAAGGGGTTTGAAGTGCCGCGTCCACTTTACTGCCTGGATCGTTTGGCAATAAAACCGGATGCCAGTGTTTTGATTGTCGAGGGCGAAAAATGCGCCGATGCCGCAAACGAACAATTACCAGACCTGATTTGTTTGACCTGGCAGGGTGGATCAAACGCATCTGATAAAGCGGATTGGCAACCACTGGCAGGTAAAAAGGTCATTATCTGGGCTGATTGCGATGCTCAAACGGATAAAAGCGGCGTGTTACTGCCTGAATCTAAACAGCCAGGCATGAAAGCGGCTATTCAAATCGCTGGCATATTACAGGGTTTGGGGTGTCGCGTATGGATAGTGAAAATTCCCAAGCCTGGCGAAAAAAAACACGGTTGGGACATTGCCGACGCTATCGCTGAGGGTTTGGCAGGTGATGATTTAGCCGATTTTATACGCGGTAATTTGCAGCCGTTTGAAGGTTTTAATGCTTCAAGTGATTTAGTGCCAACGAGTCCAATAGGCGTTGAAACTGTGCAACCGAGACGACACACACGGCAAACACTAGAAAAATTGATTGATGAGACTGACGGCATTGATGAGCTGGTAATTAATTGTGTTATGCAAGTCGCCAATTCTGGATTATTAAAACCATTGATCGAGTACCTGTTAGCCAAGATCGCAAAAAAAGCGGGTGTTCCTAAATCGTCGCTTGTGGAGGTCGTCAATTCGTATAGTGATAAACCCACGGCTGATGCTGGCAGTGATAACGACGGCTGGATTGATGAAATTAATAAAAATCATGCAATCGTTTACATGGCTGGAAAAACTCTGATTTTTAATAATGAATTTGATCCAGTGATGAAACAGTCTCTGTTTACGTTTTCAACACGCAATGACTTTGAAAATCGGTATTGTAATCGAAGGGTTTTTCATAAAGGCGATGATGTCGGGTTGGGTGCGTATTGGTTCAATCATCAACGGCGTAGGGAGTTTTACGGGCTTGTTTTTTCGCCTGGCGAAGATGTGCAAGGCTATCTGAATTTATGGACGGGTTGGGGTGTTGATCCGAAGGCCGGTTGTTGTACAAAATACCTTGAGTTTGTTCTGGATATTATTTGTTCGGGGAATCAGGATTTATATAACTACATCATTTTTTGGTGTGCTCATTTAGTCCAGCGGCCTCAAGAATTGCCGGAAACGGCGCTAGTATTTCGCGGTTCTGAGGGGATCGGAAAAGACACGTTTATTAAACCGCTGAAGGATATTGTTGGATCTGAACATTTTTTGATGCTCACGTCGTTGACCCAAATAACAGGGCGGTTTTCCGGTCATTTGTATAAATCCATTTTAATTTATTGCAATGAGTCAGTTTGGGGTGGCGATAAAAGCGCGCAAGGTGTTTTGAAAAGCATGATAACGGATCAATACCAGCCGATTGAATTCAAAGGCAAAGATTTAACCATGGTTAAAAGTTATCGTCGGATGATTTTTGCAACCAATGAAAATTGGGCAGTGCCGCGCGGTCCCGAGGATCGGCGCTATTTAGTCACTGATGTATCGGACTCAAAAAAATGCGATTACGAGTATTTTAAGGCGATACGTGATGAGTTGAAGTCGGGCGGGGTCGAGGCATTAATGGCGTATTTGTTAGCCTGGGATATAAGTGATTGGCACCCTCGCGATATACCGCAAAACCTTCAGGAGTGCGGCTGGGAGTTAAAAATACGGTCGGGCGGGTCGGTTATCCAGTGGTGGTTTGATATGCTTGAACGCGGCTATTTTACTAAAAAGGAGGAGTCAACAATGGACGTTCAAGGGCAAAAAGTTGTTACCCCTGGAAGTTTTGACTGGCCGTTAATTTTACCCACTGAGGACGTACAAAAAACCTATTTGCAATGGTGTTTAGATTATCGAATCGTACACCCCGAGCACCCTGTTGTCATTGGCAGGTCGCTGTGTGAATGGGGGTTTAAGACTTCAAGACCACGACTGGAAAATCCAAACCGCAGGATGTTTTATAAGATCCCGTCAATCGAGGACGCACGCGCTATTTTTTCTAAACGGTTTTCTATACCTGAAAGCGTTTGGGCAGAACACGAGGAAGGGCAAGCATTTTTATAACTTGGTCATAGATAACCAAAACAGACATAAACCCACGTATTTAGTGGTGTGGTCATAGCATCCATAGCGGGATAGGGGTCTAAATTGTTTCATGTGCGTACCTGTGCGTGTGTGCCTGTACGAGTATGCAAACATGACAGCGGCTATACACACATGCAATTTACATATATCTATGACTGCTATGACCGCTATGACCAAGCCAGTAATAATAAGGGTTTAGTATTTAAAAATAGGTCATAGCAGTCATAGATAGCAGGCAAAAATCATTCAATTTGGAACAAAAATGGCATTTCAATCGCAATGTAAGAACAGGGTTTTAGGAAAAAACATGGCGCAAGTCATGGCAAGTCAACAAAAAATGAAGGTCTGCTTTATCTGTTCCAGGCCATTTAATCGCCGTAAAGGGCGCGGTAAGGCCATTCAAGTTCCTAATTTGATAGGTCGGTACATCTGCGAGTGTTGCACGGACAAATAACCAGATTAAAAACTGTAGCTCATTGATTTATAAGGTAAAAGGTACTTTCCAAGATGCTCTCAAGAGGGTTTAACGGGGCGCATTATTCCTGTAGTCTGTGGCTTTTTTCGATACTAAACAATGAACTTTCCAATAATCGTTTTACTTACCGAGTACAAAAAATCGTACTTTTTACCAAAAAAAGCAAAATAAAAAGTGAAATTTTTGAAAATTCAGGGCGGGAAATTACATGACACGCATGGGCAAACAAAGTGATCTGGCGCGGGAACTGGGCATTTCCAGATCAGCGGTTTCCCAGGCGTTCCGAAAACATGACATTCAGATAGCGATTGGCGGTCAGTTTGACCTGGATCATGCGCTCTATTTACTCCAGACGAAACAGAACCAAGCAATTTCCTTGGCTCAAAGAAAGGCCGATAAAAAACAACCTATCGGACTGAAAAACCCAAAAGTAAGGCGGGAAATCATACGCCTGTTGTGGAGTGTGTGGCAGGAGGCTATAACGGAAACGATACGGTCACGCGTAGAAACCAGTTTTGTAGATAAGAATGACCGCCGTGACGTGGAAAATTACATGCTGGCGTTGATGTCCGTCTGGGACAAGTTCCACCGGATCATTGACCGGCAAAATCCACCGGATATAGGCGATTTTCAATTCAGGAAACCGGATTGTATTGATTTTGATTGGATGAATACATCGATGTTAGATCAAATTAACCGGATCGTTTCTGGTGAATACCTGGCGGAAATATCTCCGCCCCCGCCTGACAATACCGCCGCCCTTGATGGATCGGACAATTTAAGCGGCGCAAACTCCCCGCTCCCCGCCCCTGTGAACCCTGACCACCTGGCGAATGGTGAAAAAAATGATTGAGCACCCTGATGATGTTGGCATTGAAAGCCTTGGTTTGGGTAGCGTCGACTTCCTCTCCACCACAACCACCGA
>Ga0208248_1000608_pt1 | contig 10310 bp, 4 predicted proteins | sample CryBogmetaGMA5M_FD_184545 | JGI IMG/M metagenome (GOLD analysis project Ga0208248, IMG submission 184545) | Freshwater microbial communities from Crystal Bog, Wisconsin, USA - MA5M (SPAdes) | ecosystem: Environmental > Aquatic > Freshwater > Lake | place: Crystal Bog, Wisconsin, USA | collected...
GTAATGAAGAATTTGCCGAAAAGCAGGCGGTACGGGGCAAATTGGGCGGTTTGAAGTCGGGCGTCACGAGAGCATCAACCAACGAAGAAAAACGCATGCAGGCCCGTTTTATGGCTTCGACCATGACGCAGACCGCCATTGCCGCAGAGCTTGGCGTAAGTCAGCCAACGATTAACGCATGGCTTAAAACGCTCAACAGCTAAATTATCAGTGAAGCCATATCAGATACCAGCCCGTGGGGGGCGGTTTTGCCTCCCCCTGCCTTTGGGCAAGTGCCCAACAACTCCTATTGGCGCCAACAACACGCGAGCGCATATCTGTCAATTAGGGAGCAGCCTGTCCCCTGTATCCGGTATTCCTGGTATTTTTTCATTTATGAAAGGAAGCCGGGGGAGGCGCCTTCGGGCGGCGGGCGCGGCTACAGCGCCGGTAAGACTTGTCCCCACTGAGAGGCCGAACAGGCCGGTGACGCGAAGCGGCACGATTGGGGTCAAGTCTGTCCGGTTCGGGGTTCTACGCTGGAACCCATCCGGCCATCATCGTTAGAGACACCGGCAACCGGTTTGGTTACTGATACGTTTAGCTAACTTTGATTTATAGATAAGTTAGTGAGCACGGTCAGCTATCGTGATGGTGTTCATGGCTGATTTGGTCAAGAAGCGTGAGGGACGAAGGTTCGGATCCATCAAATAACCTGACCAAATCAATAGCAAAGTTGGCATTTGCTGATGGACACTGTGTGGCAACCCGTTCACCAGAATCAAACCATGACCAACAATGTGTTGCAAAAGCCCAGCTTCTTTCGGTTTCTATCAGCCATTGACTCAGACTTGGCAAGTCGGGCGCGGCTGCAGGGCTGTAGTTTTTGTGGAGGCACCCTTCACAGCGCTTGCTACCCTCGTAAACGAGAGGTGGATCAGTGAAATTTGAAGCGACAGCCCCGACATTGCGCCTGAGTTTTTGTTGTGACAACTGCAGGCGGCGAACAACTCCAGAATCGGTGCGCTTTCTCGGGCGACGCGTCTATCCTGGGTTTGTCATGGTTTTATTGAGCGCAATGCAGACTGGCGTTACTGACACTCTGATTTACGAATTGCAGTTGCACCTGGGGGTGGCGCGTCGAACATTGCAACGGTGGCGGCACTGGTGGCGCGAGATATTCGTGGCAACCCCATTCTGGGATTTAGGCAGAGGTCGGTTTATGCCGCCAATCGACCTGCAGCGTTGCCAATGAGCTTACTGGATCGCATCAAAGGGAAAGATGCCCAATCGCAGTTGGTGCGGTGCCTGCAATTTCTGGCACCACTTTCAAGACCTGGCGTGATCACGCTGAATGAGGGTTGATAAGCACCCGCAGAGAATGTCGCACCCCAGAAATGGTCACACCAAGTGATGCTGGCACAAAAATGGAGCACTGGAGCCTGTGTTGCTACTTCCGGAGAAGACCCATTGCCGAAATTAGATTTGGCAATCTGGCTGCCAGATAGCCGACATTCGAATCACGATTTGGCTGACACGTGTGAGTCTGGAAGCGATTAGGGCGTTATGTTCAATGAGACATTGAGCTTGGTAGCGACTTCCTGATCGTTGTCATGATTCCAAGTGCCAGCCCACAAAAGCAACTGAACAAAGTCAAACGTACCATGTGAACTACGTTTTATTACCCACCGAAAACGCTGTTTTCATTGGGAAAAGTTTTATCCAATCTGTATTTGGTATTTCTTTATTCAGGGGCGTGTGTGGATAACTTGGCCGGTTGCGACAAAATGAAGTTACAAATATATGCACGGGAGCTAAAAAATGAAATTGTCTGAACTAAAAACACAAAAAGACGCAGGCGTTATCAATGGGTTTGAGGTTGTCCATGACCCTCAATATGCTGGTTGGATACTGATCGCTTTAGGTTCGTATGGGGGTCGTTGGACATTTCAAGATGACCAAGGGATAGATCGCGTCTTTGCCAGTCTTGACACGCTTATTGACATTGTTGAGTTCATTTCAGGTAAAGCCGTTACGTTTCGAATCCTCATCTGAATTGGGGATTGCGACTCTTAAATGCCTTGCGCGGGTGTTTTCAATGACTTTGGTCGTGCGCTGACCGAACTTACCTGGCGTTTCCCTTCGCATTTCAAAGCATAGGGGAAATGCCGTTGTCGGGTTTGTTCAAACTGCTCTGGTTTGCATCTCTTTGCAGCATTGAGCGAGAAGGAACGAAGCCTTTTCTCAAAGTGCACCAAAGACGCTTTGGCGATATGGGAAAGTGAAGGCAAGTTACTAGGCAGCCGGACACCTGAGTATTTCGAGGGTAAAAAACTTTGGCTCAGCTCAAAAAATGGGCAGTGCTTATTACAAGGCCATATATGTCGTATTCTCTGCGGGTATCCTGCTTTTGGTTGAAGGGTTTCAAGTGAAAGACTTTTCACTGAATACCATTGCCGCCAAGTTGAATGCATCAAATACGCCCACGATGCGCGGCGTTAGTTGGACCGCAAAAGCTGTCTCAAGAGTAATAGACGCCAGCACACAAAACGAGGTCTAACCGTGAAACGTGATCGCCATCAAAAAATTGTCTATGGGTTGCGGCGTATGACACTGGCCGCTAATCGTGCCACACGTGCCCTAACCATCGATGAACTGATACGGGCTAATCGCTGGGATTTGGCCTGGGCAATAGTTGCGAAGGTGTCGCGGCGTGTTGCCTAAGTCGTTGGTCGAAAAGTTAGCACAAGCGAAGGCTTACAGGGGCCAGGTTGTAGTCCGTAAACTACCCGTCGTTTTCCAGAGCCGTATAAACCACAGCGAACAGTCAAAAGCCGATCTTGGATTTTGCCGTAACCGGCCGTTCGCCACCGAAGCCAGAAACTCTGGAGCAGTCAGATAAGGACGATGATCAAGTCTTTCGGTTGGCAGTCAACTGTGCCGCTGGCTTGGTAAAGATTGCATCGTTGCTCACAGACTGTGGTCCAAAAGGCGCCTCACTTGCCTGATCATGGATGTAACATCGGTTACAGCGCCATTGGTTTTGCGCAACTGGTTTGCATTCTGCTGCCGCGCATTGATCCAACGAAACTTTCATGAAATACCGTTTACAAGAGACTGATCAGCACTATTTCAGTCTAGGCCAATCTCTCATTCAACTCGTTGCAAGTTTCGTCATTTATCTGGCGCTGGGCGCCCTTGGAATGAGTTTCGCTATCGCCAATGGCTATTCGAGCCCGATTTTTCCTGCAGCGGGCTTTGCTGTGGCCACGATGTTGTGGACCAAAGGTCGTGCGTGGCCAGCCATCTGGGCGGCGTCTTTTGCGTTGAACCTGGGTACAAGCTGGCTGCGTAGCGAACTGATTGCCCAAACTTACCTGATCGCTGCGTGTATCGCCGTGGGGTCGACCGTCCAGGCAATCGTCGCACGGCGCTTGATTACGCGGTTCATGGGTGATGGCTGGAAGTCCCTGGAGAAAGAAAAAGATGTTTTCATCTGTCTGGCGCTCGGCGGTCCGATCGCCTGTCTGGTTTCATCAAACTCCGGCGTTTTTGTTTTATCCCATTTCGGCGTGATCCCGCCAGGCGAGACGTTTTATGCGACCTTGAACTGGTGGTTGGGCGATATGTTGGGCGTGTGGCTTGCGCTGCCGATGACCTTGGTACTGCTGTTTGGAAAGTCTGAGCAATGGCGGCAGCGTTTGACCGTCGTTGTGTTACCGATCTTGGTCGGGGCCGGTCTGGTAATAGCTGCACACAAATTCGTTGCCGACTGGGAGCAACAAAATGTAAGCCAGAAAATTCGTGCGCACGGCGAGATCCTGGCCCAGGATTTAAGGCAACGCTTGATCGCGCATCAGGAAGCACTCGCAGCCCTTCAACGACTGTTCGAAGTGTCGCCAGACATGACCCATGACAATTTCGAGTATTTCACCCGCATCACGCTCGCAGACAACCCGGATATCTTCGCGCTCAGCATCAACCCTTTCATTACACAAAGCGCGCGGGAGAATTTTGAACGCGCCCAGTCAAAGATGTTTGCCGGTTTTGAAATTAAGGAACACGATACCCACGGCGGATTGGTGCGCGCCAAAATTCGGCCGGACTACGTTGCGGTCGGATACATCGCACCGCTGAAAGTCAATCGACCCGCACTTGGTTTCGATATCAGCTCCGACGCAGTGCGGCGGGCCGCGATTGAACGTGCCACCAAATCGACCTTGCACGCGGTCACCGGTCCGATTCAGCTGGTACAGGAAAAAATGAAACATGTGGGTGTTCTGGTTCTTTATCCCGCCTACCAGCAAGCCGCCCTGGAAAATCAAACCCATACCACCAAGCGCCTGATCGGCTATGCGGTCGGGGTCTTCAAAGTTGATGAGTTGGCTGAGATCGCAACGCGATCGGCCAATGTGGACGGGCTCGAGTTTCAATTGCTCGATCCCTTGGCTGATGGAGATAGCCAGGTGTTGTATTCGTCTCAGAAGAGCCTCCATTCGAGCCACCAAGAACGAGAGTGGCTCACAGGCATTCAGGTTGCTGATCGTCAATGGCAACTGCGTGTTTACCCAACCCATGCCTATCTCCAGCAGGAGCGTCAGTGGACAGCATTGCTAGTTGGCTGCAGTGGGCTCACACTGATCGCATTGCTGCAGATTCTGTTGTTGGGTACGACAGGTAGAACTTTTGTTGTGCAACGCATCGTGCGCAGTCAGACCCAAGAGTTGCGCGACAAAAGTGGCGCGCTGGAAGAACGAAACGCGCAATTGGACGCGCTGTTTGCCTTGAGCCCTGATGGTTTTGTGGCGATAGGGCAAAAAGGTACGATCAAGTTCGTCAACCCGGCTTTCCAGAGAATGACCGGGATTGCTGTCAACGATATGGTGGGACACACGGTCAGCGAACTTGATGCTGCATTGGGCATGCGACTTGAGCCCAATTCGAAATTTTTCGGAGTCATGCATTGCATCCCGGAAACTGGTGCCACCTTGCCAGCGCTGGTGTTGAACCTGACATATCAAGGGAACAAAGTGTTGCATGTCATGGGCATGAGGAGCGCATCAAGCCGCATTGCCAGTATCTTGTACCTGCGCGATATCACCACTGAGACTGAAGTCGATCGGATGAAAAGCGAATTCTTGTCAACGGCAGCGCATGAGTTGAGAACGCCAATGGCAAGCGTCTTTGGCTTTGCTGAAGTGCTACTCACCCAGGAATCAAGTCCGGATGAGCAAAAAGAAATGCTGGAAATCATTTTTAAGCAGTCCGGCTTGATGGCTAATATCCTGAATGAGTTGCTGGATCTGGCCCGGATTGAAGCTCGGCAAGGCAAGGATTTTGTAATCCAGAAGATCTCATTGCAAGACCTTGTGCGTGATGCAGTGAGCGGATTCAAACTGCCGCCGAACCGGCAAGCCCCCGTGGTGACAATGCCTGCTGAAGCGCAGTGGGTCGATGCGGATCGAAACAAAGTCAGGCAAGCGATTGTGAATCTGCTCTCCAACGCCTACAAATATTCTCCAAAGGGCGGCGCGGTTGAAATTGAATTCATGGCTTCAGCGTCGCAGACGGATAGGTGCATGCTGGGCTTGAGCGTGACAGACCATGGCATCGGTATGACAGCGGCGCAGACTGAACGCATATTTGAGCGCTTTTATCGGGCGGATACTTCGGGCAACATTCCGGGGACTGGCCTGGGTATGAGCATCGTCAAGGAAATCATAGAACTGCATGGCGGTGAAGTGCGGGTGGAAAGTACGCCAGCCATTGGCACCCGGATCACGCTTTGGTTTCCGCAGGCGCGTGCTTAAAACAATCTGGCAAACCATATTGACCGACTCAATGGCTTTGGTGATGTAAATCACCTTTCTGACTTCCAGCGGATGGCCGAGGAACAGGGTCAACCGGCTCCATATCTTGCGCTAGGACTGACCATCAGCTTCCCAGCAATCCTTAAACCCTCCCAGCCGCAGTTCGGCGCTTTGACGGTAGCGGGCGTGTAGATTGATCCCCGGTGTACTCGAAGTTCGAAGCGCGTCATACGAGACTTTCAAATTTAACGATCGGCTTCAGAAGGTTGGCTGGCTGCTGAAGACCCGCCAGAATCACCGATGCCAAAACTTTGCATTGCCACCCTAGCGGACAGGCTTAGACCCTCAGGAGACATTGGCCTTCCCGAAATGCCTGCAGGTGAGCTGTCATTCGGTGCGGCAACGTTTTAACTACCGCAACAGAGTTTTGTTGTGTTGAGCAAAGCAGCAACCACACCATGGCGATAAATAATCTTTCATATTATTCAAATATCTTTAATATTTCTTGCGCCAGTTTTCATTAGTCAATATCTGATTGATCATTCCATGATTCAAGTCATCTCCCTGAAAATTAACCTGATTCACTGATCCATTCGCTAATTGAAAATTCGGTGTGACTCATAAACCGTCTATTTTTTTAAACCGCGATAGGCTGAATGAACACGGCAGTGATTTCAAATCAACACCATAGTGTTATCAGCATTTAAACCACCTATCTCATCATCCCAATATCCCACCATGAACCTCAAAGACATCAAGATATCAACACGCCTCATCCTCGGCTTCGGCCTGCTGGCGTTATTGATGGGCCTCATTGGCGGCATCGCCATGTTCAAAACCAATGTCGTCAAGTCGGATATGGATACGCTGGTCAAGGACAAGGTGCCCAAAATCATCACACTGTTTGGGGATCGATGACGGCCTCAGCAAGATTGACCGAGCAATGCGCACCATGCTTCTCAACACCGACCCTGCAGGCATAAAAAAAGAGATTGCTCGCATCGAAGAGACGCGCAGGATGATTGGTGACCAATTAGACAAACTCGCCACCGAGGTCCACTCCGACGCAGGTAAGGCCGGACTGGCCAAAATTACTGAAACGCGCAGCAAGTACGTGCCGCTTCAGAGTAAGTTCATGGAACTGATGGTCGCTAACAAGGCTGATGAAGCCAAAGTCTTGTTGCTGGGTGACATCCAATTGGCAAACTTGGCCTACTCTGCAGCCTTGGACAGCATGATCAAGCATCAGGACACCGCAATGGAAGAATCCGCAGCTGAAGCCGAAGCCGCCGTGGCCAGCATGAAGCTGATGATGGGGGTAGCCGTGGTTTTCTCCCTGCTGTCAGCGGTGCTTCTGGCGCTATGGATCATTCGCGCCATTACCCGACCCATCAACCAGGCGGTCGATGTCGCGCGAGCAGTAGCCTCCGGTGATTTGAGCATGCAGTTTAGAGCCGATGGAAACAACGAGACCGCGCAACTGCTGATGGCACTCAAGGATATGCAGATCAGCTTGGTCAAGGTCGTCACGAATGTGCGTCAGGGCTCTGAAGGCGTCGCCACCGCCAGTGCCGAGATCGCTCAGGGCAACAACGACCTGTCGGCGCGCACCGAAAGCCAGGCCAGCGCACTGGAAGAAACGGCCGCTTCAATGGAAGAGTTAAGCGCTACCGTTAAGCAAAACGCCGACAGCGCACGCCAGGCCAACCAACTGGCCATGAACGCCTCCACCGTGGCCATCCAGGGCGGTACCGTCGTGGCCCAGGTGGTCGACACCATGAAAGGCATCAACGACGCCTCCAGAAAGATATCAGACATCATCAGTGTCATCGACGGCATCGCCTTCCAAACCAACATCCTGGCGCTCAATGCTGCCGTGGAAGCGGCCCGTGCCGGTGAACAAGGACGCGGTTTTGCCGTGGTAGCCAGTGAAGTGCGCTCGTTGGCCGGACGCTCGGCCGAAGCTGCAAAGGAAATCAAATCTCTGATCAATGCCAGCGTCGAACGGGTTGAACAAGGTACAGCTCTGGTAGATCAGGCTGGCTCCACCATGACCGAGGTTGTCGGCGCCATCAAGCGCGTTACCGATCTAATGGGCGAGATCAGCGCCGCCAGCTCGGAGCAAAGCGCCGGCGTCAGCCAAGTCGGTGAGGCAGTGACCCAAATGGACCAGGTAACGCAGCAAAACGCCGCTTTGGTCGAAGAGATGGCCGCTGCTGCCAGCAGCCTCAAATCGCAGGCGCAGGAACTGGTTCAGGTGGTGGCCGTGTTCAATCTTGGGACTGATAGCACGCAACACAGTATGCGCACAGGCGCCAGCTTGCAATCTTACAAACCGGCCAGCCGACCCTTGGCGATTAAGCCGCGTGCACCCGCTCGAACTAATGCTAATTCGGCTCCATTGAAACAGCTTACGTCCAGGTCTGCAACGGCGCAGAAAATAGTCGTTGCCACCACTGCGGCGGGCGGAGATGCCGACTGGGAAACCTTTTGACGCGCTATGAATACTTCAAGCTCAGATAGCGCCAAAAACTCTGAAGTAGAGCGAATTGTGCAAGGTCTATTTGACTTGCGCGACTCGCTGGTTGAAGTGTCATTGTGTCTGCGTGACTTTCAATTTGAGATTGATACGACGGGTCTCAAAGCAGCTTTGGCTCAAACACTTCAAGTCCTTGAGAACGCTAAATCACGAGCACAATAATCAGTCGACGATCAAGGCTAAACACAGCGCTTGTTTCAACATCTAACAGACCAAGCAGTCAGCAGCGGCGCGGGTTTTGGCACTTTTCCATTCCCTTAACTCAAGAAGTATGCTGACCTGATTCGACAGCGGGTTGTGAGGATTTTCAACGCGTATCGCAATAGCCACCGCTGAATTCGGCGTGGTTGAAAATGGATAACACTTATGGCGTTCATTTGAAGTCACTACCGTATAGATTCAGCCAATCGCGGTGTTACCCGAAATAAACGGCTTGAGTGCCTATCAGGGTGACTGCGTAACTTCAGTAAGCTAATATTGAACATTGTTGGTATTCTGTTGAATACTTAACATAGCAAAACTCCTTCCCTTGACCCTGGAAAAAATAGATGCGCAACAATCTGCCTGTCAGTCAGAATGAATACGTTTTGCCTGATGGCGATATTCTGGTTTCCACCACCGATTTGACGGGGCGCATCACCCATTGCAACCAGGGCTTTGTTCAAGCCAGCGGCTTTGACTATGATGAACTGCTCGGTCAGCCGCACGACATTGTGCGCCACCCGGATGTGCCGCCAGAAGCCTTCAAAGACCTTTGGTCCACCATCGGGCGTGGCCGTCCTTGGACAGGTATTGTCAAGAACCGGCGCAAAAATGGTGATCACTATTGGGTGCAAGCCAATGTGACGCCGGTGATGGAAAACGGCAAACCCAAAGCCTACATGTCGGTTCGGCTCAAACCCAGTCGCGAACAAATTCAGGAGGCACAAGCACTGTACACCTTGATTGCGCAGCAACGCAGCAGCGGCAATCACACCTTCAGACTGCATGCGGGCAAGGGTCGCCCTTTCGGTTTGCGAGATAACCTGACCAAATTTAATCGCCTGAGCTTGCGTGGGCGAACTGGTGTGGGTTTGATCGCGTTGGTGTTGCTGACGCTGTCACCGGCCTGGCTTTTTACCGACCAAGGTGTCGCTACGGTCAGTCTGATGCAACTCGCTGCTGGTCTGCTTAGTGCAACTGTGTTCTGGCATTGGTTTGGCACGGCTGTCAGCAGCCCGTTGAGGGATGCCCATCACTTGGCCAATGAGCTTGCGTGCTGCAACCTAGACGGAAACAGCGAATACAACGCCAACAGCCCCTTGGGTTCTTTGATGCGCAGGCTGTGGCTCATTAAATTGAACATGCGGGCCATCGTTTCAGACGTCCACGCGGAGGTGGTCGGCCTGAGACACGCAGCACAAGAGATTGTTCAAGGCAGCATGGAGCTCTCTGAGCGGACCGATTCCCAAGCTCAAGAGGTCGAGAAAACATCGGCGGCTGTAGAAGAGATTTCAGCGACCGTAGGCAATACCGCCGATACCGCCAGCAGCTTGGCTAGTTTGAGTTCGCAGGCGAGTTCGGAGGCCGCTGCAGGCGCCATTTCCATTGATCATGTCTCCGATTCGATGCACCAGATACAAACATCTTCCAGTCGCATCACCGAGATTGTGGGCGTGATTGAGCAACTTGCCTTTCAGACCAACCTGCTGGCCCTCAATGCGGCCGTTGAAGCCGCGCATGCAGGAGACCAAGGACGCGGCTTTGCCGTGGTGGCGACCGAAGTCAGAGCCTTGGCGCACCGCAGTAGCGCAGCGGCCAAGCAGGTCCGGGACTTGATTCTGACCTCTGCCAGCCAAGTCTCGGCAGGTAGCAGCACCGTCGATGCGGCTGGAGACACGATTCGCAAAGCGGTTGAGCAGGTGCACCTGGTCACGCAGCGGCTGGGGGAAATCACCTTGGCCACCAAGGAAGAGTCTCATGGCGTGGCGCAAATTAGCGAA
>Ga0208248_1000609_pt1 | contig 10309 bp, 10 predicted proteins | sample CryBogmetaGMA5M_FD_184545 | JGI IMG/M metagenome (GOLD analysis project Ga0208248, IMG submission 184545) | Freshwater microbial communities from Crystal Bog, Wisconsin, USA - MA5M (SPAdes) | ecosystem: Environmental > Aquatic > Freshwater > Lake | place: Crystal Bog, Wisconsin, USA | collected...
GCAGGATCCCCTCGCCCATGAGCATGGCGAGGATCTGGCTGGTGCGGAAGCCGATGGCCCGCAATACGGAGATCTCCGTCGTGCGCTCCCGGATTGCCATGGCCATGGTGTTGGCGGTGACGATGAGGATGGCCACCAGCACGGCGCCGGTGATCATCTGGATGATGGCCGAGTAGTTCCCCATCATCTTCAGGAACTCCAGCTGGAAGGCGTTCTCTGTCTCGCTGTAGGTCGGCTCTACCGCATCATGGAAGTGCCGGTCGATGCGCTCGATGAGCTTGGGGACATCGTCGGCCCGGTGCACCCGCACGAAGAAGGTCCCGACGCGGCCCTTCATGTAGGACACGCCCTCCTCGAGCAGCTTGTAGTTGAAGTGCAGCGCCAGCTCATCCGCCGGGCGTTTGGAACGGAAGATGCACCGGATGGTGAGCCGCACGGTGATGGGGAAGAGCTCACTCTTGAGGGAGACCACGTCCCCCAGCTTCCAGCCGTACTTGTCCGCCAGGGTCTTGCCCACGAGGGCGCCATTCCGGTCGCGCAGGAACTCCCGGAACTGGGCCTCCGAGTACTCCACGATCTCCTCCTTGAAGACCGTGTTCACGAACTCGGCCTCGCTGGCGAAGTTGGGAAAGAAGTTGCTGCGGTCGATGTAGACGCCCTGGAACCACTGCAGGCCCATCACCGACTCGACCTCGGGCTGCTGACGGAGCCAGTCGGCGTAACGGGTGGGCAGGAGGTTCGTGATGGAGACCTTGTGGCGCACCACGATCCGATTGGAGGCGTCGGGGTTGTTCGCGAAGGCGTTGAGCGTCGCGAGGATGCTCTGGAGGATGGCGATCAGCGCCACCGAAACGGTGATGGAGAGGATCGTCAGCACCGTCCGCCGCTTCGAGCGGAGGAAGGACCGCAGGACCAGCCTCAGGTATTTCACAGGCTGCCCGGAGAACCGCTCACCGGTTCACCTCGATGGTCCGGTCCAGCACGCCCTTCTCGAGATGGATCTGGTGCCGCGCATGGTGCGCTGCCTTGGGGTCGTGGGTGACCATGACAATGGTCTTGCCGAGGTCCCGGTTGAGCCCCTCCATGAGCGCCATGATCTCCTCGGCGTTCTTGTGGTCCAGGGCGCCCGTGGGCTCATCCGCCACCAGCAGCTCTGGGTCGCCCACGATGGCCCGGGCCACGGCTACGCGCTGCTCCTGGCCGCCCGAGAGCTGGCGGGGGTAGTGGTCCCTCCACTCGGTCAGCCCCACGTGGGCCAGGGCCTCCTCGACCTTCTCGCGGCGCGCCCGGCGGCTCATGGGAGTCAGCAGCAGCGGCAGCTCGACGTTCTCGAAGGCCGTCAGCACCGGGACCAGGTTGTAGTTCTGGAAGATGAACCCAACGTAGGTGGACCGCCAGGCCGCCAGCTCGTCGTCATCCAGGCCGTTCAGGGTGTGCCCGCACACCTCCAGCTCGCCGCCCGTGGGCCGGTCGATGCCCGCGATGAGGTTTAGCAAGGTGGTCTTGCCGCTGCCGCTGGGACCCATGAGGGCGTAGTAGCCGCCGGCCGGGATCTCCAGATCGATCCCCTGCAGCACCGGGATCTCCAGGGACTCGCGGTAGTAGCTCTTGGCCAGGCCCCGCAGGCGGATGATGGGTTCCCCGCTCATCGCTCCTTCACCTTCACCTTCGCCCCGGGCTCCAGCTTGGTGTCCGAGAGCAGCACCAGGAGCGCGGCGCTCCGGTCCAGGCCCGTGACTTCGTAGCCGACGGGATTCTCCGCCGCGATGGTGATGGGCTTCAGGACCGCCAGGCCGTTCTCCAGGACCCAGACGAAGGGCTGGCCCTTGACGCGGATGACCTGCTCGCGCCCCAGCACCAGTACGTCCTGGCGGAAGGGCTCACCCAGGAAGGTCACCTTGGCGCCCATGTCCGGCACCAGGAAGGGGCTCTTATCCCGGAAGCCCACCCGGACGATGACCACGGCCTTCTGGCGGTTGGAGGTGGGGTAGATCTCACGGAGCTCGCCCCGCAGCGGCTTGGCCCCGGGCTCTGCCTCCAGGGCATCCACCCGGATCTCCACGGGCATGCCCTTGCGCAGCTTGGTGATGCCGGTCTCGCTGACCTCCACCTCGACTTCCAGGGAGTCAAAGTCCGCCAGCACGGCCACGGCGTTGATGGCGTTGGCGCCACCGGCGCTGCCGGGGCTGACGGTCTCTCCCACCTCGGAGAGCTTCTGCGTCACCGTGCCCGTGAAGGGGGCCCGCAGCACCATGTTCTCGAGGGTGGCGTCCAGGTAGCGGAGCTGCGCCACCAGCGAGGCCCTGCCCGTCCTCAGGCGGTCCAGGCTGGCCCGGTCCAGGATGCCGTCCTTGGCCAGGGCCTCCCCGCGCACCAGATCCGCCTCAGCCTGCTGCAGGTTCACGGCGGTCTGCTCCCGAGAGGCCTCCAGGTCCGTGGCCTCAAGCCGGGCGATGATCTGGCCCTTCTGCACCCGGCTGCCTTCTTCCACGCCCAACCAAGCCAGCCGACCGAGCACCTTGGCCGAGAGCGTGGCCCGGTGGCGGGCCACCAGGTAGCCCGAGGCGCTGACCAGGGGATTCCGTTCCCCGGCCTTGAACACCGTCGGACTGGCGACCCCCAAGGTCAGGGGCGCATTCCGCTGGATCGCCGCGAAGACCACGGCCGCGATCCCCAGGAGCGCCAGCACCAGCCAGCCCAGGGGAAACCGCTTGCGGATGACTGAGGGCCGACGGACGGGGGACTCGCTCATGGATGGAGCTCCAAATGGCCAAGTTGCTATAGCTTAGCCTGGGTTCAGGGGCGCTGGAAGCGGCCCGCGAGCCCCCGGAAGGCCGGCGTCAGGGCCCAGACGAGCAGGACCATGGGCAGGGGCACCACAAGCAGCCAGGCCACGGAGGCGTGCCAGAGGCTCGTCCAGAAGGAGCCCAGGGCGCCCCAGGCGTCACTCCGGATGGCCTGCTGCAGCTGACCGAGCGAGAGCGGCAGCCGGGAGCTGCCAAAGAGCCGCTCGCCCAGCCTGATGAAGGGGATGAGCAGGGCCAGCTGCAGGGGATAGGCCAGGTAGTTCGCCAGCTGCAGGGCCACCTGGTTCAGGCGAAAGACCGCGCCCGCCGCCGCGCAGAGTGCCGTGGACGTACCCCACAGGGGGCAGATCCCCAGGGCTAGGCCCGTCGAGAGGCTCCAGGCGAGGCCCTCGGGACTCGCCCCCTGGCGGAGGACGGAGACCAGCGGCTCCCAGAGGCGCCGTCGCAGCCAGGCCATCAGGACCGGGACGAGGCCATGGCCGCGCGGGGAAAGGGCCGCATATCCCGGACGATGCCCACCCAGCCCAGCACCTTCAGGCCGTAGTAGGTGGGATCCACCTCCCACCAGCGGATGCCCGCGCGGCAGCTGGCCTGGTAGTGGTGGTGGTTGTTGTGCCAGCCCTCGCCCAGGGTGATCAGCGCCAGGACCAGGTTGTTGCGGCTCTGGTCACCGGTCTCGAAGCGCCGGGTGCCCCAGACGTGGGTGAGCGAGTTGATGCAGAAGGTCCCGTGCCAGAGCAGCACCGTGGAGATGGCGAAGCCCCAGACCAGGGTCTCCCAGCCCCCCAGGCCCGACCACAGGCCGAAGCCGAAGGCCAGCGTCCCCAGCAGCCAGGGACAGATCCAGTGGTAGGTATCCAGGAAGCGCAGCTCCGGAAAGCGGGCAAAGTCCTCGATGGTGGCGGGGTCGTAGGTGTCATGGGCATCGGACAGCACCCACCCCAGGTGGGACCACCAGAAGCCGTCGACCACGGGAGAGTGCAGGTCCTGCGGCGTGTCCGAGTGCCGGTGGTGGTGGCGGTGGTTCGCAGCCCACCACAGCACCCCCTTCTGGGCCGAGGTCTGGGCCAGGAAAGCCATTAGGAACTGGGCCACCCGGCCCATGCGATAGGCCCGGTGGCTGAAGTAGCGGTGGTAGCCGGCGGTCACCGCAAACATGCGGACCAGATAGAGCGCCGCACAGAGTGCCACCAGCTTCCAGGAGAAGGTCAGCCAGAGCGCCGCCAGGCAGCCCAGGTGGACCAGGACGAAGGAGACCGAGGTCACCGTGAACGTGAAGGGCTTGCGCATGGAAACGCTCCGAAGGGCTAAGGGTACCTCAGGCATTGATACATAAAAAGTAATCTTTGGCTCATCAACAAGCTGATGAATGGAACTCCAGTGCCGCGGGGACCTGCAGCACGGCCGGGGAAAGCCTGAGCGCCAACCGGATCGGGAATCGAGGTCTGCCGCTACGCGGCATAATGTTTCAGGACCAGAGGATTACCTATTTTTTCTAGTGTCTTTTGTTGAATTAATTGTTTTTCTGTAGCCATAGTCTCTGCAGGAGGTGGGTTATGAGCGCGATTCGATTGGCGGCGACACTGCTGGCGGTGCTGATCGGCCAGGTGCCAACGGGCGCGGCGGCCCAAGGGGCCCAACCGAGGACGGACCAGACCATCATCACGAGCCTTTCTCTGGACGGCCTTCCCATGGGGCGGCTGATGGATTCTCGGCAGACCCAGACTGCAGCCGGACTCGAGGAGCTGCTCGTCATCTCCCCCCAGGGCATGAACCCAGCCTTCTTCAGCGCCTGGATCATTCCCACCCTCCAGGGGCAACGGCCGATGAAGACGGTTCGGCTTACAGGAATCAACCGCGATGGCAGGGCGGTAAGCGCCACCGATCTGCTCGGTATCGTGCCGCAGAAGATCGAATTCCCAGCGCTTGATGCCGGTGGCCACGATCTGCTCCAGATCAAAGTCACCCTTTTCGCACCCAAGGTGACCCAGGTCCAAGGTCCACTGGTTGCTTCTGGCTCGGCTGGAACCTCGCAGACCCTTCGAACGTCTGCTTTCAAGCTCCAGATCGCAGGCCTGGATACGTCGCGTGTCAGCAAGATCGAGGCGATCAGTTTCCTGCCCAGGTCTGTCAATCCGGGTGCGAGTCTGTCTCGACAACCCGCCAGCTCCCTGTCCAGCGGGAAAGACCCCTTGCCTGGAAAAGGCCTGCAGCCCACTGGGGCAGCTACCATCTCCAATCTAATCATCGTGATCCCCCAGGCTTTGGTGCAGCCTTTCCAGCAGTGGCTCACCACCGCCCCCAGCCAGACCAAGAGTGGCTCCATCGAATACCTGGGCCCGGACTTGAGGCCGACCTGGGCGGCGCTCTCCCTCCAGGGTCTGGGTATCACCAAGATCAGCACCGAACCTGGCCCAGGCCCCAACGGCATGGTTCGCTCAAGGGTGGAGATGACCATCGGAGGCCTCCAGCTGGTGTCCAGGCCCTGAACAAGGGGGGCCGGTTGGCCCCCCTTGGTTTGTTGGTGCACCCGACTGGAATCGAACCAGCGACCTCTGGCTTCGGAGGCCAGCGCTCTATCCAACTGAGCTACGGGTACTAGCTGAAAGCATTGAAGCTTGATTGGGCCGTGTGAATGAATAAATCATCACAGGCTGAGACAACCAATTGAATCACCCCGACAAGGGCTGGCGCGACTAGCCAGGGCCAATGGTAGCGCGAGATTCCTGGTTTGGGCTAGTGGTTCAGGCTGCTGGCAAGTCGCCCAGTCTTTCCACAGAACCGGGGTCACAGAGCTGAAGCGGTGGCCTTCCCAAAACCGGAATGCCTCAGGAGCCTCTGCTTGCGTCGATGTGGCGTTCGATTCCATCCAGGACGCGCTCAAGGCCGAAGTCGAAGCCCTCTTCCATCGTGCGTGGCCGGCCAGCGCGCACTGGCAGCGGAGACGCCTCCGAAATGCCCCCCGACTGGGAGGTGAGAATGGCGGACAGCCTCGGGTAGCGCGGGTTGTGGATCGCACGACCGAGGTCCCTGCCCACAGCCTGCGCCCACAGCTCGTCCGACATGCCCCGGGACCTGGCGCGCGCCAGCGAGATGGCCGTATCAGAGGCTCCGCTCACGTAGGCGTGCACCACGCTCAGCATGTCCATCAGGTCCTCGGGGCTCAACCCCGTGTCGGCAAGGGCCTCCAGGAGCGCTTCATGCCAGCTCAGCCAGTTGGGGCCATGGGGCGCCGCGACGAACGGCAGCTCCGCCAGCCAAGGTCGTGCAATCAACATCGCCCGCTTCGCATAGGCCCAGGCAACCACTTCCTGACGCCAGCCCTGACGCGGGCCGCTCCTGGGCGGCGGCGTCCCCATGGCAGCGTCCACCGAAGCGTCGATCAGCGCTTCCTTGTTCGGGAAGTAGCGGTAGAGCGCCATGGTGGTGAACCCAAGCCTTTCGGCGACCGCGTACATCGTGAGCGCAGCGAGACCGTTCTGGTCGGCCACGCTGATCGCTGCCTGGACGATGTCTTCGCGGCTCATCGTGGGCTTGGCCCCCCGGCTCGGCCGGGGCGGAGTCTCCCAGAGCAGCTCACTGCGCTTCTGAAGGTCAAGAGCCGCGCCTTCGGGGTTGGCAGGTGTCTGTGGGAGGTCCTCACGGCGTCGCCCACCCTTCGTCTCAGGGCTCGGCCGATCCCCCTGGCCAGTCCTTCCTGCCATGTCGCTCCTTTTCCCAAAAAAGTACCTTGAACGAAACTGTGTATAGCATACACTATTGTTTGTGAGACAAAGACTCATCCCCATCAGGAGAACCTCGTGTCCAACAACTCCTTTACTATCAACACTCCTTCACGTAATACCCGTGTCGGTCGCCAGGGATTCTCTCGGAAAGTGGTCGCGACCATGGGAGCCATCCTCCTGCTCTTGGCCTCGACGCGCCCGGCCGCAGCCCAGACACCGCCCCAGCCCCCGGCGGCTTGGGAGTTCTACGTCTCCGGTGGTTGGCTCATCCCCACCGGCGCCCAGCGGGCCAGCCTCAAGGGCGCGGACCTGACTGCGGTGGTGGTGTCCTATGTCCCGCACCCGTCCTTCGCCATCACGGCCACCTTTGAGTGGGCGCGGAGCCACGACCTCGCCATCGCGGGGGAGCCCAAGCTCGACATCTTCATCGGTGATGTCGGAGCGGAAGCACGCGGGCCCCAGCTGTCCCTGGGCAGCACGTGGAAGGTCGCACCCTTTCTCGGCGCCGGTGGTGGCGCCCGGAGCACCAACATCCCCAGGCTCCCCACCGATCCCACCACCAGCCTCACCGCCTATGGCAGTGCTGGCGGCGAGTTCGCCATTCACCGCGTGCACCTGCGCCTTGAGATTCGGGACTATGTTTCCAGCTTCAAGCCGCTCGCAGGCAGCGGCAAGGCCGCGACGCGCAACGATGTCGTCATCATGCTCGGCCTGCGCTTCGTCAAGAAAGGAGCGTAAGAAGACGTGAAGACCTCTGCTCCGAAAGCCGAATGGCTGCTACCCGCCGGGTTGATCGGGCTCAGCTTCTTCCCCGTTCTGGCGGGCGCCTTCCGCCTCTTTCAACTTGGGGGCGGCGCAGGGATCACGCCCGAAAACGCCCGCTTCTTCGCGACCCCCCTGCCCATCGTGCTGCACCTTATCAGCGTCACCATCTACTGCATTCTGGGCGCCTTCCAGTTTGTCCCCGGTTTTCGCCAGCGCCGGCCCAACTGGCACCGCATGGCGGGTCGGATTGTCGTCCCTTGTGGGCTGGTCGCTGCCCTCACGGGTCTGTGGATGGCCCAGTATTATCCCCGCCCCCTCTTTGACGGCACGCTCCTGTACGCCATCCGGCTGGTAGTCGGTGTGGCGATGGTGCTGTTCATCGCTCTCGGCATGGCCGCCATCGGGCGGCAGGACATCCCCGCCCACCGCCCTTGGATGATGCGCGGCTATGCCCTTGGCCTGGGCGCGGGCACTCAGGTGCTGACCCACCTGCCGTGGTTCCTGTTCCCGAGCGTTCGGGGCGAGCTGACCCGCGCCGTACTCATGGGGGCAGGCTGGGCCATCAACCTCGCCTTGGTCGAATGGATCCTCCTGCGCGAACGCTCGCAGGTGCAACGCAGGACACGCACAGCAGCAATGCAAACCACAACCAGCCAAACAGGAGGCACACCATGTACCGTCAAGACCTAACAGCGGCCCACAGCGGCCGCAGCGTGGACCCGTCGGCCCACACCGGCGCCAGCCACCTCAAGGGGACTCCCATGAAGACCATTGCGCGGTCCTGCCTGGTCAGCCTTGCCTTGCTGCTCTTCGCGGCCCTGCCTCTGGTCGCCCAGGTGGGCTGGTCCCAGTACGAGATCCCCGGCAAGGGCGAGAGCACGCCGGCCATCACCGTGGCGCTCTTCTACCCCAGCCCATCGCCAGGGCGAGAGATCCCCATGGGTCCCTTCAGCATCCGCGCTGCCATCAGGGGCGCGTCGGAACCCACGGTGAAGGGGCTGATCGTGCTGAGCCACGGGCTGGGCGGCTCGGAGCTCGCCCATAGCCGCTTGGCCGAGGCCCTGGCCGCAAGGGGCTACCTGGTGGCCGCCCTGCGCCACCCAGGCGACAACTGGATGGATGGTTCCTTGTTGAAGAAGACTCCGGAGCGCTACTTCTACGAGCGGCCGCGCCAGGTCAGCCGGGTCCTCGATGCCTTGCTGGCCGACCCGATCTGGAAGGACCGCATCGCCCGCGATGGCAAGGGCCCGCGCATCGGCACCCTGGGTCATTCGGCCGGGGGCTATACCGTCCTGGCCCTGGCCGGGGGTGTCCCCGATCTCGCCCAGTCGAGGAAGCACTGTCGGGAGGAAGGCCAGGACGATCCCTTGTTCTGCCGCACCGGCGGCACCGAGTGGCCTGTCGCCCCTCCCCAGGCTGGCCCGCCCTTGAAGGACCCTCGGGTTCGCGCAGTGGTGGCCATGGCCCCCGTGGGCGTCCTGTTCACGGCCGAGTCCCTGGCCAAGGTCCAGGTCCCGATTGCAATCTATGCTGGGGTCAAGGACCGCTGGCTGGTGCCGCGCTTCCACGCCATGTGGGTCGCAAAAAATCTCCCTGGTGCAGAGCTGCACCTGGTGCCCAACGCCTGGCACTTTGCCTTCAGTGATACACCCAGCTACCCCATCCCAACCCCGGATGGCGACATGGCCGCCGATCCATCCGGGTTCGACCGGGCCGCCTTTCTGAAAGGGCTGGGGCCCGAGCTTGCGGACTTCTTCGACAAGGCCCTTAACTAGGTTCAGTGGGGGCTGTCAGCTGCGCCCGCCGACCATCCGCCGCCGGACACTGCCGTTGGTGCCGGCAAAGTACCGGCGCACACCCTGGGTGATGGCCTCCGCCACCAGGGTACGGAAGCCCGCATCCTGGAGTTTCTTCTCTTCCTTGGGGTTGGAGATGAAGGCCACCTCCACCAGGACCGCGGGCATGGCGGCGCCGCGCAGCACGACGAAGGGGGCCTGCTTCACGCCACGCCCCTTGATGCCGGCCAGCTGGTTGAGCTCGCCCTGGAGGGCCACGGCCAGGCGCTCGGAGTCCTGCAGGTAGGCCTTCTGGGCCAGGTCATCCAGGATGCTGGCCACCACGCTGTCCGCGCTGCCGGGCGGGGCGCCGGCTCCGGCATTTTCCGCCGCGGCGACGTCGTCATTCTTGCCCTTGGCAAGGCTCAGGAAATAGACCTCGGAGCCCCGGGCGGACTTGGCCCGGGCGGCGTTCAGATGGAGGCTGATGAAGAGGTCCGCACCCTGCTCGTTGGCGGCCCGGGCCCGATCCCAGAGGGGGACCAGGGTGTCATCCTCGCGGGTGCAGACGGCCTCGAAGCCCGCCGCTTCCAGCTTCTCGGAGACGGCCCGGGCCAGCTGCAAGGCGGCGGTCTTCTCCTTCAGGCCCCTGGGGCCCCGGGCGCCGCCGTCCTCGCCGCCATGGCCCGGGTCCACCATCACCTTGAGGCGGGCGACCAGCCCCTCGGGTTTGGGTACCTGGGCCCAAGACAGTAGGCTGAAGGTGGCGAGCAGAAGGCTCGGGAGTCGGATCATGGCCCAGTCAGTAAAAGGTATGCGGGATCTCTTCGGGGCGGAGCTGCGTTGGTTCCAGCATATCGAGGAAACAGCCCGGCGCGTATTCGGGCGCCACGGCTACGGCGAGATCCGCACTCCGATCCTCGAGGAACTGGACGTCTTCAAGCGCAGTGTGGGCGAGAGCTCGGACATCGTGAACAAGGAAATGTACCAGTTCACGGACAAGGGCGGGCGCGAGGTGGTGATGCGCCCCGAGAACACGGCGGGCGTGGTTCGGGCCGCCATCCAGCACAAGCTCCTGACCTCCAATGACCCGGTGCTGTACTACTACATTGGCCAGCAGTTCCGCTACGAGCGCATGCAGACGGGCCGCTACCGGCAGTTCTGGCAGATCGGGGCCGAGAGCTTCGGCGTGGCCAGCCCCGAGAGCGAGGCCGAGAGCCTCCTCATGCTCTACAGC
>Ga0208248_1000617_pt1 | contig 10232 bp, 10 predicted proteins | sample CryBogmetaGMA5M_FD_184545 | JGI IMG/M metagenome (GOLD analysis project Ga0208248, IMG submission 184545) | Freshwater microbial communities from Crystal Bog, Wisconsin, USA - MA5M (SPAdes) | ecosystem: Environmental > Aquatic > Freshwater > Lake | place: Crystal Bog, Wisconsin, USA | collected...
CGGCAAACAACACCAACGCGGCCAGACCCGCGGAGCCGATGGCGTAGCCTTTGGTCACGGCTTTGGTGGTGTTGCCCACGGCGTCGAGGGGGTCGGTTACTTCACGCACGCTACTGGGCATTTCGGCCATTTCTGCGATGCCACCTGCGTTGTCTGTGATCGGGCCATAGGCATCCAAGGCCACCACAATACCGGCCATGCTGAGCATGGCTGTGGCGGCGGTCGCTACACCGTACAAGCCGGCTAAGTTATAGGCCGCCACAATCGCGGCGCATACGGACAGCACAGGCCAAGCTGTGGACTTCATCGAGACGCCAATGCCCGCAATGATGTTGGTGGCATGACCCGTGGTGCTGGCACTCGCCACGTGTTTGACGGGCGCGTAGTCGGTGCCCGTGTAGTACTCGGTGATCCACACCAAAGCGGCGGTCAACACCAAGCCCACGGCGCAGGCGCCAAACAAGCGCATCTGTGTGCCTTCGCCTAGGGCGTTGTCGGGCATCATGCTTGTGGTGACAAAGTAAAAAGCGATCAGGCTCAAGACGCCTGCCACGATCAGGCCTTTGTACAAAGCGGGCATGACATTTTTCATGCCAGGGGTCGCTTTCACAAAGGAGCAGCCCACGATGGAGGCCAGAATCGAGACGCCACCCAAAACCAAGGGGTAGAGCACGGCCTGCATAGGCGCTGAGGCGACCACCAATGCGCCCAGCACCATGGTGGCGATGAGGGTGACGGCGTAGGTCTCAAACAAGTCCGCAGCCATGCCGGCGCAATCGCCGACGTTGTCGCCGACGTTGTCAGCAATCACGGCAGGGTTACGAGGGTCGTCTTCTGGAATACCAGCCTCGACTTTTCCGACTAAATCGGCGCCCACATCGGCTCCTTTGGTGAAGATGCCACCGCCCAAGCGGGCAAAGATGGAGATCAGCGATGAGCCAAAGGCCAAACCGATCAAGGGATCGAGTAGCGTGGCGAGGTTTTTGTCAGGGGTGTAGTTGCCGTTGCCGACTAAAAACCAAAAAAATCCAGTAACGCCCAAGAGCCCAAGGCCCACCACCAGCATGCCGGTAATAGCGCCGCCTTTGAAGGCAACATCAAGCGCTGGTCCAATGCCGTGCGTGGCTGCTTGCGCTGTGCGCACGTTGGCTTTGACGGAAACGTTCATACCGATAAAGCCACAGGCGCCTGACAAAACGGCACCCACCACAAAGCCTAGTGCCGTGAGCGTCCCAAGAAAGAAGGCAATAAAAACGGTCAAAATGACACCGACGGCTGCGATGGTTCGGTACTGCCGGGTAAGGTAGGCGGCCGCGCCTTGCTGGATTGCCGCTGCAATTTCTTGCATTCTGGCGTTACCGGCATCCATCGCGAGGATGGATGATCGGGCCCAAAAGCCATAAATCACCGCCACCAGCCCGCAGGCGAGTGCAAATAAGAGTGCTGAATTACCGTTCATTAAGTATTCCTCCTTGTGTTTATCGTCCGACTTTACGACTTCGCAAGAAAGGCGCAAGCCCCATGAAAGTAAAATCGGGGTTAATCCTTAGAGTTTCTTTCAACTTTTCTTAAAACGAGACACCATGTCCCTTGATAACGTTACCCCCGGTAAAAATGTTCCTGAAGCCTTCAACGTGATCATCGAAATTCCGATGAACGCTGATCCAGTGAAGTATGAGGTCGATAAAGAAACAGGCGCGATCTTCGTTGACCGGTTCATGGGTACTGCCATGCATTACCCCACCAACTACGGCTACATACCAAAGACCATTGCGGGCGACGGTGACCCTGTGGACGTATTGGTGATCACCCCATTTCCATTGATCCCCGGCGTTGTGGTGCCTTGCCGCCCGATTGGCATTTTGCTGATGGAAGACGAAGGCGGACAAGACGGAAAAGTGTTGGCTGTGCCTATCGATAAAATCTTGCCGATCTACAGCCATTGGCAAAAACCTGAAGATATGAATGAGTTGCGTTTGCGCACCATTGCTCACTTCTTTGAACACTACAAAGACCTCGAAAAAGGCAAGTGGGTCAAGATCAAGGGCTGGGAAGGCGTGGAGTCTGCCAAGAAAGAAATCTTGGACGGTATCGCCAACTACAACAACGCCAAGAAGTAATTCGTCGTTGTCTCTTAAAAGCCCGCTCATTGGCGGGCTTTTTGACGTCTGGGCTTATTGCGGTTCTTGGTGTTTGAATGGGCTACGCTCGGCCAAATGGTCAAGGTAGTTGTCGACCCCCGCCGTTTCGCGTTCGAGAAAACGTTCCACAGCATCGGAAAACGCGGGATGGGCCAACCAGTGCGCGCTGTATGTGGCCACGGGCATGAGGGCGCGTGCCATTTTGTGCTCCCCTTGTGCCCCACCTTCAAAGCAGTCCACGCTGTTGGCGATGCACCAGTTCAGGGGCTGGTAGTAGCAAGCTTCAAAGTGCAAGCAGTCCACCCGTTCTAAGGCTCCCCAATAGCGGCCGTAGGCGACGGCATTGGGTGTGCCCAAGCCTTGCACGGCGATCAGACTGCAGGCAATGGGTTGTTGCGCGCGCTCCGCGATGAATAGCACCCAGTTTTCAGGCATGTGGTCTTGCATGCTTTGAAAGAAGGCGCGGCTCAAATAGGGCGCATTGCCGTGTTCTAGGTAGGTGCGTTCATAGCACTGGTAGAAAAAGTCCCAGTCTTGCGTGCGAATGTCTGTGCCTTGCACGGTTCGGAATTGAACGTTTGCCTCTGCCACACGGCGACGTTCTTGTCTGATTTTTTTGCGTTTTTCTTGGGATAAGCTGGCTAAAAACGAATCAAAGTCGACAAAGGGCATGCCTTCCGTTTTGTCGGCATTGCGCCAATGAAACTGCACGGTTTGGCGTTGTAGCAAACCTTGTGCGTTACAGGCTTCTCGGTCGTTAGGGCTGGTGAACAAAAGGTGTAACGATGAGAGATCTTGCTTCTGGCAGACTTGCAGCATGCTCTCAAGCAAGGCTTTTCTAGCGTGCGCATCGACTGCCAGCAATCGTGAACCGGGGACCGGCGTAAACGGCACAGCAGCGACCCCCTTCGGGAAGTAGTTGAGGTTGTGGTCGGCATAAGCTTTGGCCCAAGCCCAGTCAAACACGTATTCACCATACGAGTGGGCTTTGATATAAAACGCGCAAGCGGCGACTAGGACGTCTGCTTGCCAAAGGGTCACAAACTGCGGCGTCCAACCGGTCTCTGGCGTGGCGCTGCCGCTGGCATGCAGTGCACCAAGGTAGGCGTGTTGCATGAAAGGTGAGGGCGCATCTTGCTGCCTGAGTAAGGTGTCCCACGCGAGGGAGGGGATATCGAAAGGGTTCACGAACACGCGAATGACATAATCCATCTGCTTTTTAGACCTGTTTTACTTTGGACGATGTGCCTGCTGCCATGACTCTCAAAATTTGTGTTGCTCAGTTGAATTTCGTGGTGGGTGACATGTCGGGCAACGCCCAGAAAATCATCGATTGCGCGACAAATGCCTATCAAAATGGCGCACGTTTGGTGTTGACGCCTGAGTTGTCGCTGTGCGGCTATGCCGCCGAAGATTTGTTTCTGCGCCCCTCATTCATCAAGGCCTGTGATGATGCCCTGAAAACGGTGTCCTCGGCGCTGAGCGGGTTAAAGGGGCTGCATGTGGTGGTGGGCCATCCCGCCGGTGGTGACGAACGTACACGCTCGGTATCGGTACAGCGCCGTTTCAACATGGCTAGCGTGGTCTGTGAGGGGCGAGTTGTGGCCACGTACGCCAAGCGTGAGTTGCCCAACTATCAAGTGTTTGACGAGCGCCGATATTTCTTGCCTGGTGACACGCCTTGTGTCGTCGATGTCGATGGCGTCAAGGTCGGCTTGCTAATTTGTGAAGACGCTTGGTTTGATGCACCCGCGTTGGATGCCAAAGCGGCAGGCGCTGAGCTGCTGGCAGTCATCAACGCATCGCCTTTTCATGTGGGCAAGGGTGATGAGCGCGAGCAGGCCATGCGTGGCCGCGTGCAAGCCACGGGCTTGCCTTTGATTTATGCGCATTTGGTGGGTGGTCAAGACGAGGTGGTGTTTGAAGGCCGTTCGTTTGCGCTCAATGCAGATGGCGCGTTGGCTGGTCGGGCGCCTAGTTTTGATGTGGCGTCGTTTGCGATAGAGGCCATGCGACACAACGGGATACATCTTTCTGCCACGGTGGCTGAACACGGCTCGCTTGAAGCCGACCTGTGGCATGCCTTGGTGATGGGTGTGCGCGATTACATTGGCAAAAATGGTTTTCCCAGCGCGCTGCTGGGTTTATCGGGCGGCATCGATTCGGCCTTGGTGCTCGCGATTGCCGTAGATGCTTTGGGTGCGGACAAGGTGCGTACAGTGATGATGCCGTCGCCCTACACCGCAGAAATCAGCTGGGTTGATGCGCGTGAGATGGCTCAACGTTTGGGCGTGCGCTATGACGAAGTGTCCATCGTGCCAGAGTTTGAAGCATTCTTAGGTTCGCTCAAGGCGGACTTTGAAGGCACGCAGCTTGACACCACGGAAGAGAACATCCAAGCCCGTATCCGTGGCACGCTACTGATGGCTTTGTCTAATAAGTTTGGCGCCATCGTGTTGACCACGGGCAACAAGAGTGAGATGGCCACGGGTTACTGCACCTTGTATGGCGACATGGCCGGTGGTTTTGCGGTGATCAAAGACGTGGCCAAGACTTTGGTGTTTAAGTTGGCCCGTTGGCGCAATGCCCACGACCCCTACGGCACAGGCCAGCAACCCATTCCTGAGCGCATCATCACGCGCCCACCCAGCGCTGAGCTGCGGCCAGACCAAACCGACCAAGACAGTCTGCCTCCCTATGAGGTGCTGGACGAGATCGTTTCCCGCTTCATGGAGAACGACCAAAGCTCGGATGAGATCATTGCTGCAGGTTTTGCGCGAGCTGATGTGGAGAAAGTGACCCGCTTGATTCGCATCAACGAATACAAACGCCGTCAATCTCCGGTGGGAATTCGTGTCACGCACCGAAGTTTTGGTAAAGATTGGCGTTATCCTATAACCAATAAATTTAGCGCCTAAAAAGGCCTTTTCTTTGACTCCAAGGACTTTGACTATGAAGCAAATCACCGCCGTTATCAAACCATTCAAACTTGAAGAGGTGCGTGAAGCACTCGCCGAATGTGGCGTGACCGGTTTGACCGTGACCGAGGTTAAAGGGTTTGGTCGTCAAAAAGGGCATACCGAGTTGTACCGTGGTGCAGAGTACGTTGTCGATTTCTTGCCCAAGGTGAAGATTGAAGTGACTGTGAAAGCCGCTGATGTTGACAACTGCGTGGATGCCATCGTGCGTGTGGCGCGCACGGGCAAGATCGGGGACGGAAAAATCTTTATCACGGCCGTCGAGCGAGTGGTGCGCATCCGTACGGGCGAGTTGGACGAGTCCGCGATCTAACAGTTAGCCCAATTTATAAAGCCGCAGGTCTTACGAGCTGCGGCTTTTTTACGTCTGTTGATGCTTAAAGCTGGTTGAGTTTTGATGCGGGGGTGAAGCCGGCAGCTTCGACCAATTCGCGCAGAAGGGCGATGGGTTCTGCGCCACTGCGAATCAAGTCCATTTGCCAGTCACTCAAAAATCCGGCAGCCACACTGTTTTGCGCAAAGCTGAGCAAGCCGTCGTAGTAGCCTTCGGTGTTGAGCAAGCCAATGGGTTTGTCGTGGTAGCCGAGTTGACGCCAAGTCCACACCTCGAAGAGTTCTTCAAAGGTGCCGATACCTCCGGGTAGGGCCAAGAAAACATCGGCGCGCTCAGCCATCATCTGCTTACGTTCGTGCATGGTGTCGACCACGTGCAGTTCGGTGCAAGCGGTGCGGGTGTTTTCTTTGCTTTGGAGTGCCGTAGGGATGATGCCCACCACGCGCCCGCCAGCGTCTGCAGTGGCTTGTGCCACGATTCCCATGAGGCCGTTGTTGCCGCCGCCATAGACCAGTTGGCCATCGTGCTGACCAATCCAAGTACCCACTTGCCGAGCAACGTCGGCGTAAGCGGGCAAGCCACCGCTGCGAGAGCCACAGTAAACGCAGACCGAAAAGGCGGGTGTGTGGCTCATGCGCGCAGGACGTTGACCCAGACGGCCGCAGTCCAGATGCCAATGCACAACAGCAAACTCAGTAAGACGGCGGCGCTGCCAATGTCCTTGGCACGTTTGGCCAATTCATGCCATTCTGGGCCAATCCGGTCAATGGCCGATTCGATGCCTGTATTGAGTAGTTCGACAACCATGACCAAGATCACGCTGCTGATGAGCAAGGCGCTCTCAAGCCAAGTCCGGCCAAGCCAAAAAGCGATTGGGAGCATGACAAAAGAAGCCACGGCTTCCTGGCGAAAAGCTTTTTCGTACCAAGCTGCATGCAGCCCGCTGAGGGAGTAGCCGAAGGCATGCCTGACGCGGTTTAGACCGGTGCGTTTTTTTTGTGGGTTGACTTCCATGCGGTGTACTTTAACGGCTAAGTGGCTCGGAATTGATTAAACGGGTGCCAGCCATTGCATCGTGCCAAAACTGGCGTTGTGGATGGAAACGACTCAGTAAAGACCAAATGGCGACCCAGCCTAAGAACAGCACCATTGTTTCGCCGGCAGATAAACTGAACGGCGCGATGAATGCTAAGGGGGGGATGAACCATAACCAGCTCAACACATATCGCAGAAGCGCACGTTTTTGCGTGATGGCATGACCTTCTGAGTCGACCACGCGGATGTGCCATGTTTTCATAGCTAAGGTCTGACCTTTATGCCCAAACCAAGTGAAGTAAATACCGATCACCAAAAAGAGGAAGGCTTGCAGGCCATGGCGGTTATCGAGGGCGTGGCGAGATTGGCTGAGCGTGCTGAATAAATAACTTGAAATGAACAACACACCAAATAAAAGCAGGCCTTCGTAGACCCAGCAAGCCATGCGACGGCTTAAGCTAGGGGCGATCAAGTCGCCGCCTTTATATTCCTCAATGAACGTGGTCATTGGGGTGTCGCCGAACTTTCGTTGGGGATGCTGACAGGGGTGTTGCTGATGTTGAGCCCGTTAGGTAGCAACGTAGAGGGGGCGGCTTGGTCAGAGGCAATGCGGGGTAATGCTTTATTGGTGCTCGCGACGGGAGGCGTAGTCAGTTTTGCGGGTGAAATAGGTTTGACCGCGGGGGCCGCACCTGCCATGGGCTGACTTTGCTGTGCAGCGAGTTTTTGCTTGGCTTCAGGTGAAAGTGCTTGATAAGCCTCCCATTTGGCCTTTTTATCGTCTTGCGGCAGCAGTTGAACGCCTGCGAAATTCAGACGTGCTGTTGTGCGTTGTTGGGGGCTGAGCGCCGCCCATTCGCGCATACGACCTTGCACCGTACTTTGCTCTTCAGCAGAGAGTTGTGAAAAGTTTTGAGAAATAGCCAACCATTTACGCTTGTGCGGCTCGTTCATCGTTGGCCACAGTTGCGCTAAGGGCGCAAGGGCTTGTTGCTGAGACTCGGCCAAATCCATCCACAGCGGTCGACCTGGCAAACTCGGCGTAGTCTTGGTGGCAGGGATGGGCGTGGTTTGAGCGTTGAGGAGCTCGCCACTGAGCAGCAGGACGGCACTCAACACGAGTTGTGCGATGTCTGCAGTGGTGATCGAGCGAGTCAAGGACATAGAGGCGTTTATTCTTTTGATTCGCTGGCAATCGGGTTCTTCAAGAATTGAAGAAAACCAGGGTCAGCGTATGCCGCAGGCGGCAAATCGTCGATGAGCAGGGCTGAGTCGACCTCGGCCAGTTCGTTGGCGCGGTTGTCATCCATGAAGTTTTGGATCAGGGCCAAACCCGCGATCAAGGCGATCAAAGGCAAGAAAGACGCCAAACGGCTCCAAATGTTTAAGCCTTCGTCTCCGCCAAAGTTGAGTAGTGCCCCCCCGTTTTGGTGAACGACTGCTGAGCTGGTTTGCAAACGATTTTGTGGCTTTAGGCGACTAGCGACCGCACGCGTGCGAGCGGCACGCAGGCGCTCAGAAATGTCGTGTGGCAGATCCAGACTGGCTGAATTCAGACGTGCAGCAATATGCAAACCAAATTCGTCTTGGGTGTTCGCAATAGTTGTCATGGTTGAATTCCTTTGTCTTTGAGTGCTTTGCTGAGTGCCTGTACAGCCCGAGAGCAGTGAGTTTTGACGCTTCCCTCTGAGCAACCCATAGCTGCAGCAGTCTCAGAAACGTCTAAGTCCTCCCAATAACGCAGTAGGAAGGCTTCTCGTTGACGCGCTGGCAAATTTTGTATTTCTTCTTCGATCTCGTGGACTTTTGCGATGCTGGCAAAGTTGTCCTCCGCGCTCTGGGTGATTTGGGAGTCATTGTCGATGGCCAGTGACTCCAGTAGGTCAAATTCGCCCTCAGCCTTGTCTGAATCAAAGTCACTGAAGTTGCTGAACAGTGCTCTACGGGTTTTGTTGCGTCGAAACCAGTCGAGAGTGGTATTCGACAAAATTCGGTGGAACAACATCGGTAGCTCATCGGCCGGCTTGTCGCCATAGTGCTCGGCGAGCTTCATCATGCTGTCTTGAACGATGTCTAAAGCTGCTTCGTCATCGCGAACGTGATAGACCGAGCGTTTGAAGGCTCGTTTTTCTACGTTTTTGAGGAAGTCTGACAGTTCTTTTTCGGTGGCCACTGACGAAGGGGTTCAAGGTTGAATCGGGCGCGATTATGGCATCTGTCAAGGGTTTTTGTGCGTGCTCGACTGAATTGCGCACAGGTTAATGCCATAATCCAAGGTTGCAATTCGACAAAAATAAGGCAAACGGGTCTGGGTCCGGCGCGAACCATGCGTCCATGGCTGAAGGTCCAAAGTTTCGATGCTGCCCCACAAGGGTTCGCCAAGAAGCACCCAAGGTTTTTCGTTGACGAAATTCACTCAGGTTAAAAGGTAAAAAAATGGAAAACACAAAGTCGGAATCATCTTCCGCAACCGCCGCTGGCGGTCAAGCACCAGAACTGATGGGCGCCGAGATCCTCGTGAAGGCGCTACAAGCTGAAAATGTCAAGCACATCTGGGGCTATCCCGGTGGCTCAGTTCTCTACATTTACGACGCGCTTTACAACCAAAACACGATTCAACACGTGCTGGTTCGCCATGAGCAAGCAGCGGTTCACGCCGCGGACGGTTATGCCCGTGCAACCGGTGACGTCGGCGTGGCTTTGGTCACGTCCGGGCCTGGAGCTACCAATGCCGTGACCGGCATTGCTACCGCGTACATGGACAGCATTCCTATGGTGATCATCACCGGTCAGGTCCCGACCCACGCGATTGGTTTGGATGCATTCCAGGAGTGCGACACCATTGGCATCACGCGCCCCATCGTCAAACACAATTTTTTGGTCAAAGACGTTCGCGACTTGGCCTTGACAATGAAAAAGGCTTTCTACATTGCCAGAAGCGGCCGTCCAGGCCCTGTGGTGGTGGATATTCCGAAAGACGTCTCTTTCAAGAAAACTGCGTACGAAGGCTACCCAGCCGAAGTGCAAATGCGTTCATACAACCCAGTGCGCAAAGGCCACGGCGGACAAATTCGCAAAGCATTACAACTCTTGATGGCGGCCAAACGTCCCTACATTTATACCGGTGGTGGTGTGTTGTTGGGGAACGCCTCTCAAGAGTTGCGTACCTTGGTTGATATGTTGGGCTACCCAGTGACCCACACCTTGATGGGGCTGGGCGCTTATCCTGCAAGCCAGCCCAAGTTTTTGGGTATGTTGGGGATGCACGGCACCATCGAAGCCAACAATGCCATGCAAAACTGTGACGTCTTGCTAGCCGTTGGCGCCCGTTTCGACGACCGAGTTATTGGTAACCCCAAACACTTTGCGCAAAACGAACGCAAGATCATCCACATCGACATTGACCCCTCCAGTATCTCCAAGCGTGTCAAGGTGGACATTCCAATCGTTGGTGATGTCAAAGATGTGCTGGTTGAGATGATCGAGATGATCAAAGAGTCCGGCTTGAAGCCTGATTCAGGCGCTTTGAGTAGCTGGTGGGAAACCATCGAAGCTTGGCGTAAGCGCAACTGCTTGAAGTACGACAACAGCAATCCCGAGGTTATCAAGCCGCAGTATGTCATCGAGACATTGCACAAGATGACCAAAGGCACGGACACCTACATCACCTCGGATGTTGGCCAGCACCAAATGTGGGCGGCGCAGTACTACGGTTTCGATGAGCCACGTCGTTGGATTAACTCT
>Ga0208248_1000623_pt1 | contig 10113 bp, 15 predicted proteins | sample CryBogmetaGMA5M_FD_184545 | JGI IMG/M metagenome (GOLD analysis project Ga0208248, IMG submission 184545) | Freshwater microbial communities from Crystal Bog, Wisconsin, USA - MA5M (SPAdes) | ecosystem: Environmental > Aquatic > Freshwater > Lake | place: Crystal Bog, Wisconsin, USA | collected...
GGCCTGCATTAGGTTGTTCATTCAGATTCAGATTCAATCAATTTGATGTTTATTTCAATTCATTGTGAATTTACAGCATTTATTACACTTTCGACAGCTGTATATTTTGTCATGGTCCGGAATACTTTCAAAGGTCAAAGATAATAAACCCGGATTTATTCCTGCAAATGTTTCCGGAGATTTCCGGGATGTTGATGATTATTTAAACAACCAACCCAATCTTACGTTTCCGTAAATACCATCGAGGTAGAACCCACCGGCTGATACAGTGAGTTGGTCTTTGATGATGAGCTGGGCTCCGGCTTCGATGCCTGGAAATTTGGTGAATGAATTAAGCGATAGCCCGACATAGGGCCCAATTCGGAATGTGGGTTGTTTTGGAAAGGGTTTGGTTATGCAGGTATCAACCTGCCGGGTGATGGTGATGATCTCTTTTGGCCAAACGAAGTCGGAGAATGAGATGAATTGCAGGTCGCCTTTAGCCTGCCAGCGGAACCGGATGCCGCTGTGGGTGAATATGGAATCGTACCAGCAAACATTGAGTGAATGAGTGATTGGGTGATTGAGTGAATCAGTAATAGGGGGAATGAATGATTGAGTGATTGAGTGATTGAATGATTGAATGGGTTTGATTATGATTGGGCCGGGAAGGTGAATGGTATCATGGACGGTATCAATCCTGACCGGTGCGTTTTTGAATGTTTGGATCAAGGCCGCCTGACTGCGGAGGATCTTGTTTTTCGCAGCATCGTGCAAAACCCGCTCCAGTACCACGGCACCGATGAGTAGTAAAGCCAAGATAATTGAGACCCATACCAAAGGCTTTTTGATAACGGAAAACAGGCGGGATGAATCGAATGTAAATGCCATGGCTTAGAAATATTTCATTTCATTGTTCAGGAATAACCAGGCCTCTGATCTGCGCCGGTTACTCAGGCCAAGGGATATTTGTTTTTCGCCGGGTTCATCGATGATCCCATCGCGATCATCATCGATACCGGGTTTTCCGGCGCATTTATTCCACATCATGAAGGTGTCCTCGATGGAAATATCTGTCCTTCGATCATTGATGAACTTTAACAGGGATGACTGCCGGAGTGCATTGCACCCTACGTTATAGGCGAAAGAAACCAGTGCATCGTACTGACATTGCATCAGTTTAACCTTCAGCATGGAATTGACCTGGTACTCGGTATGCCTGATATCGTGCATAAGGTAATCCCGGGCCTTCTTGTAAGATACACGATCGCCTTCCTTGACCGGCGTACCGTCGGGATAAACGGTTGTGCCATACCCGATGGTCCACACGCCTGCAGGGCAACGATATGCAAATGCCCGAAGACCTTCGAAATGTTCGATCAGCGCCAGGCCCTTTTCAGAAATTGTCATTGCTCGCCCTTTAATGGTTCTCCTGCCGAATTTGAGAAGAAGTTTTTAATCAGGTACGCGAGACCTGCGCCAAGGCCTGTTAATACTATCGGTTGAAAGAAGGCCCATGTCCAGGTTAACTGTCCGGCTTGAATAGCCTGGTAAACAGCTGTGAGAATTGCGCCGATAACAGCAACCAGCAGACCTTTACCAAGATCGAGCCAGTTAAGGGAAAAGAAGTTTGAGTTCATGGAAAAAGTGTTAAGTGGTTAAGTGTTAAGTTTTAAGTGATTATTTTGACTGGTTTCGGAGGTAGACCTGGATTTCGTCGATTTTTTTGAGGATTTCGCGGGTGTCGGATTTGATGTCGATTTTGAGGGCATCGAGCTCTTTGCGGTTTTCGGCGCAGTGTGCTTCGACATTCTTTTTAAGGTTGATGATCTCAACGTTGATGGCTGCGATCTGGATTTCGAGGTGTACCCAGACTGAAATAATACCGGCAACGAATGTTGCCAGGCTTATTGCCTGGACAACCGGAATGCCAAATATTTTAGAATCCTTGACCATGTTGCCATGGGTTTAGAAAGATAATGTTTCAACCATTTCGATGTAAGCTACCCAATGCATGGGCGTATCGTGCAAACCCGTTGCCGTAACTTTCAGCGCTCCATTGGTGGTATCGGCAGTGGCTTCAATTGTAATATTGTCGCCTGTGTTATCGGCCACATTTACAAGGACAGGTGTTCCGATAAGGGCCGTGGTATTAGCCAGTTCTCCGCGTTTTATCATACCTGCGATTGTAGCATGTTGGGCAGATGCATAATCACCGCTGGTTGCCAATATCCGGATGAAGAAGGCATAGATTTTAAATTGAGCCAACGTAATATAATAGGTTGGGTCAACCAACAGGTCAACGGGGTTATCGCTTGGCGTAATAGCCTTGGCAATGATGTGGGTAACCTGGCAGCAACCTGGATCACCATCGGTAAAGAGTCCTCCACCTTTAATATGCTGTGTATGGTTATAGGCAGCACAGTTTTTGCCCTCCATGTGGACATGGTTGAACCCATTGGATGAATTTGCCGTGCCCTCGCAATGGCCATCAGAGGCTTGCAGGTCATTCGTGCTGCCTTCGACATGGTTGTTGTTGCCAATACAGATATTATCGTTTCCTGAGACAGCGTTCTTATTCCCGGTTACTACATGAGAGTAACCAGATACCAAATTATGTGTGCCTTCAACCGCATTGCTTTCACCTGTAATTGAATTGTAATGTGACCCGGCAGTTGAAGCAGCATTGGCCTTTCCGGCAACAATATTGTCATTGCCAGCAACAGTTGCGTGATCTTCACCAATTACCAGGTTATTGTTGCCAGCAGAGGTATTGTCATTGCCTCCCACAATATTGCATGAACCGGCAGCCGTATTGAGATGGCCAGCTCCACCAGTACCTACAATGGCCGAGTTTGCCCCTGCCCCTGGCTTTACAAGATCGGTGACACCTTTTATAGTAGCAGCAGTTACAGGATTAGTACCACCGGTATCAAGGCCGGTATCGGTACCCTGGGTGTGGTCAGCAGCATTTGAGTGGTCCAAAGTGTTAGCATGATCATTTGCGTTAGAATGCTTAAGGTCAACGGCAGATTTGACATCGGCAGCTGTTACGGCGTTGGCTCCACCAGTATCAAGACCCTGATCAGTTCCAGCGGCATGCCTTTTAGAAACGGCATCATCCACGTTGGCCTGTGTTCCAGAAACATATTTGACAACATCACCATTGGCGTTGATTGTTGATGGAATGCCGGAAGCATCCATGTATGATCTAATTGAACCGGTAGCTGGGACAGTTGGAGGAGCGACTAACAGGCTATGTTCCATAAAATCGGATTCGTTTTCGGCTGCTCCCTGCCCACGATTGAAAAAAGTTGAATTTCCCATTGATATATTTGTTTATGACAGATTAATTGAAAATGAGATTGCATTCTGAAATGTTACCTGTATGTGCTTCACCTACAACAATACGGTATCGTATCCAGATTGTCAGAACATCGAGGACATTTACTGTTGATGAAGTATTGTCTTTATCGAGTAAAATGGTAGCAACGTCGTCAAAGTTTTTACAGTCAAGGCTTTGCTGCAGGGTGACAGTAACATCGGCGTCAAGCCCTGAATAGGCGAACTGGGTGGTGATGTTCATGGAACCATCGGGAATTTGAATGTAATCGAGATACGCATCGCCATCGGCAATGTCGATGTTACATAAGATGTTTTTGCGGGAGAGTGGCATGATAATTAAGTGTTAAGTGTTAAGTAATTAAGTGTTAAGGATGTGGTTAGACAATAGCTATTTCAAGTAATTCAACCTGGGCAATCCAACGGATAGATTCATTAGCTGCCCCGGTGACCGTAATTTTCAATGCTCCATTGACAGTATCGGCAGTTGTGGCAGCAGACAATCCTACACTGCTACTGAGGATAACTGTATCAATGGTTGGCGAAAGCAGCAGTGCGGAGGCATTGGTTGATCCAATGGCAATAACACCCCTTATTTCTTTACACAAGCCTGAATTTAGCGTTGAACGAATACCAATTACCCTGACTGTAAATGAATGTGCCCTGTTTTTAGTCAGGAAAAGATTATACCCATCGACCAGCAATACCACCGAGGTTAAACCAGTGGTTATACCCTTTGCAATGAAAGCTGCCAGTACTTGTACATTGTTCCCTGATTGTTTGCTCAGGCACATGTTATAATTGTAATCTGCCCATGTGCGGAGAACCCCAGGAAGCGATGGCCTGGAAATTGCATGAAGTTGCTTGGCATAATCCCTGTAATTGGTCACTCCTGACCTTAATGAACTGACTTGATAATATTTAGATTGACCCATAATATCAATAGTTATATTAAGCGGCGAATAACACCAAGAACTTATCAAGTGTGCCAGTGGTGCAATCGCCAGTTTCAACCAGGAAGCGAATCCAGGTAGTGAGCAGTTCGCTGACATTTAATGTCATAGAAACAGAATCAATGTCCATTAGTATTTGGATAGGCATTTCGTCGATTGTTCGGCACTCATCGAAATCAATGCTGTTCAGGCTTTGATACATAATACAACCAAAAGCATTGTCGATGCCGTGATACTTGAATTGTACGGTTATCTTGGTGCAGCCATTGGGGATTTGTACGGAAGGAGTAAAAGCAGTACCACCTTCAGCGACGATAGTGGCAATGTCCATATCGCATAAAACCACTCTACGTTGAACCTGTGCCATTTTAAGGAATTTGAAGATTTGAAGATTTGAAAATGAAATAATATTTTTTTATGTGATTCGTATTCCGGCTATGCGACGGGCTGTCGGCAGGGTGTATAATGGAAACTTCTGGTCGATTAGATACGCCACGAGCAAATCCAGTTTGTATTTGGCCATTGCGAATACTTCCTTTACGATGTCCCGACGATGTTCAGGGGAGATCATCACGGCTGTTGAGACATCCATCAGGGATTGAGCAAGGGCAGGATCAGAGCCGGTGGTGTACTGAGAAGTTTCAAGCAATTGCTGGTTGAGCATGTTTCCCTTGACATAGTATGCCAGGCATGGTTTGATGTAATCATCGACCAGGGTGCCATAGAGAGAGCCATTAGGATCGAGTAGCACATCATCATAGAGCGGAGCAGTCAGCACGGGTTTGATGTATTGGACCTGGGCTGTGAGAATAAATGAATCCTTGATCATGGCCGGGTCGAGCTCGGTGATGTAAGCTATAGTGATAATTTCGAGGGGGGTCATGAGGGAGGACATAGGCAGGGATTAGGCAATAGGCAATAGGCAATAGGCATTAGGCATTAGGATTTTTCATATTAGATGCAAAGGTGTTTTGGAGTTGGAGGACCAGGATGTTTTGGGCGGGGTCGGATTTGTCGAATTCCAGTCCGGAGTCGCGGCGGACCTCCCAGACAAAATTCATCGGGTTGATACGCGAGATGGGCGGGGAATTAATGAATTCAAAATCTTTGAGTTGTAACCCACATGCCGCAAGTGATGTTTGCAGGGATTGGTGAAAGGTTTCCTGGATCGGTTTGATCACGGTGGCCATGGCCACCTCGTATTCATTGAGGATTCGTCCGGATTCGAACGAGGATTTCATATCGGAATACGGGGTGAGTGAAGGGAACCAGTTGTGGATGGTGATGAGCGAGAGTTCACTCTGGGTATGCAAATCGAGCCAATGTGCCTCATTGTCGCGGTTGAAAGGAACGAATTTAACTTCGCCCGGAGTAACCCCTGGGGCTGCATCTGCACGGTATTGCATGATAAATTCACCTGAAGCAGAACCCAATGCGCCTTTGTAGGTTGACATTACTGCATCTAAGGCTGCTGCATCGGCCTCGGAGTTCACCCCCGGGATTACCAGCATGCCTGGACTTGCAAAGGATTTTTCGAGACGGGTTTGGTTCCAGATGTTTGTGAGCCCGGAAATGATGACATTGCGGATACCGGCAAAGTAAGAAGGGATCCCGTAGAAAACGAACTCCGGCTCATAGTCTTTGATTTGAACGATGGAATGGAGCAGTCCGTCATCGCCGGCAGAGAACTCCGGAAACAGGCTGATGGCTTTCAGGTTCATATCGCCGTTGCCACGGAATAAATCCCAGTTCGGATGGATCAACGCCTGCCTGCCATCAAAATGACGCCTGACATGGGTTGCATCCTGATGGTAGAGAAACACGAAGGATTTTTGCTTATTGGTAACTATCTCATAATAGCAGTTGCCAAAGGTGAGGTAGTCGAAACAGAGCTTTTTGAGTGTAACAGAAAACAACTCTTTTTGATTGTTGGGTTTGTCAAGGAAAGCCGAAGTAGCCGGATCGGAAGACTTTACACCCTGGCCCAGGATGTAATTGGTTTTCGAGTTCAAAATAGCCCGGTGAACAGGGACCTCACGGGCCAGCTTGATGAGCTGCCGGGGCAGGGCATTGTCGTCTCCAAAAGGTACAAACACCGTGACATTGGCACGATCCAATATAAGGTCAGTATCAAACAAATCCAGCACAGGATTGTAGGAGAACTCGTAGAAACGAGGAGAAGGCTGAGTTTTATGGGTCCTTTTGGTAGACATGAGTCGAATTACTAATTACCAATTACCAATGACCAATTTTTAGTCGCCGAAGCCGGCCAGGACTAATAATTCAGAATGGAGATAGGCTGTTGCGGCTTTGTACTGCACGCGGTAGCGGCGCATCTGGAGATCAGGATTGTACCAGGACTCAATGTCGGAAGGATCCATTAATCCATCGGTTCCGAAGATGAGGTTCTGTTGGGTGGTGAACAAAGCCCGGTGGGGCTGTACTCCGTTTTGGTAGGTGGCGATCCAGGTATCCCAGTCGGGGCGAACCAGCACAGGATAGCCTTCGTAGGAAGGAACAGGAAGTCCACCCAGCATCATGGTGAGCGGAAGGTCGCCGGTGGTCTTGGCCTTAACAGTATGGACCAGGTTACGCCACATTGAGCGGGTACACATGAAGACCAGCGGAAATTCGAACATTTCGGGACGAGCTGAATCGATCATGTCCTCGAAGGTTCCATCGGCTTCATTGGCTGCCAATGCACCCTGTTTGGTGGCAGCTACAACGCCGGAAGCTGCAACAGATCCGTTTCCAGTTACCGTTCCGGTGAAGGTGAAATCCTGTCCTTTGAACTTGCTGACAACCTTGATTGCTCCGGCAGATGGATTGGTTACAATAACCCCGCTCAAAGCGCCCCCACGGGCTTCGACCGTGGCTTTGTGGGCCGTGAGCCAGTTGTTGCAGGTAACGGTTGCCGAACTGGCATATGCCTGCGAATAGGCCACCCCGTTGATGGTCAACACCAGAAAGGTATCGGTTCCGGCCGTATAAGTGAGGATTTTTTCAGCCTTAACAGCGGAGGTAGCCGAAGCAACAACCACATGCTGCGCCGAAGGGATGGTTCCGGCGTACAGGTCTTTGATGAAGTGATTTAAGAAGCCCTGATAGCCAGAAAAATTGGTATCCACTACCCCGGTGGGGATACCTGAAGATAATACTTCCTGAACCGTATTGCCAAAGAACATTTGACGGATGAGGTCTTGCTGGCCAGCCTGGGCAATGATGGGAAGCATGATCTTGTTCCATACATCGGGCTGTTTCATCTGTTCGATGTCGTCCTCCTTATAGCCTGTAGCGAGCAATTGCTCAACGATTGAACCCCAGAATGCCCGGGCGTTTTGCTCGAACTCCATGGCCATTGGCGCCACGGTGATGGACTGGGTGGAGAGTGCAAAAGAACCTGCCGCAGTGAAACCGGCGATAGATTTTGGCTTGGTGATGAAGGAGGGACGGGAAATCTTATTCAGAAGTTCTGTGCCCTTTATATCGGAGCGAACGGTGATAGCGCCCCGGATGTCTTCACCCATGAAAAACGGGGATATAAAAAAATCATGGATGGATTGCTTGGTGAAGGCGGGAGAGATCCCGTGGGAGAAGATGTTTGACATGGCGAAGGGATTTGGGGATGTGGAAATTTGGAGATTTGAAAATGAAATATTTTTATTTTTTGAGTTTGTCCTTCAGATGGGAGGGCATTTCGGCGAGGAGTTCTTTGCCGAACTTTACTTCGGGGTGGCCGACTTTGACCTGGGGATCGGATGAATCGACTGTGGTAGGCGCTGCTTTCAATTGATCCTGCAGGGTGGCAACCCGGGCGGTTAAATCTTTGACTTGCTGTTCAAGCAGAGCGGCACCGGCCACGGAGGTTGCAAGCTGATCGGAGGATGAGGCAAGCTGCTGTTCAATTGCAGCGATTTTCGCCTGGGAGGAAGCTTCCAGGCTGCTGATCTCTTGCAGATGATCGGCTTCGAGTAACTCGATCGCCTGATTGTAGGATGCCAGCGTGTCTGGCCGGACTCCTTCCGGAGCAGGATTGAAGAGGTTCTTAATCCTTTGAAAAAGTTCTGGTTTCATAAAATCAGTTTTAGAGAAATATTTTAGCATGAATTCAATGATGGATTCAGGATTGCGGGCAATGTAATAGGGTATTGCCGGGTTCTCATCCAAAAACCTTGTCGCCTGGTATGAGAAAGAGTCCTGTGCAAACAACGAGGTGGTTGCGGCAGGATCGTCCACCAGGTCGGTTGCCAGAAGTTCCTCGATGCGCACCAGCGGAAATTCTCCGGCGCCTACTACAGGATCGGCCGGAATGAATGCCATGGAAGCCCCGAACATATCGGGGTTTTTCTTTGCCATGGTGAGAATGTAATCATACAAATTGCCACCGGGAGCATTTTTACAAACCGTGTCAAGATGCAGGTCGCCTGTTACCTTGTGGCCATCAAGCTGGAAATTTTTGAACCTGCCAATATAGGTGCCAAAAGCACTGCTGCACATATTCGGGTGGCCAAAGCGGGCCTTTACCCCATTTTCCTTCGCATTTCCAAGGTTTACGATCTGAGAGAGCGTTTCGCCATCGATCTCTTCAAAATAGGATTTCACCTTGCCTGCCTGGGCTACAACGACCTTCTGAAGTACACCGGAAGCCTCATTGATAAAGGCAACAGAGAAGGTGACGGGGGGAGTGGAAAATGATTTCATACCGATGGGAAAGATTAAACCTAACAAACATACGAATGACTTAAAGTATATGTTTAGTACAAATCGGCAAAAAGTTGAATAATAGCTTGTAATGAGAATATTTTATGTATATTTTTGTAAGAAATGGCTATATATGGACCCGGAAACTGAAAAAGTGGTCGTTGAACTGAGGGAACGTTGCGGAATTGAAGTAGAATATCTGGTGGTAAGGGGATTGCTGCCTGTAAGCACGGCAAAGAAATGGCTGGTGAAAGAGCTGTATTTTGATTACGCACGCAAAGGACATGCCCATGAAAAGGGAGGAAGGAATTACACCAATATCAAAATTGAGCTTAGCGATTGTTACGGGGTATCGGTGAGCGCCATTGAGAAGATGATTTACAAAAAATAATTTCCCAATTAATAGGTTGAAGAATAGAAAATAATGGAAAATAAGAAAACCTACAAAGACTGGCAATTTAGACCGGGTGAAGGTGGACGACCTAAGGGAGTGCCCAATAAGCTCACAACAGAAAAAAAACAGCGGCTTGAACGAATCCTTGAAATTATTGAAGAGAATCTGGAGGATGATATCAAGGGTTTGAAACGGAAAGACCGTGTCGATTTATGGATACAGCTTCAGGAATATGTAAGGCCAAAGCTTCAGCGGGTGAACGTTGACATTGGACCGGCAGAGGATAAGCTCACCAAGATCACCTTCGAAGTGATCCATACTACGGTACTGCCGGGAGCAAACATAAAAACCCTACCCATTGGAGACGAATGTTCAGGTATCAGAAGTATTCCGGAAAAATTATGAGGCCACAAGCAAGATTGTGGTCAATCAGGGCGGCACCCGATCAGGCAAAACCTTTTCGATCCTCCAGTTACTCATCCTGGTGAAGGCTTTTGAAGGTCACGAAATGGTTTTCTCCATCGTCAGGCGAAGTATGCCGGCGTTAAAAGCTTCGGCCATGCGGGATTTCTTTGAGATCCTCAAATCGGCTGGCCTTTACGATGAGCGTAACCACAACAAAACCGAGAACACCTACCAGCTGAACGGGAACCTTTTTGAGTTCATGAGCCTGGACCAGCCGCAAAAGAAACGTGGCGCCAAGCGCGCTTACCTGTTTATCAACGAGGCGAACGAGCTATCCCT
>Ga0208248_1000626_pt1 | contig 10082 bp, 9 predicted proteins | sample CryBogmetaGMA5M_FD_184545 | JGI IMG/M metagenome (GOLD analysis project Ga0208248, IMG submission 184545) | Freshwater microbial communities from Crystal Bog, Wisconsin, USA - MA5M (SPAdes) | ecosystem: Environmental > Aquatic > Freshwater > Lake | place: Crystal Bog, Wisconsin, USA | collected...
AAATGATAAAGATTAATTGTGAAAACATGACCAATAACAACGCATTTCATAATGGATATTCAATATACAGAGAAGAATGCAAACACTTTAATCCATTAAACTTTAAGCAATGCTATGATTGTGAACAAAGATACTATGGGAGCCTGCCTCCCTTTATTTGGCAAGGCCCAGAATAGGTATAAATAAAATTTATGAAAACCGTAAAAAAACATTGGGGACAAGAATTATGGATAGCTGATGGCACAATTACCCCATATGCCGTAAAAAAAATAGTATTTTTAGCAGGGCATAGAACTAGTTTGCAAGTGCATCAATATAAAATTGAAACTAGTTATGTATTAAGTGGCACTGGAATTTTGCACCGAAGTAAAGAAATATTTGACATACCGTCTTTTTTGGAAAACGGTATACTTGCCCATGATTTGGAAAACTATGAAAAAACATTTGACATTATATTGCTTGAACCCGGGGTTATTTTTAATATATTGCCCGGCTATGTACATCGTGTTATAGCAAATTCAAATGTAGATTTAGAATTTTTTGAAATAAGTTCCACTGAACTAGATGATGTTTTTAGATTACAAGATGATCATGGCCGGGCACATGGTAGAATTAAATACGAACATGAATAGCATTGTTATCATACCTACTGCCGGTCCGGGCAGCAGAATGGGAAACTATACAAAAAATCTTAATAAAGCATTGTTACCATTTAAGTGGAAACCAGTCATATCACATATTATTGATCAATTCCCAAAGGATACTAAATTTATTGTACCAATTGGATACTTATCAGATCAAGTAATGGATTTTTGTAAAATAACATATGCAGACAGAGATATTGAATTTGTCCAAATAGATGACTACATTAGCAGCAAATCGGGGCCTTCATATACGTTGCGATGTTGCAGAGATAAAGTGAACGGTCCTTTTTGGTATGTACCCTGCGATACTTATTTTAATGAATCAGTTATTGATAAAGTAAACAATAATAATTGTTACTTTGTAAAAAAAATTTCAGAAAAAGACACATATTTGTACACGATGTTTGATGTAGACAACAATAATAAAATTGGTAAAATAACATTTAAGCAAAATACTCCGCACACATCAGAGGCTTTTACGGGGTTAATGTATATACACGAGTACGAAGATTTTTTTAACAGTTTAGAAGAAATTGATTCTCCGGAATTAATTTACTCTATACAATTGGGAGATAGTGTAGCTAGCTTAAACTCATGGCAAGATTTTGGCAATCCTATAAATTATCAAAACGAATTAGGCAAAAGTCAAAAATTTGATTTTACAAAAAAAGACGAATTAACTTACATATGCAATAATCGAGTAGTTAAATGGTGGATAGATGGTGCTACCCCAAAAAAGAAATATATTAAAACACTTGAAAACCCGTCGGTGTTTCCTGCTAACTGCCAACATATTGGAAACTTTATGGCATATGATTATTTTAATGGTAAAACATTATATGAATATAATAATCCAGATATTTTCACATCATATCTTAATTGGTTAAAAGATGAAGTTTGGTTGCCGGTAGAGGCAGATATTACCAGTGCCGCAACTGAATTCTACAAAACCAAAACACTAGCACGAGTTAATAAGTTTTTAGAAAAGTACCCAAACCTCAAACAAATTAATTTTATCGATGGTATAAAAGTTAATGATTATAGTTACTACTTGAATAAGATTGATTGGGAATACTTGAGTAATACTACATTACCAGGATTTATACATGGAGATTTACACTTTGATAATACTGTTATCAATGATGAGGGTAAATTCAAAGTAATAGATTGGAGACATGAATTCGCTAATATAGTTGAGTTTGGTGATATCTATTATGACCTTGCTAAACTAGCAGGTGGATTTATAATAAACTATGCTAACATCAAAGAACATAACTTCAATATTGAAATAGATAATGATAATGTTATCTTATCTATTCCTAGTGTAGATCAAGTTGATGTTTATCAACGTCAGCTTAAAGAATTTATAATAAGTCAGGGATATGATTACAAAAAGGTACAACTGTTAGTTCCAATCATATACTGGAACATGAGCCCATTACATACTGCACCATTTGATTTATTCTTATGGTATTTAGGAATTAAATTATTAAAAGGAATAGAAAATGAAAGATAAGATGACAATTATTTGCAATGGGGACAGTTGGACGTACGGTTCTGAAGTAGTATCCCCGGAACTTTTATTAAAATATCCTGATAAACAATGTTTTGATTTTGATTTTGATGAAAAAAATGACAGGTATAGATCAGATAACAATTGGCCAACTCAGTTAGCTAAAGAATTAAATGCACGAACACTTAATATTAGCAGAGTAGCTGATGACAATAACGCAATTTTAAATAGAACTATAAATTTTGTGCTTCAAGGATTACAAAATAAAACGTTCTCCGGTGATAATTTAATGATAATACATGGTTGGACTACCCCGGAGCGTAGAGAATTTTGGTATAGAAATCCAGCTGATGCATCAGATAATTTTTTATATAGACTTAGTCCACATGGCATTGGATTTTCAAAAGATTCTGATATTTATAAATTTTGGAAACTTTACATGATGAATTTTTGGAACCCTGAAGAATATATAACTAGACATATAATCAATTAACCACCAGTTGAAAATGTTCCCTTTACATTAGTCAATTTAATTACATTTGAACATTTTTGCAAAGCAAATGGAATTAAATTTTTACATTTTAATGCATTTTATCAAGGAACCAGTAAAAAATATATTGATGATTGGGAAAATTTAGATTTGCACGCCGAATTAAAAAAATTAGATAATTCTATGTTAGGGTATGATGTATTTTTTGATTCTATGGATCCCGGTGTCAAAAAATCATTTATGAATAATTTTTCAAACCTCTGGGACGAGATAGACTCTATTAGGTATTACAACAAAGATAAATCTGCAAACTCATTTAAATCTTTTATAGAAAACTCAAAAGATATTAACACCCCACTAAGTGGGGTACACCCCAGCGCCGAAGGACATGCAATTTGGGCAAAAGAACTAGCTAGGTACATAACTAAATATAATTTATTATAAAATGAAAAATTATGTTAGTTTAAGTAAATATCCCGGCAAAACAGGAGAAACTTACTATCGTAAGTTTTTTAGTCTAAAGAACTTGCCGTATACTTATAATGCATTAAAATGTGAAAATATAGTTGATAGTGTAACTGAATTAAAAAACTCTAATGCTAGTGGGTTCAGTGTTAGTATGCCCTACAAATCATCAGTCATACCTTTACTAGATGAAGTGGATGAATTAGTTATACAATTCACTAGTTGTAATACCGTAGTGAACATTGACGGAAGATACATTGGTTACAATGCTGATTACTACGGTGCAATACATGTAATAAAAACTATCCCAGAACATGACACAATTAACATATTGGGTGACGGTGCAATGGGCAATATGTTTAAAAAAATATTAGGTTCTAGGGCTAACATCTATAGTCGTTCATTGGGCAATTGGGGTCAAATCCAATCATTGACCGGAACTATAATTAACTGTACGAGTTTGGGCACCTCTACCAAAGATAGTCCCTTTACTAAGTTACCAAACTTAAGCCATGTGATTGATTTGTCTATGAATGACAATGATTTAAAAAAACAAACCATCTCATCTAGTATTAAATATATAGGAGGAAAAGAGTTTTACCAGCAGCAATTCAAAAAACAATTTGAAATTTACACCGGTATAACATTAAACCAATCAGAACTTGAAGATGATAATTAATAAATTAGTTTTAGACGTTGACGGAGTACTTAACACTGGGCATATTTTATATAGCAGCCAGGGTAAGATGTATAAAGTCTTTGGTCCACACGACAAAGATGGATTTAAAATAATAAAAAAATACATAAATGATATTACTTTTATCACAGCAGATGTTACGGGCTGGGATATAACTTACGCCCGAATAGTAAAAGATTGGAAATATGATCCTTCACAATTAATATTGGTTACAGAAGAAGATCGTATGGGCTGGTTTGAAAAGAACTGCGATTTTGAAACTACTGCATACATAGCTGACGGGTACAATGATGCTCCCATATTAGATAAAGTTAAAGTTGGCATTGCCCCTAAATCAGCAAGAATAGAAGCAAAATCAGCAGCAATATTTGTAACACCCTCAAAAGCAGGACAAGGTGCTGTGTTAGATGCTTGCTTATACTTAGAAAGAATAATTAATGGACTTGAAGAAATTTAAATTGGGCGTGGGCCCCATGAGTCCAGAAGTAGTTGATATTTGTTTGGAATACAGTAAGGTACATAATTTTCCAATTATGATTATTGCTAGTAGAAATCAAGTTGATGCTAATAATGGATATTCGTTTACCACTGAAAAATTAGTAGATTTTATCAAATCTAATATAAACTATGATCCTGAACGAATAATCATATGTAGAGATCATTGCGGTCCATACTATGGTGATGTTGACACCGGCTTATCGGTTGAAGATGCACTAAAGAATTGTATCACGACAATTGATTCCGACGTTAAGAATGGATTCAATTTGATACACGTAGATATCAGCAGAGTAGCTAAAGAAGAAAAATATACAATAGCACATGAAATTATCAATTACATTTTGAAATTGAATCCTAACATGATGTTGGAATTTGGTAGTGAGGACAATATTAGCGTAGAAGAAAATAATAATCAAATACATTATGATGTTGAGTTTAGTAAACGATACCCATCTAATATACGATTTGTTGTTGGTCGCACCGGTAGTCTTACTAAACATAAACAAGTAGGACAGTTTGATGTAGAAGATAACATCAAACTGGCAGAGGTTATACACAATCATGGATTCTTATTTAAAGAACATAATGCCGATTACTTAACTGAACAAGATATTGTATTAAGAAAACAAGCTGGTGTAGATTCATTAAATATCGCACCACAATTAGGGGTAATACATACTAATGTACTTACTATGTTGGGCAAAGAATTTGAGATGGAGTACAATACATTTAAAGAATATGTGCTTGCAAAAGAAGTATGGAAGAAATGGATTACTCCTGCCGTGACAGACGATGCAACTAAGTTATCAGTAAGCGGACATTATTTTTTAAATACAGATGAAGCTAAACATTTGTTAGAAAAAATTGATATAACACAGTTTAAAACTTTGTTGAAAACAGAGATATTTGCAGTACTTGATATTTACAGAAAAGGAATTTATAATGAGCATACTTAAAAAAATTAAATATTTTATTGTAGAAAAATTATTTGGTAAAATTACCAGAGAACTGCGTTATAGAAAACGATTAAAAGAATTGCAGAAACGTGATCCTTTTATTTACAAGTGAAAAAAATATGCCATACAATTTAAATATACGTGGGTGGATACATGAAGATGAATTGCAAGTGATTGAATCATGGGCCCAGTCATTACCGGAGAATTCACATGTCGTAGAGATGGGATCATTTTATGGCAGGTCAACTTATTGTTGGGCCGCATCAATTACAAAAAATTCAACTTTATATTGCTACGACCAATGGGTTGGTGAAATAGAAGATGCAAACAACATTTCATTAGAAACTAGAGTTAAATACGGGTATCCTCTTCTCGGTGATGCCAACACATATGAGAATTTTAAAGAAAATATAAAAACATTTGATAATATAAAGCACAAGCAAGTTTATGATACTACTTGGATTGAATGGGATGGACCAGATCTGGACGCCGTCTTTATTGATATTGCTCATACAAACCCAATTGATTGGGATTATATTACATATTGGTTACCAAAAATTAAAAAAGGTGGATTTATTTGTGGACACGATTATAATATAGGGTATAATGATGTAGATACCAATGTACATCAATTGGCAATGATGTTAAAACATCCTGTTGAAACTTTTGCCGGATCACTGTGGAAAATTGTGATTTGAACTATATAGGCATATCAGCAGGGTTCCATGACGCTGCTATTAGTGTAGTAGATGATCATGGCAACATGTTGTTTGCTGGACATAGCGAACGCTATAGTAAGAATAAACATGACAAGGATGTGTGTGAAGAATTATTAACGGATGCACTAAAACATGTCAATTCTGACTATTTAGAATATCATTACTACGAACGTCCATGGTTAAAATCATTACGCCAACTACGAACTGGTGAAGGCTTCACTTGGCCTACATGGGAAAAGATATTGGGTTCTACTTATAATCAAATGGGCAAACCAAAGATCCATACTCATAGTCATCACTTATGTCATGCAGCATCAGGGTTTCAAACAAGTCCCTTTAAGGATGCCACTGTCGTAGTAATTGATGCTATAGGAGAGTTTGACACTATCACTATATGGGATGCACATTATGATTTTTCAACCGGCAAAGCACAATATAAAAAATTATGGAGCCTAAAGTATCCAGATAGTATTGGACTATTCTATTCAGCAATGACAGAAAGAATTGGGTTACGTCCACTTGATGAAGAATACATTCTAATGGGTATGGCTGCGTACGGAGAACCAACTCACGTTAAAGAAATGATAAATGAATTAGTAGATAGTAAAGATATATTAACCTTCAAGCAAAATCTACACACTGGGGTTAGTAAAGATTTCTTAAAAGATGCTGATGTAATGGACATTGCTAGTAGCAGTCAACACTTAGTTGAGTATATGATTACTAGAGTAATGAGTAAAGCTAGAACGATGGGTCGTAGTAGAAATCTAGTATACGGCGGTGGTGTAGCATTGAATTGTTTAGCAAACAGATTATTAGGGAACTTCTATGAAAATATTTGGATTATGCCTAACCCTGGCGATGCGGGTAATAGTCTCGGTGCAGCATGTCTTGGGCACGGTCGCAAAGTTAATTGGACTGATGCTTTTCTTGGTCATAACATTAGTGGCAAGTATCCTGTTAATAACATACTTGATGTGTTACTTACTGATAGGATTGTTGGTGTCGCATCAGGACGAGCAGAGTTCGGCCCGAGAGCATTAGGGAATAGAAGTTTATTAGCTGACCCAAGAGGTGATGAGATTAAAGATAAAGTAAATGAAATCAAACGCAGACAAAAATTTCGACCTTTCGCTCCTGTAATATTAGAAGAATATGCTCATCAATATTTTGATATGCCTAAGCACTGGCATGATAGTAGATATATGCAGGTTATTAGTAAATGTAAATATCCTGAGAAATTCCCTGCTATTGCACATCACGATTGGACTAGTAGAGTACAAACTGTACCAAAAGATGGGTCTGGCATCAGAGAGTTATTAGAAAAATGGTATGTAATGACAGAATGCCCTATGTTATTGAATACAAGTTTAAACATACGAGGTGAGCCAATGGTAAACGACCGGGCTGATGCAGATAGATTTGAAAAACTATATGGAGTCAAGGTTTTGTCATAAGTAATTAAATGCTAAGAGATGTATTTTATTACGGTAAAAAACCCAATGTTCACCCAAGAGAAAAATTCGCAACTTCATTAGAAGATGCTAGAAGTCAATGTACCACTGAACATTTTTGGATAATCAACGAATATTGTGATTATCGGGGTTTTGATTGGGACTTTGATTTTGAATTTTTACCCGATGAAGATGTATGGGCAGAAGAACATAACAACGTATGGCCTAGTCAACATCAAAAAGATAGCGGAACTTGGTTATGCTCATTAGAACCCAGTGAAATAATTATCTATCGTGCTGATGTTGAACCAGTAAAGCGTAAAAACAAAACACACGAAAATTGGGTAATACTAGATTTAGTAGATGAAACTAAATTTGATTTTAGTTGGCACCCAGATCCAACTGACCCTCCCTATATCTATACATGGGGATGTAAATTCTTCCCAGTAGAATTGCAATCCTGCTTAGAATATCATGTTCCGGGTGCAACAACCGTGAAGTACATGGATAGTATTGTAGAGTTGTTGCCACAGACAGATCGATGGGTTGAAGTACAGAATATTGACAAATCATTATTTGATATGTCATGGAGACCTAGTCCATTGGATCCTCCTATGAATTATGTTTGGGGAAACAAATATATTGATGGTAAACTAAAAGCTACATTAGAGTATCACATGCCTGGCGCCACTGATACAAAGTATATGTCTTATCCAGTGCCAGTATTACCTGAATATGAAAGATGGAAAGAAATACAACCAGTAGATAAAAGTAAATTTGATTTTAGCTGGAGACCAGATCCACGTGAACCTGCATATATTTACGTATGGGGTAATAAGTATGAGCCTGCTGAAATATCACATACATTGGAATACCATTGCAATGGCGCTACTGAAATTAAATACATGAATGAGCCTGTGGATGTAATGCCTCAATGGGACAGGTGGCAGCTATTCGATGAAGTAGATAAAACTAGTTTTGATTTCAGTTGGAGACCTGATCCAAAAGAACCAGCATTAATATACGCATGGGGTAACCAATGGAATAAGCCTGAGGACAAAATATCTATTCAGTATGTTGTACCTGGGGCAACTGAAATAAAGTACATGACTGAAAGAATAGTTAGATTACCATGTATGGAATACGCCGGCTGGGTAACTAGTGATGATGCTGCCTATGAAAGTTTTGATTATTCATGGGAACCCAATCCACGTGAACCTGCATATATTTACGTATGGGGTAACAAATATTACGGTAGTGAATTAACTCCTACTATTTCTTATATTGTACCTGGTGCTACTGAAGTTAAACACATGTCACAAGATGTTAAATTAGCAGTAAGTAAAAATTGGGTTTCTTATCAGACCGTAAACAAAACTAACTTTGATTTAGCATGGAGACCTGACCCAACTAGCCCACCCTACATTTATGTGTGGGGTAATAAATATGACCCAGCAGAAGTTAAACCAACATTAGAATATCATGTACCAGGTGCTACAGAACGCAAATACATGGATATCGTTGATTTAGAACCTGAATGGGATAGATGGAAAGAACATATTTTTGTTGATCATTCTAAATTTGATTTTAGTTGGAGACCTGATCCCAATTTACATGAACCACCTTACATATATGTATGGGGTAATAAATATGACCCAGCAGAAGTTAAACCGACACTTGAATATATTGTACCCGGGGCAACCGAATACAAATATATGGGTATCGTTGATTTAGAGCCAGAATGGGATCGATGGAAAGAAATACAACCAGTAGATAAAAATAAGTTTGATTTTAGTTGGAGACCAGACCCTAATCTACATGAACCACCTTACATCTATGTATGGGGTAATAAATACGATCCAGCTGAAGTAAAGCCCACAATAGAATATATTGTTCCGGGGGCAACTGAATACAAATACATGGATATAGTTGATTTAGAACCTGAGTGGGATAGATGGAAAGAATATATCCCAGTAGACCATTCTAAATTTGATTTTAGTTGGAGACCTGATCCTAATCTACAGGAACCACCTTACATCTATGTATGGGGTAATAAACATATAGCAGCAGAACTTAAAGCAACAATAGAGTATGTTGTGCCTGGCGCAACTGAATATAAGTATATGCCTGAGTTAGTTGAAGTATTGCCTGAACTAGATAGATGGAAAGAAATACAATCAATAGATAGAAATAAATTTGATTTGTCATGGAGACCAGATCCAAGAGAGCCTGCATACATATATGTATGGGGAAACAAACATATAGCAGCAGAACTTAAATCAACAATAGAATATCATTGTCCAGGAGCAACTGAATACAAGTATATGTATGAACTTGTTGATGTATTGCCTGAACAAGAATGTTGGAAAGTAACACAAGAGACAAAAAACTTTGACTTCACTTGGAGACCGGATCCACGTGAACCAGCATACATTTATGTGTGGGGCAATAAACATATAGCAGCAGAACTTAAACCTACTGTAGAATATTATTGTGATGGTGCTACAGAACGCAAATATATGGGTGAGGTTGATGTGTTGCCTGAGATAGATCGTTGGAATATTGTGCAAGAAATCGCTGACACATTTGATTTGTCATGGAGACCAGACCCAAGAGAACCTGCATACATTTACACCTGGGGTAATA
>Ga0208248_1000627_pt1 | contig 10076 bp, 13 predicted proteins | sample CryBogmetaGMA5M_FD_184545 | JGI IMG/M metagenome (GOLD analysis project Ga0208248, IMG submission 184545) | Freshwater microbial communities from Crystal Bog, Wisconsin, USA - MA5M (SPAdes) | ecosystem: Environmental > Aquatic > Freshwater > Lake | place: Crystal Bog, Wisconsin, USA | collected...
AATTTGAGATTACCGCATCAACCCAGGAAGCCGTGAGCGCCTGGATTAAAGACGCTAAATTACGATCTGATGACTTCTTATTTCCCAGCCGAATCCATAACTCCCCACATCTGGGAACCCGTCAGTACGCCCGCATCGTGGACAACTGGGTGCAGCAGATTGGTTTGGATCCCTGCGCATACGGCACCCATTCCATGAGGCGCACCAAGGCATCCCTCATCTACCGACGCACCAAAAACCTGCGCGCGGTGCAACTTTTACTTGGTCATGCCAAAGTGGAGAGCACAGTGAGGTATCTGGGAATCGAGGTTGATGACGCGCTGGAAATGGCCGAGAACACGGAGGCTTGACGCCAGCGAAACCTTAAAAGTGGCTTGCAAATGTGGCGCCTCGTTCGAAAATATTAACTGCTTCGTGCGAGCGCCTGTTTCGCCAAGCCAGAAGCTGCAGGCCTCCCGTCTTCATCGCAAAAGACCACAGTACCAAGTGGCGGCAGTTCGATTGGGTACGTCAAGGTACGCGACCGCTGATCGGCAGCTTTGGAACAGTCCGATTGAAGGGCGAAATCGCCGTGGACGGTGTGTAATCTCTCAATCAGGCTGACCCAGCGTCCGACTCTAGAAGACCCTTAGCGGCTCTTCACCAAAACTGTCAAACGACCATCGGAAAGTCGAAAGCAGCCCTTCGATTTCGCCGGAAGCTGACTTTCGTTTTTGATACCCGAATCTCGGGTCCGGTCATTCAGCGGAAAAAATCAACTTTTCAAACTGGCGGTCGGCACTGCAGCGGGAGGAGACATTGGGATCTCGGACGGGAATGACACTGAAGGGCTGCAAAGAGCCATTAACGCATTCTGTGAAATCTTCAGTGAGAAGCCCGAACCGGACACACGATTTCCTTTAAAGAAGTTGTTCATCGACAGTGTCAACAGTCAGAAAGCGGTGATTCATTTGTATTCAAGTGTTCCTTGGCAGACGCACCGCCAAATAACGGCCCCAAAGTACCCGAAATTCAAGTCACGATGGCCGACACGCAGAGCTGGTAGCCCTCCAGTCGCGTGGCGCGCACCGTAGGGCCGTCAAAGCCGACCGCACGCAGCAGGTGGCGCAACCGCACCACCCGCACACCCAGGGCGGCCATGGTGTAGTGCGCAGCATCTTCGCGCAGCGCCTCTATCAGCTGCCAGTGTTCCAGCCGCCGCCCAGGCGCCAGCGCCAAGGCCGAGAGGATGGTGGCCGCACCGTCGCCAATCGCCACCTCGCCCGCCGGCCCGCATAGCACCATGCGCCGCAGGTCCAGCGTGGCAATGGGTTCGGTCGCGCCGTCTTGCGATTCGGCATCCTGGGGCATGGCACTGCTGCTGCGGCGCGCGTGGGCATGGATTATGGCCAGCAATTCGTCCGGGTGTGTGGGCTTGGCGATGAAGGCGTCGGCCCCTGCCTTGTAGCAGGCCAGACGGTCCTCGATGCGGTCACGCGAGCTGTTCACAATCACCGTCAACCCCGGATAGGCTGCGCGGTAGCGGCTCACCAGGCTGAAGCCGTCTTCGCCGGGCAGGTTCAGGTCCACCAGCAGCACGTCAATCAGGCCATTGGCCTCTTCGTCGCTCAGGGCTTCTGCACTGGTCACGCCCACCACGCGGTGGCCATGTTGCTGCAGCAACTCCACCGTCACGGCGCACAGGCTCTCGTTGTCCTCCACCACGGTGATGCACAGGCGGCTGGAAAAAACGGGACGTGTACTGGAGGGCATGGTGGCCAAGGGTAATGGACGTGGCATGGAAAATCCTACGCAAGCCTACAGCAGCGCCGCAGCCACAAGGCCTGACTCCGGCAAAATCAGCGTGAAAGTTACCTGGCGCCCATCGGCCTGGTATTGCAAATCGCCGCCCATGCGGCGCGCCAGCAGGCGCGACAAATGCAGCCCCAGCCCCGAGCCGCTGATGCGCTGCACCGCATCGCCCCGGTAGTATTTTTGAAACAACCTCGAAGCATCCGGCAAAGACACGTCAGGAGCCTGGTTGCTTACGCGCACCTCTTGCGCCGCACCTTCCGGATTGAGGGTGCGCACCAGTGCCACCCTGATGGGTGAGCCCGGTGCAGCGTATTTGAGCGCGTTGTCCAGCAGGTTGTTGAAGATGATGGCCAATTGGCGCGGGTCCGCCAACACAGCCGGCATCGCAACTGCGTCGGCATCTGCGGGCTCAATAAGGATGCGGCTGCGTTCAGCCAGGGCATCACAACGCTGCTCCAGCGCCACGTGCATGGTGTGCGCATCAATTTCCAATTTGGCGGCCATCTGGGCTGAGACCCGTGCGGGCCAGTTCAGCCAGGCATCACGTTCACTTCGCGCCAGTTTGAACACATGGGCAATAGCCTGCGGCCGATCAATGAGTTCGCCTTTGAGTCTGGCCAGTCGCACTTTGTTGGTCTGCGCCTTGACCACCTCGTTGACGGTTCGGGCTTGTAAGAGCGAGGTGCCACCGCCGCCAGAGCCAGTGTTGGTTGCAGCGCCTGCACCACTTCGTTCACCGTCGCCATCGACCTCCGGCACCTTGACCTTGACGGTCGATCGTTGTGTTCCCGTCTTGGGCGAACTGGTGTTGCGCTCCCACTGGGCATCCGCCTGATCGGGATCAATCGTGCCGTCAGCCAGCGCATTAATGCGCCCGCTACGGATGGCCTTGTGTACGGCGGTGTCGGTGACCCCGCGATGACGGGCGTAGGCGCGAATCGATAGTCCCATGGGTGTGTTGTGTTCGTTTCATCTCAGAAGTGATGCGTCAGGTGCGTCAGACAGAGATGCAAATTTGCATGCCTGGTGGTGTGGAACCTTCTGCAAATTTGCAGAAGGTTGGGGTGTTGGTTTCAAGCCAATCAATGTTCAAAAAAGAATCAAAAAATGTTCGAAATTGACTTGGCTTCTCAAACACACAGCGCGTTACTACAAGCATCGCAACCAACCAAACGGAGTTAGAAATGAAAAACACCCTCGACCAGATTTTTGCCCTGATTGCTGAGAAGCACCTCTTTATCGAGACCCTGGAAACACGCAACTCAGACAGCCTTGATTTCCATGACGTCTCAGTCTGGGGTGTTCGCAGCGCCCTGGAAGCAGCCTTTAAAGCCGGGGTTGAGTTGGGTGCATCCATGCCAAAACCGACTGAGTCGGAGATTGGCAACACCTAAAAAATCAAGACAAGCCAAGCCGAAAGAGCTTGGCTTGTCTTGCAAACAGCGCGTTCATCACATCGTCTTAATCAACCACTCAAAAGGAGCCTCAAATGAGCACAATCACACTGACCACCACCCAGCACGCGATGTTGGACCACGCCATCCATCACACCGATGGCCGCGTTGACTGGTTTCCAGAAAACATCAAAGGCGGCGCACGCCAAAAGGTGCTGCAAGGACTTTTCAATCGCGCCTTGATCACGCCACATGGGTCAGACTGGCTGGTCGCCGCCGAGGGCTACGACGCGTTGGGCTGCGCTAGACCCACAGCTTGCAGCATCGCACCAGACCCAGACCACGAACTTGACACAGCCGTGGCGCAGGCTGAGGCATCTTGGGTACAAGGTGTGGACACCGCCGAGTCAGCGCCAGCAGATCAAGCCGAGTCAGAAGACGTTTCCATCGAAACCGAAACCCAAGTCGAACAGAACGACAACGCCACTGGCTGCGACGATTGCCACTCAGGCACCGTTGTGCCAGCGCCTGCAATTGACGCAACACAGGGCCAACCAGCGCCAACCACAACGCCTGCCGAGCAGCCCCTTGCGAAGGTCATTCGCACCCGAGAACACAGCAAACAGGCCACCATCATCGGGATGCTCCAGCGCGCCGAGGGTGCCACCATCGCCCAGATTTGCGAGGCAACTGGCTGGCAAGCCCACACCGTGCGCGGCACCTTTGCCGGAGCATTCAAGAAGAAACTGGGCATGACCATCACGTCAGACAAGACGCAAGGCGGCGTGCGCACCTACCGGGCAGCAGCCTAAAAATAGATCCAAAGAGAAGCCGATTTTGCTTGGCTTCTCTCTTGAACAGCGTCTTCATAGAGGTGTCGCGATTGACGACGAACTTCACAGGAAAACGAAATGAACACCATGACCATCACCATCGAGCGCACACCACGCACCGTCCAACTTGGCACCGCCACCCTCCAAACCGAGGAGTTGAGTGTCTCCTTGCCCTTTGCCCGCAAGCCTTGCGATCTGAGCGAACTTGGCGGCGGGTCTCCTGCCAAAGTGCTGGTCACTGAAACCCGCGAGACGACCACCACAGAATTTGACGAGTTTGCCGCCAACCTGCTGCGTTCGCGCCCCTGGCTCAACGGTCGGGGTGGCACCATACGCGAAGGCACCCTTTGCGTCGAGGTCTGCGCACCAGGTCGCCCCTACCTTTACATCAACCCCGAAGGCGGTGACTACGCCAGGTACGTGGCCCGTCTCGGATAAGCCAATTGATTGAAAGGAAGCCAAATTGACTTGGCTTCTCAATCAAACAGCGCGTTACTACAGGTGTCAAACCAGTCAATCCAAAGGAGTCAATGATGAAAACAGAGCTGAATCAACCAGCCCAGCAAGGCGACACCGTCGCCTATTACCAAGCACGTGGCCTTCGCCGAATCGGTGTTGTCCAGGAATTGCGCGACGGCAAAGTGCTTGTTCAACTGGATGCGAGCGAGACAGTTTTGGTGGACGACATCGAACTGTATTTGATTGAAGAATCAAGAAAATGATGCACCTTTGACTTGGCTTTCGCTGCAAACAGCGCGTTACTACGGGTGTCGCAACAACCACCCCGAAAGGACAAGCATCATGAGCCAAGTGACCGTTAAACGCATCTCTACCACCGAAGAACTTGTCTCCCAACGCACCGTTGGCTACCAAATTTTTGTCAACGACGAGTATTTACTGACCTGCACCGATGTTTGCGATGCGATGGACTTTAAGGAAAAGCTTGAAAAGCAACCGCACGATTGGGTCCAAATTACCTCGCACTCTGATTGGGACAAGGCAAAAACCTGAGAACAGCGGGCCAGCAAACTGGCCCGTCAAATAGATTCAAAAATGCTCAGAATTGACTTGGCTTCTCAATCAAACAGCGCGTTACTAGAGGCATCGCAACACACCAAACGGAAGAATTGAAATGACCAACGCAACACAAACCCTCACCACACAGAACCTTGATTGGGGCTTTTGGGGCACCATGAACGAACACGCCACCGCCGCTTGGCCCATCGCCTCCACGGCGATTGCCACAGCCACAGGGTGCGAACCTGAACAAGTCAGAGCCTTCTTGGACAGCCGCCACGGACGCCACTTTGCAAACGATGTCCAAAACGGACTCTTTGTGGGTGCCACCCTCAAGGACTCGATTGACCAAGCGACTGCCAAATGGATGGGCTGGACGATTAGCCGCATCACCGCCAAGGAAACTGGCATCCCTCGCGGCATGGCTTACTTGACCGGCTTTGTGGTGCAAGCCGCCATTGACGACGAGCTTTTTGCCTGACGCACACGCCGGGATTCAAACGCCCGGCGCAGCAAGTAGCTGCGCACCAGCGAAACACCTGTAAAGATCAATCCAATCATCAGATTCTGCGACAAGGTCGCATGCAGTCCAAACAACGGGAACACCAAATACTGAGTGGTGACCGCCACGATGTAGCCCACCAGCACGTTGGCCACCGACTCCACCAGGGACATCCAGCGCGACTGCATCACGATTGGCCCTGATCTTCCTGGCCATCTTCGCCAGTATCACCCACGACAGCTCCGGCCAAATCGTTGAAGCCAACGCCATCGCACTCTCGACTGGCGAGTTTCCCGGTCCAGTCTTGCCAGCGCCGGACAATCACGTCGACATACTTCGGATCAAGTTCCATCAGGCACGCAGTGCGGCCTGACTTTTCTGCGGCGATCAGGGTCGTGCCGGATCCGCCAAAGGGGTCGAGCACCACGTCACCCGGCTTGCTGGAGTTGCGAATGGCGCGCTCCACCAGCTCAACTGGCTTCATGGTCGGGTGCAAATCGTTCTTGTGGGGCTTTTTGATCTGCCACACGTCACTCTGGTCACGGTCACCACACCAGTGGTGCTTACCACCCTCGGGCCAGCCGTACAGAATCGGTTCGTACTGGCGCTGGTAATCTGAGCGCCCCATGGTGAAGGTGTTCTTGGCCCAGATAATGAAAGTCGACCACTTGCCACCGGCCTCGCGAAACGCTGCTTGCAGCACGTCTAGCTCACTGGACGACATGGCCACGTAGACAGCGCCGGTGCAGTTGGCCATGATGGGTGTCAGTGCGGCCAGCAAGAAGTCATAAAAGCCGTCGCCCAGGTTGTCGTTGAGGATGGCCCGGTCTTTGCCGCGCATTTTGTCCTTGGCGCTGTTGGCATAGTTGACGTTGTACGGCGGGTCAGTCACCGTCATGTCCACCTCATTGCCTTGCAGCAGCACCTCATAACTCTTGGCATCGGTGGCATCGCCACACAGCACACGGTGGTCACCGAGCAGCCAAACGTCGCCAGGGCGCGAGATAACTGCATCTTGCGACTCGGGTACCTCATCGTCGCCGGTTTGGCCCGTGTCGGCATCCTCGCCCTCGTACAGATCAGCCAGCGCGTCGGCATCAAATCCGGTCAGCGACAAATCGAAATCGTCATCGCGCAGCGCATCAAGTTCCACCCGCAGCATCGCATCGTCCCAGCCTGCGTTTTCAGCAATGCGGTTGTCCGCAATGATCAACGCGCGGCGCTGGGTGGGCGTCAGATGGTCAAGCACCACCACCGGTACGACTTCCAGACCGAGCTTTTGCGCCGCAGTCAATCTGCCGTGGCCCGCCACGATGATGCCGTCACTGCCAGCCAAAATGGGGTTGGTAAAGCCAAACTCCACGATGGACGCAGCGATTTGCGCCACTTGCTCTTCCGAATGGGTGCGGGCATTTCTGGCGTAGGGCAGCAGTTTGCCGGTTGGCCACTGCTCGATTTTGTTGGCCAGCCAGGATGCGGTCATGGATTTACCTCTGCGGATTCAATTGTTGGGGTTGCTGGCACGAGTCGCTCTGTTGCGACCGCCTTGAAGCTCTGGCCGGTCGCTGCGAGCGTCACCGGCACATCGGGGAAGTTTTGCTGGAAGCGAATGACGGCCACGTCTACGTACTGCGGCGCGATCTCCACCAATCGACACTTCCGACCGCTGCGCTGCGCGGCCAGCATCGTCGTGCCGCTGCCGCAAAAGGGTTCGAACACAATGTCGCCACCGTCTGAATAGGCTTCCAGAATGAACTGGGGCAGTGCCACAGGGAACACTGCCGGGTGATCAATGTCCTGACCGATCTTGCCCTTGTGGCGCATGATGCGAATGACCGAGTCCGCGATCTTGGTGTCCTGGGTGAGCGTGCCGACATGGTTCCACGAGGTTTTGCTGCCATCTTTATTGCGCATGCCACCGGCGCTGGTGCCGTCACCGCGCAGATGGGTGTCACGCCCAGCGTAGATGCAGGGCACGTTTTTGTTGGGCCTGCGCACCTCGGAGTCTTTGCGGTTGAAGTGAAACACGAACTCAAACGCTGGCGCGAAGCGACCACTCCAGTCGCCCGGCAAACCCGGGCCCTGGTCCCAAACGTACCAGCCAAAGCGCCGCCAACCCTGCTGGCGCATCCACGACAGCCAGCTATCCCAGTACGGCACGACTTCCTGCTCGCGGTGGATCAGCCCCAGGTTGACCAGCACTTGACCGGTGGCAGCCATGGGCAGATTCGCGAAGACCGAACGCATCAGCGCATCCCAATCAACAATCGTGTCGGTGTAATCGCGCTGGGTACCGTAGGGTGGCGAGGTGAAACACAGCGCAGCTTTTTCAGATTGCATCAGGGCGGCGACCACCGCTGAGTCACCGGCATCGCCACAGATCAGACGGTGCGCACCAAGCAGCCAGACATCACCGGTTCGGGATACCGGGTTGACCGGTGCGTCTGGTACCTCGTCACCAGCGTCTGATGCATCGTCGGAATCATCATCGCCAGTCTGATCGTCACCGGTCTCACCATCGATGTGCTCGGACATCATGGCTTCAATCTCAGCGTCCTCAAAGCCGGTGAGTGCCAGGTCGTAACCGGACTCACACAGTTCGGTGAGTTCGAGGGCCAGCATCTCTTCGTCCCACCCGGCATCGAGTGACAGGCGGTTGTCAGCGATCACGTAGGCGCGCTTTTGGGTGGGCGACAGATGCCCCAGTTCAATGACCGGAACTTCCGTCAGGCCCAACTTGCGGGCAGCCGCCAGACGACCGTGACCGGCGATCACGCCGCTGACACCGTCGACCAGCACCGGATTTGTCCAGCCAAACTCGGCGATGCTGGCGGCGATCTTGGCCACCTGCTCCTCGCTGTGGGTGCGAGGGTTGCGGGCAAACGGGATCAGCGCGTCAACCTTGCGGTACTCAACGTTGAGTGGATTCACGGGTTTGATGCTTCCAAAAAAATACGGCCCGCACAGGTCTGTGAAACCTATGACGGGCCGCAAGGTGCGCCATCTCAAGCGCTGGAGTTGAACGAAAGAACCCGCCGTCAGAAAACTCCGAGGGCGGGTTCAGAAAAAGTCAGGAAACGAAAACTTGTATGTCAGGTCGGCAAAGGGTGTGAATTGAATTCCCCCCCCTTTGGTGCCAGGGTGCAAACCTGCTGCTGGTGCAAACCGCTGCAAACTCTGGTTTGCAGTCTGTCGGTGGGCGGGTCTTGCGCTGTTGCCCCCCGCATAGGATTTTCCGAAAGAAGGACCCCTTTTACCTGGGGCTCAGTGGCTATTTTCCAACTGATCGTCAGCGGTTTTCTCCATCCATAGCCGTAAATATACCTAAAAACAGGCTGGATGTTCAGCCCTGTTTTGCAGGCCAAAAGGACAAAGTGGCAAAACTCTGGACAAGTGCTGGACGCATTGCTCTCCCTGCCCATTTGTCTTGGAAGATATCTCGTCCACTTGTCCTGCCCACCTTACTTTTTGCGGCTGTCATTGAGCTTTTGCGCCACCAGTTGAATAGACTCTTGCCAGTTTTGCCAAGCCGTGGTGCGGCAAACGCCAAAGCGCGTACAGATGTCACGCCAGCCGTACCGCTTGGCACGCATCCAGACCAGATGACGCTGCTCGACCTCAAGCCACTGCACCCAGAGCATGACCTCAAGCATGTCCTCCACGTCCTTCGGCGATGGTGGGAAGCGACAGACCACACGCTCATCGGTTGCCAGCATCTCCCATTGGCAACGAACGATGGTGGGCCACGCATTGGAGTAGCCCTGCACATTGGCCGATGGCAGTCGCCTTGCAGTGACTGCAGCGTCCTCGAAGCGATTGGCGACGTCATCCGGTGTCCATTGTGTGTTGCGCTCAGCCATGACGATCTCCTTGACCATACAAACGCTCGCCGATGCGTCGCACCAGTTCACGCTCAAGGTAGTCCAGCCGCTTGTCCTCAGCGTTGACGACCAGGATGTTCTGGTCACGCCAGCCGCGCTGCTTGACGCTGTCCAGGTCAGTGACGGTTGGCTGCAAGCGACCAAGGGGGCATTGGTAGTGGTGGGTGGGAACCTTCACGTCACACCTCCTGCGTGTCAATGGCCCAGTGCAGGATGGCCAGGGCATCGGCTTCGTTGTCGTCAGTGACGGGGTGACCAAGGGCACGCATGGCAGCAATGACTTCTGCCTTGCCTGCGTTGCCTTTGCCGGTGGCGTGCTTCTTGATCGTGCCCACTGGCACGCCCTCGTACGGGATGCGGTGGTGCTCGCACCAAGTGGTGAGGGTCGCCATCAAACCGCCATAAACGTGGGCAGCATCGACACCAACGTGGCGGCGCACCTCCTCGAAGTACACGGCGTTGATCTCGCCAGTCATCGTTTTGATTTCGGCCAGCCAGTGTTTAAAGCGCAGGAAGCGCATGCCACCGCCTTCAAAGCGCTGGGACTTGAAGCTCACGAAGCCGTGGGCAATCTGGCCATCTCGGGATTTGAGAGTCCAGCCTGTGGTCGTACCAAGGTCGAGTGCCAGGGTAACGGTATGAGAAATGGTGGTTT
>Ga0208248_1000629_pt1 | contig 10040 bp, 26 predicted proteins | sample CryBogmetaGMA5M_FD_184545 | JGI IMG/M metagenome (GOLD analysis project Ga0208248, IMG submission 184545) | Freshwater microbial communities from Crystal Bog, Wisconsin, USA - MA5M (SPAdes) | ecosystem: Environmental > Aquatic > Freshwater > Lake | place: Crystal Bog, Wisconsin, USA | collected...
TGGTTCTGCTGCATTTACAGTCTTAGCGGCCCAAACGCAATTTAAGTAAGATTAATATCATGCCATTAATTAGCCGTATTTCATCCGCAGCCGCTAGGGGATATGGATTTTTTAAAAGTTTATTTAAGTTTACTACGCCAGCAAAAATGAACAATAGTTCTGTTTATGCTGCAATGCGTGGTGTGACAATTAACTCATCGGGTTTATTTGTTGCTGTTGGATATAATTCTAATGGTTACCCACTTTATGCAACTTCATCCAATGGTAGCACTTGGACAACTCCAGCTTTAATGAATGGTAGTACTGCTTATGCTCCAACGACATCCATAACAGTTAATTCATCAGGTTTATTTGTTGCGGTTGGATATACTATTGCTGCCAGCATTGCTAATTCAATATATGCAACTTCATCTAACGGTAGTACTTGGACAACTCCGGCTTTAATGAATGGTAGTACTGCTGATGCAAGTATGATTTCAGTAGCAGTTAATTCGTCAGGTTTATTTGTAGCCGTTGGATATAACGGCGCACTACAACCTATGTATGCAACTTCATCCAATGGTAGCACTTGGACAACTCCGGCTTTAATAAATGGAAGTACTGCTGACGGGCAAATGAATAGTGTGACAGTTAACTCATCAGGTTTATTTGTTGCAGTTGGGTATAACAATTCATTCTATCCTTTATATGCAACTTCATCCAATGGTTCTACTTGGACAACTCCAGCTTTAATGAACGGTAGTACTGCTTATGCTCAAATGTACTCAGTAGCAGTTAACTCGTCAGGTTTATTTGTTGCGGTTGGGTATGCCTACAGTACAAACTACCCCCTATATGCAACTTCATCCGATGGTTCTACTTGGACAACTCCCGCACAAATGAACAATAGTTCTGTTTATGCTGCAATGGCAGCCGTAACTGTTAACTCATCGGGTTTATTTGTTGCTGTTGGATATAACAGTGTAAACTACCCACTTTATGCAACGTCATCCAATGGTAGCACTTGGACAACACCAGCATTGATGAATAAAAGTTCTGTTACTGCTCTAATGCTAGCCATAACAGTTAATTCATCGGGTTTATTTGTTGCAGTTGGATCTGATATTAATAATTATCCTTTATACGCAACTGCAAAGTAACCCCCTATAATTTTTGGATAATTTTATGACTGAAACAGAAGCCCGTCTAAATTCGCATGAAGCCGTTTGCGCCGAGCGTTACGAACAGATTAACGCCAGGCTCAAGCGCATGGAACAAATTTTAATGAGTGCTGCCGGTACTATGTTGCTCGGCATGGCAAGCGTGATTTTTACGTTTATTACGCACTTTAAATGATTGATCCAATCACCGCCTTTGCGACAGCGCAAGCCGCCGTAAAGGGGGTGAAAGCCGCCATTGCCTTGGGTAAGGACATCCAAGCCATCAGCGGCGACATGATGAAGTTCTTTGAGGCAAAGGACATTGTTCAGCGAGCAGCGTCTAAGCCTAAGACGGGATTTGCAGGCTCTGACACTGCCCAAGCCTTTGAGATCGTTATGCAGGCCAAACAACTTGCAGATGCCGAGCGCGAACTGAACAACTACATGGTGATGTCGGGCAATGCTGACTTGTGGCAGCAATTGATGCTTGAACGTAACAACATCATTCAAACTCGTAAGAAACAAGAAATCCTAGATGCCAAACACGCCAAGAAAAAACAAGAAGATTGGGACGAACTGATTAACTGGATACTTGGCGGCGGCATCGTCCTCATGGTATTTGGGTTTGCCGTGTGGTGGTTGACTATTTTGCTGGAGAAACATTAATGCTTACGATTCTTTCTACCCTTATTTCTTTCCTGATGGGCGGCTTGCCTAAACTGTTGGATTTCTTTCAAGATAGGAACGACAAAGCGCATGAACTAGCCCTGGCTGCAATGCAGATCGAGCGTGAATTAGATTTGCGTAAAGCAGGATTTGAGGCGCAAGAAAGGGTAGAGCAGATACATAGCGCCCAACTTGAGATGGAGACTACGGCAAAGGCTAATGAAAACCTAGTCAATGCCCAAGTTGCTGAGATGAACGCCATTTACCAACATGATGAATCATTGAATGAAGGCACTTCGCAATGGATGAAAAACCTACGAGCCGGCGTTCGTTCATTCATTACCCTTGGATTCTTTTTCCTGCTTTGCTTTGTGGATGTAGGTTTGTTTGTCTACGGATACAACAATGGTATTCAATTCCCTGTGCTGGCTGAGAAACTGTGGGACTCCAACACCCAGGCTTTGTTTGCATCAATCATCGCGTTTCATTTTGGGGGCAGAGCCTTTGGCAAATGATTTGGACTCTTGTACTTATATCAGGCATAAATATGCAGTACGTCACCACGGTGGGGTATTTTGAGTATGAGGCCGCCTGTCAAAAAGCGGCTCAAGAATGGCGAGATTTGGGATACAAAGTTGGTTGTGTTCAAACCGTGAGACGCAAATGAAAGTTTCAGATAAAGCAATCAAGGTAATCACGCACCATGAAGGTGTGCGCCAACGCCCATATCGTTGCCCTGCGCGCCTTTGGACTGTTTGTGTCGGCCATGTGCTGTATCCGGAACAAGGGCGCCTAAAACTTGAACAACGGGACGGGTTTGCATTACGTCCCGAGGACGATAGGCAATTCAGCATGGAGGAAGTCAATGCAATACTTAGAGCAGATTTGGCTAGGTTTGAGCGCGGTGTGGAACAGTTTATTCCTGTTCGACTTACCCAAAGCCAATTCGATGCTTGCGTTTCTTTTGCTTTCAATGTTGGCCTGGGAACACTTCAGCGCAGCACGTTTAGGCAAAAAGTTATTCGCGGTGATATTGAAGGCGCTGCGGACGAACTTTTAAAATACTGTATGGCTGGTGGAAAGCCCTTAAAAGGATTGCAGAACAGGCGCATAGATGAACGCGCCATGTTCCTAGGATTAGTGTTATAGCGGATCAACAATACTTACAAGCGTATTGCGCACTTGCTGCATTTCTGCCACGATTGAAGAAATCATAAGACGCAATTCTTGCATTTCTGCTTGATTGGCTTGAATGCTTAGATAAGCGGTTTCAGCCCAATCTGCTAATTCATCGTGATCCCATGTTTTAAAGTTTGGTGTATCTGTCATGTTTCCTCCGGACTTGGACAATCTTCTGGTATTTTAACTTTGACGTACACGGGGACATACATACCGCCCTCGGTGTGTTGTGTCCATCTATCAATGTAAACGTCTGCCATAGTGCTTAAAGATCGTTTTACCGCATCGGCAGGAACGCCAAGCAATGCCGCTATGTGTCGTGCGGTTAAGCCTTCCTCATATTGGGTAAGAATGGGCCTAATTCTTTCTGTCATTGCCCTCATTTATCTTGTTCTTTCATATGCTTGATTGCTTCCATCATGTTGGCAATGTACGTTAGCGCAACCGTACATTCGTAAATTGCATCATCGTAGTGATTGCTCAACATACATTGGTGTGCTTCCTTGAGCGCGTGTTCTGCATTCATACAAGGCAAAGCGTAGTCTTTTATTACTTCAATTTTCATTGGTTTAGTTCCATTAATTTTGTCACGCGCTGCTGCTTTCTTGCCATCGTAAACACCGTTGAGATAAACAGCATACAAGTCGTCAAACTTTTCGTAGTAAGCCCTCCGATCATCAACCAACTTGTCCCGCGCTGCTGCCTTTTTGCTTTGATAGCCTGTCATGTTGTTCCCCTTGCTCTGATTAAATCAGCCGCTTGGTACGGCTCTGCAATTTCCGCAATCTTGGCACACTCCTCACGCTCATGCGCTGCTACCAAAGCGGCAAACTTTGCAAGGGTTTTATTTTTACCGTCAAATCCAACAAACCCCGCTTCCCGCGCGATGCGGGTAATTTCATCTATGTTCATTTGAACACCGCCGCTACAAGCATGGACGCTCCCACCACAAAGATAACCCACACGATCAAGCCTTTAATCTGTTTTACGAACATGGCGTAGTCGCTGGGCTCGGGTTCGTCGTACTCCCAGTCTTTTTGCTTGCGCTCCATGTATTTTTTGTCTGCTTCAGTCACGTTTGTACTCCTTCATGCGTTCGTTAAGACGCTCAATACGGGCTAGGCTGAGTTGGAGACAAGCCTTTGCGTACTCGGTGGCGTTCTCTGACTCAAGCCTTTCGAGATGCGCCTGGGCCAAAGATTGGGTGATGACTTCCAAAGGGGTCAAGTCGCGCCAGTAATCTTTAAAGAATTTCAGAAATCGCATACCATTCCCTTTCATTACGGTTAGTGTTTGATCTAACAGTGCATCCAGTTAACCCAATAAGCCCTTCACGTTGCAGTTCTGGCAAACGCCTGCCAATTTGATGCGGATCAAGATTGGTGAAGCGGGCAATCCCGTCCTTGCCTAATGGCCCATATGTTTTTAAGCATTCCACAATAATTTTTGCGTGATGCTTGGCAAGTTCTTTTGCTGACCCTGCGGCTTGCCAACTGGTTAAAGGGTCGGTGTTCCGAGCGCGTGGATGCTCAAAATGGGGCGTCAAAGTCATCATTTGGCAATCCTTTAAATTTTTCTTTAGGTTCATTGAGATACGCCCAGCCTGACCAGCCGCCCTCAACCAAGGGGATAACGTCAATCTTGAGCATTTCTCCGTTTTTGGTCATAATAATTGACCCAATACGCTGGTAACGGTTTTTTTGTTGTCCGTCCTTGTTGGTGTATGCCCCAACTACGCAAGAGATTTCTTTAGTGATTGCCATGATTAACCTTTCATTAGTTCAGCTTGTTTCTTAATGCTGCTACGGGTTTTGCTGTCAAGCATTGCCCATAGAGCCGTCTTTTCTTCAATGTCCACGATTCCCGCGTACTCCTCAACCGCGCCAATCACGTCATTTGCGCTCATGCGCTCATTGATGGCTGCGGCAACGTCAGCAATAACTGACATCCTGTTTGATGGGACTAGATCAGTCTTTGTTGCTGATACCTTTACTTTGCTGGCTGCGTTGCCATCGTCATCCTCGGGAGCGATGCCACAAGCCGCCATCAGGGAATAGCGCCGTGCATACGTCAGCGCCGAACCGTAACCCTGCGGGTCTTGTTTGGCAGCAGGAACGTGCAACTTGCCGCATTCCATCATCTCGCCTGATTCGTGGACAAAGACTGTTTCCACAGTCACGCCAGTAGCATCCTCTGATGTGCGCTGAATAAGGGCTATTCCCGCGGCATTTAAGCTATCTACAACGGCCTCCACGCAACCAGCCAAGTCAACGTACTTGCTGCGGAAATGCGGGTTTGTAGACGTTTTTAAGGCCGGTGCAAAACCACGTTGGGCTTTGACTAACGCTGTTGCAATGTTTTTCATAAATCACCTCCAAAATCTATCCCGCATTTTTCGCAGGAAAAGTAATACAAAATGTGAATGTCATCGACTGTATGCCGAGCCATGTCACCGCAATCTTCCCCACACTTGGGACATTCGTAATCCTCACGCTCTGTCAAGTTGCTCTCTGAGCCATTTGATTCGTTCATTTTGTATCTCCAATTGTCCACATAGATGCCACACATAAATCTCAAAAAAACCGATGGGGTCTGACTTGGATTTGCATTCCTCAATAATTTCTTTTGCGTTATTGCTGTAAATCATGCTGCCCACCCATACACAAGTACCCAGGCCAGTGATACGCCGATAAACACGGCAAGCGTGATGTCTTTTGCTTTATTCATTTTGTGTTCTCCGAACAATAAACTGCTTTGTTGATTTCGTGGTGGATGTCGCCTAGATCGGTGTGCATCCAAGTATGCACAGGCCGAAAAAATGCGTAGAGTGAGAATTCGCAGATGTTGATTGTTTCTGCCATCATTGCGGGAGTGATTAAGCCTTGGTGTAGGGCTTCTTCGTACTCTGCTTGAAGTAGTGCTATGTCTTTCATGCTGCCACCTCTTTTTCTAAAGCTTTCATTGCTTGTTTTAATAATTCCAATTGTTTGTATGCCAATGCAATAAGTTCTTTGTCAGTCATGCTTTTTCTCCTGATGCGTTGGAGGCAAACATTTGGATATGGCATCCGCGTTTGATGAGCAAATTGACTGCTTTAAGTGCGTTGGTGAGGCTAGTGAATTCCAAGCGGTAGTCGCCTGGCACAAATGGTTGTCCTGAGACAACTTCTACGATGTAAGAAACTTTCATTTACTGACTCCTAAAAAGACCCCGAACCGTTCAGGGCATATGTGCATATTATCACAAATGTGAAGTCAGCAAGGTTTTTTTTGCATATTTTTCTAGGGGATTTCCCTAATAGATGGCTTCACAAATGTGATATAGTGCGGCATGGACTTACTGGAAATTGCAATCAAAGCGGCTGGCGGGGTAGGCAGATTGGCTTATCTCCTGGACGTAAAGCAGAACACAATCAGCAACTGGCGGCAGCGCGGTGTGCCTAAGAGTTGGCAACAGGTGTTGGTGTACAAGTTCAAGAAACAGATTGCGGAAGCGCAAAAAATCGTTTAGAGTTGGGGCAATGGCTAGGCTTAGCGGCTGAAAAGGTGATTCGTTACCACCCTGCCAATTGTTCCTTTATGTAACGCTTAACCTAGAACGTAAGGTTGTCAATGTACTACTACCAGTTCAATATCGGTGACTACGCCAGTCACACGCAGCGCCTGTCTTTGCTTGAAGATTTGGCCTATCGCAGGCTCCTGGACGAATACTATTTGCACGAACGCCCGTTGAACAGCGGTTTAACGTCCGTTGCACGTCAGATCGGTATGCGCGACCATGAGGCAGAAGTTAAATTTGTCCTTGAATCGTTTTTTAGCCTGACTGAAGATGGCTGGGTAAACGCTAGAGCCGACAAAGAAATTGCCCATTTCAAGGGGAAAATTGAACAGGCTTCTAAGGCAGGAAAGGCATCTGCTGAACGGCGGTTCAACGGACGTTCAACGGACGTTCAACCAACCAATAACCAAGAACCAATAACCAATAACCATAAACCAAAGAATAATACAGTCGCCCCACCTAACGGTGTGACGGAATCTGTTTGGCAGGATTGGCTAACTTTACGCAAGACGAAAAAAGCCGCCGTAACCCAAACCGCTTTGAATGGCATCATCAAGGAAGCCGGTAAAGCGGGGATAAGCCTCCAAGCCGCCCTAGAAACCTGTTGTGCAAGGGGCTGGACAGGATTCAAAGCCGAATGGCTCAAGGACAAGGATGCAGGGCAGAAATCCTTTGCCGAGAAGGAATACGATTTCAAGCGCAAACGATGGGAAGCCATGACAGGCAGAACGTCCGAATACACACCATTTTTGGAGATTGAAGATGACACAACCCATTGATCGACTCTTTGAACGACTGTCCATGACATACGGGAACGCATGGGACAACTCGCTGGGAAGCGCCCCGCTAAACGAAATAAAGTCGTTTTGGATGCACGAACTGGCGGGGTTTTTAAAATCCAAAGAGGCGATGATGTCAATATCCTATGCCCTGGATCACTTGCCCGAGCGCCCTCCAAACCTTGTCCAGTTTAAAAACCTGTGTATGCAAGCGCCGGTTGTCAAACCTTTGGCCTTACCCGAGCCACCGGCAAACCCCGAGCGCGTGAAGCAGGAACTGGCAAAACTTGCGCCTTTGCGGATGGGGCCAGGGGTTGATCCAAAGGCATGGGCGCACAGAATCCTTGCGGAATATGCTGCGGGACGTAAAAAGCCGGTAGCCGTTGTGCAGATGGCCCGCGATGCCTTGGCAGCAGGATGAGGTTAGGGCCAAGATGTTTGCCCATTACCTTGCCCTTTGCCGTATACCTGGCGCAAAAGCCTACGCATGGCAGCGGGTCAAGGAACTGGACGAACAGGAATTGTACAAAGGCATTAAAGATTACATTGTGGAGAAAATAAATGCGCAGAGCAGCAAGGGTTGACGCTAACCAGGAGCAAGTAGTCAGCGCATTACGGGCGGCAGGGGCAAATGTGTGGATTCTTGGCTTGCCGGTGGACTTGCTAGTCGGCTACAAAGGACACACAATCCTGATGGAAGTTAAAGATGGCCCTGGGAAGCGTTTAACGGCCTTACAAGACACTTTTTTTGAAAATTGGTACGGTGGGCCTTTGTCAAGGGTTGACGGGCCGGAAGCGGCTCTAAACGTATTAAAGGTGATAGATGCGCGGCCAGATTAAAAACCGCGACTACAAAGCGCGGATTGCCGATATGTCCGGCCTGACTTACGGCAAGATTACGCCCACTGATTTGGATATGTTCTTGGACTTTGGGGACACATTGTTTGTGTTTGCCGAGGCCAAGTACCATAGTTCCACCGTTCCATACGGCCAGCGCCTAGCACTCGAGCGCCTTTGCGATGCCTGTCACCAACCACCAAAACGGTATGCAGTGTCATTCCTTTGCGGTTATCAAGGGCAGGGCGACATAGACTTTGCCAACATGGATGTCTTAGAAATTCGCTGGAACGGGCGATGGCGGCCACCAAACGAACCGATTACCCTTGGCCTAGCAGTAGATTATTTAAAGAAACAATACACATGAGATCAACACAACAAAACCGAATAATGTGGGCAAACTTAGCCGACATAGCAAACCAAGTGGATTGGCACGGCCACAAACTGACAAAAGATGAATGGAAGGATGTGCTGACAGCCGCCCTCAAACGACAGAAGGTAGTTCCAGGCATTGACGGCGGGTTTGTTGTCCTTGGGTACAGCACCCGCAACATGGAGGTGGCCGAAATGAACGAACTTATTGAACTCTCCTATGCTTTCGGGACGCAACAAGGGGTAAAGTTTAGTGCGATTGAAGATTAAATACGTCCGCGACAAACGCCTACTACAAATGGCCCGTACATTGCACTGTCAAAATTGCGGTAAAAATGACAGTACGGTGTGCGCTGCCCACAGCAATTGGGCCGAGCATGGGAAGGGAAAGGGGATCAAGGCCAGTGACATCTACATTGCCAGCCTGTGCCATGACTGCCACATGGAACTAGATCAAGGGAAAACCCTAAGTAAGGACGAACGTAAGGAAATGTGGACAAAAGCCCATATCAAAACGATGAGTAAGCTAGTAGAATTGGGTTATGCCTATCCGAAAGACTGACTCTGGGTGGTATTGGGGCGGTAAAGGCCCATTTCCCACCAAATCCAAAGCCCAAGCGGTTGCACGGGCTGCTTACGCCAATGGCTACAAAGATCAAGGAAATACCATGAAATTTAGCGTGGAACGTACCGGCCCCGATCCAATAATGCAGTTTGTCATGTGCCTATTGAACAGCGTAACGGGTACACATATCCTACATTTGGCAAGCCAAAGCTATAGTCAACACAAGGCTTTAGAGGCTTTTTACACCGAAATCGGCGATCATGTGGACGATTTTGTAGAAGCATTCCAAGGGAAATACGGCCTACTTACCGACTACACATCGGGATTTGAGCCGCCTACCGATCCCCTTGATTACCTGAATTACCTAAAGGATGAGGTGGCTACATTGCGCGATACCGAGGGTTTCCCCCAAGATAGCGAACTACAGAACATCACCGATGAAATAGCCCAATTGATAGACAGCACCATCTATAAGCTACGATTCCTCAAGTAATGCCCATAGCACCATACAACACAAAATGTAGCCATTTGGGTTGCAAAGCCCCACGTTCTAAGATCAATAGCTTCTGCTTAGCCCACGGCGGCATGGATAATATAGAAACTAGGGAATCGGATAGCATCTACCAAACAGCGGCATGGCGAAGCATCAGGGGCAGACAGTTAAGCATCCAGCCTTTATGCCAAGGATGCCTAAGTAGGGGCCATATAGCATCTGGTGTCCATGTAGATCATGTGTTCCCATGGAAGCACATAGGTAGGCAAGCATTCACCCGTAATCTATTCCAATCCCTATGCCAATCGTGCCATAGCACCAAGACAGGACAGGAAAAGCAGGGTAAGTACGATCATTACTCAAGGGATGGTGTGGTAACGTACACAAAGCATGACTACTCAGCAGTTATGCACAGGTTGCACACAGCACCGCAAAATTTAGACGTATGTTGC
>Ga0208248_1000631_pt1 | contig 10025 bp, 7 predicted proteins | sample CryBogmetaGMA5M_FD_184545 | JGI IMG/M metagenome (GOLD analysis project Ga0208248, IMG submission 184545) | Freshwater microbial communities from Crystal Bog, Wisconsin, USA - MA5M (SPAdes) | ecosystem: Environmental > Aquatic > Freshwater > Lake | place: Crystal Bog, Wisconsin, USA | collected...
CCTTGTGGCAGGCCTGGCACTGGTCGCGGGTTTCCTTTTTGAGCAGCGCATGGTTGAAACCGCCCTTCACCACATAGCGTTTCACGCCCGCGTGGTCGCTATGGCAGGCCACGCAGTCCTCGCTGATCAGCTTTTGGTGAAAGGGGGTTGAGGTGAGGGGGTTTTTAACAGCTAAACCGGTCGTGGTCATGCGACCAATGTCCACTGGTTTGTGGCAGCTCACGCATTTGGCAGAACTGGCTCCGCGCAGCGAGGTGTGACAGGCAAAGCAGTCGCCTTCAAGTTGCTTGTGGCCGGGAATCAGCTTACCGGGGCCGACCATCAGGTTTGGGTAGATAAAGGCCAGTGCGCCCAAGGCCAGCAGGTTGACGATCAGAATTATTTTGAGAATTCGGCTCATACCCAACCCCAGAACAGGAAGATGCTGACGATGTGGCCCAGCGCCAGGACGGCGAAGACGACAAAAATAGGGATGTGCACTTTGCGCCAATGCGTCATGGCGTCGAGCGTGACGGCGTCCCAGAACAGGGCTTGTTCTACCTCTGGCTTGGACAGGCCACGCAGCTGAAAATGCTCGCGCTCACCCTGTACATATTGCCGTGAACGCTGGAGCAGCAGCTTGCCCACCATGCCGCTCACCACATTCACGCTCATGGCCACCGTGGCGAGCCACGGCAAGATGGCATTGAAGTGAACGCCAGCATGAATCAGCACCATCAGCGAACCCAGCCAGGCGCTGAACTCGTGCATTTTGAGCAAGGTTTTGGGGTCGCCCGAGGTGACGTATTTGCGCTTGCGCAGCGAATAGTAAAACGAGCCGATGATCAGGAGTGTGCCCAAAATACCCAGGTAGCGGCCGACCCATACCAGGTTGAGCCGGTGCAGGAAGTAGTCACCGGCCAGCGTAGCGGCGGCGAGCAGCCCGAGCACCAGGGTGAAGGGTAAAACATGCTGGCGCCAAAGTGATATTTTCATTTATATCTCCAGAGTGACACTGGTCTTGGGGGTGCAGACGCAGAGCAGGCAGGAACCCGGCTCCGGGTCGAATTCAGGGGGTTGGCGGTACGCCACTTCGCCCGTCAGAATGGTTGTTTGACAACTGCCGCAGCCACCCGCACGGCAACCGGTGTTGACGCTGATGCCATGGGTCTCGGCCAAATCGAGCAAGGTGCCTGTGGTTGGACTCCAGGGTAACTGCTTGCCCGACTTCGCAAAGGTGACCAATATGTCGGATTCGGTGGCGTTGCTGGTTGGCGTGGCTGGAGAATTCGATTTTTTGCGCTGAATCGATGCAGGGCCAAACGCCTCGAAGTGAATGCGAGTCTCGGGCACGCCCCAATCTTCCAGCGCGGGCACCAGACTTTGCAGCAGGGGCGTTGGGCCGCAAATATAAAAATGATACGGTTTGAGCGGCAACTGACGGCGCAATAAATCCACATCAACGCGACCTGCGTGCTGGTAGTCTTGCCCCGCTACATCCTGCGGCAGGGGCTGGCTGAAACACAGGTGCAAATGAAAGTTCGAATGGGCTGCGGCCAGCGCTTCAAGGTGCTGCTTCATCACCTGCTCCTGGCTGTTGCGCACGCCGTAAAACAGCCACACTTCGCGCCCGGGTTGCACGGCCAGACACCAGTTCAGCATGCTCAGCATGGGCGTGATGCCAATGCCGCCACCGATCAGCACCACCGGCGCTTCGCTGCGGTCGATGTGGAAATGGCCAGCCGGTGCGCGCACTTGCAGCAGGCTGCCCACGGCCACCTGGTCGTGAAAGAAGTTGGAGGCACTCACCCCCGCTGCTTGTCGCTCAAGGGGCGGCGGCGCCCGTTTGATAGAGACCCGGTAATGGCCGTCGTGCGGCGCATCCGAGAGTGAGTAACAACGGGTGGTGGGCACGAGGTCGCCGGTTGCGCTGGGGATGTCCAAGCGAAAGGTCAGGAACTGGCCGGGCAGGAACGGGGCCAGCGCGAGACCGTCTTCGGGCACCAGATCAAACGAGCAAATGTCTTGCTCAGCGTCTTCGAAGGCTTTGCGTTTCACCCGGAAGGTCCGCAGTCCTGACCAGGCCGCAACGGCAGGTTCTGGCGTTTCAGCGGTCGCCGCGGGTTTGACGGTTAAGCCCATTTCTGAGGCGCTGTTGCGCAGGGCCAGGTAGTCAAGCCAATGGCGCCAGAAACCGATGCCCAGGTAAATCGCCAGTTGCAGCAGGATGCCCCCAATAATCCAGAGCAGCAGGTAAAGCGACGTCATGGTGCTGAGTAGTGGGTTCTGAATCACGGGGATCCTCTCTTGTGTTGCGAGGAAGCTTAGGCGCGCTGTCTTAAGTTCTCCTTAATCCGAATCACAATCTTCGATTGTTTAGAATTAAAAAATTGAAATATCAGGCGCCGCACAAATGTTGAATTTTTCTTTTTCCCGCCGGGCTTTGATGGCGGTTTGCCTGTTGCTTAGTTGTGCAGCCCAAGCGCAAACACCGGCTGTATTCCGTATAGGGGTGGCGCCACACACCAGTGCGCGGGTGATTCTGGAGATGTACCAGCCCCTGCGTGTGCAACTGGAGAAAGCCTTGGGCACGCCGGTTGAGGTCGTCACCGCCCCTGACTTCACGGAATATGCGCGCCGCATGCTGCGCCAGGAATATGACATTGCCATTACCACCGGCCACCAGGCGCGCCTTAGCCAGACGGATGCTGAGTACAGCCCGCTGCTCACCTACAGTGCCGACTTTCGGGCTGTTGCGCTGGTGGCAGGCAACAGCCCCTACAAGAGTGTGAAAGACGTCAAGGGCAAACCCATTTTGGGACTCTCGCCCACCTCTCTGGTCACCTTGTGGGGTCAGCACTGGCTCAAACAAAACGGTATCAACGAGCCCTTACGGTATGTCAGTGCTTCAGACAGCGTGGCACGCCTGGTGTTGGCCGGTGAAGCCGCTGCTGGTTTCACATCGCTGGCCAATTACCAGAGCCTGTCGCGTGATTTGCAAGGGCAAATGCGGTTTCTGGTGATTAGCGACCCGCTGGCCGGACGGGTTTATATGCTCAATAAGCGTCAGTTGGCACGCAAGAGCCAGATTGATGCGGCATTGCTGAGTTTTGGTGCCAGCCCGGAGGGTAAGGTGTATTTTGAAAAATACATGCTCGAAGGCTATCGCAAGCTCAAACCGAAAGAACTGGAGTCGATGGACCCCTATGCCCGTGAAGTGCGGCAAACCTTGCAATGATCTTGCCCTTGCGATCGGTTCGGGGGCGACTGCTGCTGGCGGCGGTGCTGGTCGAGGCCGTCATGCTGACGCTGATGGTGTTCAACAGCCTGCGCCTGATGCACGAGTACATGGTGGAGCAAGTGGCCCAGCATTCGCGCCAGATAACCCCCATTCTGATTGCTGCCACGGTGGCACCTCTGGCCCAGCGAGACTACGCTACGGTGCAATCTGTCGTCAATGAAAGCATTAGCCAAAAAGGCGTGCTTTATCTGGTGGTCGACGACGCATTGGGCAACTCGGTGGCGAGCAGCGGTTGGCCACAAGGCAAAACCCTCCCTGCACCCGATAAAACCCTGGAGCTGGCGCGCTTGTTGGGCAACCCTGTCTACCATGTGCAAATGCCGATCGTGTCGTACGGCCAGCAACTCGGGCAGCTTCATTTTGGGTTGGATTTATCCCATATTCTGGTGGCGCGTCAGGCGCTCCTGACCCAGGGCGCCCTGATTGCGCTGGGCGAGTTGTTGTTGTCGTTTGTGCTGTTGACTTTGCTGGGCCTGTGGATGACGCGGCACCTGACCGACCTGACCCGTGCCAGCGAAGAGGTGGCGGCGGGGAACCTGACACCGGCCCCGGTCAACGAGGGCAAGGACGAGCTGGGTCAGCTGGGGGCGGCATTTAACGCGATGTCGCGCGCTGTGCACGATCGGGTGGTGGAGTTGACGCAAGCCAAAGAATCGGCCGAACAAGCCCGAACTGCAGCCGAACAGGCAAATCAGGCCAAAAGTGATTTTTTGGCCAATATGAGCCACGAAATTCGCACCCCCATGAACGGCATCATGGGCATGACAGATCTGGTGTTGGAAACGACACTCAGCGCCACACAAAGAGACCATCTGGAGGTGGTCAAAACTTCGGCTCAGTCCTTGTTGGTCGTGATCAACGACATCCTTGATTTTTCCAAGATTGAGGCAGGAAAGCTGGAACTTGAACCCATTGTGTTCAACCTGCCCGATTTGATCACTCGCACGCTGAAACCCCTGGCGGTACAAGCGCAGCAAAAAAACTTGGCGCTTCGCACGGAACTGCCACCTACCTTGCCAGAGCACTTGCGGGGTGACCCTGGTCGTCTGCGTCAGGTGCTGACCAATCTGGTCGGCAATGCCATCAAATTCACAGAACAAGGGAGCATCACGGTCGGGTTTGAGTTGGTTGCCAATCCCGTTGCTATGCTGCACTTCTGGGTGCAAGACACCGGCATTGGCATTGCAGAAGTTAAACAAAAAACTATCTTTGACGCCTTTACCCAGGCCGATAACTCAATAACCCGGCATTACGGGGGCACTGGTTTGGGTCTGAGTATTTCCAGCAATTTGGTGCAACTGATGGGTGGGCGTATCTGGCTGGTGTCAGGAACTGGGCTGGGCAGTACCTTTCACTTTACGGTGCAAATGGAGGCTGTGTTGGTGCACCAACCTGCCGCACCCAGCCCACCGGTTGCTGCCGCCGTTGTTGTCGTTGAGCCAGCGCCTGGGTTGTCGGTCATTTCAAGCCCCACGGTCTTGCATGTCTTGCTGGTGGAAGACCACCCCGTGAACCAATTGCTGGCCACCAGCCTGATCCAACGCGCCGGTCACCGCGTGACGCTGGCCCAGAACGGCCAGGAGGCGGTGGACGCCGTCGCGCAACAAGTGTTTGATCTGGTATTCATGGACATGCAGATGCCTGTCATGGATGGGCTGGCTTCAACCCGGCTTATTCGTGCCTTTGAAGAGGTGCATGGTCGTTTGCCGATGCCGATTGTGGCTATGACCGCCAATGCCAGGGAGACTGACAGGGCAGCCTGTGAAGCGGCCGGCATGGATGACTTTATTTCCAAGCCATTCAAGGCCAGTGACCTGCGCCAGCGCCTGGCGCAAGTGGCCAGCACGGGCAAGCTGGAGGCTGTAACGCCATTTTCCTGAGTCGGATTTATGCCAAAAACACCTGTAGCCCCCGTGCAGTAAGCGCAGGTAGCTATTTTTAATATAGCAAATGAAGGACGGGTGAATTATTGGGTGGCGCCCAGTGCCAGCGCAGCAGCGCGAGAGGCCGCCAGCCCCTGCACATCGTGGCCCGCCTGTGTCGGCCAGCCCGATAAATGCTGTTGAGTGAGTTCGCACAGCGCGGTAATCCAGACCGGGTCATCGTTCAGGCAGGCGATGTAGTTGAACTCTTTGCCGCCCGCGTGCAGAAAAGCTTCGCGCCCTTCCATGGCGATTTCTTCCAGGGTTTCCAGGCAGTCGCTGGTGAAGCCGGGGCAGACCACATCGACCCTTTTCACGCCCGCTTTGCCCATGGCGATCAGTGACGGTTCGGTGTAGGGTTCCAGCCATTTGGCGCGGCCCAGACGGGACTGAAACGTGACCTTGAACTGGTCTTTGGCCAAGCCCAGTTGCTCGGCCAGCAAACGCGCGGTTTTCATGCATTCGCAGTGGTAGGGGTCGCCCAGTTGCAGCGTGCGCTCGGGCACACCATGAAAGCTCATCACCAGTTGGTCGGGGCGGCCGTTGCTTTGCCAGTAACGCTCGATGCTGGCCGCCAGCGCCTTGATGTAGCCCGCGTCGTCGTGGTAATGGTTCACAAAGCGAAACTCGGGCAGGTTGCGCACCTTGCCGGCCCAGGCGTAAACCGCGTCAAACAGGCTGGCCGTTGTGGTGGCGGAATACTGCGGGTAGGCCGGCATGATCAGCACGCGGGTGGTGCCCTGGGCCTTGAGCGCATCAAGTTGCTCTGCGATGGAGGTGCTGCCATAACGCATGGCATAGCGCACCTGCACATCGTGGCCGCGCTGGGCCAGCCAGCCCTGCAAGAGCTTGGCCTGCTTTTCAGTCCAGACCTTCAGCGGCGAGCCCTCGGGGGTCCAGATGCTGGCGTATTTGGCGGCCGATTTGGCGGGCCGAAAACGCAAAATGATGCCGTGCAGGATCAACAACCAGAGGAGGCGAGGGATCTCCACCACACGCTGATCGCTCAAAAATTCACGTAAAAAACGCCGTACATCCGCTGTGGAAGGCGACTCTGGCGTTCCGAGGTTGCAAAATAAAACGGCGGTACGGGGTACTTGGCCATGCTTGAAGGGGGGTTCTTTGGCGAAAGGGCCAAGCTTGAATGAGGTCATCGCTTTATTTTCTCTTACGGTCGCGGGTTTCTTGAAAATCAGGGCAATACCCCTCGATTCTGCGGGTCAGCGGGCCGGGTTGAAGGTCAAGGTGCTGCGGGTGTTTTCCTTGACATCGGCCGCACTCAGGTGCTGCGGCAGGTAGCCACCATCGATATAGGTTTGAGCCTGGTCCTGGTAATGCCGGTTAAACAGCACACCGCTTTGGCCCACCGGGTTGATGCCCAGCGAATGCGCCGGGTCGGCAAAATCAATGAGGCGCCGGGTAGACGGCCCATAGCGCACGGCCCAGGGCGCCGGGCCAACCGACTGCGACAAGTTGTTGGGCAACTCACGGCCACCGGGGGCTGGAAATGGTCCGACGTTGAACAACCAGTCGAGTCCTTTTCGTGTTGCCAGCGGGTGCGTGTGGGTCAGGGTGTGGGCATTGCCCCAGCCCCAGTCGGTCGCGTTTTTGCCCAGGCTCTCCTGCAAATGGGTGATGGTGGCGCGCCAGGCCACTTTCAGGATGTCGGCACGGGTCTCAATGGCCGGGGTGCTGCGGTTGTCCCACCAGGGTGATTTGGCGTCTTCGGCCAGTCGGGGCAATGCGGCGTCGAGGACGCGGGTTTCCAGCAGGTTTGCAAATTGCGCTTCACCTAGCTCATCAGCCATGGCGGCGCGGGCCAATTCATACAGAAACTGGTTGAAGATCGTGGGGGGAATGTTGTTGAGTGAGTGGTTGCCGTCCCATTTGGCCAGGCTCTCCAGCAGGGAGCGCTCCAGCGGGTCGGTGACGAGGGCGGCCAACTCGGGAATCAAGGGCCGCATGACGCGCGGTCCATAGCCGGTTTGAGTGTCGAGCTGAATTTGCTGGCTGTTCTTGAGGTCCCACTTGACGTTGTCATCGCGCAAGTAGTCATTAAGGCGCTGGACGCGGTCGGGCAGGTTGTAATAACCGGGCACCGGCACGCCGCTTTTGGGCTTTGGCTGGTGGTTGGCAGAAACGATGTAGCCACGCGCAGGGTTTTCTTCTTGCGGGTTGTCGCCAAAGCGGTAAAAACCGGCTTTGTCGGCCTCGGCCGTGCTGCCGTCCAGAATAAAACTGGGGTTGACGTTCTCGGGGCGAATCGGCAGTTTGGCTGCCGCCCACCAGGCGATGTTGCCGGCCGCGTTGGCCCACACCACATTGAGCCCGGGTGCGTGGATTTTGCTGGCGGCATCGCGGGCTTTTTCCAAGGTATTGGCGCGGTTGAGTTCATAAAACGCGTCCAGAATCGGGTTTTCAGTTTCCAGATAAGCCCACCACATGGCCACCGGGGTACTGCCCAGCGTGCTCTGAAAAGCGTCGGTGATGATCGGTCCGTGGGGCGACAGGCGCAAGGTGAGTTTGACGGGTTGGGCACCCTTGACCAAAATGGTTTCTTCGCGGCTTTGCATTTCCACCCATTGGCCCTGGTACCAGATGGCGTTGGGGTTCTCTGGGTTGATTTTTTCGGCAATCAGGTCGAGGTCGTCGTTCTGGAACATCGTCAGGCTCCAGCCGAATTTGGCGTTGTGGCCCAGCAAGGCCATCGGGTTCAGCGCCTGGTAGTGGCCATACAAGTCAAAACCCGGCGACGACAGATGCGCCTCGTACCACACCGAGGGCAGCGAAAACCCGATGTGCGGGTCGCCTGCCAACAAGGGCTTGCCGCTGGCCGTGCGCTTGCCTGAGACGGCCCAGGCGTTGCTGCCTTCGAAAGGGGGCAGGCCCACCGTGGCCAGCGCTTCGCGGCTGATTTGGGCCAGTTGGTCGAGCTTTTGCCAGTCCTGAGTCTTCAGGGCAGCGGTAGGCGGCGGTGCCTTGAGCACGCCTTCAGCGTTCCAGTCGAGATCAAAGACTTTCAAATAGTCCGCCCCCAGTTTGTCGCGCACGTAGGTCAGGGCCGGTTCGGTGCGAAACGCTGCTGCAAAACTGTAGGCCAAGTAGCCCGACACGGCCACCGTGTCCTTGGGGGTGAAGGGTCGTTTGGGAATCTTCAGCAGGTCAAACTCAATCGGCGCGGGGTTGTTGGCTTGAAACTGGTTGATGCCATCCAGATAAGCCAGCAAGGCTTGTGCGGGTGGGCTTTGCAGGTCCATGTTGGCAACGACGGTTTCAGCGTGGTCACGAATGCCCAGGGTGCGAAACAGGCGGTCGCTGTCGAGCAACTTGGGGCCGAAAATCTCGGCCAACTCGCCTTGCGACAGGCGGCGCACCATCTCCATTTGAAACAATCGGTCTTGCGCATGCACATAGCCCAGCGCCCGGTACATGTCGATGTCGTTGTCGGCATTGATGTGGGGCACGCCGCGTTCGTCAAAGCGCACGTTCACCCGGGCACTCAGGTTTTTAAGGGGCAAAGCGCCCGAGCGCTGCGGTTGCTTGGTATGGACATACCAACCTGCAACGCCGCCAGCCGCCATGGCCAGCACGGTGAGCACAATGGCAAAAATAATCAGGGCGCGTTTCATCGGGCGGTTTCCATGTTGTTATGCGGGTAAACGCTTAACTGATCATAAGCGGACCCTCGAGGTGAGTGTCATCAGGATCGGCTACAGTCGCCAACGGTTTTATTTCGTTCATTTTTTGGAGCTTTTCATGGGTTTGTTTGATTCAGTGATGGGTGCCGTGACTGGCCAACTGCAGCAGCAGGGCGGACTGGCTGGTGTCTTGGGTGGCTTGCTGGCCAACAATGGTGAATTGGGGGGTATGAGTGGCCTGGCTGATAAGTTCAATCAGGCCGGCATGGGCGACATGCTCAGTTCTTGGATTGGCAAGGGCGAGAACTTGCCGATTTCTGCGGATCAGATATCCAGTGTGCTGGGCAGCGATGCCATTGGCAACATTGCCAGCCAATTGGGAATTGACCCCGCAGTGGCCTCTCAACAACTCTCGCAGATGTTGCCTGGCCTGATCGACAAGCTCACGCCCAATGGCGCTATTCCCGAGGGCGGTCTGGGTAATTCTGGCGACCTGATGGGGATGCTGGGCGGCTTGCTTAAAGCCTAAGCAGTCTCACTTTTGGCGCTTTGCGCCACGGCCAGCTTGACCGCTGCGATGCCACTGCGGACCGCGCCTTCCAGTGTGGCGGGGTAGGGTCCTTCCACATAGTCGCCACAGACGATTAGCCCGGGCGCAATGCACGGCCCCGGGCGCACCAGCCCCGGCGTGCAGGCAAACGTGGCGCGTTTCTCCACCACGGTTTGCACCGCTTGCAGCGTCAGGCCCAGTTGTTCCTGGGCTTGGCACAGCACTTGCGCTTGCAGGGTTTGTTGGTCTGCGTTGCTGGCGCTCACCACAAAGGCGAGCAGGCCTTGCGGGCCACCGAGTTGGCGGCGGTCAAAAACAAATTGGGCGGGCCGGTCGGTGCGGCTGCGCAAGGTCAGCATCGGATGCGCCAGCGTGGCACCAGCGCCCCAGGCGTACACCGTGGCAATGGCTTCGAACTGCAAGGCGTCCGTTAGCCTGGTCCAGGTACGCAATTTTGATGCTATTGAATAAGTAGCTACTCGCGCACTGTTCTCAAGGGCTCTAGCCGATTCTGATGCTGAAGTGGCGATGATGACGGCATCAAAGCTTTCATCCTGCACGCGCCACTGCTCACCCTGGCACGCGACGTTCTCAACCCGTGTGCCCCGGCGAATCTCTGCCCCGCGTTCGGTGAC
>Ga0208248_1000636_pt1 | contig 9996 bp, 7 predicted proteins | sample CryBogmetaGMA5M_FD_184545 | JGI IMG/M metagenome (GOLD analysis project Ga0208248, IMG submission 184545) | Freshwater microbial communities from Crystal Bog, Wisconsin, USA - MA5M (SPAdes) | ecosystem: Environmental > Aquatic > Freshwater > Lake | place: Crystal Bog, Wisconsin, USA | collected...
GGGGAGGCTGAGCTCAGATGAGTCAAAAGACTGAAAGGTGATTTAATAATAAACAGTGAGATGCCACTTGCTAAAAACAGTGGTCGAACCGACATTCGAATTCTTCTGTACCGGGCGCAACAATTCGTCGCCAGGTACGGTTCCTGGAGTCGGGCATGCGACCTCCCAGCCCCATCGTCCGCTGTGCCGGGTGCGGTGCCGTGAGGGTGGCCGTGGCCTGGGTGCCAAACCCGCTGCCCTGGCTGGCGGGCAGTGAGACCTCGGGCTCCGCCGCCGGAGGGCTCTGTCAGCGCTGCGTCCAGCGCCACCCGCAGGCCCGGCGCCTGCACCCATCCCGGGGTTCCTCGGGATACCCGGGCGCCCCTCTGCGCAAGCCTTGAAGGAGACCCGCATGTTCTCCTACAAAGTCTTCCTCGAAAATCAGATCTGCGCCCTCACGCACCAGACTCCCAGCGGGGGCCAGTGCCGGATAGGGGACGCTGCGTTCACGGTCTTCTACACCGAGGACCTGTGGGAGTGGGAGTACCGGGGGGTGACCTACTTCGATCCCCAGGACCTGGCCGAGGCGATCCTTGCGGCGGGCCGACGCAGCCGCTGGCCGGTCCCGCCCCCAGTGGAGAGGGTGACCTTGCGGTTGCCGGCCTGAGCGCCTGAGATCCGTCCCCGGCGAACGGCCTTTGTCCGCCAATTTGGACTTTTAAGGAGCTCCACTTTCGTGTGCTTCCTGCGCCCGCAGGGCGTCTTCGTGTCCTTAGTGGAGCGCCTTTTCAGTGGAGTCCCGCCGGAGAGCCTTCAGGTCCTGAACCGCGCGACGATCTCCGTGAGGGTGCGGGCCTGGCCGTCCAGGGACTCGGCGGCGGCGGCGGCCTGCTCCACCAGGGCGGCATTCTGCTGGGTGACTTCGTCCATCTGCACCACGGCCTTGTTGACCTCGCTCAGGCCCGTGCTCTGCTCCTGGGTGGCGTGGGCAATCTCACCCACCAGGCCGGTCACCCGCTGCACATTGGCGACCACCTCCTGGATGGTGGCCCCGGCGTGGGCGGCCACCTTGTTGCCATCCGTGGACCTGGCCACGCTCTCGCGGATCAGGCCCTTGATCTCCTTGGCGGCATCGGCGCTGCGCTTGGCCAGGTTGCGCACCTCGGCAGCCACCACGGCGAACCCGCGCCCCTGCTCTCCGGCGCGGGCGGCTTCCACCGCGGCGTTGAGGGCCAGCAGGTTGGTCTGGAAGGCGATCTCATCCACCACGCCAATGATTTCGTTGATCTTGGCGGAGGACTCGTTGATGGCCTCCATGGCGGAGATGACCTGGGTGACTGCGACACCGCCAGCCTGAGCCACCTGGCGGGCCTTGGTGGACTCGCTGTTGGCGGAGTGGGCGTTGTTCGCGGTCTGGGTCACATTGCTGGTGATCTGCTCCATGCTGCTGGCGGTCTCTTCGAGGCTGGCGGCCTGCTCCTCCGTGCGGCGGCTGAGATCGTTGTTCCCCATGGAGATTTCGCCGGCGGCCGTGGCGATGGCCTCGGCACTCTCCTGGATGCGGACCACCAGCTGGCGCAGCCCTTCGTTGGAGGCGTTGAGGACCTGCCCCAGCTCACCCAGCTCATCCTGGGACTGCAACTCCACCCGGCGGGTCAGGTCGCCCTGGGCGACGGTCTCCATCACCGCCCCCACGGCCTTCAGGGGCAGGGTCACCTGGGTGTGGATCACCCAGCCAAGGCCCACCATCAGGATGAGCAGGCCCCCCAGGGAGAGGCCCGCCGCAAGCCCGTTCTGCATATTCATGGCGCGCCAGTCGGCGCTCACGTCCTGGATGGTGACCATGCTCCCGGAGATGGCCACGGCTGGGTCGTGACAGGCCTGGCAGCGGGGCTCATTGACGACGGTCCGCACCTGGATGAAGCTGCGCCGTCCGTCCAGGTCCACCAGGCGCTGGGGCTCAGCCTGCTTCTGGATGGCCTCAGCCACCATCTCCCGCAGGTCCGTCTGGGCCGCTGTGGCGGTCAGGCTCGAGCCCAGGAGGGTATCCCGGGTGGTGAACTTGACCTTGCCGGTCGCATCCGTGAGGTGCAGGGTCAGGTTCGGGTTGAGGTCGCGGGCTTTCTGGAAGACAGCACGCATCTCGTCCACATCCCCCCGGAGCATGGTGCCGTCCATGGCCAGGGCCAGCATTCCGGCCACATTCCGGCCCCCCTGGGAGATCCGCTTCGTGGCGTCCCGCCGCTCGGAGATGGCACCGACCACCAGGATCAGGGTGAAGACCAGGACGATGATGACCGAAGCCAGGGTGAGCACCTTGGCTCCGAGGGAGCGGCGGAAGTTCTTGGCGGTCACAGGACCCCCTTTTTTTGGGGCGGGTGGAAAGGGGCAGAGATGGGGTCAGTCGCAAGGGAAGCTTTCGGGAAAATGGTAAAAAACTTGAATTTTGAAGCGCCATCCCATTTTTTGCTTTGTTGACTCAAGGACAAATACCCAAGCCCAGCCCACGGCCTCGCTCGGGAGCGGCGCAGCCGCTCCCGAGGTGTCGTCGAAGGCGCCAGGCGGGCGCAGAGGGCGTGGCCCTAGGGCTGGTTGTCCAGGTAGCCGTCGATCAGCGCGTCCACTGGCCAGCTCTCGGACTGCTTCTGGGTGCCCTTCAGGAAGTTCGCGGCCTCCGGGGGATTGGCCAGCCGCAGCTCCTTGAGGGTGGGGTAGCGCTCCGCCAGCACCCGCAGGACGGCGCCTTCATCTTCCGTGCCCACACACCACCCCGCAGTCACCACGACCGTGGTGCAGGGTGAGCCTGCGCCTTGGACGCACTCCTGTCCATCGGAATGATCCCTGGCGAGGGTTCCATGGCTTGCTGGTCAGGTGCTCGGTGCGGTTGATGGCGCAGGTCGCTCGGTGGTGGCGATGGCGTATGGCTCGCCATGTTCCCTGAGCAGGGCCGTGGAGATGATCGAGACCGCCAGGCTGGCGCCATCCTTGGCGAGCCGCTGGGTGAGATACGGCGCCAGAATCTCGGCGTGGCTCAGCCGGGCCAGGGTGGCCAGGGCCCCCTCCCGCAGCCCTTCCGGAATGCGGTCGCGGACATTCATGGCCAGGGCCTCAGCTTCGCTCCAGCCGTAGAGGCGCTCCGCACCGGGGTTCCAGGCCAGGGTCTGGCCGTTGAGATCCTGCACCGTGATGGCATCGTGCGAATCGCGCACCACCACCGCCAGGCGGAGCAGGTCGTTGGCCTTGCGCAGCTCTTCCCGGGCCTGCCTCCGCTCGGTGATGTCCACGAAGGTGATCACGGCGCCTTCGATGATATTGTCCAGGGTGCGATAGGGCTGGATCCGCATGGTGAACCACCTGCCGTCCGTGGTCAGCACTTCCGCTTCCCTGGGGATCAGCGAATCCAGGACCGCCTGCGCATCCGTGATCATGTGGTCGCAGCCCACCAGGTTGGACACCAGATGGGCCACGGGGCGCCCCACATCGTTGGGCATCAGGTTGATGATGGCGCTGGCCGTGGGGGTAAAGCGGAGGATGCGCAGCTGCAGGTCCACGAAGACCGTGCCGATGCCCGTGCCCGCCAGCAGGTTGTTCATGTCGTTGCTGGCCCGGGACAGATCCACCACCTTGGTCTGCAGCTCCCCGTTGACCGTGGCCAGCTCCTCGTTGACCGACTGCAGCTCCTCCTTGGAGGTCTCCAGCTCCTCGTTGGTGGACTGCAGCTCCTCGTTGACCGACTGCATCTCCTCGTTGGAGGACTTGAGCTCCTCGTTGGAGGTCTCCAGCTGCTCATTGGCCGTCTGGAGGTACTCCTCCTTGATGCGCAGCTCCTGTTTGAGCGCCGTGATGTCCCCCCCGGAGAGCGAAGCTGGATCCGGGGTTCCTGGCGCTGGCTCGGGTCCGGCCAAGACCGGGGCGCCAGTCTCCTCCAGGACGATCAGGAAGAGGTCTGCCTCCAGGGATCCTGGAGCCAGCTTGCTCCCTCGGCCCGCCAGGGGATGGATGCTCAGGTTGACCCGCGTGAAGTGACCGTTGGTCCTGACCTGCAGGCCCGGGCAGCACACCGGCTCGCTGGTTCCCCCAGCCCTGTGGAGGGCCGTGGTCAGCTCGCGGCGCAGGCCCTCCCGAGCCATCTTCAGGATGTTGGGGAGGCCGACCTCGCCGGCGGCCAGCTCCAGGAAGGTCCCCGTGCGGCCGTGCAGGTACAGGATGTCGCCCTGGCTGTTGACGAGGGCACCCGGCGGGGTGGCCTTCTGCAGGAGGGCGTGCTCCGTCAGGTCGCGCAGCTGGTTTCTCACGGGGTAGGCCGTCTTGCCGGCTGCTTGGGGCAGGGAGGCGTGGATCGCCGTCATGGGGGGGCTGAAGGGCCCGAAGGCCGCCCGGCGGGTGCTGCGAAGGTCCTCCTTGCGTTGGTACAGCTTGGCCTGGCGGTCCACCACGCTGAAGAGATCCACATGCTCGCCCACGGTCTCCGAGGTGCCCAGGAAGAGCATGCCACCGGGGTTCAGGGCGTAGTGGAACAGCGGGAGGAGCTTCTTCTGCAGGTCGCTGCCCAGGTAGATCATGAGGTTCCGGCAGCAGACGAGATCCAGCCTGGAGAAGGGCGGGTCCTTGATCACGTTCTGCTCGGAGAACACCACTGTGTCCCGGATGCCCTTGTGGATCCGGTAGCCCCCGCCGCCGGGCTCGGGCACGAAAAACCGGGCCAGCCGTTCCGCCGAGAGATCGACGGCGATGCTGGCCGGATAGAGGCCCGCCCGGGCCGCAGCCACCGCCCGGCTATCGATATCCGTGGCGAACACCTGCAAGGTGAACCGCTGCTTCATGGCCTCCATGCGCTCCTGCAGCAGGATGGCGAGGGAGTAGGCCTCCTCGCCGGTGGAGCAGCCCGCGCACCAGACCCGGATCACTGAGCCTACGGGGCGGTCGGCGAAGAGGCTGGGGAGGGCCAGGTCTTCCAGGGCCTGGAACGCCGCTGGGTCCCGGAAAAAGTTGGTGACGCCGATGAGCAGGTCCCGGAAGAGCGCCTCCACCTCCACCGGCGCCTGCTGCAAGTAGCTCACATAGGTCTCGACGGCGTCGATCTGATGCACGGCCATGCGGCGCTCGATGCGGCGGTGGATGGTGCTCGGCTTGTACTGGGAGAAGTCATGGCCCGTCTGGGACCGCAGCAGGATGAAGATCTTCTTCAGGGCGTTTTCCAGCTTGGGTGACGGCGTGGCCGCCGTGCGGGAGAAGGGCTGGCCGAAGGCGCGGGCCGCATAGGCGATGAGCTGGGCGACCATCTCGGCGGGTGGCAGCACGAAGTCCACCAGGCTCGTGGCCAGGGCACTCTGAGGCATGCCGGCGAACTCGGTGGACTCCGGGGTCTGAGCCATCACCATCCCACCCTCGCCCTTGATGGCCCGGATGCCCAGGGTGCCGTCACTCCCGGTGCCCGAGAGCACGATGCCGATGGCCCGCTCCCGCTGGTCCTGGGCCAGGGAGCGGAAGAAGAAGTCGATGGGCAGGCGCTGGCCGCGCGGTGCCGCCGGCTCCAGCAGCTGCAGGGTGCCGTTCAGGAAGGCCATGTCCCGGCCTGGCGGGATGATGTAGGCACAGTTGGGCTGGACCACCATCCCATCCGTCACTTCGAAGACGTCCATGCGGGTGTAGCGCCGGATGAGCTCCGTCAGGAGGCTCTTGTGATCGGGGGCCAAGTGCTGGACCAGCACAAAGGCCATGCCGGGATCCGCCTTGGCGGGCATGCCCGAGAAGAAGGCTTCAAAAGCCCCCAGGCCACCCGCCGAGGCGCCGATGCCTACGATGGGGAAGGAGGTCGCTGGCTGCCTTAGCAAGGCGTCGGGGGCGCCCTGCGCCGTGGGCGGGGCGACGGGCTTTGCCGGCGGGGAAGCCGCGGGGGCCGTGGACGTGCGTTTGGGCTTGGGTTCCGTTCTTCGGGCCATGGCGCACCTCTGCTGTGGGAAGCATGCGCCTGATTCGGTGGTCCAGGGGCCGGAATGCACCCAATAGTCATGGAATTTGGCGCATGATGCCTATGGGCGGTGCCCCATGATGGGAACAAAAAAGGGTCTCAGAGCAGCGTGCTCGGAACCCATCGATGACCTCCGGCGCCAGGCGGAGAGGGTCTTCGCGGGTCGCCCGCCGGAGCCCACTGACAGCAGCTCCGAGGCCTCGCCTGAAGAGCTGCATCGGCTGATCCATGAGCTCCAGGTCCATCAGATCGAGCTGGAAATCCAGAACGAGGAGCTGCGCCGGGTGCAGCTGGAGCTGGACGCCTCCCTGTCACGCTACTTCGACCTCTATGAGCTGGCACCGGTGGGCTACTGCACCCTCAGCGAGCAGGGGCTGATCCTGAAGGCCAACCTCACCCTGGCCACCCAGCTGGGCTCGCCCCGAGGCCAGCTGCTCGTGCAGCGCTTTTCTGCGTTCATTGTCCGCGAGGACCAGGACATCTTCTACCGGCACCGGCCCAAGTCCCGAGAGACCACCGCGACGGTGGCTTTCGAGCTGCGCATGGTTCCGAAGCAGGGGCCCCTGTTCTGGGCGCGTATCGAGCTCCGGGTCCTGCCCGCGGCGAACGGCCCGCTCGAGTACCTCCTGGCGGTCTCCGATATCACCCCCCTCAAGCAGCTGGAAGAGTCGCTCCGGGACCTGGCCCGCTTCCCCTCGGAGAACCTGAACCCCATCCTGCGGATCTCCCAGGATGGCCACCTGCTGTATGCCAATGAGGGTGCCCTGAAGCACCTGGTCGAGTGGCCTCTGATCACTGGCGAGCCGGTGCCAGCGGAGCTGAGTGAGACCGTTGCGCGGGTTCTTCGCAAGGGCAGCCCCTGCAAGTTGGCGAGCAGTCACCGAGGCACCGACTGGCTCTGCTTCGTGACGCCAGTGCCCGAGGCCAGCTATGCCAACCTGTTTTGCATCGATGTCACCGAACGCCGGCGGCGCGAGGACAGCCTCCTGAAGCTCAACCGGAGCCTGGAGGACCAGCAGCAGGCCCAGTCCACCCTGCTGGAGCGGCTGTCCGCCCGCCTGCTCACGGCCCAGGATGACGAGCGCAAGCGGATTGCCCTGGATCTGCACGACAGCCTGGGCCAGACCCTGAGTGCCCTGCGGCTCATGGGGGGACGGGTGGTCGGGGCCAACGCCAAGGGGAAGGGCGGGCACCTGGCCTGCACGCCAGCCATGATGACCATCCTGAGTGGGGCCATCGAGGAGGTCCGGCGCATCTCCATGGACCTGCGGCCCTCCATGCTGGATGACCTCGGCATCCTGCCCACCCTCAACTGGTTCCTCCGCGGCTTCAAGGCCAGCCATCCAACCATCCAGGTGAACAGGCGGATCCGGGTTGCTGAGGGGGCGATCCCCGAGGCGTTGAAGATCACCATCTTCCGAATCGTCCAGGAAGCCTTCCACAACGCTACGCAGCACGGCCATGCCAGCGAGATCGCCCTCTCCCTGAGCCTGGCGCGGGGGACCCTGAGCCTGAGCCTCAGCGACAATGGGAAGGGGTTTGACCCCACGGCCCAGGACCGGGCCAGCGGGGGCGGAGGCCTGGGCCTCTCCTCCATGCGGGAGCGGGCCGAATCCAGCGGCGGGACCTTCGAGGTTCTATCGTCCCCGGGCAAGGGCACCCAGCTCGTGGCTGCCTGGCCCCTGTCCTTTGGGGCTCCGCTCCTGGGCCCGGCCGAGTTTGGCCCACGGTCCGCAGCCGCGAAGGCACCAGAGCCGAGCACCCCACCCTCAGCCAGGACCGCCCCGCAACGGAGGGCACGATGAGCCAGAACAAGTCCCACAGCGTGCTCATCGTGGAGGACCACGCCCTCATGAGGAAGGGCCTGCGTGCCCTCCTGGAGTCCTGGCCCGGCTTTACGGTCGTCGGCGAGGCTGCAGAGGGCAAGGAGGGCATCCGGCTCGCCGATGACCTCCAGCCCGACCTGGCCCTCCTGGACCTGTCCATGCCTGGCACCAACGGCATCGAGGCCCTCAGGGAGATCAAGCGGGTCAGCGAGGGGACCCGGGTGCTCGTGGTCACGGCGCACAAGGATGAGGAGCACCTCTTCGCGGCGCTTGGTGCGGGGGCCGATGGGTATTTCCTGAAGGACTCCGACGCCGAGGAGCTGCGCGTTGCCCTGGACAGTGTGCTGGCTGGACAGCGCTTCCTGACGCCTACCATCGCCACCAAGGTGGTCGCCCGCTACCTCTCGAAGGAGGCCTCCCCTGCTGATCCGTCCGTCTACGACCTCCTCTCCGTGCGGGAGCGGGAGGTCCTTAAGCTGGTGGCTGAAGGCAGGCGCAGCAAGGACATCGCCACCCACCTGGGCATCAGCCCCAAGACCGTGGAGCGCCACCGCGCGAACCTGATGAAGCGCCTGGGCCTGCACTCCGTGGCGGCCCTGACGACCTACGCCATGGCCAAGGGCCTCCTCGAGCCCTAGGCGAGGGGGGTTCCTGGGTTTGGCTGGGCCTAGCTCTGTCCAGGAATTGTTCTCTGTTGTAACGAATTGACTAAGAAAAGAACGGTTGACATCGTTCTTGGGGGGGAAATACTACGAATCTGAATTCAATGCCTTTCCCAGCGACCCGCTCCGGCTGGGTCTCCATGCCTGGTGCGGTTCTCTCCTGGAGGCGGCATGTCCCACGCCCCATTCACGCTCCAAGGACGCGGGTCTGAGTACCCGGAAGCTCTCGCCCAGGAGGAGTCCGTCCGGGTGCAGGCGCGGCGGGCCAAGGCCGAGCAGGAGCTGGGTCAGCCTCTGACGGGCAGCGGCTCCATCGGATTGGCCCTCTCAGGCGGGGGGATCCGCAGCGCCACCTTCTGTCTGGGGGTGCTGCGGGGACTGGCCCGCAAGGGCATCCTGGCGAAGGCGGACTTCCTGAGCACGGTCTCCGGTGGCGGCTACGCCGGGAGCTTCCTGGGCGCCCTCATCCAGCGGGATGGCCTGGCTGGTGCGCTGAGCTGTCTGGAAAACGATCCACCACCGGTGCCGGGGAGTGCCGGGCAGGCCTCCAAAGCGGCGCCCTCCCAGGCCGCCTCGCCCATCCGCTGGCTGCGGAACAATGGTCGCTACCTGGCCCCCAGCGGCAGCGGGGACCTCCTGCTGATCGCCTCGATCCTGTTTCGCAACTGGGTGGCCGTGCAGGTGGTCCTGGGGCTCTTCTTCCTCGGGGTCCTGCTGGCCCTGAAGGGGGTCTGGGCCCTGCCCATTCCAGCCTCCTTCCTGGCCTGGACCGCCCAGCCTGGGTCCAGCCTCTGGCTGAGTCCCTGGGGCATCGTGGCGGGCCTGCTCTTCCTGCTGGCGGCGGTGCCGCCAGGCTGGGCCTACTGGCTGGTGGAGGCCCAGGGCGAGGACCGCAAGTCCCGGCTGTTCTCGCCGGTGCGGGTGGCGGTCGGGTCGGTCCTGCTGTTTGCCGGGGTGGGTTGCATCGGCCTCTGGGCACCCTCCGTCCGGGAGGCGACCCGGCCCTTGTTCGGGGTCTCCTGGGTGACCTGGGCGGGGTTCGCTGCGGCTCTGGAGGGTCTGCAGGCCGTGGCCTGGCTGGCCCTCCTGGAGCGGAGCTTCGCCCGGGCGAGCGGCCTGGGCCAGAGTGCGCCCTTCGAGCCCCTGCCGGCCCAGCGCGCCGCCTGGCTGCGCTGGCGGCTCTCCCACCTGCTCAACGCGGGCCTCATGCTCACTCTCCTGGTGCTCCTCTTTGCCGGAGCGGACACCCTCGGCCAGTCTGCCTATGCCATCTGGTCCGACCAGGGTCGCCATGGGGTGGCCCTGTGGGCGGCGGGCTTCGCCTCGGTGGCCGGCGCCCTGTCCGTGTGGGGGCACAAGCTGGCCACCCTGCTGCCCGAGCGTAAGAAAGGCGTGCCCCTTCCCGTGAACCTGCTGGCGGGGGTCGCGGCCGCCCTCCTCCTCGTCACGCTGCTGGTGGGCTATGCGGCCCTGGCCACGGGCCTGGCCTGGGGCTTCAAGCCCGTGGGCTGGCCCCTGCAGACGGCCCAGCCGACGGGCTCCGTGGGGGCCCTGCTGC
>Ga0208248_1000638_pt1 | contig 9985 bp, 10 predicted proteins | sample CryBogmetaGMA5M_FD_184545 | JGI IMG/M metagenome (GOLD analysis project Ga0208248, IMG submission 184545) | Freshwater microbial communities from Crystal Bog, Wisconsin, USA - MA5M (SPAdes) | ecosystem: Environmental > Aquatic > Freshwater > Lake | place: Crystal Bog, Wisconsin, USA | collected...
CCCTAAGGGTTTGCGCTTAAGATTAAAGCCTAGATAGGTGTAACTATTGCCCAACTCTTTATACAAAGCGATATTTTTATTAAGCTCTGGGCGGGCAGGGAATATTCTGGCATATTGAATTGGGTTTAGACCCATTGAGTCAATATTGTCTGCACTTAACTCTAAGAATTGTGCCGCTTTGTCAGGAATGATGCGAGATAACAAGTGGTCAATTTTGGCTTGACCTTGAGTGGCATTCACATTGCGAGTAAGTTTGAGATATTGGCCATTTTTCCATTGTTCTAATTTGTAATAATGGCTACCCACAGGATTGCGTGCGAACGCAGTCGTGTTAATGTCTTGATCCTTAAGTAAGTGCTTGGGCAGTATGTGTAATCCAGCCCAGGTATCAAGTGCTGGCGCATAAGGCGCTTTGTAGGTGACTCTGAAAGTTTGCGCATCTGGCGTCTCAGCTAGAGTCACTAATTTAAAATCTGATCCATAAGGGGTGCGGGTTTTTTCATCGGTGACTTTTTGCCAAGTAAATAAGACATCATCGCTAGTTAACGCAGTGTTGTCTGCCCATTTAAGCTCTGGTTTTAGATGAAACGTGATAGTTCTTTGATCCGCAGAAATTTCCCACGATTTAGCTAATTCGCCAGTAAGTTCTAGGTTTTTGTCGTACTTAAGTAAACTGTTAAATATATTGCCTGCGATCGCAGAGGCCGCAGATTCTCCTGCAATCATTGCAATTAATCCGCTCGGTTCGCCTGTCATGGCATCAATAAGCGTACCGCCACTATTTGCTGGATAATCTTTGCTGTAGTTAATCGTATGGATAGATTTGTTGCTGGATTCGTCGCCACAACCCACCATCAATGTCGTCAACAGTACCCAAGACGTTACTTGTATAAGGTTGCGGTGCTGTAGCCACTTAACCATTGGGTTTATTTAAGAGGCGTTATTAGGGGCGAAGTTTAATTTCTGACCAGGTTGAATTTGGTCACTCATGTTGCTATTCCAGCGCTTTAGATCCGCGACAGAAATGTCATGTTTTTGCGCAATACTATAAACCGTATCACCCGGTTTAACTGTATAAGCTTTGGTAGCAATCTTTCTAGTATTCGCACTTTCTTTCGAAGCTGGCGCGCTTGTAATCATCAGTAATTGTCCAGTTTTCACATGTTTATTTTTGAGTGAGTTTAAGGCCATTAATTCTTTAACGCTGGTGTCATAATGCTTAGCAATTGATAGTAAATTTTCACCTTTTTTTACGCTGTGTTGCTTGCTAGGTGGCGCTTCATCTTGATGGCTGACTTTGCTGTCAGCACTAGCTAGGTCAATATTAGCCGAATTTTGTTCGCTACTGACTTCTTTGCTAGCCTCTTTAATTACATCACTACCAGTGACAGATATTTTTGTATCTGCCACCGCTACTTTAGCCGTATTTACACCATCACTATTGATAGGCACTAAAATGGTAGAAGAGTTCCTAATTTTTTTCTGATCCGGCAGGTCGTTGACATCGCGTAACTGCCCCAGCTTGATGCCAAATTTACTGGCAATGCTTTCCATTCGTTCGCCTCGTTTAGCGAAGTAAGTTTTCCAGCTGACTAGGGGTTTGTTGTAGCCAGCTAAGTTAGTTCTAAATGCCTGTGCTGCCATAATAGGAAGTAGCAACTCGTGCTTGTCGTCACCGCCAGTAATGACTGGGCGGTTATAACTTGGGTTTAGGGCAAGGAATTCGCTATCAGTAATTTCTGCAAACTTGGCTGCTAAATGCGCATCGATTTGTGCTGGTGCCGAGACCTTTGCAAAGTAAGGTGTATTGGCGATGGTTTGAATTTTGAGGCCGTAGTTACCAGGATTGGTCATTAAGTTTTTAATTGCCTGCAGTTTTGGTACGTAATTTTTTGTTTCTGGCGGTAGATTTAAGCTTTCGTAATCGGTCGGCAAGCCTAGTTTGCGATTTTTCTCAATGGCGCGCCCAACGGTACCTTCCCCTGCGTTATAAGCTGCCAATGCTAGATCCCAAGCGCCAAACATGGTGTGTAATTTTTGCAGATAGGTGAGGGCAGCATCAGTCGCAAAGGTGATGTTGCGACGGTTATCAACCCACCAGTCCTGTCTAAGCCCGAAATGTTTCCCTGTAGAGGGAATGAACTGCCAAATACCAGAGGCGCGACCACTGGAGTAAGCCTGTGGGTTGTAGGCGCTTTCTATCATTGGCAATAGCGCAATTTCTGTCGGCATGCCGCGCTTTTCTACTTCTTCAACAATATGAAACAAGTATCTTTGGCTACGCTCAACCATACGTTTAACATAGTCCGGGCGAGTGCTGTACCAGTTTTCATGCCTCTCAACTAGATTAGAGGTTGAGTCTGGCATGGCGTAACCGCTTTTGATGCGTTGCCACAAATCATCGTTATTAATAATGATGATCTCCGGTTGAGCATTTGCACTTTCGTTTAGTTGGCTTTCAAAGGCGCTGCCATAGCGGTCGCTGAAAGTGTTTTTAGCTGCTGAATCTTTAATTTCTTTATCACTCAAAATGCGTGGTGCAGATTTTAAGCTGTCATCATTGAGTATCAAAATATCCTCACCTGCTAGGTTGGATTCTGCATAAGCAATTGGCATGACTATCGCAGACAGTAAAATGCCTACCGTCAATATCGTTTTTGAAGTCAAATTGTTCTGTGCGATGGGGGCGTAACGGGAGAGTCTGCTAGACGCATTACGTAAGCGCAAAAAACAAAGGTGCAACATAGTGAGGCTCATGTTCATAATGGAGGAACATGGTAACGAAACAGAGCGGGAAAATCAAGACAATTCAAATTAAAAAATTACTTTACAAATATACGCTATATCAATGATTAGTAATGATTTCTCATGTTTCTGGTGATGCTAAAAACTTCTAATTCACTTGCATTTTTTAGCCCTAGGCTTGCTTGAATTTCGAGGCTATGGCCACGTAAAAAAGGATTAGTTGCAAGCTCTAGTCCGATGGTCGATGGTAGGCTCGGTAGTAATTGATTGCGTTGTGCTATGGTGGATTGATGGCGATTCAGAAGTGCTTGGTTATTGGGCTCTAAACCCAAAGCAAAGTTGATGTTGTGTAGCGTGTATTCATGCGTGCAATATACACGTGTCTGCGTTGGGAGGGCCGCTAATTTCTTTAATGAGGTAAGCATTTGCACTGGCGTACCTTCAAACAATCGTCCGCAACCTGCTCCAAATAAGGTGTCTCCGCAAAATAGTATAGGACTGTCGTTTGCCGACTGGCTTAAATAAGCGACATGGCCTAGTGTATGTCCTGGCAGGTCAAGTACCTCTAATGTTAGCTCAAGCTCGGGCAGTACAATGCGTTCACCTTCCGATACGGCATGATGTATAAAATCAAACGCCTCTAATTTGGGGGCAAACACCTGCGCTTCGGGATAAGCCGCAAGCAGGTCAGACACACCGCCGATATGATCATGATGGTGGTGCGTGATTAAAATCGTACTTAAATTAAGACCCAGTTGATTTAGGTAGCTAATGACAGGTTGTGCGTCTCCTGGATCAATGACGAGTCCGGCGTTGCCGTTGTGGACTAGCCAGATATAATTATCCTTAAATGCAGGAATCGGTATAATTTGTAGTTGCATAGTGCCTATGATTTGTTTTACAAGATTAAAAGTCAATAAAGATTTTATTTTTGTTAGGTTTCGATTTTTACATTTAGGGCTCTGATGAATTCACCATCAAATTTTCAAGTGTCATGGTTTAATTCCTACGTTGGAAAGTATTTGCACGCCCAGGAGCAAGCTTTATATGATCATGCAGTAGCTGATTTATTCGGCTTTAATGCCGTGCAGATGGGTGGCATGCCCATGGATTTGTTGCGTAATTCACGTATTCCTCATCAATATAAAGTAACGGATTTATATGATATGGGACAAAGCAATGATTTATATAGTTGCGATGATTTTTTACCATTCGCTAATATGAGTCTAGATCTTTTACTGTTGCCACATCGTTTAGAGTTTAGTGAACGCCCTCATCAAACCTTGCGCGAAGCAGAAAGGGTGATGATGCATGAAGGACACTTGTTGATTTCTGGATTTAATCCAATCAGTACTTGGGGTGTTAAATCTGGCTTGATGAAAATGTTCACGCGTCAGGATAAGTTTCCATGGAGCGGCAAGTTTATTGGCTTAAATCGTATGAAAGATTGGTTGGCACTAATGGGTTTTGAGATTATATCCGTTGAGATGCGCTGCCATGTGCCGCCTTTTGAAAAGGAGTCTTGGCATCAGCGTTTTGCCTTTATGGATAAACTGAGTCAGCGCTGCTGTGCCATGCTAGGTGGTGTCTATTTTATTGTAGCTAAAAAGCGTGTAGTGGGTATGATGCCGATAAAGCCTAATTGGAAGGCCGTGCCCTTAAAATCTCCTTTAGTTGCTAGACCTACCCAGTCTAGTCCAAGTCAAAAGGTTGAAGCTGGAACGAAACTTAATAAGAAAAACTATGATTAATAACAATAAAGTTGAAATTTACGCCGACGGTGCTTGCAAGGGTAACCCTGGGCCAGGTGGTTGGGGTGCTTGGATTAGTTATGATGGACATGAGAAAGAGTTATTTGGTGGCGAGTTATTAACCACCAATAACCGTATGGAGTTGACCGCGGTCATTCGAGCTTTAGAAGCACTTAAGCGCTCCTGTCATGCCGACGTCTTTACGGACTCGGTCTATGTGCAAAAAGGCATCTCAGAATGGATAGTCGGTTGGAAAGCGCGTAACTGGCGTACCGCGGATAAGAAGCCCGTAAAAAATGATGACTTGTGGCGCGTACTTGATGAGTTAGCGCAGCAACACACTGTACAATGGATTTGGGTAAAGGGCCACGCTGGTAATGTCGGTAATGAACGTGCCGATAGGTTGGCTAATATGGGTGTGGAGCAAATTTTGCAGGGAGTAGGTCAGTAATGCGCCAAATATTTTTAGATACCGAAACCACTGGTTTATACCATGCGCAGGGGCATAGAGTCATTGAGGTGGCCGCGGTAGAAGTCTTGAATCGACGTCTTACCAAACATCATTTTCACTATTACTTAAATCCTGACCGTGAGATTGATCAGGGCGCACAAGAAGTACACGGTATTTCATTGGAGTTTTTGCAAGATAAGCCTAGGTTTGCGGATATTGCCCAAGAGTTGATCACTTTTATTGCCGACTCTGAGCTGATTATGCATAACGCTCCGTTTGACGTTGGTTTTTTGAACTGTGAGTTCGGTTTGATTGAGCAACCATCGGTTGAGCACATTGTCGCTAAAGTGACCGATACCCTCAAAATCGCCAAAGAAATGCGACCAGGGCAACGCAATAGCTTGGACGCGTTATGCCGTCATTTTGGTATTGATAACTCAAGACGTACTTTGCATGGCGCGTTACTCGATGCGGAGTTATTGGCTGACGTGTATATGGCAATGACGCGCGGCCAAGATAGCCTAATGATGGAATTAGATAAGCCTCACAAAGGTAACGTAGGGATTAATTCGCAAAGCACACAGCCTTTACTCATCGCTTTAGCTAATCAAGCTGAGATCACAGCACACGAGGAATATCTGGCCGTTTTGTCCAAATCTGGCGATTGTGTTTGGCAAACCCTGTCACTTTCCTCCGAAAATTAAGAATACATGAAAGCAATTATGAAACGCACCATATTGGTTACAGGCGGCGCCGGATTTATCGGTGCTAATTTTGTATTGGCATGGTTCAAGCAGGGTTTAGGCACTGTTGTGAATTTGGATAAGTTGACTTACGCCGGTAATTTGGAAAACCTTGCCTCGGTGCGACAAAATACGCAGCATATTTTTGTGCATGGCGATATTGGTGACCAAGCACTAGTTGCACAATTGTTAGCAGAGCATCAGCCTGATGCAGTCATCAACTTTGCTGCTGAAAGTCATGTTGATCGATCCATACATGGACCAGAAGACTTCATTCAAACCAATGTAGTGGGCACCTTTCATTTATTAGAGGCTGTACGTGCATACTGGGAGGCTTTAGATGAAGATCAACAGGAGCGCTTTAGATTTTTACATGTATCTACCGATGAGGTTTATGGCTCACTAGGAGCTGCTGAGGCCCCTTTTACTGAAACCCATAATTACGCACCTAATAGTCCTTATTCTGCGTCTAAAGCGGCGTCTGACCATCTAGTGCGTGCCTATCACCATACTTATGGCCTACCAACCCTGACTACTAATTGCTCTAATAATTATGGACCATATCACTTCCCAGAAAAGCTGATTCCACTCATCATCCACAATGCATTGGCAGGGAAAGCATTGCCTATCTATGGCACTGGTCAGCAGATTCGTGACTGGCTATATGTGGAAGATCACTGTGCAGCGATTAGACGCGTGCTTGAAGCTGGGCGAATAGGTGAAGTGTATAACATCGGTGGTTGGAATGAGAAGCCCAATATTGAGGTGGTGAAGACATTGTGCCGAATGTTAGACGAGAAAAAGCCACGTGCGGATGCGAAGTCCTATATGGATCAAATTACATTTGTGGAAGATCGCTTAGGCCATGATCAGCGCTATGCGATTGATGCAAGTAAAATCTCGAATGAACTGGGTTGGAAGCCAGAACAGACCTTTGAATCTGGGATAGAGGAAACAGTCAATTGGTACTTAGCGCATCAAGACTGGGTCGCGAATGTCACGAGTGGTGACTATCGAAATTGGGTGCAAAAACATTACGCTGAGCGTGGAGAAGAATTAGCATGAAAGGTATTATATTAGCCGGCGGTTCAGGCACCCGGTTGTATCCAGTCACGCAAGTAGTCTCTAAGCAGTTATTACCCGTATACGATAAACCAATGATTTATTACCCGCTGACGACCTTAATGCTGGCAGGTATTCGTGAAGTGTTGGTGATTTCAACACCAGAGGATACACCACGCTTTGTGCAGTTGTTGGGTGATGGCAGTCAGTGGGGTATGTCGATCCAATACGCAGTTCAGCCATCGCCTGACGGTCTGGCACAGGCCTTTATTATTGGTGAAGACTTTATCGGTGATGATAGCGTAGCTTTAGTTTTGGGCGACAATATATTCTACGGTCATGATCTTGCCATTCGTACACAGGCTGCAGCAAAACTAACCCAAGGGGCTACCGTATTTGCTTATCCAGTCAGTGATCCTGAACGTTATGGCGTGGTGGAATTTAATACGCAAGGCCAAGCTATTAGCCTAGAAGAAAAGCCGCTTGCGCCCAAGTCTAGATATGCAGTGACAGGTTTGTATTTTTACGACAACAGGGTAATTGAAATTGCCAAAAACCTGAAGCCATCACCACGCGGTGAGCTAGAAATTACGGATGTTAACCGTGCTTATTTGACCAGCGGAGATTTACAAGTAGAAGTGATGGGGCGCGGCATTGCATGGCTAGATACTGGCACGCATGAGTCCCTATTAGAAGCCTCATTATTTATTCAAACCATTGAGAAGCGCCAAGGCTTAAAGATCGCTTGTCCAGAAGAAATTGCTTATCGGATGCGCTTTATTGATGCCGCGGCATTAGATATTTTGGCCAATAAGTATATTAAAAATAACTACGGTCAGTATTTGAAGTTGGTGTTGAGCGAGCAGGTATTTTAATGCAGGTCGTCACCACAAAAATTCCAGATTTATTGATACTTGAACCTAAAGTTTTTGGTGATGATCGAGGTTTCTTCTTTGAGAGCTATAACCAAACAACATTTGAAAAATTAACCGGTGTTAAAACGCAATTTGTGCAGGATAACCATTCAAAATCCGCCGCGCATGTGTTGCGCGGTTTGCATTACCAAATTGAACAAGCGCAAGGAAAATTAGTGCGGGTGATTCACGGCGCAGTTTTTGATGTGGCTGTGGATCTTCGTCGCGAGTCTAGTTGTTTTGGTCAGTGGGTAGGGGCGATATTGTCAGCTGAGAATAAACGTCAAATGTGGATCCCTGCAGGCTTTGCACATGGCTTTTTAACACTAGAGCCTGATACTGAGTTTTTGTATAAAACTACCGAGTACTATGCCCCGCAATATGAGCGTTGCTTGCGTTGGGATGATCCTGCCTTGGCGATTGATTGGCCTATTACAGAACTGCCTAGTTTGTCTGCTAAAGATAAGTTGGGTGTAGATTTTTCACAGGCCGATGTATTTGAAGCGCAAGGCTAAGCTTTAGATTGTTTGTCTATGTTTAGAAAAATTCTTATTACCGGCGTTAATGGCCAAGTGGGATATGCCCTAAAGCATGCCTTGGCTACTGATACGACTTTGAACGTCATTAGTTTAGATCGCAGTCAGCTTAATCTAACTGACGCAGAGGCAATTCGACGCGTGGTGCATGCGCACAAACCTGATTTAATTATCAACCCAGCCGCTTATACGGCAGTTGATAAAGCTGAAAGCGAGCCTGAGTTAGCCTATGCTATCAATGCAGCAGCCCCTAGAGTGCTGGCAGAAGAAGCGGCAAAAATTGGCGCGAGCCTAATCCATTTTTCCACTGACTATGTCTACAGTGGTAATAAGGTTGATCCTTATATTGAAACTGACGCGACGCATCCGATCAGCGTTTATGGTCAGTCTAAGCTTGCGGGTGAAATGGCGGTTAGTGCAGTAGGTTTACCGCATCTAATACTTCGCACTTCTTGGGTATATGGGGCTTACGGCAATAATTTTTTAAAAACAATCTTGCGCTTAGCCTCTGAGCGTGAAGAACTTCGGATAGTAGCTGACCAAATGGGTGCACCCACCAGCAGTCAGAGCATAGCGCAGGCTGTCATGGCAATATTGCCACAATGGCAAGAAAACACTCATGGTGTCTACCATTTAGTGAATAGTGGCTTTACAAGCTGGTATGGGTTTGCATTGGCAATAGTGGACGAATATAGACGCGTACAAGTTGAGCGTGGTTGGCCAGTACTTAAAACGCTACCGACTAATATTAAAGCGATTACGACGCAAGAGTTTCCAACCTTGGCCGTTAGACCAGCTAATTCCATTTTAGATTGTACTAAATTGGCTACACATTTTGCGTTACAACTACCAAACTGGCGTGCGGCGTTGATTGAAGAGATGAAAGCCTTGCGATTAAGTTAAATGCTTAGGCGAGTGCGTCAGCCCAATTGTTAGGTGTTTCATACAAACGTACTTTTTCTAGCTTTAAGTGATTGCCGTAAGTGTCTTGATATTTGCTTTTAAGTATCCTAAACGCTTCAAACGCCATGTTTTCAGCAGTCGGTACAGTAGGGAATACAATCGTTTTGTGATTTGCCATGCTATTCAGAAAGTCGAGCACTTCAGTGTCATGCTTGTACACCAAGAATGCGTGATCCCATAGGTCAACCACTGCACTTTTAGCAATGGCTTTCACGTCTGAAAAGTCCATTACCATGCCGTTCTCTGAAGCATCTTCTTGCTTGATAATGTCGCCAGATAAGGTGATTTCCATCGCGTAACGATGACCATGTAAGTTTCTACATTGACTTTTGTGGCTGGGAATTCGATGGCCAGCATCAAATTCAAGGCGGGTAGTAATTTGCATGCGGGTGAGTCCTAAAGTATCTGAGGCTATTATACGCGCACTCGTCCTGCTTTTTGGAGATGGCTTGTCAGCAACTGTTGATGGCGTTACGCGCCGATTTCAGTTCGTAACATTTGATAAATAGCTAGGCGCTCTGGTGTGACTTTATTTGAAGCCACAGCTTCTTTAATGGCGCAGTCTGGTTCTTGTAAATGTTTGCAATTATTAAACCTGCATTTACCTAAGTACGGCCTAAATTCAATAAAAGCATGCTCTAGCTCATCCGTACTGAGATGATGTAGGCCGAATTCCTGTAGTCCGGGGGAATCAATCAATTGGCTATGTGCATCTAAATGATATAAGTGCGCTGCAGTGGTGGTGTGCTTACCGCTATCAAGCACTAGGCTGACCTCGCGTGTACGAACATCAGCATCCGGTAATAGGGCATTGATAATT
>Ga0208248_1000642_pt1 | contig 9961 bp, 9 predicted proteins | sample CryBogmetaGMA5M_FD_184545 | JGI IMG/M metagenome (GOLD analysis project Ga0208248, IMG submission 184545) | Freshwater microbial communities from Crystal Bog, Wisconsin, USA - MA5M (SPAdes) | ecosystem: Environmental > Aquatic > Freshwater > Lake | place: Crystal Bog, Wisconsin, USA | collected...
TGACAATACCCACCATGGCGCCAATAACCGACGCCATCAGAATGATGGGTATCAGCGCCTGCCAGCCAAACCAGACCCCTAAGGCTGCAAACAGTTTGAAATCACCAAACCCCATGCCTTCTTTTCCTGTGATCAGCTTGAAGGCCCAGTAGATGAGCCACAAAGACATATATCCCGCGATGGCACCCCAGACGGCGGCTGAAAGTGGCACTGTGGTCCATTGCAGCAGGGCCGCCACCAGACCACTCCAGAGCAGAGGCAGGGTCATGTCATCTGGCAATAGCGTTGTGTCCCAGTCGATCAGGGCCAAGGCCAGGAGCGTGGCAGAAAAATAACACCAGAGCAGCGCGGTGGGAGTGGCGCCCCATTTCCAGGCGCAATATAAAAAAAGTGCGCCAGTGGTCATCTCTACCAGCGGGTAGCGGATGCTGATCCGTGTTTCGCAAGCAGAGCATTTGCCGCGCAAATAAAGATAGCTCAGGACGGGAATATTTTCATACCAACTGATTTGATGGCTGCACTTTTGGCACCGAGAGCGCGGCACGCTCAAGTTGAATTTTTCGGTGACGGGTAACTCCTTCTCCGCCAGTTCTGCGCATTCAGCTTTCCACTGCGCCTCCAGCATGAGGGGCAGCCGGTAAATAACGACATTGAGAAAGCTGCCAATCAGCAGCCCAAGAATTCCGAACCCAGACAGGTCAAGCCATTGCAAAACCTGCATCAGACAACCTGACCCAGTTTGAAGATGGGCAGGTACATGGCCACCACGATGCCGCCAATGACGGTGCCCAGAATCACAATAATGATGGGCTCCATCAAGCTGGAAATGCCCGCCACCATGTCGTCGACCTCGGCTTCGTAAAAGTCAGCGGCCTTGCTGAGCATGTGATCGATAGACCCCGACTCTTCACCAATGGAGCACATCTGCAAAACCATGGACGGAAAGAGATTGGTGTTGGTCATGGCGACCGTCAGCGCGGTACCCGTGGAAACTTCTTGCTGAATTTTCTTGGTGGCCATCTCATAGACAGAGTTGCCAGCAGCGCCCCCCACGGAATCAAGCGCCTCCACCAAGGGAACGCCAGCTGCAAACATGGTAGACAAGGTGCGCGTCCAGCGTGCAATACATGATTTGTCGACCAAAGTGCCAAAGATCGGCATCTTGAGCATGATGCGGTCCATGACGTGTTGCATCTTCTCGTTACGCCGCCACGCTTGCATGAAGAAATAAAAGCCGCCGCCCAGACCCCCAAAAATAAGCCACCAATATTTCACGAAAATTTCGCTAATGGCAATCACAGCCAGTGTCGGCGCGGGCAGATCCGCGCCGAAATTGGAAAATACTTCCTTGAAAGCGGGCACCACAAAAATCATGATGACCGCTGTGACGACGAAGGCGACGATCAGCACCGAGATCGGGTACATCAAGGCAGATTTGATTTTGGACTTGATCGCCTCTGTTTTTTCCATGTAGACCGCAAGTCGGTCCAGGAGTTGGTCCAAAATGCCGGCCGATTCACCCGCCTCAATCAGGTTGCAATAGAGGTTGTCAAAGTAAAGCGGAAATTTACGAAAGGCCACACTGAGCGAGGTCCCCGTTTCAACATCAGTACGGATGTCGTTAAGCAGTTTTGTCACGCTGGCATTGGGGTTCCCGCGTCCCACGATGTCAAAAGCTTGAAGCAAGGGCACGCCAGCCTTCATCATGGTCGCCAGTTGACGTGTGAAGATGGCCATGTCCTTCGGCTTGATCGATTTTCCAGAGCGCATCCTGCGTTTTTTGATCTTGGATGCCATGACCCCTTGACGTCGCAGCGCCGCTTTGACCTGATTCTCTCCAGAGGCTCTCGTTTCACCGCGAACTTGTTTGCCGTTGCGGTCCTTACCTTCCCATTCAAAGACAAACTCTTTGGTGCCTTTTGACTTTTCAGTTGCCATGTGGTCCCTTGAGGTGTGGGTTTGTTAGTCTATTCGTTCGTCACGGCTAGTACTTCTTCCAGAGAAGTAAAGCCTAATTTTGCTTTTTGCAAGCCGGATTGCCGTAAGGTGCGCACACCTTCACGTTTTGACTGCTCAGCGATCTCAAGCGCATTGCCATCGCGCAGAATAATGCGCTGGATTTCCTCGCTGATGGGCATGACCTGGTAAATGCCAACGCGGCCTTTGTATCCGTTATTGCACATGGAGCAACCCACCGCTCGATAAGTGATCCACGGTTCTTTAAGTTCATCCTCGGAATAGCCGGCATCTGTCAGCACTTTTTTGGGTATCTCGATGGGGGACTTGCAATTCGGGCAAAGTCGGCGCGCCAGGCGCTGCGCCGTGATGAGGATCACACTGGAGGCGATATTAAAGGGTGCAATGCCCATGTTTCGCATCCGGGTGAGCGTGGTGGGTGCATCGTTTGTGTGCAAAGTGGAAAGCACGAGATGGCCCGTTTGCGCTGCTTTAATGGAAATATCTGCTGTTTCAAGGTCGCGAATTTCGCCAACCATGATGATGTCCGGGTCTTGACGCAGGAATGATTTCAAGGCGACAGCAAAAGTCAGACCCGCTTTTTCATTCATGCTGACCTGGTTCACACCTGGCAAATTGATTTCGCAAGGATCTTCAGCGGTGGCAATATTGACGCCAGGCTTATTCAGTATGTTCAGGCACGTGTAAAGGGACACGGTCTTGCCAGAGCCCGTAGGACCCGTGACCAAAATCATCCCATAAGGTCGGCCAATCGCTTGCATCAGCCTGGCTTTTTCTTCGGGTTCATACCCCAACGCATCAATCCCTAACTTGGCACTGCTCGGGTCAAGGATACGAATTACAATTTTTTCGCCAAACAAAGTCGGAAGAGTGCTGACACGAAAGTCAATCACCCGGTCTGGGCCAATCTTCAGCTTCATCTTTCCATCTTGTGGCACGCGCTTCTCCGAGATGTCCATTCTCGAAATAACCTTGATGCGAGAAGCCAACTTGTCCTTGATGGCGATGGGCGGGGAGGCAATTTCTCTGAGCTCTCCGTCAATCCGGAATCGAACACGGTAATTGTGTTCGTAGGGTTCGAAGTGCAAATCTGAAGCTCGCATGCTGAAGGCATCCAGCAGCATCTTGTGCAAAAACTTGACGACCGGTGCGTCCTCAACTTCGGAAGCCGCTGCGACCGAACTATCTGTAACAGCTTCTGCGTAAGACTCTTCAAATTCGAACTCACTGCCAATGATGTTGTCCATCGTCTCGGCAGCAGTCGTCGCGCTGACGGTAACTAGTTTCAGGAGTTTGTCGTATTCGGCAATCACCCAATCAACACTTAACTGGGTAGCAAATTTAATTTTTTCGACGGCTTGGCTGTCAGACGGGTCGGCGGTGGCCACGATTAACCGATTGTTACGCTTGCTTAAGACTACGACACGGTAGTCGTGGCAAATTTTTACGTCCAGCAATCCTTTGGGAAGGCGCTGTGAGTCGATGGCATCCAAATCGATCAATGGGGCAGCAAAAGCTGTCGACATCGTGTGCGCGAGATCTGCCGCCGAAACCACCCCGGAACCGGTTAGCTCGGCTATAAAACTGGTTCGGCTGCTTTGCGCTTTTCGGTAAATTTCTTCCGCAGACTTTTGCCCTAATTTGCCAGCGAGTACAAGGGCACGACCCAAACCCGGAAGGGCATTGGTAGATGATTCGGAATGAGGGGTGTCAACAGCGGCCATAGTTCGAAAATGTACTACTTCAACATGGTTTCATTCGACTACAACGAGTTGCCTGAACGAATTAAATCAAAAGGCAACGAGTTTTAGCTGCAAGGATGTATTTTGACAACAAAATGGTCGGAATGAGAGGATTCGAACCTCCGACCCCTTCGTCCCGAACGAAGTGCGCTACCAGGCTGCGCCACATTCCGAATTTGTTGCCCTCAAACTCCTGAATTATCAGGACTGGCGTTCGAGCAACTGGTCAGATAATTGTATCAAACAGTCGGTGTGAGGGCCTGCTGGAAGCAGTCTGGCAGCCGTAGCAGCGCGTTGTGCCTCCTGTGTGGCCGCCAGTCTGGCGACATCAAGGGCACCCGTGGTTTTAACGATGTCAACCACTTGAGCCAGCATGGAGACTCCGCCGGTTTCAATCGCTTCTTTAATCAGGCTGCGCTGGCTTGGCGTTCCACGCTGCATGGCCGCAATCAGGGGGAGGGTGGTTTTGCCTTCGCGCAAGTCGTCGCCCAGGTTTTTTCCCATGACATCCGCCTCGCCGGTGTAGTCGAGTACATCATCAATGACCTGAAAAGCGGTGCCAAGGGCCTGGCCATAAATGGCACAAGCCTCTTCCATTTCTGGCGTGCCACCAGCAAGAATGGCCCCTACGCGTGCGCTCGCTTCGAATAATTTGGCGGTTTTGGATCGGATCACTTGCAGGTAGCCGGCCTCATCAAGCGCGGCGTTGTGCATATTCATTAATTGCAGCACTTCACCTTCGGCGATCACGTTGGTGGCGTCGGCAAGGACTTCCATGATGCGCATGTTTTGGGCGTCCACCATCATCTGGAACGCACGGGAGTAAAGAAAATCACCCACCAACACGCTAGCCGGATTGCCAAAGGTTTCATTGGCGGTGGCGTTGCCGCGCCGCAGCGCTGAGTCGTCCACCACGTCGTCGTGCAAAAGGGTGGCTGTATGAATGAATTCAACGACAGCGGCCAAATTGAAACGCTGCTCACCGCGGTAGCCTAACGCTCCGCATGTCAACAACAGGAGCGATGGGCGTAATCGTTTGCCCCCTGCGGCAATGATATAGCGCGAGACTTGACCAACCAGCGGGACGGACGAGTCCAGTCGGCGGGCGATAACCTGGTCAACTTCGCGCATATCTTGCGCAATGATCGACAGTGAATGAGCGGGGTTAGGGGTATTGACTTGCAAAACAAATGACCGGTTGTGTGGGGCGCATTATAGAAACTTGTGCACACACAAATTTGGATGAATTTGTTAAGTTTGCTGAAAAATTACGGCTGCACTATAATAGCGGGCTCTGCGAAAATTCGTTCCCAGAGCAAACGAGAAGAGGTCATCATGTACGCGGTCATAAAAACCGGCGGCAAGCAATACAGAGTTGCTGCCGGCGAAAAAATTAAAGTAGAACAGATTGCTGCGGACGTAGGCCAAGAGATTGTTTTCAATGAAGTTTTGGCAGTCGGCAACGGCGCAGATCTGAAAGTTGGAACTCCCTTGGTGTCCGGCGCAACTGTGAGTGTCACAGTTCTGGCTCACGGCAAGCACGACAAAGTTAGCATTTTCAAAATGCGTCGTCGCAAGCACTACCAGAAACGTCAAGGGCATCGTCAACAGTTCACTGAACTGCTGATCGGCGCGATTGTTGCTTAAGAGGTAAGAGTCATGGCACAGAAAAAAGGCGGCGGCTCTACGCGAAATGGGCGCGATTCCAAGCCCAAAATGCTCGGTGTTAAAAAATTCGGTGGTGAATTGGTCGGCTCCGGCGCGATCATTGTTCGTCAGCGCGGCACCAAGTTCCACCCCGGAACCAATGTCGGCATTGGCAAGGATCACACTTTGTTCGCACTGGTTGACGGCAATGTGCTGTTCACCATCAAGGGTGCATTGAACAAACATACAGTGAGTGTTGTTTCGGCTTAATTGGCTGGAAACTCTCCATTTAGACCCTGCGCGATGCGCGGGGTTTTTCGTTTATAAAGCCAGAAATCATGAAATTCGTTGACGAAGCCTATATTGACGTCTCTGCGGGCGACGGTGGCGCAGGCTGCGTCTCGTTTCGACATGAAAAATACAAAGAGTTTGGTGGCCCCAATGGCGGCGACGGGGGCCGTGGTGGTCACGTTTTCGCGGTCGCTGATCCCAATCTGAACACCTTGGTCGACTTCCGCTTTTCCCGGCGGCACGATGCCAAGCGCGGCGAACACGGCATGGGCTCTGACATGTTTGGCGCCGCTGGCGACGACATCACCTTGAAAATGCCCGTGGGCACCATCATCACCGACGCCGAAACCGGCGAAGTGCTGTTTGAGTTGATCACCCCAGGCGAAGTCATCACCATTGCCAAGGGCGGTGATGGTGGCTTTGGCAACATGCGCTTCAAGAGCGCCATCAACCGTGCGCCTCGGCAAAAAACGCCGGGCTGGCCGGGTGAAAAATTTGAGCTCAAGCTCGAACTCAAGGTGCTGGCCGATGTCGGTTTGCTGGGCATGCCCAACGCCGGTAAATCTACACTGATCACCGCCATCTCCAACGCCCGTCCGCGCATTGCTGACTATCCATTCACCACCCTTCACCCCAATTTGGGCGTGGTGCGGGTGGGGCCAGAGCAAAGCTTTGTGGTGGCCGATTTGCCAGGATTGATCGAAGGTGCCTCTGAAGGCGCGGGCCTCGGGCATTTGTTCCTGCGACATTTGCAACGCACACGTTTGCTGTTGCATGTGGTGGACATGGCCCCATTTGACGATTCGATTGACACCGTCGCGCAAGCCAAGGCGATCGTGAACGAGCTCAAAAAGTACGATCCGGCACTCTACAACAAGCCGCGCTGGTTGGTGCTCAACAAGCTCGACATGGTGCCGCTTGAGGAGCGGGCGGCACTGGTCAAGGACTTTGTCAAACGACTCAAGTTCAAAGGCCCGGTGTTCGAGATTTCGGCCCTCACGCGTGAAGGCTGCGAGTCCCTGATCAAGATCGTTTACCAGCATGTCAAAGCACAGCAAAAAGCTGAATTGACACCTGAAGAGATTGATCCGCGTTTTGTTGTTGATCCTGAATAACACTAAAGCGCTATTTATTTAATAGCTGCTTACGCTTGATACACGGAGGCTGCAGGCCAAATGACCATAAGTAATGTTTCAGAGGTGCTGGTTGACGCCCGCCGCATTGTCGTTAAAGTAGGCTCAAGTCTGGTGACCAACGAAGGTCGCGGACTCGACGAAGCCGCCATCGGCGAATGGTGCCGTCAGATGTCGATTCTGGTGCGTGGTGGGCGCGAGGTCATCATGGTCTCCAGCGGTGCCATTGCCGAGGGCATGAAACGTTTGGGTTGGGCCACACGGCCCCAGGCCATCCATGAGCTTCAGGCTGCCGCTGCGGTGGGTCAAATGGGCTTGGCCCAGATGTACGAAACCAAATTGCGTGAAAACGGGCTGGGCAGCGCGCAGGTGCTCCTCACCCACGCCGATTTGGCCGACCGCGAGCGTTATCTCAACGCGCGCTCCACCCTGCTGACCCTGATCAAGCTGGGGGTGGTGCCGGTCATCAACGAAAACGACACCGTGGTCAATGACGAGATCAAGTTTGGCGACAACGACACCTTGGGTGCGTTGGTGGCCAACCTGGTCGAAGCCGATGCGCTGGTGATCTTGACTGACCAACAAGGTCTGTTTACCGCCGATCCACGCAAAGACCCATCGGCCCAATTTGTCCATGAAGCTAAAGCCGGTGATCCCGCGCTGGAGTTGATGGCGGGTGGTGCTGGCTCAAGTCTGGGCCGTGGCGGCATGATCACCAAAATTTTGGCGGCCAAGCGGGCGGCTGGTTCGGGCGCCTCCACCGTGATCGCCTGGGGCCGTGCGCCCGATGTACTGGTGCGCCTGACCCAAGGCGAGGCCATCGGCACGCTGCTGGTGGCACAGACCCAAAAAACACAGGCCCGCAAGCAGTGGATTGCCGACCACCTTCAGTTGCGTGGTTCCGTCACAGTGGACAGCGGGGCGGTCGCCAAAGTTCGCGACGAAGGTAAAAGCCTGTTGCCGATTGGTATGACCTCGGTCGAGGGCGATTTTTCACGCGGCGATGTGATTGCTATTCGTGACTCCGAAGGTGTCGAGATGGCCCGCGGCTTGGCTAACTATGCCAGCGGCGAGGCCCGGTTGATCTGCCGCAAACCCTCCAGCGAGTATGAAAAGCTGCTGGGCTACGCCGCCGAGCCTGAGATGGTGCACCGTGACAATCTGGTGCTGACCCGGTAAGAATAGCCCCACTTTTAGCTTGCGGGGCTTTGCCTGCCAAGTTTGAAGTTAGCGCGTCAAACCTGGCCGGGAATCCTTGAGCGCTTTGACAATGGCGTCGACAGAGCTTGCCGCAATCGACGAACTTTCGCAGACCCCTTGGTTGGCCAGTGCCAGTGCATGGCGGGATGGCGCATTCTCATTCAAACCCCGCCACTGCGGGTCTTGAACCGGCGACCACTTGCCGCTGGATGAAAAACGGGCATACGTTTTGACTTCTCCCGTAGCGCAACGAATGCCTTCATACATGGCACTGATGGAGCCACTCGCGTTGGAGGCGACCACCACATAACGCACGATGCCATCTGGCGTAATAACCAAGGTGGCTGGATCAACGCCAAACTGCAAGGTGACATAGCGCGGCATGTCGAGCGCAAGCAAGCGGTCTTTGTTGAAAGTCGGCGCTGGTGGTGCTTCGCTTTCTTGCCAGTCAAGCTTGTCCTCCTGGGCGGCGACGCCAAACGCCAACAGCGTCAAGGTGAGCCATACAAGCTTGTTAAATTTCATGGGTATTTTGGTTCAAGTCAGGGCCGTAGCCCGTCTGGGGATCGGGTTCGAAAGAACCTCCGGGCGGTAATTCAAAGCTCGCGCCAGGCATGGCTTCCTGCTCCAAATCCTGTTCGTGGGGACGCAATCCTTGGCGCAAGAACCGGTTTCTATGTTCATGGCGCGGCAAATATCGGGCCAATTCGGTCAGCGCCATTTCGTAAACCCCGCGTTTGAACTCCACCACCGCGTCCAGCGGCACCCAATAATCATTCCAACGCCAGGCATCGAACTCGGGGTGGTTGGTGGCGCGCAGGTTCAAATCCCAGTCGTGACCCACCAGTTGAAGCAAGAACCAGATCTGTTTCTGGCCTTTGTAGAAGCCGCGCGCATCGCGGCGTATAAATCTGTCCGGCACCTCGTAGCGCAACCAGTCTCGGGTGCGGGCAACGATGCGAATATGCTCCCGAAGGAGCCCCGTCTCTTCATGGAGTTCGCGCACCATGGCTTGCTCGGGGGTTTCACCCCGATCAATGCCACCCTGCGGAAACTGCCAAGAGTGTGTACGAATTCGCTTGCCCCAGAACACCTGATTTTTCTGGTTGAGCAGGACGATGCCGACGTTCGGCCTAAAGCCGTCACGGTCAAGCATAATCAAACCCCAATTTTTAAACTTCGTCCATTATGCACAGCAAGCGCGGTGCAACAAGGGGCGAAGCCCTCCCTTATTTCCCGAGTACGCCATGAAAGCATCCCAATTCTTTATCTCCACCCTCAAAGAAGCCCCGGCGGACGCTGAGGTGGTCAGCCACAAGCTGATGATGCGGGCCGGCATGATCAAAAAACTCGGCGCGGGTATTTACAGCCTGATGCCAATGGGCCTGCGCGTGGTGCGCAAAGTGGAGGCCATCGTGCGCGAGGAAATGAACCGTGCCGGGGCTGTGGAGCTCAGCATGCCGGTGGTGCAACCGGCTGAACTGTGGGCCGAAACGGGTCGCTTTGAGAAGATGGGCCCTGAGATGTTGCGCATCCAGGATCGCCACGGCCGTGATTTTGTGATCCAGCCCACCAGCGAAGAGGTGGTGACCGACATCGCGCGCCAGGAAATCAAAAGCTACAAGCAGTTGCCCAAAAACTTTTACCAGATTCAAACCAAGTTTCGCGACGAGCGTCGTCCCCGTTTTGGTCTGATGCGCGGGCGTGAATTCATCATGAAAGACGCCTACAGCTTTGACCGTGATCAAGCCTCAGCCAAAGCCAGCTACCAGGTGATGGCCGGCGCCTACCGCAAGATTTTTGACCGATTTGGCCTGACCTACCGCGCCGTGGCCGCCGACAGCGGCGCCATCGGCGGCGATTTGAGCGAAGAATTCCAGGTGATTGCCGCCACTGGCGAAGACGCCATTGTTTATTGCCCCAGCAGCGACTACGCCGCCAACATGGAAAAAGCTGAAGCACTGGCACCGG
>Ga0208248_1000643_pt1 | contig 9958 bp, 10 predicted proteins | sample CryBogmetaGMA5M_FD_184545 | JGI IMG/M metagenome (GOLD analysis project Ga0208248, IMG submission 184545) | Freshwater microbial communities from Crystal Bog, Wisconsin, USA - MA5M (SPAdes) | ecosystem: Environmental > Aquatic > Freshwater > Lake | place: Crystal Bog, Wisconsin, USA | collected...
AATGCATTGGTTCCCCCCCGCGTGCGGGGGGGTTAGGGGGGGTGATCGGCGGGAGCCTTTCTGTGAAGATATTTACAACTGTCGTATTATCGGCTATCGGCTATCGGCTATCGGCTATCGGCTATCGGCTATCGGCTATGTTCACCTTAGCCCTACCCCATATGTCGGCGCATACTGGCGACCAATGCGATGGCCGGCAGCTTCTGTAGAGATGCATCAGGCAGGTGCGCCACCAGGAGATGATCACCGGACTCCTGGATGCTGATCTGGCGCAGAGCCGCCATCACTTTGGAGACATCTATCGCACGCGGACAGTGTTCAACACAGCCATCACAGCCCACGCAGACCCAGAAAGTGCGTCGGTCGAGGACTCCCGGCATTCCAAAGCGTAAATGCAGGATGAGCGTATCCGGCAGCAGATCCATCGAACTGCACAACGGGCAACTGGCCGCACACGTTCCGCATTGATAGCAATCGGCCAAGTTCTGACTGCTCAGTGCCTCGACCTTCCGCAACAGCTCATTAGGTTCGCCACCCGCACGCATGGTGATCGTCATCGTGAACTCCCATCCTGCTCGATCTTCCGGCAGATCAGACTGAGCGGAATATTCTCGGGGCAGACCCGCTCACACTCATCACAGCCGGTGCAGCGCCCGGTTAGGTGCGAGGCACGCATCATGTGATAGGAGAATACACTTGTTAGTTCACGAGCCTGCTTTCGCGGATCGTCACGCGGAAGGGTGATCGGACATTGTTTGCAGTAGCAGAGCGGGCAGACCGCCTGACATGCGTAGCAGAGCGTGCATTTGCTCAACTGCTCGCTCCAGAAGGCCAACCGACCAGGTGCGTCGAGCGCATCAAGAAAATGGACCCCGGCACGGCGATCGGCGACAGGAGCAACAGGTACGGCCCCTCCCACCAGTTCATCGTACAGCTCAGGGGTTTGGCTTGTACAGATCGCACACTTCGCCAGAAATAGATTATCTTGTGGGTGACGACTCATCTCTGCACCGACACTGAGCAGCAACTCGTCGCCATCCTCCGTGATGTCACTCACCGGCCCTTCGGCGATAGCCGCAAGTTGGTCGGTATCTGCCATTCCCCGGCAGGTGACGCCGATAATGTGCAGGCGTTCACGCTCAAGCTGGTGCTGCGTGATCAACTGAACCACCGAGCGTACATCGCAACCCTTCAAGGTAACGCCCACCCGCCGACCAGCATGCTTCAGCAGGGTCCCGGCGAGGTTCGGGACACAGACCACATTCCAGACCAGCCGCTCGGCCTCGGCAGGAGTGCGAGCGACAAAGGGTACTACCCGCAGCGGGTTCGATCCCTGGCGGTAGCCCACAAAGAGGTCAACTGTCCCTTCGGCCAGCAATGTTCGCGCCCGCGCCCGTAGCTGATCTTCAATCAGGGTTGCCATGCTATACCTTCAGCTTGAGCGGCCCAAGCGCCCGCAATTCTTCCGTCATCTCAGACACCACAGCAGCGAAGCGTGTCCCCTCTGATGCGGAAACCCAGGCCAGTTTGAGCCGCCGCTGGTCAATGCCGAAAAAGTCGAGCAGACTACCAAATGATGTAATGCGATCATTTGCGTAGTCATTCCCCGAGATGTAATGACAGTCGCCTGAATGGCAGCCAGCCACCAGCACGCCGTCGGCCCCGTTCTCAAAGGCGCGAGCGATAAAGAGCGGGTCAATCCGACCGCTGCACATCACGCGCACAATGCGGATATTTGGCGGGTACTGCGCACGGCTCACCCCAGCCGTATCGGCACCCGCGTAGGCGCACCAGCTACAGAGCATACCTAGGATTTTTGGCTCGAACGTCGTGTCCATTAATCCGTTTCCCCCACTCCCTCATCATTGTGGCCATGCCGACTCGATCATCGCCAGTACCTGCCCATCGCTGAAGCCGCGCTGCTGGAGCGCACCCGACGGACATGCGGCGACGCAGGTTCCGCAGCCTTTGCACAGCACCTCGGCGATATTGACAATGCCGCGTGTGATGTCCATCTCCATCGCTCCATACGGACAGAGCGGCGCACAATCACCGCAGCCTGTACACGCGGCGGGGTTCACTTCGGCAACAATTGGCTCGACGGTGACACGACCGCGCAGCAGCGGAATAGCTGCACGCGACGCGGCACCGGCTGCCTGGGCGATGGTGTCGGGGATGGTGCGCGGATAATGATCGGCTCCACAGAGATAAACCCCGTCGGTGGTGAAGTCGAGCGGGCGGATTTTGGCGTGGGCTTCGTTATAGAAATCCTGTTCGTCCGTCGAAACTTTGAGCATCTGCTTGAGCCGAGGCGTCTGGGCGTCACCCTGGAGGGCTGCCGTCAGTACGATCAGATCAGCTTCGATGTTCAGATCTTCGCGCAGCAGCGTATCGTAGACCGAAACCGTCAACCCTCGACCACGTACACGTACCTCAGGCGGACGGGTACTATCGTAGCGGATACGGAAGGGCTGCACCTCTTCAAGCATCTGCGTGAAGTACTCTTCCTGCCCCTTGCCGTACACGCGCATTTCCTGATAGAGCATAAAAATACCCGCCTCGGGGGCGGATCGACGCAGCATGCGCGCATTCTTCACCGAGATTGTACAGCCAATTCGGCAGCATGCCGGATTGGTCTCGTCCATTGATCCGGCACAGTTCACCATGACGATAGATCGCGGTGAGCCGAGTGTCCCGTCGCGTAGGCGGCGCTCAAGTTCTAGCTGCGTGATCACCCGAGGATCGTTGCCGTAGCCGTACCGTCCGCGCAGATCAACCTCACGGTAGCCAGTGGCCACAATCATTGTGCCAACCTGGAGTTGCGTTATCGCGCCGCCCACGCCCTCATCGAGCGTGACTCGGAAGTTGCCCACGTAGCCCTCAACCTCGCTCACCTCGGCGCTGAGAAAGACTTTGATCCGAGGGCGCTGGAGGACAGAGCGCACCAATTGCTCACGTACTTCACCCGCCGAGATGTCGCTGGGGGCCAGGGTTGACAGCGTGTTGAGCTTGCCGCCCAACCCGCTTTCACGCTCAACCAAATAGGTTGTAATCCCCATATCGGCCAGAGTTACCGCCGCCGTCATTCCTGCGACACCACCGCCAATCACCAGACAGCTCGGCGTCACCTCGACCGTCTGGGCGGGCAGAGATGTGAGCTTATCAGCGCGGGCCACCGCCATTCGCACCAGATCCTCGGCCTTCGCTGTCGCTGGGCCATGATCTGCCGACTGGGAGTGAACCCACGAACACTGATTACGGATATTCGCCATCTCAAAGAGGCCGGAATTAAGCCCGACCTCGGTGATCGTCTGCTGAAATACTGGCCCGTGAGTGATCGGCGAACATGCCGCCACCACCACCCGGTTCAGGCCGTGTTCCGTAACCGCTGCCCTAATCCGGCGCTGCGAGTCCTCCGAGCAGGCGAACGTGCAGGTTTCAGCGACGGCCACACCGGGCAGGGTGCCCGCGAAATTAGCGACGGCGGATATATCGAGGTAGCCCGCGATATTCTTACCGCAGCCGCAGACAAACACCCCGGCCCGCGATTCGTCCGCAGTCACATCACGCTCAGGGAGCGGCTCCGGCTCGGCAGCCCGCTTACGCATGCTGATCGGGATCGCGGCCAGACCCGCTGCACCGCATGCCTGGGCTACGCTATCGGGGATGTCGTTCGGCCCCTGGGCACCGCCCGCCAGGAAAATACCCTCGCGGGTAGATTGGAGCGGGGCGAGCAGTTCATCCTGCGAGACAAAGAATCCGTGTTCGTCAACCGCGATGCCCGCAGCCTGAGCGAGCCGACGATTGTCGGGCGAAGGGACTACCGCCGTTGAGAGAACCAGCATGTCAAACTGCTCGGAATGCACCTCGCCAGTCAGCGTATCTTCATACGTGATCGTCAGGCTCTTATCCGGGTTCTCCGTAACCGAGGCAGGACGACCGCGCACATAGCGCACCCCGTGGTCGGTGGCCCTGCGGTAGTACTGCTGAAAATCTTTGCCGTAGGCCCGCAGATCCATATAGAAGATCGTCGCCTGCGTACCGGGGGCGTGTTCAAGCGTGATCAGCGCCTCTTTCGTGGCATACATGCAGCAGATCTTCGAGCAGTAGGGGTAGCCACCCTTGAGGCTGCGCGATCCGACACACTGGATCCAGGCTATCCGTGCGGGCTTGTGGCCGTCGGAAGGACGGGTAATCTTGCCATCGGTAGGCCCGGATGCCGAGATGATTCGCTCGTACTGGAGTGCCGTGAGGACGTTGGTAAAGCGTCCGTAGCCATACTCCCGACGTAGTTCGGTTGGCTCCAGTACCTCAAATCCCGTCGCCACAATCATACTGCCCACCGTGACGGTGATCGCCTGAGATCGCTTCAGGAACGAAATTGCGCCCACCTCACAGATACGGTCGCAGGCACCACAGCCAACGCAGTGGGCATAATCAATTGTGTAGATCGCCGGTACCGCCTGGGGGAACTGGAGATAGACCGCTTTGCGCTTGGATAGTCCCGAGTTGAATTCGTCATCAACCTCAACAGGACAGACGCGGGCACAGTCGCCGCAGCCCTTACATGTTACCGGGTCAACATAGGTTGTCTGACGCCAAATCGCCACCTCAAAGTGACCGACCGAGCCGCTCACCCGCTCGACGCGGGCATTGGTCATCAGCGTAATATTGGGGTGGCGAGCCAACTCAACCATCTTAGGAGCGGCAATACAGATCGCGCAATCGTTGGTGGGAAAGGTCTTGTCGAGCTTGACCATGGTACCGCCGACGCTGGCCTGACGCTCAACAACCAATACCCGGTAGCCCTTATCGGCAAGATCCAAGGCGGCCTGCATTCCGCTGATACCAGCGCCAACAACTAACGTATCGTAGGCGTGTGTTTCCATGGACAGACGACCCCTTCACAACCCGTATCGGGGGAGGGAAACAACCAGAAGTTCGCACGAGCGTACTACAAAAAAAAACAGGGGACAAGAACATCATCGTCTTGCGTCCCTGCTTCGTTGCAAGCTGTGCGGCTATGGAGTTCTTTGTGCAATAACTAGCATTTTACTACATGCGCGAGATTACCGCGAGTGGTAAAACCGCCACTTTCGTTCAGGGAACAATATCTTTAGCCATCAGACCACCACGTGATTCGCGCACAACGCCCGATGAAAATGGACATGGGTGTCCGGCTATCGGCTATCGGCTATCGGCTATGTTCACATCCGCCCTGCCGTGGTACTGTTTCCGAGTTGGGATACAGTGATGGTATACAATATGCGGACGAGGATAGCACCGGCTGTACGATGACGCTGTTGCGGTGCAGAAAGTGAAATGCTATGAACTACTTCTCGTCAGAGGCCATGGAACCCGAGAGCATGCAAACTCTGGAGCAGTTGTACGCCGATAATAAATCTTTCAGCTCCCAGCTCTCCGCCGCAACAGCGCATGCGTTTGATGCAGTAAATGATGCCGTTTTTGTGATCAGCAGGGCCATGCAAATCCAGCACTGGAACCGAGCAGCTGAGCAAATTTATGGCTGGTTACGTTTCGAGGTAATTGGGCGTCCAGTCTTGGATATTATTCCCGTCGTCCGCTACATTGGTGGCGTAAGTGCGATGCCCAACATGGACATCATTATGACCACGGGGACGTGGCGGGGTGAGGTTGTTCAGCGCACCCGTGATGGTCGCGAGATCTTCATCGATTGCACCATACGTACGTTTACGAACGACGATGGCCGAGTGGCCGGTATCATCTTGGTCAATCGTGACATTACGGCACGAAAGCAAGCAGAAGCGACTCTGCATGAGAACAAGACGCGGTTGCATTTGCTCGCCGAGTATGCCCACGACATGATTTTTCGCTACAGGTTCACACCGGATATTACATTGGAATACATCAGTCCCATTGTTGAGCAGTTAACGGGCTACCCCCGCGAAGTCTTCTACAACGACCCGGAACTCAGCGTGCGATTGCTTACGCCTGAGGACAAACCTATGGCTAAGGATGCATTTTTTAGCCCCTCCGTTGACATCTCTACGCGACCGCTCATTCTGCACTGGAACCATAGGGATGGCACGCCTCGCTGTGCGGAACTATACAGTTGGAAGGTTAATGATGAAGAGGGGAACCCGCTGACGCTTGAGGGGATCGTCCGCGACATTACGGAGCGCACCCAAGCCGAAGCCGAACTACGGGCGTCTGCTCAGCAACTTCAGCATCTCTCGCGCCGCCTGCTAGAAGCCCACGAGCGCGAACGACGCAATATTGCCTGTGAGTTGCACGATGAGGTGGGTCAGGTTCTTACAGGTCTCAAGCTCACCCTTGCCGTCGCTGCGGCCGGCGCTCCCGCATCTCTTGCCGCAACCCTCGATAGTGCCCAGACGACGATCAATGATCTGACAGGGCGGGTTCGCGCCCTCTCGCTCGATCTTCGTCCCGCCCTTCTTGATGACAAGGGGCTTATACCCGCACTCACCTGGTACCTGGAGCGCTACACCTCACGCACAGGAGTCCAGATTGAGTTGTGCCACGAAGGGGTAAGCTGCCGCTTTCCTCCCGAGATCGAAACCGTCGCCTACCGCATTATCCAGGAGTCGCTCACCAACGTGGCCCGCTACGCAGGTATCCATGAGGCCACGGTTCGCCTGCTTGCCACTGAGACACATCTGATGTTGTGTGTGGATGATTCCGGACGGGGTTTTGATGTCTCAGCATCTGTGGGCGCGCAGACAACCAGCGGGCTGAGCGGAATGTACGAGCGGGTACAACTCATCGGCGGGACACTCACCATCGAATCGGTGCAGGGAAGTGGTACACGGGTGATCGCCGAGTTGCCCCTGCCGAGTGAAGAAACTTAGCTATAGCATTTCTTGCAGCAATAGAGCAAAATATCCTCCTGTCATGCATGTCACGCAGAGCGAAGCGAAGTGTCCCGGCATGTGTTGTTAGCACACAATAAAGCTCGATTGATACTGGCCTGATGTGGTCAGTGTCAATCGAGCTTTTCCGTTATACCGACATCTCCGATTCTGAACATCCCTCACGTCACGATGTAAAACTGAAGCTCCGGGCCGTCTACGCAGTCGGTCTCTAGATCGGGAAGACCCGTGGCCTTCTGATAGGTTATCGGGGCAATCAGGGCGAAGTTCGACTGGAAGGACAGAGCTTCAACACCACTGGTCAGTGGAACCACCGGAATGCGGGGCGCGGTGTAGGTTACAGTCACAACCAGATGGTATGACTTACTCACTTCATCGTCGTCGAACGTGACGGTATTGGCCGGGATCTTCACCCACGCAGCGTAGTCAACCGGGCCATGCCGAGGGGTCAGGACAATCGTCGTGTCGGGGGTCAGCGTAATTTGCTCCTTCGTGCCGGGCTGCAGCGACTCCAGGGTGGCACTGACGTGCCACGTCCCCATGATGAAGGGGTTCAGGTCCCCAAACATGCTCCAGCTCACGCGAACCTGAGCGTTCTTGTCCGCCGCGATGGTGTTCTTGGACGTGATGTCGGTGAACTCATGCACGTGCGCGTGAATGGTCGGATCCTCCGCCTGTCGGTGGGTGATACCATCGTAGCAATCCAGATGGGTGTGGATGCTGCCATTGAGCTGGCCGTGGTGGGGTTGAGTGTTCTTGTAAAGCATGACCGTGCTCCTTCTGGATGTGATGGATGTCAGTGAGTCGGTTGACTGAGTGTATCGTGAGTAGTTGGTTGTTGTGCTTCGTTGTGTCTGCATTGATGTTTCGTGTCCTCAGTATAGCCATCGAGACCGAGACTGTCTCTCCGGAGAGAGAACGAGAATCGTGTACGGGAACACGATGAGGAAACTACGGGAGACTACGGGGAACTACGGGCAAACTACGGGCAAACTACGGGGAGTTTTGACCCGGTTGGGGAACCTCAATTTCGACCGCATCCGTCGTTTTAGCGTCATGCATTGGATGGCGGAAGATCCTGAATTCGACCATCTGGTAGTCATCCAAGACGCACGTGTACGGAGCGAAGTATCACCACTGGAGGCATCTGGACGCATCAAACACGTCGAGCAAGGATGACGGATCTTCTCATCATCTCGGTGGTCGCATGTTCCGAATCCGCAGCAATGTAGGGAATAGAGATTCCTCCCAGAGCGAGGGGCTAAAAGGTAAAAGCTGATCTGTCCATTAATTGTGATGAAGTACAATATGTAGGCAACATGTAGGCGACGATGGCACAAGCTGTACGATAACTCTGTTGTGGTGCAGAAAGCGAAATGTGATGAACTTCTTCTCATTAGAGACCACGGATCTCGATTACCCAGAGACCCTGGAGAAGTTGTATACAGACGATCAGTTTTTTAGCTCCCAGATATCTGCTGCGACAGCGCATGCGTTTGATGCGGTCAACGACGCAATTTTTGTTGTTGATATGACTATGCAAATCCAGCACTGGAATCGAGCGGCTGAACAGATCTATGGCTGGTTACATACCGAGGTGATCGGTCGCTCGATCTTGGAAGTTATCCCCGTCATCCGCTACATTGATGGCTCGGACGTAACGGCGCAGATGCACACCGTTACCACCACGGGGACGTGGCGTGGTGACATAGTTCAGCATACCCGTGATGGTCGCGAGATCTTCATCGATTCTTCCATGCGCACGTTTACCAACGACGAGGATCTGGTAATCGGTGTGATTGTGATCAATCGTGATATTACGGCACGAAAGCAAGCAGAAGCGTCTTTGCGAGAAAATGAGACGCGGTTGCATCTGCTCGCCGAGTATGCCCACGATATGATTTTTCGCTACCGGCTTGCACCGACCATTACGCTGGAGTATATTAGCCCCATCATTGAGCAGTTAACGGGCTACCCCCGCGAAGTCTTCTATACTCTGCACGGCTGATTCTTGGACGTTCGTGAAGAGGAGATTTCTTGCATACTGATGCGGTAAAACGCCTTTTATAAAATGTCTAGCTTTAACCCGTGCAGAGTATACAACGACCCGGAACTCACCGTGCGCTTGCTCACTCCCGATGATGTGTGCCTTTCCCATTCTGTTTTTAACCCCGGTGAAATCCCTGCGCGACCTATTATTCTGCACTGGCACCATAAGGATGGCACGCCCCGCTGTGCGGAGTTATACAGTTGGCAGGTTACTGATGAGATGGGGAACCCGCTGACGCTTGAGGGGATCGTCCGCGACATTACGGAGCGTACCCAAGCTGAGGCCGAACTGCGGGCGTCCGCTCAACAGCTTCAGCATCTTTCTCGTCGCTTGTTGGAAGCTCACGAGCGTGAACGACGCCACATCGCGTGTGAGCTGCACGACGAGGTGGGCCAGGTTCTCACGGGTCTCAAACTAACCCTTTCTGTCGCCGCAGCAAATGCGCCCGCGTCTCTTGTCGCGATCCTCGATAGCGCCCAGACGACAATCAGTGATCTGATGGGGAGGGTTCGTGCCCTCTCGCTCGATCTTCGCCCGGCCTTACTCGATGACAAGGGACTTATGCCTGCCCTCACATGGTACCTAGAGCGTTATACTTCTCGTACAGGAGTCCAGATTGATTTGCGCCACGAAGGGGTAAGCTGCCGCTTCCCCTCCGAGGTTGAAACCGTCGCCTATCGTATTATTCAGGAGTCGCTTACCAACGTGGCTCGTCATGCGGGTGTGCAGACGGCCACGGTGCGCCTCCTTGCCAATGCGACACATCTGATGTTGCGGGTGGATGATCAAGGGCGGGGGTTTGACTCCTTAGCAGCTATGGCGGCGCAGACAACCGGCGGGCTGAGTGGCATGTACGAGCGGGTGCAACTCATCGGTGGGGCACTCACCATCGAATCGGTGCAGGGAAGCGGCACGCGGATCATCGCTGAGTTGCCCCTGCCGAGTGTGGAGCCTAAGTATGACAACACTGGTGCTTGTTGATGACCATCCCATGGTACGCAATGGGTTACGAGCTACCCTCAGTGCCGAGCCGGAG
>Ga0208248_1000657_pt1 | contig 9873 bp, 7 predicted proteins | sample CryBogmetaGMA5M_FD_184545 | JGI IMG/M metagenome (GOLD analysis project Ga0208248, IMG submission 184545) | Freshwater microbial communities from Crystal Bog, Wisconsin, USA - MA5M (SPAdes) | ecosystem: Environmental > Aquatic > Freshwater > Lake | place: Crystal Bog, Wisconsin, USA | collected...
ATTCAATGATTTGAATGGCTTCGTTGAGATCGCTTGCATCCTCAAGGCGTGGCAATGGGCGCGCCATGAACGGCGTGTACGCGCTTTGCGAGTCGGATACGCCCAAGGCGCCAAAACGCTCGTCACCGGCGAAGTACAGGTTGTCGAACACCGTCGCGCCCGGTTTGTACAAATACCGGATCACCTTTTCTCCCCAGCGGTCGGGTCGCGCATCATCTAGCGCACCGGGTGCGCCGGGTTGCCGACCGGTGTGATGCACGGGCGTCCATGTTGGGGTGTCGAGTGGCATGTCATCACTCAGGGCAAAGCCCGTTGCAATCCATTTGGGGTCGTAAACGAGGCCAACGTCGCCATTGGTTTGTCGGACAACCTCTCCAACAAGTCTGGGGTTTTTGGGGTCGCTCAGCAGCCAGGCAAAAAGTCGATCTGGCGTTGCTTGGTGCGCAATTTTGGTGGCCATGGCGTGCTTTACAAATCGTCAGGACGGGGTTTGGTGGGTGCCCGGTTTTTCTGCGAGGCCTTGGCGCGTGCTTTGCCAAGGTCGATGGCTTCCTGAATATTCATCTCTAACGCACCTTTGTCATGCTCGGGGGACGCTATTCGAGCCAGCTCGCCATCTCGGCCAATGAGCCACAGAGCAGTGGCATAAATTCCCATGGAAACCGATGGGTCGCCAGATTCGAGTCGTGTGAGCGTCGGAATCGAAATGCCAATGCGTTTGGCGCGCGTTGCCAGAGATTCCTTGCGCCGAACGCGGGCAACCGCCAGATGGGAGCCCAAGGTTTCAAGAGCGCGCAAGGTTTGCGGCGGAATTTTGGTGAGAGCGATGGACTGCTTTGGCATAATCAATAAAATAGAGTTTATCTTTTAATGCTATTTTGTAAACATCTATATTTATATATAGTAAGTCTTTCACTAAAACCAAAGCGGATCATCGGCTGCCATTGACGCAATCTAAATTAACGACTCGACCTCAAAACCAACAATATTGCGGCTGGCCTTGCTGAACTCCACGCCAATCAGGTGGATTGGCTCGCCGCGTGCGCGGTACTTGTCGGCGTAGCCCTTGTCCTTGATTTGTTGCAAGGCGCGGCCTTCGGGTGTGAGCTCCACCACCTTGAACTCAAACAGAAAAACCTGCCCCTCAAACAGCACCGCCATGTCGATGCGGCCTTTGTTGGTGGTGTCTTCCAGACGGATGTCCAGCCCCAGCGCGGCAAAGTAGCTGTAAAAAATGCTGGCGTAATAGCCCTCGAAGTTGGCCAACTCGTTCTTGCGGTACCAGTCGTTGGGAATGGTGGCGAAAAAGGCGTGGAAAAGGTCTTTGAGGGCGGGTAAATCCACCCTCTTAAGCAAGTCGATGAGCTTGAGGCGGGTGTCAAACGAGCTGCGCTCTGGCGCTCCGAAGCCGCCAAGCAAGGCAGCATTCAGGCTCGACTCGACTTCGCGGTTGGGGTAACCCAAGGTGTAAACCCACTGGCCCGGCAGCGGCTGGCTGCTTTGATGCACAGTGAGGTAACCCGCCTGGAACAGCAAGGCTTCAGGCTCAATCTGGTCCACGTCAAAGGCAGACAAGAGCGTAAAGCTACTTTGCAGGCGCGCCAGATCAGGTGAAAAAAATTGACGTTCCGACAATAATTTAACCAAAAAAGTGGGCGTGCCGGTCTCAAACCAGTAGGGCCGAAACTCGCGACTGCGAAACAGCAGCAGCAAATCAAACGGGTTGTAAACGCTGGTGCCCAGCCAGTTGTAGCCGTTGTACCACTGGCGAATCTGTTCACGGTCCAGGCCAGGCAGCTCTGGGGCAAACACTGAGTCCACATCCGCATCGGTGTAGCCGCACAGTGCGCTGAAGCGGGCGTCCAGCGTGATGTCGGTCAGGTTGTTCAACCCCGAGAACAGGCTCACTTTGCTGAATTTTGAAACGCCGGTTAAAAACACAAACTTCAAATTCGCGTCGGAGCCCTTGAGTACCGAGTACAGGTTCTTCAAGCCTTCACGCATCTCCAGCGCTACCGCTGAATTGGTGATGTTGTCCAGAATTGGCTTGTCATATTCGTCGATCAACACGACTGCGCGCTGGGCAGTGCTGGTGTGCGCTTGGCGAATCAGGTCGCTAAAGTTACCCGCAATGTCGCGCTCCGGCAGGCCGGGGGGTAACTGCAACCCGAGTGCTTCACGGTTGAGGCGCAGGATGTCGCGAATTCGCTGGTCCAGTTCCGCCCGGTTTTGCAACACGCCATCTGAAAAGCTCACCCGAATGACCGGGTACTTCCTGGTCCAGTCCCAGCGTGTTTCAGCAGCTAAGCCGGTAAACAGCGCTTCATGGCCTTCAAACAAATCCTTCAGCGTGTCAAGCAGCAGGCTCTTGCCAAAGCGCCGTGGGCGGCTCAAAAAATAGTATTTGCCTTGCTCAATCAGGTCAACCGCAAACCCTGTTTTGTCCACGTAGTAATAACCTTCCTCGATGATTTCGCTGAAGGTCTGAATACCAATCGGCAGCTTGCGCCGCGCCAGCGGGGGGAGGGTGGTTTGAATAGCGTCCATCGGGCCATTTTAGGGGGGGACTTGCCGCCTGTGCCTGCGCAGACGCAACTGGTTGAATCTGCGGTCAAATAGGCCTATAGCCCCCGTATCTATTGCGAAAAGCGCTATAAAAATAGTAGTAATAATGAAGAAGCCAGCAGTGTGGCGGATTTTCAACGCGGGCGTTACAAAACTACTAGGCCAGCGGCCAGCGCCGCTACCTTGAGTTGTAAATCTTGAGTCGCTATCGGCAGTCCATGGCGCATGGCCAGTTCAAGATAGGCCGCATCGTAGCTGCTGAGCTTGAAGCGCATCGCTAATTCAAACAACTGCCGTTGCCCAGGCGCCGTGCGCGTATCCACCTCAATCGGGAGCGAACTCAGGGTGTCCAATATCTGCAGGGCAGCGTCTGGACTCAGTTTGCCGCGTGTGCAGGCGGTTTTCAGCACGTTGGCGAGTTCAAGTTGCCACAGGTGTGGCACCAAAGCTTTCTCAGTTTCAAGCCGGGCGGCAATCGCCTGCGTGTAAGGCGTGGCTTGGTCAGTTAAATACCAACCCGTGACCACCGAGTTGTCTAGCACGAAGGCCATTAATCACGACCTTCCTGAAGGGCTTGCTGTACCGTGCAATCCAGTTCAGCCCCGTGGCCCAGTAATCGCAAATGCGCAATGGCGCTGGCCACTCGCTGGCTTTGCTCGTTGGGAAACTGCCCAGGTACGTTTACCGACATCAGGCGCGCCACAGGCGTGCCATGACGGGTGATCGTAATTTCTTCGCCATGCTCTACGGCGTTAAGCAATTCAGAAAACCGATTTTTGGCTTCAAAAACAGCAACAGACCGCATATTTAACCCCTGAAAATTATGGATAGCCATATTTTACAGGCCTTGTGAGTAAGTGCGTTAATTAATTTTAGTCATCCACAAATTTACAAGCCAAAGCGTCTATAGCGCAAGCGCTGTATTAGTAATACGCTACAAATCCAATAGCAAATCTGACCTGCAAGCCTGCCGAGAGGGTGCCTTGCAGGCCATTCCTGCAGCCGTGTCAAACAAGTATTTCAAAAGAAATAGCCGGAAACCATGCTGTTTATTGGGCTTTAGAGTTTTCTAAATTTTTGTAATCTCAATCCCACTTCACCTAACAAGTGAATCAGCGAGCTTCAGTGCAAACAGAGCTCAACGTCCGGCAAGCGTTTTTACCGACGCACCGGTCATGGCTGTCAACCTTCGGGTTGGCGTTGGGATTGGCAGCAATGCCGGATTAATTTAGCTTAACAGGAGCTTCAAAATGACCTCAATTATTAACACCAATATCAATTCACTCACGGCGCAGCGTAACCTGGCGATGAACCAGGCTTCACTGTCCACCTCCATGCAGCGCCTCTCTAGCGGCTTGCGCATCAACAGCGCCAAGGACGATGCGGCCGGCATGGCCATTGCCAGCCGGATGTCGTCTCAGATCAGCGGCATGAACCAAGCGGCGCGCAATGCCAATGACGGCATTTCGCTGGCGCAAACGGCTGAAGGTGGATTGGCCAGTGCGACCGACTTGCTGCAGCGTATGCGTGACTTGGCTGTGCAATCGGCCAACTCGACCAATTCCGATGCCGATCGTGCATCACTGCAAGCCGAAGTCGGTCAGCTTAAATCAGAACTGGATCGTGTGGCCAATACCACCAGTTTCAACGGCATCAAACTGCTTGATGGCTCGTTCAGTGCGCAATCCTTTCAGGTTGGGGCCAACGCCACCGTCAGCGACCGGATTCAAGTCAACTCGATTGCCAACATGCAAGTGAGTTCTTTGGGTAGTGGGCTGAGCGGGTCCGCATCGTTGACCAGCGGTCAGACAACGGGCGCCCTCGCCGCTGGTGACTTGACCCTGAATGGTATTCAAGTTGCTTCGACGAATTCTGGCGTAGGAGCTGGCCAAACCGCCTCCAGTGCATGGGCGCTTGCACAGGCGATTAACTCCGTTGGTAGCCAGTCAGGTGTCACTGCGAAAGTCAATGTGGCTGTCGCAACGTCCATCACGACGACAGGTGGCATTCCAGGTGGTGCGGCAGATGTTGCGGCTAACAGTTTTACTATCAACGGCGTGAGCGTCGGGGCCATTAAGGCAGGGGTTGTATTTAATGGGTCAACTACTCCTCCCACTGCAGGAGGACCAACCTTACCTGTAGCCCAAGGCGCAAACGTCGCTGAAGCTATCAATAAAGTTTCCGCTCAATCTGGTGTAACTGCTTCGGTTGATGCTACTGGGGCGGTTAAGCTCACTTCCACCAATGGCAAAGCGATTGACGTTAGAGTGACAGATACTGCAACCTATCCTTTGGGGACTTTGGCAACGGATACTGGACTTGTGGGTGCGGCTTCCGCTGCTGCAGCAGGAACAGGAGCAATAGCCGGTACGGCTCCAACAGCAGGTGTTTATGCTGCAGGTGCTTTCAAAATCAATGGTGTTGATGTTGGCGCTATCAAATCTGGAACAACGGCTTGGGGACAGGCCGCCAATACAGTGGCTGCCATTAATCAGATAAGCGGGCAAACAGGCGTGACAGCAACCGCCGACGCTGTAACTGGCATGATATCGCTGGCAGCAGCTGACGGTAGGGACATCAATATTGCTGACGGCACTGGCTTAGCTTCTGCTGCTACGGGGATTACTGCGGCAACCTTTCACGGCAGTGTGACCTTAAGTAGTTCCAATGTGAATGGGATTGTGGTGGGTGGTAATAACGATGCATACGCCGGGCTTGCGGGCTTCCGGGGTCAGGTTGCTGCCTCGGTGGATTCCACCAACACGGTTAATGCAGTCGATATCAGCACGCAAGCAGGTGCGTCAGCTGCGCTAGGGACGATTGACAATGCCCTGAAGGCGGTCAACTCGGCCCGAGGTGAAATGGGTGCTATCCAGAATCGGTTTACTTCGGTGGTGACCAATTTGCAATCTACTTCGGAAAACCTGACGGCTGCCCGTAGCCGGATTCAAGATGCGGACTTTGCCGCAGAAACTGCCAACTTATCGCGGGCGCAGATTCTGCAACAAGCCGGCACCGCCATGGTGGCGCAGGCCAACCAGTTACCACAGGGGGTGCTATCACTTCTGAAATAAATTTAAGTTTGCACTGGTTCTCCCGAAATAGACAGCAACGGGTTTCATAGAAGGCTCGTCGTCCGGCAAGCGCCATGAGAGGTGTTCCGGTCATGGCGGTCAATCTTCGGGTTGACGGTGGAATTGGCAGCAATGTCGTATTAATTCAGCTTTAAAGGAGCTTCAAAATGACCTCACTTATCAACACAAATATTAATTCATTAACCGCTCAACGCAATTTGAGTACGAATCAGGCTTCATTGGCCACGTCCATGCAGCGCCTCTCCAGCGGCTTGCGCATCAACAGCGCCAAGGATGACGCTGCTGGTATGGCTATTGCCAGCCGGATGTCGTCTCAGATCAATGGCTTGAATCAAGCGGCACGCAATGCTAACGACGGTATTTCGCTGTCGCAAACGGCTGAAGGTGGATTGGCCAGCGCGACCGACCTGTTGCAGCGCATGCGTGACTTGGCCGTGCAATCGGCCAATTCAACCAATTCCGATGCCGACCGTGCATCTCTGCAAGCTGAAGTGGGTCAACTCAAGTCTGAACTGGACCGTGTAGCTAATACCACCAGCTTCAATGGCATCAAGCTGCTCGACGGCTCGTTCACTGCACAATCATTTCAGGTGGGCGCCAATGCCACGGTCAGCGACCGCATTCAGGTCAACTCGATTGCTAACATGAAAGTCAGTGCGCTGGGTAGTGGACTGAGCGGGTCAGCCTCGTTGACCGGTGGCCTAACGACGGGTGCCCTCGCTGCAGGTGACTTGACCCTGAATGGTACTCAGGTCGGATCGTCAGCTTCAGGTGTTGGCGCCGGTCAAACGGCCTCCAGCGCTTGGGCGACTGCGCAAGCGATCAATGCGGTGGGCGGCCAGTCTGGCGTCACTGCGAAAGCCAACGCTACTGTAGCGACGACTATCACGGTCACTGGCGCTGTTCCTGCCGCTGCTGATGTTGCTGCCAATAGTTTTACGATCAATGGCGTGAGCGTTGGGGCGATTAAAGCTGGTGTGGTGTTCGTTGGAACGACGACTCCCCCTACTGCTGGCGGCTCTAGCACGCCTATTGCTCAAGGTGCGAATGTTGCCGAAGCGATCAATAAAGTTTCCGCTCAATCTGGCGTTACAGCGTCGGTCGACTCCACTGGCGCGGTCAAACTCACCTCGACCACGGGTAAAGCGATTGATGTCAAGATGACAGATACCGCTGTGTATGCCTCGGCAGCCTTATTGACCGATACTGGGCTTGCAGGTGCTCTTTCTACTACTGCCGCAGGCACAGGGGCTGTAGCGGGCACGGCACCAACCGCGGGTGTATATGCTGCTGGTGCATTTAAGATCAACGGCGTCGATGTGGGCGCGATTAAAACCGGAACAACCGCTTGGGGCCAAGCTGCCAATACGGTGGCCGCCATTAATTTGATCAGTGGTCAAACGGGTGTGACTGCGGGGGCTGATGCAATCACTGGCATGGTAACGCTTACCGCCGCCGATGGTCGGGATATCAATTTGGCGGACGGTACTGGCACTGCTGTTGCTGCAACGGGGGTTGCTGCGGCAATCTTCCACGGTAGCGTGTCCTTGAGCAGTTCCAACGTGAATGGGATTGTTGTGGGTGGCAATAACGATGCGTATGCCGGACTGGCTGGCTTCCGTGGGCAGGTTGCTGCAACGGTGGACTCCACCAATACGGTTAACGCGGTCGATATCAGCACGCAAGCAGGTGCGTCAGCTGCGCTAGGGACGATTGACAATGCCCTGAAGGCGGTCAACTCGGCCCGAGGTGAAATGGGTGCTATCCAGAATCGATTCACTTCGGTAGTGTCCAATCTGCAATCAACGTCAGAAAACCTGACCTCTGCCCGTAGCCGGATTCAAGATGCAGACTTCGCTGCAGAAACCGCCAACCTGTCGCGTTCACAAGTGCTGCAACAAGCTGGTACCGCCATGGTGGCGCAGGCCAACCAGTTGCCTCAAGGTGTGCTGGCGCTGCTTCGGTAAGTTAATCAGATCATGAGTTGAATCCTGTTAAAGGGTTCAATTCATCAAAGCGACGACAGCCAGGCTGACGTCGCTTTTTTTTCGCTCAACTTTTTCATGGATGGGTCGATATGTATAGATAAATCGGTCTTGCGCCCAGGCCGTGGCTTGCACAAATGCGCTTGAATAGCAGGCCTTATGGGGTATTTGACCCGTAGACTAGCGACGATAATTCTGGGTGTTAGGTTTATTCAGGAGGCTTGTATGGCTACCATTTCATCAGTCGGCATTGGCAGTGGGTTGGATGTCAACAGTATTGTTTCGCAGTTGGTGGCGCTGGAGAAACAACCGCTTAAAACGCTGGCACTCAAGGCAACCAACGCCACGAATCAGATTTCTGCTTATGCCCAGATCAAGTCGCAAATGACGGCGTTGACTGATGTGGCCTCTCGCCTCGCTGTACCGGCAGCCTGGAGCGCCCGCAATGCATCGTCCTCCAATAGCAGTGTGGCAACCATCACGACAACCAGTACAAGTAACGCCACCGCGTTTACGCTGGATGTTGATCAAATGGCAACCAAGCAGTCAGTGACATCGGCTGCCATGACATCAGGTGGGTTCGTGGGGGCCGGAACACTCACAATTGCTTTAGGGAGTTGGACGACGGTAGGAGCGTTGACTACATTTAAATCTGCTGCTGTTGCGGCTGCACAAGCGGCAGATGTCAATGCCCCGATCGCATTGAGCAAAGCCACCATTGCCAACGCAGCCTTGGTGCAAGCCAACACAGACCTTGCTGCCAATCCGGCCGTCCAAAGCTACATAGATGCTCAATCGCTTGCGGCGACCACAGCCGCCAGTGCACAAACCGCATCGGATGCCGCCGCTGCATTGGCTGCGGCGACTGATGCAACAGACGTTGTGGGCCTTACTGCAGGCGCCTCAATCAGTGTCAATGCCGTCGCCACGGATACTTTGACCACATTAGCCGCGAAGATCAATAGTCAAAATGCGGGCGTGATTGCCTCGGTCTTTAATGACGGGACTAACGACCGGCTGATGCTAACTTCCAAGGACTTTGGTGCAGCAGCCGGTTTCAGAGTGCAGTCGACAGCATTGACGGGGTTGGTGTTTGATCCGGAAAATCATTCGGGGACGGGCATGGCAGCAGCCAGCAATCTGCCTGTGGTCGGGCAAGACGCCAAGGCGCGTATTAACGGGCTTGCAGTGACGTCCACGACGAATACCTTGACCAGTAATCTGCCCGGCGTGACCATCAATCTGCTGGCGACCACGACGACCAATTATGGGAGCACCAGCTCCACTACCCCTGAGATTAAGGCACCAATCACCATGAGGGTCACCGAAGATGTGACCCAGGCCTCCAAAAATGTGACGGATTTTGTGACCGCGTACAACACCTTAAACGCTAATTTGTCTGATTTGACCAAATATGATGCGACCACCAAAACTGCAGGGCTTTTTCAAGGTGATTCGTCTGTGGTTGGTTTGCAAAATGTGCTGCGTCGTATGCTTGGTTCAAGCAGTTTGGGCGCCACCTCCCAGCGGTTGGCTGATATCGGGTTGGAAATGCAAAAGGATGGATCGTTCACGATAAACACCACCAAGCTGAGCGCGGCAGCAAATAACGGGACTACTCTGCAGCAGCTTTTTACCAACAATAACAAAGACCCACTGACCAACGGCTTTGCGCTGAAGTTCCAAGCCTTAGGTCGAGATGCGCTGGGCATCGATGGCACGGTCAGCAGCAAAGTAACGTCTTTGCAAAAAGCACTAGATACCAATACGGCCGCTCAGACCAGCGTAACTGATAAGGCAACCTTGTTTGAGACGCGTTTGCGAGCCCGTTATAGTGCTCTTGATGCTCAGATGGCGTCCCTGAATGCGCTTAATTCTTACGTCTCCCAGCAGGTGGCGACCTGGAATAAATCCACGGCTTGATGCATTTCTTTTTTCAGCGTAAATGACCTTGAGTTGCCCACTGCCATGCCGATAACTAAAGTAACAAACAAAATGGAACACACCATGTTTACTTCAGTCAGTTCTCGATCAGCATCAGCCTATCAACGCATTAATGTGGAGACGGCCGTGAGTGAGGCCAGTCCACATCAGTTGGTCAATTTGCTGCTGGAAGGTTTGCTTCAAAACGTGGGTGCTGCCCGAGTTGCCTTGAAACGCGGTGACATTGCGGGCAAAGGCAAGAAAATAAATAATGCAGTGCGCATCATTGACGAGGGACTTAGGCC
>Ga0208248_1000658_pt1 | contig 9855 bp, 10 predicted proteins | sample CryBogmetaGMA5M_FD_184545 | JGI IMG/M metagenome (GOLD analysis project Ga0208248, IMG submission 184545) | Freshwater microbial communities from Crystal Bog, Wisconsin, USA - MA5M (SPAdes) | ecosystem: Environmental > Aquatic > Freshwater > Lake | place: Crystal Bog, Wisconsin, USA | collected...
CACCAGCGAGTAGGCGTGGATCAACTCGACCGCACAGGCGGCCCGCAAAGCGGCATCGTCCAACGCGGCGTCTTTGGTTCCGTGGGCAACGGCTTCACGCGCGGCCAACACCAACAAGGGGCGCAAACGCTTGCCTCCATCGAGCACGGCGTAACGCATGGCATCGCCCAAACCGGCAGGGGCGGATGGACTGATCCAGCTTGACAGGGCGTCTTCGACGACAGCCAACCAATGGTTGCTCCATTGGTCCAGCGCAAAGGGAGACATGGGCACGCTCACGAGGGTGTCCAAGATTTCAAAGCCCCGTTGTCGAGCACTTTGATTTGCTGCTCAACCGCATCCAATTGGGCGCGGCAGAAACTTAAAAGTTCAGCGCCGCGTTGATAGCCTGACAACAAATCGGCCAATGGCAACTGCCCCGACTCCATCTGTTGCACCAAGCCCTCGAGCTCTTTCAAAGCAGCCTCATAGCTGACGGGGGCAGTGTCTGCAGCATTAGCGGTATTTTTGGCCTTAGGCATGGGGTACGAACATCCGTTTTTGAGATAGGTCAAGTAACTTGCCATTTTAAGGCGCACACGAGCCAATGTCCCCCCTTGGGTACAATGGGCCTTCTTCAATCGATCTTCAGGCCGATTTATTTTTGTTCACTTATCTCCCTGTGGGGAGTCTTTAGGTCAGGTCACCCATGTCTGATTTAAGTCTTCGACTGCAGCAGGCGCATAGCCAACTACCAGTTACCAGTTACTTTGACGAGGCGCTATTTCAGCGCGAACTGGAGACCATCTTTCAGCTCGGCCCCCGTTACGTGGGTCATCAGCTGGCCGTACCCAACGTCGGCGACTACTACGCTTTGCCGCATGAAGGCGAAGGGCGTGCGCTTGTGCGCTCGGACAAAGGCGTGGAACTGATCTCTAACGTGTGCCGCCATCGCCAAGCGGTGATGCTCAAAGGCCGCGGCTCTTTGCAAAACCAAGCCCCAGGATCAGCCAGCGGCAACATCGTGTGCCCTTTGCACCGCTGGACCTATGCCCCCACAGGCAAGTTGCTAGGCGCGCCCCATTTCTCGCACGACCCGTGCCTGAACCTCAACAACTACAAACTGCGGGAGTGGAATGGCCTGCTGTTTGAAGACAACGGTGTGGACATCGAAGCCGACTTGGCCAACATGGGCCCACGCGCCGCCTTGGACTTCAATGGTTTTGCCCTTGACCGCGTGGAGCTGCATGAGTGCAACTACAACTGGAAAACCTTCATTGAGGTCTATCTCGAGGACTACCACGTGGGCCCCTTCCACCCGGGCCTGGGCCAGTTCGTCACGTGCGATGACCTGAGCTGGGAGTTCAAAGACAACTACTCGGTGCAAACCGTAGGTGTGTCGGAAGGCTTTGGCAAACCGGGCTCGCCCACCTACCAAACGTGGCACGACATGCTGCTCAAGTACCGCAACGGCGAGCTGCCCGAACGCGGAGCCATTTGGCTCACCTACTACCCACACATCATGGTGGAGTGGTACCCGCATGTGCTGACCGTGTCTACCCTGCACCCGATCAGCCCCACCAAGACGCTGAATATGGTGGAGTTCTACTACCCAGAAGAAATCGTCGCCTTCGAGCGTGAATTCGTTGAAGCGCAACAAGCCGCCTACATGGAAACCTGCATCGAGGACGACGAAATCGCCGAGCGCATGGACGCAGGCCGCAAGGCCCTGATGCAACGTGGTGACAACGAAGTTGGCCCCTACCAAAGCCCCATGGAAGACGGCATGCAGCACTTCCATGAGTGGTACCGCGGCAAACTCAACTTTTAAAGCCGCACCATGCAAGCCCTGTGGATGCTGCTAGGTGCAGCCTTTTTTGCCACCATGGGGGTTTGCGTCAAATTTGGTTCAGAGCACTTCAACCCGGCCGAGTTGGTGTTCTACCGCGGTATCGTCGGCATGGTATTTTTAGCCGTCATTGCACGGCAAAAAAAGGTCTCGCTACGCACACAGTACCCCGGCATGCACATCTGGCGTTCAACCATCGGCGTGCTGTCGCTCAGTGCTTGGTTCTACGCCATTGCCAACCTGCCCCTGGCCACGGCCATGACGCTCAACTACATGAGCGGCGTGTGGGTCGCCGCCTTCTTGGTAGGCGGTGCGCTGATCAATTGGAACCCGCAAGAGGGCGGTAGCAGCCCTTGGTCGCAGGGGCCACTCGCCTTGAGCGTGATTGCCGGATTTGCAGGCGTGGTGATGATGCTGCGACCCACCGTCGAACAAAACCAAATCTTTGCAGGCCTGATTGGGTTGATGTCTGGCTTTGCCGCCGCCTTTGCCTACATGCAGGTGATGGCGTTGGGCCGCATCGGCGAGCCAGAAACGCGTACCGTGTTTTACTTTGCCATTGGCACCACCTTGGCGGGGCTGGTCGGCATGGGCTTTGCGGGAGTGTCTGAGTGGGACTGGCACCACGCCGTGTGGCTGCTGCCCGTGGGCGTCTTTGCCTCGCTGGGCCAGCTTTGCATGACGCGCGCGTACAGCAAAGGTGCCACGTTGGTGGTGGCCAACTTGCAATACTCTGGCATTGTGTTTGCCGCACTCTACAGCCTGCTGCTGTTTGGTGATGACATCCCCCTCATAGGCTGGGCTGGCATGGCCCTCATCGTGGCCAGCGGCATGGCGGCCACGTTGCTGCGCGCACGTGCAGCACCTAACGCACCCGCCGAAGATCATTGAAGGAAGCCCCATGTACACCACACTCATCAGCAGCGCCCAACTCAAAACCTTGCAAACCAGCGGCACACCACTGCGGGTGTTTGATTGCACCTTTGATTTGATGAACCCGCCTGCGGGGCACATGCAATACGCCGAGCAACACATCACAGGTGCGCTGCATGCCGACCTCGACCAACACTTGGCCACACATGACGCCGCCAAACGCGAGAACGGGGGCCGCCACCCCCTACCCAAGCGTGAGGTATTTGCCGCTTGGCTGCAAAGCGTGGGAGTATCCCCCGACACACAAGTGGTGGTCTACGACCGCAACGGCATGAACTACTGCGGCCGTTTGTGGTGGATGCTCAAGTGGTGTGGCCATGAAGCGGTGGCGGTACTCGATGGCGGCTTGCAAGCGTGGACCGCTGCGGGTGGTGCTGTCACCTCTGGCGAAGAAACGGCTGGCATGGCAGGCCACTTTACGCTGCGCGAACCTCTGGTGACATTGGTCAACACCGCCACCGTGGCGGCGCATTTGGGTGATGGCCGACAAACCCTCATCGACGCACGCGGCGCACCGCGCTACCGTGGTGAGGTCGAGCCACTTGACCCCGTGGCGGGCCACATTCCAGGCGCGCTCAACCGCCCGTTCAATACCAACCTGAACGCAGAAGGTTTCTTCAAAAGTGCAAAAGAATTGCGTGCGGAATTTTCGATCTTGCTTGGTGACGTCAACCCCAACAGCGTGGTGCACCACTGCGGCAGTGGCGTGAGCGCAGTGCCTAATGTGCTGGCCATGGAAGTCGCAGGCCTAGGTCGCACCGCACTGTATGCCGGCAGCTGGAGCGAGTGGTGCAACACGCCCGACCTGCCCTGCGAAAAATCCTGAACTCAGTGCTGCGCCCACTCGCCTAGTGCGGCGACCAAGGCAATGCCTGCAAACAACCAAGCGACTTGGGCGGCTGTCTCTCGCGGTGAGAGACGCTTTTGCAGCTGTGGAATCAAATCAGCCAGCGCCACATAAATAAAGCTGCTGGCCGCCACCACCAAAAAGAAGGGCAAATACTCGTGCAGCGCACCAACGAGCAAATAGCCCACCACACCACCGATCGTCGTCACGCCACCTGCCAGCGAGAGCTTGAACAAGGCCGCACGCGGATTATGCAAAGTCTGGCGTAACACCACCAAATCGCCCACATGGTGCGGCACTTCATGGGCCATCACCGCTAGCGCAGCAGCCACACCCAAACGTGGATCGGCCACAAACGCCGCTGCAATCAAAATGCCATCGCCAAAGGCGTGCACGCTGTCGCCCAGCAACACCGCCCAGCCACCACTGTGGTGGTTGTGCGCTTCGTGTGCATGCTCATGCTCATGCGCGTGATGTCCGTGCCCGTGCTCATGCCCGTGGTGCCACAACTCAGCCTTGTCGAGCAAAAAGAAAAACACCAAGCCCACCAGCAGCGAAGCAAACAAAGCGTGGGCCGACACGCCCGCCTCTAAGGACAGCTCAAATGCCTCGGGCAGCAACCGCGTGAACGCCGTCGCCAGCAAAGCACCTGCGGCCAAACTCAGCAAATGTTGGGTGAACCGAGAGAGCAGCGCGTAAGCCAGCAACGCTGCGAGCCACACACTGCCCATGCCCGCGACAAGCGTGCCTACAAGAATTGAAATGAAGGTCATGATCGGATTATCCAGCGCCCAAGTGCCCCTGCATCCAAAAGGGGCTGCTTAATTCAAACCCGTTCAACAATCAGTGCGATCCCTTGCCCCACCCCAATGCACATGGTGCACAGCGCATAGCGCCCACCCGTGGTGTGCAAGCGGTTGATGGCGGTGGTGACTAGGCGTGCGCCCGAGGCACCCAGTGGATGGCCTAGAGCAATCGCACCGCCCCAGGCGTTCACGCGTGCGTCATCGTCTTTCAGTCCCAGCATGCGCATGACTGCCAACCCTTGCGCGGCAAAGGCTTCATTCAGCTCAATCACATCCATTTGAGCCAGCGTCAGTCCGGTTTGTACCAACACTTTTTCGGTGGCAGGCGCAGGGCCAATGCCCATCACGCGTGGCGCTACACCAGCAGTTGCCATGCCAACCACACGCGCTTTAGGCGTCAGGCCGTATTGCTTCACGCTCGCTTCATTGGCCAGCAACAAGGCACAGGCACCATCGTTCACACCACTGGCATTACCCGCAGTCACACTACCATCGGGGCGCGCCACGCCTTTGAGTTTGGCCAAGGCTTCGAGGTTTGTGTCGCGTGGGTGTTCGTCTTGGCTCACCACAACGGCATCGCCTTTTTTCTGGGGGATGGTGACAGGGCAAATTTCGCGTGCAAAGTGACCAGATTGAATGGCGGCCAATGCGTTGCGTTGGCTGCGCAAAGCCATTTGGTCTTGAGCCTCGCGTTCAATTTTGTAGTCCACCGCCACGTTTTCTGCCGTTTCGGGCATGCTGTCCACGCCGTATTGCGCTTTCATCAGCTTATTCACAAAGCGCCAGCCAATGGTGGTGTCGTAAACCGTATTGTTGCGGCTGAAGGCGCTCTCGGCTTTGGGCATGACAAACGGCGCGCGGCTCATGCTTTCCACACCGCCCGCAATCATCAGAGAAGCTTCGCCCGACTTGATGGCACGTGCCGCTGTGCCCACGGCGTCTAAGCCAGATCCACACAAGCGGTTGATGGTGCCACCAGGCACCTCCATGGGCAGGCCTGCCAGCAAAGCGGCCATGCGGGCCACGTTGCGGTTGTCTTCGCCTGCTTGGTTGGCGCAGCCATACAGCACATCGGTAATTTTCGACCAATCAACCTGGGGGTTGCGTGCCATCAAGGCCTTGATGGGCACAGCCGCCAAGTCGTCCGCACGCACGCCGCTAAGTGAGCCGCCATAACGACCAAAAGGAGTACGGATGGCATCGCAAATCAGGGCTTGTGTCATGGCAATTCAGTCAAAGGAAATTAGAAAAGTTTGAACAGACTGGTGGCTTCAAGGTCCAGCACTTCGGTGTTGGCTGCATTATGTAACTGCCAGCTCCAACGCAAGATGCCAAGGCTGGAATTGCTTTGCGAGACACGGCTTTCCAGCACGGTGACACGCAACCGAAGCACATCATTGGGACGTACAGGATGTTGCCACTTGATGTAGGCCAAGCCCGGTGAGGCATAAGACTCAGAGCCTGCCAAAAACGCATCAGCGGCCAATCGCATGGCAATGCCACAGGTGTGCCAACCACTGGCAATCAGGCCATCAAACGGGCCACGCGCGGCGGCTTCGGGGTCAGTGTGAAACCACTGCGGGTCCCACTGCTTGGCAAAGCCCAAGATCTCAGCCTCGCTCAAAGCGTAGGGGCCAGCATGCAGCACTTGGCCTGCGTGAAATTCAGCGAACTTCAATGCACCTCTCCTATGCGTTGCTGGCGCGTTGCAACCATGGACTGGCACGGTAACGCTCACCTCGGTAGCAAGCATCCAAAGCCTCCAACACAGCCACCAGACGCGTGCGACCCATGCGGGCTAACCATTCAAACGGGCCGGCTGGGTAGTTCACGCCCAGCTTCATCGCAGCATTGGCGCCTTCTGGAGTGCACACACCTTGCAGCACTGTATCTGCGGCTTCGTTCACCAACATGGCCAAAGTGCGCGCCACGACTAAGCCCGGCACATCGGCTATGGTCACGGGCGTATAGCCCAAGGTTTGCAACACGGTAGCCGCAAGCTCGGCTGCATCGGCACGACCCACGGTAGCAAAGGCCAATGCACCCCCTGCCACAGTAGGTAGTTCGTCAAACACAGCCACATTTTTCACACCCGCGTCTTGCGCAACCTGCCACGCACAACGGCCATCCGTTTGGCGTAATTGCAAGCCAGCCACTTCCACGCCCACCCAGTCGCTGCTGGTGGAACGTGAAGCGGGCTTGCCATTTAAATGTTGGGCTACGGTCGCCGCTAAGGTATCAGCCACAGCACCGCTGCCGTGTACCAACCATTGCGCATTCGCGGGCAAGGCAGCGGTGCTCACCGCAGCTAGCGCAGGTGCACCTTCGGGGTAGGTATAAAAACCTTGGCCACTCTTGCGGCCCAATAAACCACCGTCCACCAACTCGCGTTGCACCAAGCTTGGCGTGAAACGGCGGTCAAAGAAGTTGGCTTCAAACACCGATTGCGTGACTGAAAAATTGGTGTCGTGACCGATGAGGTCCATCAACTCGCAGGGACCCATGCGAAAACCCGCACCACGTAGCAGAGCATCAAGCTGTGCAGGCTGCGCAGCTTGCTCTTGCAAGAGCGCCAATGTCTCTGCATAAAAAGGACGTGCAATTCGGTTGACGATGAAGCCGGGTGTGGAGCGTGCGTACACCGCCGTTTTCCCCCACGATTGGGCCAAATCAAAAATAGCAGTGGCTACGCCAGCATCCGTTTGTAAACCAGACACCACCTCGACTAACTTCATCAGCGGTACGGGGTTGAAAAAATGCATGCCCACCATGCGTGCGGGGTGCTTTAAACCATGGGCAATCGCCGTCACCGACAACGACGAGGTATTGGTGGCCAAGATGCATTGCTCGCCCACCAAGCCTTCGAGTTCTTGAAACAAGCTGCGTTTGATTGCCAAGTTTTCGACAATCGCCTCCACTGCCAGCGCCACATGTGCGGCATCACTCAGCTGCGCCACAGGCGTGATGCGTGCCAGCAGTGCCTGCACGACATCGGCTTGCAGCTTACCTTTGGCTACCAAGGCGGCCAAGCTGTCTGCGAGTTTTTGTTTAGCGGCAGCTGCGGCATCGGGTCTTGTGTCGTACACCGACACGGCGTGACCTGCCTGCGCGGCTACTTGTGCAATGCCCATACCCATGATGCCTGCCCCCACCACCAGTACGGGGGCTTGGCTTAAGTTGTGTGTACTCATTAAGGCGTTCTTATTCCGGAATCCATTTTGCTGGGCGTTTCGCCAAGAAGGCGGCAAAGCCTTCGCGTGCTTCGTCACTGCCACGCACGCGTGCAATGGTGCTAGCGGTCAGCTCACGCACTTCTGGCGACACGGGGGCCACACTGAGTTGGTCCATGAGTTTTTTGATTTCGATCTGTGCGCTTGGGCCGCCGATCACCAAGTCATGGGCCACGCGGTCCACCTCGGTATCGACATCGACAAGGGGTACCACGCGTTGCACCATACCCATACTCAAAGCGGTTGCCGCATCAATGCGGCTGGTGGTCAACGCCAAATAACGCGCATTGCGCTTACCCACCGCGTTGACAACATACGGGCCAATGATCGAGGGCAAGATGCCAAATTTGGCTTCGCTCACCGCAAAGCTAGCGTTGTCGGCAGCCACCGCCATGTCACACGCACAGGTCAAACCCACACCACCACCTAAAGCGGCACCTTGCACACGCGCCACCGTAGGCTTCGGGCAAGTAGCAATGCGGCACAACATGCCTGCAAAGCGACGGGCGTCGTCTAAATTCCAATCCAAACGGGCCTCACTGGCGCGCTGCATCCACTGTAAATCTGCGCCTGCACTGAAGTGTTTGCCCTCACCTGCCAGCACGATCACACGCACGTTGTCGTCTTGGCTTAGCTGTTCAAACGCGGCATCTAATTCTGCAATCATCACCTCGTCAAAGGCGTTGAACACCTGTGGACGCGACATATTGATTTGTGCAACACCCGCACCACGCTGGGTGATGACGAGGGTTTGAAACGCTTGGTTCATCAATACGTTTCCAAATGCAAACGGCCTTCTTGCCTGAGCGACTGGCCTACGCTGTCCCAATTCAGGCCAGCTTGGGTGGCCACATCGCGTAGCGCAAGGACCACACCCTCTTCCATACTCTTCAAACCACACACATAAAAATAGGTGTTGTTGTCTTTGAGCAGCGCGGCGATGTCCGCTGCACGATCACGCAAAGCGTCTTGTACATAGCGTTTGGGTTTACCTGCTTCACGAGAAAACGTAAATTCAATGTCGATGAAGTCTTTGGGCAATTTGTTAAGTGGCCCAAAATAAGGCAACTCAGCTGGTGTGCGTGCACCGAAGAACAGCATGAGCTTGCCGCCTTCAAACTTGCCGCTTTGGCGCAAGCGACGACGCCACTCAGTCATACCGCGCATAGGCGCACTGCCCGTACCCGTGCAGATCATCACGATGTTGGACTTGGGATGATTGGGCATCAAGAAGCTGCTGCCAAACGGGCCAATGACTTGCACGGTGTCGCCTGTTTTCAGGTCGCACAAATAGTTTGAGGCCACGCCCTTGACGGGCTTGCCATCATGGTCTTCCACCACGCGCTTCACGGTGATGGACAGGTTGTTATAGCCAGGGCGCTCGCCATTGCGAGGGCTGGCAATTGAGTATTGGCGTGCGTGGTGAGCCTTGCCTTTGTCATCTGCACCTGGGGGCACGATGCCAATGGACTGACCTTCCAACACAGGAAACGGCATATTGCCAAAGTCCAGCACGATGTGGTGGGTTTCGTTGGCAGTACCTGCTTCATTCACTTGCACATTGCCCACCACAGTAGCCGTGGTCGGTGCTTTGGGGCCATGCAAGTTGGTGTACGGATGCGCCGCAGACCAAGGTGGCACGGTGGCACCAAAAGCTGCCGAATTGAACACATCGCTTGGGCCTGCTGAAGCAACGGTCGAAGCGGTTAAAGCTTCGGTCGCAACTGCTTCAACGGATGCCGCATCAGCGCCTAAAGCGACCAATTCGCTCTCCGACAACACAGCTGGCAAGTCGTCCCAAGACAATTGTTCTTCCACGGTGTAAGCCGCAGATTTTGGACGCATGTGCCAGTTATCAATCGAGCCTGTGGGACATGGAGGCACACAGGCCATGCAGAAATTACATTTATCAGCCAACACAACATAGTTTCGGCTGTCATGCGTGATCGCACCCACCGGACAAATGGCCTCGCAAGTATTGCACCGGATACAAATTTCCGGATCAATCAAATGCTGGTTAAAAAGTTCGGCAGGTGCATTCATAGCGTTTACGACTTATAAATAATCAGTTGAAACGAACGTAGTCAAAGTTCACTGGCTGGCGGTTGATGCCCATGACAGGAGGCGCAATCCAGTTGGCAAATTTACCAGGCTCGACAACCCGGCCCATCAGGCTGGCCACATAAGCACGGTCTCCATTGGAAGGCAACC
>Ga0208248_1000659_pt1 | contig 9848 bp, 10 predicted proteins | sample CryBogmetaGMA5M_FD_184545 | JGI IMG/M metagenome (GOLD analysis project Ga0208248, IMG submission 184545) | Freshwater microbial communities from Crystal Bog, Wisconsin, USA - MA5M (SPAdes) | ecosystem: Environmental > Aquatic > Freshwater > Lake | place: Crystal Bog, Wisconsin, USA | collected...
GTATTGTTCTTGCCTCCGATCTGGACGCGTTCAATCCTGATTTTTTGGGGGAGGGTGGCTGTATCGTGTTCCGGACAGGGCGGCGTGTGGAAGGGTTGAAGGAGTCGCACCGCAAAGTCACCCGCACCGCTGCCGGACTTGTTGAGGAATGGCTCGATATTGATGATTTCAATCGTCTGTACACCAGTCTGGTTTTTACGGTGAAGGCAGATCTTTTTATTCCGGCCGGTGGTCGGCCGGAAACGATTGACGGCCAGAACTGGCGCTCCTTTCTGGATGATTCGGGCGTGCCGTCGTCGCGGGTAATTATAGAAGGTGCCAACTCCTACATCACGCCCGAAGCACGGATTCAGCTGCAAAAGAACGGTGTGGTGCTGATGCGGGACGCCTCGGCAAATAAGTGCGGCGTTATTTCATCTTCGTATGAAATTATCGCCAACCTGTTGCTTTTAGAGCGTGAATTCATGGAGCATAAGGAACGCTATGCTGCCGATGTACTTGCGATTTTGGAAAAAAGGGCGGCTGACGAGGCGCGTCTGATTCTGCGACGGCGGGCCGAATCAGGTGGAACCCTGCTCTGCAGTGAAATTTCCGAAACCATCAGCCAGAACATCAATGCGCTCTATTCCCGGCTGTTCGAGTTTTTCTCGGCCCGCCCCGAGCTCTGTCTGCAGGCCCCGTTCCGGCAGACCATTCTGAGCCATCTGCCGCGTATGCTGCGGGAGTCTGCCGCATACCGGCAGCGGATCAGAAAGCTCCCCCGGAAATACCTTTGTGCAATACTGGCGGCTGAGATCGGCTCATCCCTGGTCTATAGCGGCAGCCGGGATGCTGATTTCGAGGATATGATCCGGCGTCATCTGGCCCGGGTACTGTAATTTTTACTTTTATTAAGGCGGGCTTTTGTGCTAGAACCGTAGTGCCTGCTTCGTTTGTTTATTTATATGCCATATAAAGGAGTCTGCCATGTCCACCAACAATGATAATGCTGCTGCCGCTGTGATCGCTTTTGTTTCCGGTGCCGTAATCGGTGCCGCTGCCGCTCTGCTTCTGGCCCCGGCGCCGGGTTGCGAAATACGCGGAAAAATCACCGATCTGGGAGAAACAGCCGCCGAGCGGATGAGACGCCTTGCCCGTGAAGCCAAGTTCAAAGTATCCCCTAAAACCAAGGGCGCTGATTACGAGTACGACGGTGGCGATGCCTGGATTTAACCGGGCCTGCACCAGATGGAACTGAAATACGGAGCAACAACTTTTTTTCTCGACCTCCCGCCGGATCACCTGGCGGGAGTTATCACCCCCCCGCCGATTGACTGCGAAGAATCCCCTACAGATATAATTGAAGCAGCGCTGGATGCCTGTCACCGTACCATTTTATCCTTTTCTCCGGGTGACACGGTGGTGATTGTCACGTCGGACATCACCCGATATACCGGAAGCGAACTATACCTCCCGCTGCTGGTGGATCGTCTGAACCGCCAGGGGATCGCCGACGGTGATATTGAAATTCTGATCGCCCTCGGCATTCACCGGAAGCAGACCGCGCAGGAGCACCAGAAGATTCTCGGGTCGCTGTTCGGACGGATACGGGTTGCTGATCACGAATGCGATGATCCCGCCGCACTGGTTTTCATCGGTACGACATCAAATGGAATCGGCGTCAGTATCAACCGTCGTGCCGTTGAGGCTGATCACCTGATCCTGACCGGCACGATCGGTTTTCATTATTTTGCCGGCTTTGGCGGCGGACGCAAAAGCGTTCTGCCCGGCATTGCCAGTCGTGCGGCCTGCATGGCCAGCCACTTTGCCGTGCTGAATCCGGGAGAGGGGAGCGGTAAAAACCATCTGGCGGTTACCGGCAACCTGGAGGGAAATCCCGTTCACCGCGCAATGGTTGAAGGGTGTGCCCTTGCGGAACCTGCTTTCATCCTGAATACGGTGCTGACCGCCGACAAGCGCATCATCGCCGCATTCAGCGGAGAGTGGCGGGAAGCCCATGAGGCGGGGTGTGACTATTACCGGCGGCAGTTTGCCTATCCGCTGGCGAAAAAATGTGATCTGGTGATCGCTTCCTGTGGCGGATTTCCGAAAGATATCAACCTGATTCAGGCCCACAAAGCCATGGAATACGGGGTGCAGGCTCTTACGGACGGGGGGGTGATGATCCTCCTGGCTGAGTGCCGCGACGGTTTCGGCAACGGGACGTTTTTTAACTGGTTCCGCCATAAGCATCTGGATGAATTTGAAGCTGCGCTCCGGGCGGGGTACGAAATCAACGGCCAGACCGCGTACTCGTTGCTCCAGAAAGCCCAGCGCTTCCGGATCATTCTGGTTTCGGACTTTCCATCGCAGCAGGTTGAGGAAATGGGAATGATACCGGTACAAACTCTTGACGAAGCGATGAAACTGGCAGCCGGGCTGCTCCCCCCTGGGTGGCGATGCTATATCATGCCGGAGGCGGGAAGCGTTCTGCCGCTGGCTGCAGAATGAAATTGATTGCCCGTTGTTTGCTTCATTGGTATAGTGCCGGCCTTCTTACTACATGATCAGGAAGTGATTTGATGGAACTACATGAACAGCTGAAATCTCTCGGTTCCGGCGCTACCACGTACAATTATGACAAGCCGGATGCCGGTCTGCTGGAAGCGTTTCCAAGCCCGTTCGCCCAGAGTGAGCTGAACCCTGCCGGCGCAGTCGGGACGCTGCATATCGAGTGCCCTGAATTCACCTGCCTCTGCCCGATGACCGGCCAGCCGGATTTCGGGAAGATCGTTATTGATTACCAGCCGGGCGGTCTCTGTGTTGAGAGCAAAAGCCTCAAGCTGTACCTCGGGTCTTTCCGGATGCACGGCGAGTTTCATGAGGCCGGTGTCAACCGTATCTGCAACGATCTGGTGGCGCTCCTTGACCCGGTCTGGCTGACGGTGCGGGGCGAATTCACACCGCGCGGCGGAATCCCGTTCTGGCCGACGGCGGAATACCGAAAAAAATAGAGCCGCATACACATTTTACCAAGGAGAATCAGCAGTCATGTTTTCTACGTCCGATTTTAAAAAAGGGCTTGTCATTCAGTTGGATGGGGCCCCCTGCCTGATCGTCGATATCACCATCAGTTCACCCACGGCGCGTGGCGCCAACACTATGGTGAGGACCAAATACCGTAATCTGATCACCGGTCAGGTGCTGGAAAAAACCTTCCGCTCAGGCGACAAGGTGGACGAGGCCGATTTTGAACGCCATAAAGGGCAGTTCCTGTACGCCGACGGCGGTAACGGGGTGTTCATGGATCTTGAAAACTATGAGCAGTTTGAAATGCCGGCCGATGAATTCGAACCGCTTTCGCTGTATCTGCTTGACGGCACAGAAGTTATTCTTGGCCTGTTCGAAGGGCGTATGGTCAATGTCGATCTGCCGATGACGGTAGAGCTGACCGTGGCAGAAACACCGCCGGTTATGAAAAATGCTACGGCAACAGCCGAAACAAAAGAGGCGATTCTCGAAACCGGGCTGAAAATCCGTGTTCCCCCGTATCTTGACGCGGGTGAAAAAGTCAAAGTTGATACGCGGGATGGTCGTTTTCTTTCCCGGGCATAATTTACCGGAAGTGGGAGCGGGAATCCCTAAATCGCTTGACAGTGATACCGGTCTCCTCTATTATTCAACTCCCCTACGGGCCTATAGCTCAGTTGGCTAGAGCCACCGGCTCATAACCGGTTGGTCCCAGGTTCGAGTCCTGGTGGGCCCACCATTTCATTTTTCGAGGGGAATACGCCGGATGCCGGCCAGATATTTGGAAACATCACGTTACCATACCTCACAACGAGAGTGCACACCGCAAGGTTGCACTCTTTTTGATTTTAGCCGATGAAAACACCAAAAATTTCAGACATACTTGGAATCATTAACAAAATAGCTCCTATTGCACTGGCGGAAACGTGGGATAATCCCGGACTTCAGGTTGGGGACCCCTCTGCTGAAGTCCATCGGGTTATGGTTGCCCTTGACCCGACGGCAGCTGCCGTTGATTCCGCCATTGCCACTTCCTGCCAACTTCTGGTTACCCACCACCCCCTGATATTCAAACCGCTCAAGTCGATCTCAGCAGCAACACCGCACGGCGCTCTCATCCAGAAGGCGATCAAAGGGGGGGTGTCCATAATCTCCCTGCACACAAACTATGATATCGCCAGCGGCGGCCTGAACGATCTGCTGGCGGATAAAATCGGACTTTCAGCTACTGTGCCGCTCAAGGTGACAACCGTGTGCGAACTGGTAAAACTGGTCGTATTTGTTCCGGTTGAAGGCCTTGAACAGGTGCGTGTAGCACTGTTCCCGTTTGCCGCGCAGCAGGGGAATTACCGTGACTGCTCCTTCGCCGCAGGCGGAGTCGGGACCTTCACCCCGCTTGAGGGGGCCTCGCCGTACACCGGGAGTGTTGGGGTTCCGTCACAGACCCCGGAAGAGCGGCTTGAGATGCTGGTACCGCGGGCAGAGGCGGCACGGGCCGTGAAAGCGTTGCTGGGAGCGCACCCGTACGAAGAGCCGGCATTTGACATTATCCCCCTTTTGAATGAGGGGGAAAAACTGGGGATCGGGCGGATCGGGCGATTGGCGGAACCGGTGCCGCTGGCGGAGTACGCCGGCCGGCTTAGAAAGGTGCTGTCGGCACCGATGCTGCGCTATGTGGGCGACCCGGAGGCCAAAATTTCAAAGGTGGCACTCTGCAGCGGCAGCGGTGCATCACTGCTGCGCGAAGCGGCCCGCTCAGGTGCTGATCTGCTGGTCACCGGTGACGTAAAATACCACGAGGCGCGTGATGCCGAAGATCTGGGTCTGGCTCTGATTGATGCCGGCCATTTTCCGACGGAAATAATAATGGTTCAAAACATAACGGAACGACTTGGCCTGGCGCTTGAAAAGGCCGGCTATACTGATTGCCAGATAACAGCGTGCCAAACGGAAAAAGATCCGTTTCGAATATAACCGGGAACAGTCAAACCAATTTGTAGCAAGGGAGAGTTATTTTGAAAAAGAAACTGGACATGCTGGAAGAATTGCAGGAGATCGATCAGCAGATTGATGTCCTTAAGGCCAGTCAGAGCGGTCTTCAGGCGGAACTAAGCGGTATAAACCAGGGAGTGGATGTCGTCCGGGATGAGGTCACTCAGCTGGAAACGAGCTTGGTAGAGCGTGAAGCGGAAAAAAGTGAGCTGGAAGTCACCCATGCCGCAGAGCTGGAAAATATCACCAGATCCGAAACAAACATGAAGGAAATCAAGACCAACAAAGAATTCCAGGCGGTCGGTCGTGAAATAACCGCTGCACGGAAGCAGGTAACTGATATTGAAGAGCTGCTGCTGCAGAAGATCGGCCAGATTGAAGCACTGTCCGCTGAACTCGCCGCGAAAAAAGGCCAGCTTGATGAACTTGCGGAAAACTCTGCCAAGCGGACTGAAGCGAAACAGTCTGAAATCAATAAGATACAGTCTGATATAAACGCGGATACGGCTCGTCGGGAAGGTGTAGCAAAGGCGATTCCGGCCAGTCTGGTGAAGAGATTTACTATTCTACGGGAACAGCGTCGCGGTCAGGCTCTTGCCATCGCCCGTGACGGGTATTGCATGGGATGCAATATGCACCTGCCGCCCCAGCTATACAACAACCTGTATAAATACGAAGAGTTACTGGCGTGCCCCCATTGTCAGAGGATACTGATTCTCAAGCTGCAGCAGCAGTAGGATAGTGACGTAGTGCTGCACGCTGGAGGCCCTTGAGGGGGATGCGTGCATTCGGTTTGGTTGAAGTAGTCCAGATGGCCGCCGCCGATTTTTCGGGGGAGGAAAGTCCGGGCTCCACAGGGTATGGCGCTGGATAACGTCCAGCGGGGGTGACCCCAGGGATAAGTGCCACAGAGAGAAGTCCGCCTGTCTCGGCAGGTAAGGGTGAAAGGGTGAGGTAAGAGCTCACCGGGTCCGGCGGTGACGCCGGATGCCAGGTAAACCCCGCCAGGAGCAAGACCAAATAGGGAGGCGTTAAGGGCGACCCGCCCGTGCCTCCGGGTTGGTTGCTTGAGGGTGTCGGTAACGGCATACCCAGATGAATGGCCATCGCCCGGGAAGGGGTAACCCGACCCGGGAACAGAACCCGGCTTACGGACTGCTTCAACCAATAAAATTTCCATAGAAACTAACGAGCAAGGCAGGATTTGCGTGGACGATACGCAGTTATGGGATTTCGGGATGGCACGCCTCAATGCTTTGCTTTCGAGCCTGCCGGTGGAATCCTCGGAGGTGCTGGCAGATCTGCTGGCCCGCTATCGTGCAGCAAAAGAGGATCTTGCCGCAGTTGTTGCGGCTGTTGATGCCGCTGCCATCTGTTGTGAATGCCAGGGGCAATGCTGTCTGAACGGCAAGTACCGGATGAATGTATGTGATGGACTCGCCTGTCTTGCCGCACAAACCCTACCAGTAGCAGATTTCACCCGGAAACCGGTCTGCCCCTACGGCACCGATGCCGGCTGTACCATGGAACCCGGATTGCGGCCGGCGGACTGTATTTTGTTTGTCTGTGACGGCATTGACCGGAAGTTGACATCCCGGGCCAGACTGCTCTGTGCGGAGCAGGAGCAGATACTGCGTGAGACGGTCCACGAAGCAACACGTTTGATCGGTGAGCGGTTGGCAACACCACTGCTCCTTTGGGCGGAAAAAGAGAGCACGTCATCACAATCCAGGGTGTAATAGGTAAAAACAATGGCAATAGTTCACGATCTGGTACTTATTTACGTAGACAACAAAGCGGGTTTTTACGCACGGGTAGAGGAAATTGAACCGGACGTCAAGCCTGGCTGGTGGCAGGTGAAATTGTTGGTACTGAGCTCACCATTGCAGGTGTTTACCTGGATCCTGGACGAATTCCAGATTGAAGGGGCCGATTTCACCATGGGGGGGACACCGCTTCGCCTGGAACCGGTTGTTTCTCCCGTTGAACTGGAGCGTATTGAGGCGGAAAACGCCGAGAAGGAACGTATTCAGAAAATGCGGCAGGAGGGGGGAGGGCCCAAGGTTATTTCTCTTCAGGATCGTCGAAAAAAATAAGATCACGCCAGTGCACAACAGAAAGAGGGCCCTTTCGATTTTATCCGGAAGGGCCCTCTGTTTGTTACAGGAGTTGTGCTGAACCTATTCGCAGCTGAAAACGGCCTCAATGCGGCGGTTCTTTGCTTTGCCGGCAGCGGTTTTGTTTGATGCGATCGGCTTGGCTGGTCCGTAACCTTTGGCAGTAATGCGGCTGCCGTCGATCCCGAACTTCTTGACAATGTAGCTCCGTACGCTTTCAGCGCGGGCCTGGGACAGTTTCAGGTTTGTAGCCGTACTTCCGGAAGCGTCGGTATATCCTTCAATGGTCCCTTTTGAATTGGGAAATCCTTTCAGGAAGTTTCCGACAGTATCAAGTTCCTTGTAATATTCAGCTGTAACGTCTGCTTTGTTGGTCGCAAACGAAATGGCGATCGCGGCTGGTTTGTTGCAGAATCGCGCGGTGGTTTCCACGGGGCAACCCTTGGCGTCTACTGCAGTTCCCTTCGGCGTTCCGGGGCATTTGTCCAGTGTGTCAATCACGCCGTCACCGTCGGAATCTGCCGGGGGAGTCACAACAGCTGCGACAACTACGGGTGCCACGGCAGGTGCTGGAGCAGGAGTAACAACCGCTTGAACCGACTCAGGTGCGGGTGCCGCAACGACTTTAACCGGTTCTGGCGCAGGAGTAGACGCGACCGCCTTTACTACAGGGGCAACGGCTCCAAACTGGAAATATGCTCCCAACGAAAATTCCATGTCATTGTAGGTTCCAGAGTCATACCCGTACATAATGTGGCGGAGGTCGGCCCGAACGGCAATATCATCAGTTAAAAACAACTTGGCGCCTGCCCCGTAATCGAATGCGCCATGAGTTGCTTTATTGACGCCATTGCCGTCAAATTTGACACCGGAATAGCCGGCTGCCAGATACGGCACAAAAATGCTATCCGGGAAAAAATGATAAAGCACCTGCCCCCCATATCGCTGCATGGCGATTTTCGTTAATGGTCCGTATTTACCATCAGTGGGTGTGGCGTAGTCGTACAGTGCTTCGACTCCGATGCTTTTCGTGAAGTTGTACCCGGCCCGAAGTCCCAGAACCAGTGCGGGATCAAGGTACGTGCCACCATCATACACGTATCCGCCGACCATCGGGGATACCGAAAAGCTTCCCTCCTTAACCCCGCCGAAAGCAGCAGTTGCCGAGACAGCCAGTGCTGCCAGAATACAAAGCATCCTTTTTCTCATAATGATCCCCCTCATGCAAAATTAAATGGTAACGATTTGTGTGCAATTTCGCCCCAAGTTGTACTCAAACAACATGCAAAAATTTCGATGGGATTGTAACACAGGAGGCTGATAATGCAAGCGTCCGGGGGAAAATCTTGCAATTTATTTAAGGCTGCATTACTCTCCAAACGACTTGTTAGTCGGCATATCAGCAGCATTAAATCGTATTTCAAGGAGAATGAAACATGTTTTTTCCACAGTTCCGTGCCCGCAGAATCAGAGGGAGTGCAACCTTTCGCCGGATGGTCAGCGAGACAACCCTCTCGGTCAACGACCTGATATATCCGATGTTTTCAGCCTTCGGCACCGGCATCAAAAAAGAAATATCCTCCATGCCCGGCATCTATCAGCAATCCATTGAAAATATAGTCGCCGAAGCCAAAGAGGTCCGGGACCTGGGTATTCCGGCCGTGCTGCTGTTCGGCATTCCCGAATGTAAAGATGCGGTCGGCAGCGATGCCTATTCCGACACCGGCATTATTCAGGAAACAATCCGGGCGCTGAAGAAAGAGGTGCCGGGCCTGGCGGTCATTACGGATGTCTGTATGTGCGAATATACCGACCATGGTCACTGCGGAATTATCAAAAACGGTGATGTGGATAATGATTCGACGCTGGATCTGCTGGCGCGGGAAGCGCTCTCCCATGTGCAGGCCGGGGCTGACATGGTGGCTCCGTCCGATATGATGGATGGCCGGGTTGGAGCTATCCGCGACACGCTTGACGAACATGGCTATGACGCAATCCCGATCATGAGCTATGCGGTGAAATATGCGTCCGGCTACTACGGCCCGTTTCGGGAAGCGGCAGAGTCAACGCCCCAGTTCGGCGACCGTCGCAGCTACCAGATGGATCCGGCCAATCGCCGCGAAGCGCTGCGTGAAGCCGCCTCTGACATTGATGAGGGGGCTGACATCATCATGGTGAAACCGGGGTTGCCGTATCTTGATATTCTGCGGGATCTGCGCAATGAATTTGATCTGCCGCTGGCGGTCTACAATGTTTCCGGCGAATACAGCATGGTCAAGGGTGCGGCGGAGCGGGGCTGGATTGATGAGGAGCGGGTGGTGATGGAAACAATGACCGCCTTCAAGCGGGCCGGTGCGGATATTATCATAACCTATCATGCCAAGGATGTGGCACGGTGGTTGGCAAAATAGAAACTAGCGGATTTATTTATTTTTCGGCGGCCTGTCCAGATACCGGGGCAGGTCGCCGCGCACTTCAACAACAGGCCCGTCTTCCAACTCCTCTGATCCTCCGCTGTCATCTTCGTACTCATTTTCTCCCGCTGCCCATTCGTACAGTTTTTGAGAATCCAGCAACACCGGTTTTGGCGGTGTTTCGAACACCCGCAGTTGCATCTTTTCATCAAACAGGCCGATACAGCCATGTGATGCGGGGCGGCCCGGCAGATCGCGGGCATGAAGCCAGTAGGAAACGTTGTCAGAATCGACATGAAAGCGCAGGGCATTATCC
>Ga0208248_1000660_pt1 | contig 9844 bp, 15 predicted proteins | sample CryBogmetaGMA5M_FD_184545 | JGI IMG/M metagenome (GOLD analysis project Ga0208248, IMG submission 184545) | Freshwater microbial communities from Crystal Bog, Wisconsin, USA - MA5M (SPAdes) | ecosystem: Environmental > Aquatic > Freshwater > Lake | place: Crystal Bog, Wisconsin, USA | collected...
AAATACATAGTACATTATAACATATAATAACAATAAGGAGTACATAAATGGTAACAAAACGGGTTACTACTAGACGAAAAGTAGTTGCACCACCTCCCCCATCAGCCAAAAGTTTCCCTACTGCCGCCTTAGGTGTGGGTATGGTTATCCTTACAAATTACCAAGCAGAAGTTAAACAGATAATGGGATTAATAATGAAAGCATTAACATGAAAATATTAGATAAGATTTTAGAATACAAGAGAACTCCATATGTTATTGCGGGGGTAATATTCTTAAGCAGTTTGGTCGTACTTAGCTGTTTCAAAAGCGCGGAAACTCAATTGACCACACTTAATCACGCAGCGTCACTTAGTCGCACTATGGCTAAATCATCCGATGATTTAACTAACTATGCTAGATTTTTTGTAACAACTAAGAACGAACAATGGAGAACAGAGTTTAACAATGTGCTTAAAATACGCAACGGAGAAGTAGCGGACGACAAGGGAGTTACAAAATCGTTTAAAGTTAGGGTAAAAGAAGTACCGTTTTTACAAACTGAATTGGATAAGTTATTGAAGGCAGAAGAATTAAGTAACAATCTTGCTAAACTAGAAGTTCAAGCGTTTGCCCTGATTGACAAAGGCAAACCTGAATTAAATTTTGAAATACAAACGTATCACTATACAGCAGCACAGATGTTGATGTTCGGGGATGATTATAAGAAATATAAGAAAGAAATTGTAAACACCACTGATGAATTCTATGTTATGGTAGTACACAGGTTGCAATCAGACTATTTGTTTTATATGACCGCAGCATGGACAATGATCATTGTTATAAATTTAAGTTTAATTTTACTAGTAATGGTTATCAAACATAAAGAAATAGTTGATAATAAACCAGTGAGAACAGTTGCTAAAAAAGTACCGGTAAAGAAGCCGATAGTAAAAAAAGTTAATAAGGAGAACAAATAATGCCAGAATCACGTTCAGAAAGAGAAGCACACATCAAAGATAGAGCCGGCTGGACTATCACAGTAATTGCAGCATTATTAGCAGTTAACACATACATAGCTAATGGGATTAGCAGTAGTGTATTAACTAACACAATTAAAGCTAATGATACTTGGAACTTTTACCAAGCAAAAAGTATCAAACAAACTATAGCAGAAAATGCCAGGGATGATGCACTTGCTCGTAAAGATAACAAAAAAGCACAAGAGTTAACTGCCAAAATTGATAGATACGAAAGTGATCCTGTTAAGAATGAAGGCAAGAAAGAATTAATGGAGAAAGCTAAGGGATTAGAAGCTGAAAGAGATGAAGCTAAAAAACATAGTCCATGGTTAACTTTTTCTGGTTCAGTATTACAACTTAGCATTGTACTATTATCTGCTAGTATATTAGCAGTTAGTATGGGCATGTTTTACTCAAGTATTGTAGTTGGCTTAATTGGGGCTGTATTAATGAGCCAAGGTATTTGGCTATGGGTTCCTTTATAAAGTTACTTGCTAGCTTACTACTATTATTAACAATGGTAGTATCCAGTGAGGAAAATTCTAACGGATTAAAAAAAGATGAAGTGTGGTTGTGCGTTCGTTGGCAATGGACAACTACCCCGGTTGAAGGAAAAACTAATTGTGTTGAGTGGGCAAAAAAAGATTGTTCCAACAGATTGTACCCAGAAATATGTAAAAGAGGCGGGTAAATAATGGATCCAATTACTATTAGTCTTGCATTTAGTGCTGCACAATCCGCAATCAGTGGTATTAAACAAGCCATTGCCATGGGCAAGGATGTCAATAGCATTATTGGACAAGTGGGACATTTTTTTGAGGCTGCTGACCAAGTTCACATGGCTAGTATTAAAGCCAAGCACAGTGCTATGGGTAAAACTGATGCTCAACTTGGGCGCCAAGCACTTGAGTTTGCTATGCACAGTAATCAATTGCGTGAGGATGAAAGAGCATTAAAGGACATGATTTATTGGCAATTAGGTAAGCCACAAATTTGGCAAGATATGATTGCTGAACGCACTAGATTATTAAAAGAAAAACGTGAAGGCGAAGAAGCAATAGCAAAAGCCAAACAAGAACATAAAGAAAAGATGGCTAAGTACTTTATGATTACTATGTATACTATATCATTTGGTCTTGTTATTTCTGCTTTTGTGATGTTAGGAGTACAGTTTTATAGTATGGCTGAACAACAAAAAGAATTTGAGGCTGCACAAGCAAAAGCATTGAAAATTCGTAGAGAACAGCAATATATGAGAGAACAAGAACAAAAGAAACAAATTGAAACAGCCGCAAAAAATGGTGCTTAATGTCTATTTCTATCGTTAGCCCAATCTTTGAACATTACCCAAAATATCATAATTAAAGGTACGCATCCAAATAGGAATATCAAATCGTTGAGAGTGATGATAATATTAAAATACATTTATTATTTATTGAGTAAAACACAGTTTTATATACAGACAAAACACCAATTGATAAATACTACTATATAAAGAGGAATAGTAATGGCGGATAGATATTGGAGAGGCGGAACAGGTACTTGGAATACCACATTAACTACAAACTGGTCAGCCACATCCGGTGGTTCTGGTGGTGCTAGCGTACCTACTGCTAGTGATAATGTTATCTTTGACCAAGCCGCTACATACAACGTCACGATGACAGGTGTATTAGCCTGTTTAAGTATTACCGTATCCGCAGGTACGGTGTCATTCATAACTGGTACTACTCCCACACTTCAAGTTAATGGTTCTATGTCATTAGTTTCAGGTACAGTTTGGACCAGTACCGGTGCCATTACATTTAATTCTACTACAACTGGCCAAACTATTACAACAAACGGCACAACAATCAGTGGTGCTATTACATTTAATGGTACAGGTGGCGGATGGACTTTGGGTAGCGCATTAACTACATTAGCAACTCTTACAACTACACTAACAGCCGGCGCATTATCTCTTAATAATTTTAACTTAACTACTGGTATATTCAGTTCTACTAATAGCAATACTCGTTCAATAGCATTTGGTACAGGTAATATAATATTGACAATTACTACCGCAGCATCAACTGTAGTGAGTATGGCTATTGCTACTGGATTTACTTATACAAGTAGTGGAACATTTGGTTCTGGTACAGGATGCTTCCAAGCAACAATGTCGGCAACAAGAACATTTACTTTTGGTACAACAGGTGGTAGTACATCCAATGCCCCAAATCTTTATTTAGATAGTGGTGCTTCTGTAGCAACTATTACAACTGCTGGATGGTGGAATGAAATTAATTTTGGTACTACATCATTTACTATTGGTACAACCAATCTTAACTTAAATTCATTATATTCTGTTAGTAGTACTGCGGTACTTACTACATTAACAGCAACAATGGTTGGTACTGGTACAGTTGATACTAATGCTACCATTGGTCCACTGGTTATCAATAGCACTAATGGTACAACAACAATTGCAGATAATGCTACAACTAATGTTACAACTTGTACCATAACATCAGGTACGTTATATTTGCCTAGTAGTGCAAGTACATTAACTTGTTCAAGTACATTCACAATGAATGGTGGCACATTGAATAATTTAGGTGTAATTAACTGTACAACATTTACACTCGGTGCTGCTACTTACACGATGTCTACTGGTACAATAACACCTAGTACCAGCTTTGTAACTAACAATGCTTCTAGTGCGTTTACGTACTCTGGTGGAACATTATCGTCAGTAGCTACATTTACACAAACTAACGGAACGGTTACATTCAACAATAGTTATAGTTTAACGGCCATCGGAACATATACATTAACAGCCGGAACATTGGTATTAGCAAGAGGCTCAACATTAAATACTGGTATATTTAGTTCAACTGGTGCTGGCGTTCGTTCGATTGGTTTTGGTTCTACTATATCTTCAGCGGCTACTGGTAGTGTATTGTTTAATGGAACAACTCAATACTTAACTGTTCCTAGTAGCAATGATTTAACTTTTGGTACAGGAGATTTTACTGTTGAAGGTTGGTATAATTTTAATAGTTTTGGAATTGATAATGCTTTAATACTTTTAGGTACTGGGGCAATTGGTGGTATAAATTATGCAGCTTGGTTTATGAGATATTATACCGGACCATACGGCGGCCCGTTCCTTCAACTATATAGATATGCCGGCGGATCAGAAGAAAATTATACATTTAGTTTAGGATCAGCACTTAGTACTAATCAATGGTATCATATAGCATGTGCCCGTTACGGAACTGATTTGCGAATGTTTCTTAATGGCACACAAGTAGATGTTACACAGACATGTGCTACAAATTATACTATTGTGAATAGTGATCCATTAATAATTGGTAGAGTTCTTACTGGTAATGGAACATTTTATCTAGATGGCAAAGCAAGCAATATCCGTGTAGTTAAAGGACTAGCAGTCTACACTAGCAACTTTACACTGCCGCCGAGCCCATTAGCTAGCACTCAAACTGCTAATACAAATGGTAACCCCTCGGCAGCTATTACAGGCACACAAACTAGCTTGTTGTTAAACGCAGTATATGGATCTACTTTCTTAAATGATAGTTCAGGATATAATTTGACTGTGACCAACGTGGGAGCGGCAACATCTTCTAAAATAAGTCCATACTTTGCTAATATCAATCTTACAAATACTACTGCTGCCACGGTCGTATTGAATATGGCAGCATTGGGTGGCTTTACTTGGACAGGAACTGGTGGATTTACTGTTGCTGATATGGCCAACACCAGAACATTGTCGGTTGGTAATACATCAGGTGGTTCAACTGTTACTGCACCAAATCTTACATTTACAACGGGTGCGTCTATTGCTACATTGACAACCGGTAGTTGGTTTAATAATCTTGATTATGGTACTACCACCTATACACAGGCCGCATCAACAGTAAACATAACTGGAAATATTATATTAGCATCCGGTGGTACATATACAGCATTAACTATATCAATGACAGGAACTGGTACAATTTACAATACCGGTAAAACAATTACTGCGGTTACTGTTAACACAACTGGAACTGCCACATTAAGTGCAGCACTAACTATGTCTGGTGCTCTTACCCTAACACAGGGCACATTACTTTGCCCATATGCTATAACAAGCGGATCATTTGCTAGTGCAGGCGCACTTACAAAAACAATGACTGGTACAAATATTACTTATACAGTGTCTGGAGCAGGTGCTACAGCATTCTCTAATACTGGTACAGGTTTAACAATGACTGGCTTGACTATAAGTATGACTAATGCCGCAGCAAAAACATTTGCAGGTGGCGGCGGCACTTATCCAGTATTAAATCAAGGTGGAGCAGGAGCATTAACTATATCGGGTTCAAATACTTTTGATAATTTCACAAATACAACTCAACCCGCTACTATAACAACAACCGCGGCTACTACACAAACTTTCAATAACTTTAGTCTTGCTGGCATAGCTGGAAGTTTGATAACACTTAACTCATCTACTGCAACGACAGCATATACATTTACTAAACCTAGTGGTATAGTTTATGGAAGTTATCTGTCTATAACAGATTCAGCCGCAACTGGTGGTGCTACTTGGTATGCCGGACCAACCTCTACTAGTGTCAGCAATAATACGGGTTGGGTATTTACTCAACTACCCATAGTTTTTGCAGGTGCATTGTCAATTAATACAACCGCAGGTGGTATCACCATAAGTGATGCAGCCGTAATATGAAATACTTAACCATTTTTTTATTAAGTTTAACTTTACTTACCGCACAGGCAAAAAGTCCCGAAGAAGTTGTAAATACGGAGATAACGTGTTATGATAGTGATACACTATTTAAAACTCTAAATGAAACATATAAAGAATATCCAATTGCTTTGGGCATGACAAATGATAAGGCACATTCTACTATGTCAGTTTGGGTCAGTCCGAAAAATAAATCTTGGACTATAACTGCTACAAAACAGTCTATAAGCTGTATTATTGGAGCAGGAACAGAGTTTGAATTGGTACCATATAAAAAAGAAACAATACTTTGAAAAAAACTATATTAGCACTATTATTATCTACATCACTATGTGCTATTGCACAACCATCACTAACGGCTCAAGCATGGTTAGTCGCTGATGATAAGGGAAATATACTAGAAGGAACTCATACAACCGATATTCGTTCTATCGCTAGTATCACTAAACTAATGACAAGTATGGTTGTATTGGATAGTGGGCAATCACTATCCGAAACTATCCCAAAGAAACTCTATAACAGAACATTCACTAGACAGGAATTGCTTAATCTAGCTATAGTCAAATCAGATAACAATGCTGCTAAAATGTTATGTGATTACTATCCCGGTGGTATTCTTAAATGTGTTGAAGCAATGAATAAGAAGGCTAGTGATTTAGAAATGTATAGTAGTAACTTTACTGATCCAACCGGTCTACTGAATACAAATGTAAGCACCGCTGAAGATTTAATCAAGTTGGTAATGACAGCAAAGAATTACCCAACAATCGTTAATGCTAGCAATACATCATCTATACAATGGCAAATCAATAAAAAGAAGTTTGCTATCTTTCACAATACAAATACACTAGTTGGTAAAGGTATTGACTTCATGGTAAGTAAAACAGGATGGATCCGTGACAGCGGTGGCTGTATCGTTATGATGTTAAACGGAGATCAAGGAGTTAGAACCGTAGTTCTATTGGGTAGCAAGAATACTAAAACACGTATACCAGAAGCATACATGGTATCTAAACTACATTAACGTTTCTTGGGGATGTAATCTACTCCGGGGATAGGAGTAAAATCTTTAGTTAGATTGTTGACCATATCTTCCCCGTACTTCAATGTAAGCATACTGAAATTTTGGTCATTGCCGTCTTTACGCATACCAATCATAAAATATTGATACCATTTGATTTTAGTTTGAGCAAACTTCTTAACAATATTATCAGATATAATATCGTCAAAGTTATTATTTTCACGGTAAAAAGTATAGTATTTCATTGTTTCCAAACTACAAAAGCCATGTAGTCTCGTTCTTCTTCAAAGTAAAATTCGTACATGCCACCATCACGCCCTGCAGGTACTAAGCAAGTATAACCCCATTCTCCAACACAATTTCTCTCTAGCCAACCTATCATTGGTCTTAATTTGCCATAATCAATAATGATTTCAGCCCTGAGATTCGTATTTAGTAACACTAACACCACTACTTTCTAGGAATTCTATTCCTGATGTATCTCTATAAGTATTGCGATAGTACAAACTATTGATACCACTTTGATAAATTAGTTTAGCACAATTGATACATGGCGCATGAGTACAAAACATTGTTGCCCCTTCGCTAGATTCTGTGCTTGCGGACACTTTAGCAATTGCGTTAGTTTCCGCATGTAATACCTCATCTTTAGTTTTCAAACGATATCGTCTAGCATATCCTAAATCAGGATCCATATCATCTTCAACAAAGGGCCATCCTTCATAAATTTCTTCAGGATCTAACCAGCCACCAGCATCTATGCTCATGTATTCAAAACTTTCGCAATTATTATCCCACCCACTAGGCATACCATTGTATCCAGTAGCAAGTATTTTATTACCGTTAACAATTACTGCGCCTACTTGTAGACGTTTAGCATAACTTAGTGTACTGGTTAGTTCAGCTACCTTCATGTAATAGTTAATGAATTTTTGTTTCATGTTTTGTTTTTTTCAACTATTTCTCTAACACTTTTAGCTTTTAAATTTAAATAAATTGAATGATTATCTTCTCCTAGAACACCTGATATAAATGTATTAAATGCTATCGTGTATCTATCATCATTAGAAGTCAATGGTAGTACTTTATGTTTAATGTGACTAGGGAACAGTATTAATTTACCACTAATTGGTTTATTTTTTCCTGACAGTTGTGGCAATAATTCCCCATATGACACTCCGGTATTTGTTGATAGTGGCATTTTAGGATCAGATAGATTATTGTACCAAGGGTCGGGAATTGCAAAAACTGTATTACCACTGTCATGTGTAGTTAGATAAAATATACCACTAATAATAGAATTAAAATGATTGTGATAATGATGGTATTGTAGTTTAGAATTTTTATTAACCCAACATGATACAATAGGTAATTCTAAAGTTTCTTTGAGTTTTAATATAAGTTTTAATTCCAATAGACATTTATCAAAAAAATCAAATAATTTGGGATGATAATAAAAATCATTACCATATGAAGTTTTATTACCTGTGTTAGGCATATCAAATTTTAGTTTTTTTACATCTTCCAAAACATCATTTGTCAATTCTTCATCGGCAGTAAATTCATAAAATGGTAGTGATAGTACATTAATCTTGTTCATTATATTTCTCCAAATATATTAATTTGTCTTTAACCGTAGCCCAATGCTCTGAATCGGGCAATGCTGGTTTCATTTTAGTTATTACAGTCCAATTTCTGCTTAAATCACTATTAATAGTGGCCCATTTATCAAATTCTTCCTGTGGGATATCACCTTCGGCAAATATAGCATCTACTGGACATTCAGGGATGAATACTCCACAATCAATACATTCGTCTGGATCAATTGCAAGGAAGTTTGGTCCTTCAAAAAAACAATCTACAGGACATACAGTCACGCAATCAGTATGTTTACAATTAATACAACTCTCTGTTACTACGTGTGTCATTTTATATAAAATTTCCTGATATGTTCTTTGGCTGACTTGTTGCTTAATATACTTAGCACATAATTTGATTGGTCATATTTTTCAAGAAATGTTTTACCTAATTTAGTGTTACCTTTGATTTCTTCAAACAAAAACCATTTACAAAAATCTTCAAATTCTTGTAGAGTAATGTAAAACTCTTTATTTTCTTTACCTAATATCTGCGATTCTAATTGCGTTGCTATTCTATCAAACATATCAATCCCACAAGCCACGATAATACTTACCGAACAATTCAAGACCTTCTTGTATTCGTTCCTCGTGTTTCATATGCCCAACACTATCATACCAGTGTTCAGTGGGATTCTTGTCCACCATTTGAAATGTATCTTCTACTTTACCTGTGATGGGATTGGGAAATAGTTTATCAGTCTTTACCCAATCATATTTAGCCTCACCATGATGATATTGGTCATCATATTCACCTTTAAGCAATTGCTCAAAGGACCAAATCATCTTGTCTAATGTTTCATCCCAGCGTTCTAGACCATCTTTCCAAGCATCTTCATGTGTTTCTTGGTAAAAATCAAAACTATCTTGCATCATATGCTGCTCACCGCCAACCTCAGCGAATTCGCTAGGTACACCATGCTTAACTGCTTTAAGCTGAAGCAATGCTGGATATATAATCAATGCTAGGGTGTGGTCTAGATTCCAAGTATCGTGATCTTCGATTTGAATATCAATTTTTCGTTTTCCATTAGATTTCTTTGGAAACTTGCCGATATTTAATTTCATATTGTAGTCCTAACTTTACCATCAACAAACCAAAGTACTTCTTCATTATAACTTACGCCTACAACTCTGGCTTGATCCTTAGTAAGAATAGCAAGTTCATCTAATGATTTACCTTGCCCAATGAAGTTGTTTGTAGTATGTTCGTAGAGATATAGCAATCCGTTAATGTTTTCTACAAAACATTTCTTAACTTTGATTACTTCTACTTTATCTTCTTCATCATCTTCAAAATCTACACCAGCTTCTTCTAATGCTTTACGTATTTTGTAAAAAATAATCTTATCAGTAATCCACGCTCCTAATAGGAAAGCAAATATAAGATCCAAGAAATAAGTAAGAGAGTAATCCATAATGTTATTTAT